>Ga0335085_10006178_pt1 | contig 18997 bp, 13 predicted proteins | sample Lox_Sample_45_FD_206712 | JGI IMG/M metagenome (GOLD analysis project Ga0335085, IMG submission 206712) | Soil microbial communities from Loxahatchee National Wildlife Refuge, Florida, United States - Lox_Sample_4.5 | ecosystem: Environmental > Terrestrial > Soil > Wetlands | place: USA...
TCGGAAGCGGGACGCGCTGCGGCATGTTCGTCGATCTGTTCCAGCGGCTCGATCGGCAGCGCGGAACCAATTACTATTCGAAACTGCGAGTGCTGATGGGCGATTACTCGCTCGAGACGCTGGATATGTCCCGCCCCGCCGTCAAAGAGCACATCCACCTCTGCAGTTTTCTGGCTCTTGATGCGCTGAATCCGCTGAAGACGCTTTCATTCCTGCGTCACAAAATCCTCTATATCCATTCGACGAACATGTATGACAACCTGCCGGATGAAGAGATCCTGCGGCGGGAGGGCGGGCTGTACTACGTGCACGTACGGGCGTATGTGCCGACGCGCGATGCGGTGCAGATTTCGGAAAAATTCAGCATTCCAGTGGACGGCATTCGCGCTGCTGCGGAAAAGCTGCTTGCGATCGGGCCGGATTTTGCGGGTGATCGCAACTGCGGGATGTCTTTCTGGGCAGAGTTGTGGAAGGCGATCCGCCTGGAAGAGAAATTTGTGGCCTTCGAGGATCAGCCGGACCTTATGCTGCCGACAGGCCTCGACGTGCCCCGCCTCGAAGATATTCTGGCGAGCGTGCCGGGCGATCTGCGCTTCCATCTGAGTTCCGGCGCGCTGGAAAGCTTCGTCAACACGATCCCATTGCTGCATCCGCGCGGTTATCTGCAGGTACAGGATATATTCGTAACGGACCTCAAGGAATATCGCGTCGGCTTTCACGGTCCCGGAAAACTGGACGGATCGATCGTCAACTGGGTGGATGGCGCGCTGCTGAAAGGCGTCGCCGAGCGAACGGGCTACGACCTGCACTTTGCACCCTATCGTTACCGCAGGGAATCCAAAACGTCGGTCCTGTACACGACGCCGCGCGAATAACCGCCAATGAGCCGCCGCGAAGACCAGATAAACAGATGACGCTTCCCATACTTCCCACATCGATGGTCGGCAGTTACGCCATGCCTGGCTGGCTGGAGCGGCTCAAGACAGATTTCTTTGCGCGCCGTATCAGCCATCACGACCTGGATGAGATTTACGATGCCGCAGCCAAAGCGGCTATCAAGGATCAGGAAATTGCCGGCCTCGATATCGTCACGGATGGCGAATCGCGGCGCGACAACATGGTCGATTATTTTCTGGAGCGGCTGCCCGGCGTGCAGCTCGATCGTTCGTCGAAGAAGTTCTATTACGACTTTTACGACAGTTCCGTGAACAGCAAGCTGCCCACGGCTTCGCTCGGCCTCGTGCGCGACATTCAGTTTCTCAAGACCTTTACCGATCGGGCGACAAAAATCTGCATCACCGGTCCGCACTGTCTCACCAAGCGGCTGCGCAATCAGTTTTATCCGACTGAGGAAGCGCTGGCGATGGATATCGCGCGCGTGATGAACCTCGAGCTGAAGGCCCTGGCGAAAGCCGGTGCGGAGATCATCCAGATCGATGAACCGTATTATTCGGGATTTCCCGAAGACGTCGGCTGGGCCATCAAAGCGTTGAACACGCTTGTCGATGGCGTGAGCGCGAAAATCCTGCTCCATGTTTGTTACGGCAATCGTTACGGCAAACCGTCGTGGGAAGGCAGCTATCGATACCTGTTCCCCGCCGTGCTGGATGCGCACATAAAGCAACTCACGCTCGAATTCGCGCGCCGGGGCGGCGAAGACCTGGAGCTGTTCCGCGAGTTCAAACCGCCGTTCGAGCTGGGCGTTGGCGTGATCGACGTCAAAAACGACGAAATCGAAACGCCCGATATGGTGGCGCAGCATATTCGCCGTGCTTTGGATGTTATGCCCGCCGAGCGGCTCGCGGTGCTGCCGGACTGCGGCTGCTTCCATTTGCCCCGCGATGTGGCGTTCGCGAAACTAAAGGCGATGGTGGAAGGGACCAAGACCGTCCGCAGGGAGCTGGGGAAGTAGGACGTGGCATCCTGGAATTCGATAAAAGACGCCGTCACCAGCGGGAATTTTGCCTACATGGTAGAGCTGGTCGCCAGCGCCAAAACGCCGGAAGCGAAAATCTTCCAGACGGCCGCGAGCCTCGCGCGCATTCCGGGAGTCGTCGGCGCCGGTGTTACCAGTTACGCGGGCGGCTCAGTCGGCCACGATCCGATCCGCATCGCCGCGGGCGTACGATCGCGCGGCCTGACCCCCAACGTTCACATCACCTGCGTCAACAAAGACCGCCTCGACATTCTCCAGCAGCTGCAAACCTGCGATTCGCTGGGCATCGAGAACATTTTTGCGATCACCGGTGACTATCCACTCGGCGTGGATCCGAACGGCGCGACGCCGTTGTTTGCCATGGATTCGGTGCAGCTGGTGGAGATGATCGGCGAGCTGAAAGCGGCAGGGATGAATTTCTTCACGTCGGTCGCCGTTTCGCCATTCAAGTACACCGAAGCCGACTGCGCGTATCAGTATCTGAAGCTGGAAAAGAAATTTGCGGCGGGTGCGGATTGGGCTATTACGCAGCTTGGGTATGACTCGAAAAAGTATCGCGAGCTGAAACGTTACCTGGACGAGCGCGGCATCACTAAACCGGTCTTCGGAAACGTATATGTTCTGCCGCCGAAAGCTGCGGAGAAATTCGCCAAAGGCGAGCCGCCCGGCTGCTGGGTGTCGCCGGAGCTTCTGGAGCGCATTCAGGAAGAAGCAAAGGCCGGGGACAAAGGCACGGCCGCTCGTCTGGAGCGTGCCGCGCGTATGGTGGCGATTCTGCGCGGGCTCGGTTACGCCGGCGCGTACATCGGCGGCAACGACAACGCGGAGCGCATCCAGTGGATCATCCAGCGCTCCGAAGAAATCGCCGGGCAATGGGAAGAGTTCGCGGAAGAGATTTCATACGGAAAGAAGGGCGGGTATTACATTTACGAAGCCGCGCCCCATAAGCCGAAGGCGCTGGGTACGCTGCCGAAGCTTCTCGATACAGCCGCAGCCCTTTTTCCGGTTAAGCACGAGCACAACGCGCTGCGCGGCATGCTGACGGGCGTTATGAAGTGGGTCGACGCCCGCCCCGCCATGGCGCACACGCTGGAGAAGATCGAGCTTTCGATCAAGAAGCCGATGTTCGGGTGCAAGGCGTGCGGCAACTGCGTGCTGGGCGAAATGGAGTACGTCTGCCCCATGACGTGCCCGAAGAATATGCGCAACGGCCCCTGCGGCGGTACGCATTTCGGTATGTGCGAAGTGCTTCCGGCGAAGCCGTGCATCTGGGTGAAGGTTTATGAAACAGCCCAGGCAGCGGGGCGGGTTAACGATCTGAAGGTGTACATCCCGCCGCGCAACCGTGCCCTGCAGGGAACAAGTTCATTCATCAATCTTTTTCTGGAGCGCGATGCGCGCCCCGGTCATGACACAAATCCACCGGCGACGACGCTGATTCAGATTCAGCCCGCGGCGCCCGCAGTAACAGAAAAAGTCTAAAGGACAACGATCAAGCGATGCCTCATAAGCTGAAAAACCTACTTGCGTCCGTGCCGAGCGATATCGAAATAGCACAGGCGGCGACTCCGATTCCGATCGATCAGATTGCTTCTGAAGCCGGGATCCTCCCGGATGAGCTGGAGCTTTACGGAAAGACAAAAGCCAAGGTGCATCTGTCGATCCGGGATCGCCTCAAAGATGTGACGAACGGCAAGTACGTGGTCGTCACCGCGATCACGCCGACGCCGTTGGGAGAAGGGAAGACGACCACCACGGTCGGTCTCAGCCAGGCCCTGGGCGCGCATTTGAACAGGAAGGTGTTCACCTGCATTCGCCAGCCCAGCCAGGGGCCGACCTTCGGCATCAAAGGCGGCGCGGCGGGGGGCGGATACAGCCAGATCATTCCGATGGAGGAGTTCAATCTCCACCTGACGGGCGACATTCACGCCATCATCGCGGCGAACAACCTGCTTGCGGCGGCGATTGACACGCGCATGCTGCACGAGCACAACACGCCCGACGATCAGGTTCTGTTCGAGCGTCTGTGTCCTGCCGCGAAGGATGGCAGCCGCCGTTTCTCGCCTGTGATGTTCCGCCGCCTGAAAAAGCTCGGGATCGACAAAACGAACCCGAACGATCTGACTCCGGAAGAGCGCGGCCGCTTCGCGAGGCTGGATATCGATCCCGACACGATCACATGGCGGCGTGTCCTCGATACCAATGACCGCATGCTTCGCACGATCACGATCGGGCAGGGGCCTGAGGAAAAAGGATTCACCCGTGAGACGGGCTTCGATATGGCTGTGGCGAGCGAGATTATGGCAATTCTCGCGCTGGCCACGACCTGGAAGGACATGCGCGATCGTCTGGGCCGCATGGTGATCGGCGCCAGCCGCCAGGGTGAGCCGGTTACTGCGGACGACCTCGGCGTCGGCGGTGCCCTGATGGTTCTGATGAAAGATACCCTCATGCCGAACCTGATGCAGACCATCGAAGGCACGCCGGCGTTTGTACACGCGGGCCCGTTCGCCAACATCGCGCACGGTAATTCCTCCATCGTGGCCGATCAGATTGCGCTGAAACTGGCCGGACCGGAAGGCTTCGTGCTTACCGAAGCCGGCTTCGGCGCCGATATGGGCATGGAGAAGTTTTTCGATATCAAGTGCCGCTACAGCGGTCTGGTTCCGAACTGCGTGGTGCTCGTGGCCACGATCCGTGCGCTGAAGATGCATGGCGGCGGACCGAAAGTTGTCGCGGGACAGCCGCTCTCGCATGAATATCTCAACGAAAATCTCGGTTTGCTCGAAAAGGGCTGCAGCAACCTGATACGCCACATCGGCAACGCGCTGCAGTTTGGAGTGCCGGTAGTGGTTGCGGTCAACAAATTCAAAACCGACACGCAGGCGGAGATCGATCTGGTGCGTCGTGTTGCCAAAGCAGCGGGCGCGGAAGACGCCGTTATGTCGAATCACTGGGCCGAGGGAGGCGCGGGTGCGACGGAGCTGGGCAAGGCCGTGATTGCTGCGTGCGGGAAGCCGAGCAATTTCCGTTTCCTCTATCCGCTCGAAATGACGATCCGGCAGAAGATCGAGACCATCGTGAAGAACATGTACGGCGGCAGTGGAGTCGAATATTCACCGCAGGCCGAAGAGCAGATCGAACGCTATACGCGGCAGGGTTTCGACAACCTGCCAATCTGCATGGCAAAGACACACCTCAGCATCAGTCACGATCCGAATCTGAAGGGCGCGCCGACCGGCTTCACCGTGCCGGTTCGCGATGTGCGCGCGAGTGTCGGCGCCGGCTTCGTCTATCCGCTGCTTGGCGCCATGAGCACCATGCCGGGACTTTCGACACGTCCGGGTTACTACGAAATCGATCTCGACACGGAGACCGGGCGCATTATAGGCTTATCGTAAGTGGAAGCCTCGATCTGGACCGGAACTGTCACACGGTTGCTCGAGAGGACAGCGGCTACGGAACCGGTTCCGGCGGGGGTGGCGATTTCAGCGGTGACGGCGAGCCTCGCGCTGGCGCTGCTGACCAAAGTGCTCGGGATTGCCGTCCGGAAAAAGAAATTTGCGGCGGAGCGTCAGCGCATCGACGAATTGCTGGATGCCGCGCGTGCGGAATCGTCGCGCCTGATCAGCCTCGCGGACGAAGACATCCTGGCGTTCCACAAATACCTTGAATCGAAGCACGAGGACACGCGCAAAGCGATCGAGATTCCGATGGAATCGGCGCGCGCCGGAGTGCGCGGTCTTCGTCTGTGCTCGGAGGCAGCCGGATTGATTCGCGGCCTGACCGCCGGAGACGTCGGCTCCGCGGCCGCGCTGCTGGGCGGGGCGGTGCGCGGCATGCTGATCACGGTCGACTTCAATCTGAGAGAAATGAGGTCCGACGAGGAGTTTTCAGCCGCGATGGCCGGCGAACGGGCGGATCTGGCGGCGGAAGCGCAGCGTTATTCAGACGCTGTTGACGCGGCGCTGAGACCAGCCGCTTAGCATCCGTGTAGCTCGTGACCATTTTCGGACCGCTGCACCTCACAATTCTGGCAAGCATCGGTGCGCTGGCTGCGGTGTCGGTCCGGATCTGCCGAAAAAGCAAAACCTCGTTATCCGCCGGGCGCTGGATTGCGGGTCTGTTCCTCACCGCAAACGAAGTCGTGTGGTGGACCTTTCGATATGCCCACGAGGGAATTCATCTGAGCAATCTGCCGCTGCAGCTTTGCGATATCGCGGTATGGCTTGCCGTGCTCGCCTGTCTGAGCGACGCCCCGATAATTCTCGAAGCCGCCTACTTCCCCGGCCTCGCAGGTGCGGTAATGGCATTGCTGACGCCGGATCTTTCCGATCCGTGGCCAAGCTATCCCGACGTTTACTTCTTTCTGGCGCATGGAGGCATCGTGATTACAATTTTGACTCTCGTCTACGGCACGCGCCGGCGGTTCACCACCTCGGCGGTGTGGCGCGCATGGGCGATGGTCCTCGCGTACGCCGCAATCGTGGGTACGTTCGACTGGATTTCCGGCGCCAACTACATGTACCTGATGCGCAAGCCTGCCGCTCAATCCGCGCTGGATGCGATGGGCGCGTGGCCCTGGTATCTGGCAAGCGGAGCGGTGCTCGCGCTGGCATTATTCTGGCTGCTGTGGATACCCGTGCGGACCAGCCCATTCGGAAAGCCTGGGTTACCATAAGAGGGTGAAATTTTTATCAGCCGTATTGGCTTTAACCGTCATACCGTCATTATTTGCGCAGGTCCCAGGGCCTTCGCGCACGGCTCCGCCTCCACCTCCGCCGGCGCCGGCGGTGGCTCATCCGCCCGATCCCGACAAAGTTGTGATCACCATCGGTAACGAAAAAATCACCGAACAGCAGTTTGAGGATCTGGTCGAGGGCCTTCCCGAGAATTACCGCCAGGCTGCGCGCGGTCCGCAGAAGCGGGCCTTCGCAGACCAGATCGTCCAGGCTACGCTTTTGTCACAGGAGGCTGAGAAGAAGAAACTCGACCAGGATCCGAAGCTCAAAGAGACCCTGAATTATCAGCGGAAGGTCATCCTCGCGAACGCGGCGTTTCAGGCCATGCAGAAGGATGTGAAGGTGGATGACGCCGCCGTGGAGAAGTATTACAACGATCACAAAGTCGACTACGAAGTGATCAAGGCGAAGCACATCCTCATTCGCGTCAAGGGCGCTCCGATGCAGGCTCGGCCCGGCAAGCCGGAACTGACCGATGAGGAAGCGCTGGCGAAAGCGCAGGAAATCCGGAAGCGGCTGCTTGCCGGAGAGGATTTCGCGGCGATCGCCAAAGTGGAATCGGATGATTCAGGATCGGGCGCGCAGGGCGGTGAACTCGGCGAGTTCAAGAAAGGCATGATGGTGCCTCCGTTCGAGCAGGCAGCCTTCGCCGCCAAGGTGAATGAAGTGACTGAACCCGTGAAAACGCCGTTTGGCTACCACCTGATTGTTGTGGAATCGCACGTGACAAAGAGCCTCGCCGAGGCGAAGCCGGACATCGAAACCAAGCTGCGTCCCCAGCTGGCGCGCGAGGAATGGGAAGCCATGCGCAAGTCCGCAACCGTGAATATGGACGATACGTTCTTCGGACCCAGCCCGGCGCCTCCCGGAATTTCGCCGGTGCCGACCGCGCCGAAATAACCGAACCGTGCATCTGTTCGCGGGCACATCCGGCTTCTCTTATCCGCAGTGGAAGCCCGACTTCTATCCGAAAGATCTGCCGGCGAAAAGGTTTCTGGAGCACTATGCTTCGCGCCTGAACAGCGTCGAGGTCAATTACACCTTCCGTCGGCTGGCGGGCGCGAGCGTGCTCGAAGGCTGGCTCAAAGCGACTCCGCCGCATTTCCAGTTCGCCTGCAAAGCGCACCAGAAACTGACGCATATTCTGAAAATGCAGGATGCCGAGGGATTTACGGAAATCTTCCTCAAATCCCTTGAACCGCTCCGGGTGGCGCGGCGCCTGGGACCTGTGCTGTTCCAGTTTGCGCCGACGTTCAAATGCGATCTGGCGCGGTTGGAGGCTTACCTGCCGCTGCTGCCGGCTGACATCCGATTTGCATTTGAATTCCGACATGCCTCCTGGCTGACGGACGAAGTCTATGAGCGGCTTCGCGCCCGGAATATTTCACTGTGTCTGGCCGAATCGGACAAGTTTGAAGTGCCGAAGGTGTTCACAGCGAATTTTGTCTACTTTCGTCTGCGCAAGGGCGATTATTCCGACGCCGCCCGCGCGGAGATCACATCCGGCGTCAGGACCCTGCTGGCCGGCGGTCGCGATGTGTACGTCTATTTCAAGCACGAAGAAGATCCGCATGGAGCAGTCTGGGCTGAAGATCTTCTGAGGCATTGTCCGCCCGCTCAGAGCGTCTGAATGCTTTGGCTGCGCGGCGTCCTTTTCACCATGCTGGTGCCGTGCGTGGTTGGATGGTACATTCCGCATCTCTATGTTGAGGGGCGCGGACTGAAGGGCGGGTTTTGGCAGATCGGGTGGATTGCCGTCGTTATCGGTGCGGCGGTCTACGTCGTGTGTCTGTTTGATTTTCTGCTGGCCGGCGGCACGCCGATGATTTTTTTCGCGCGTCCCCTGCGGTTCGCTTTAGGCGAGGAACCGGCCAAACTGGTGCGCAACGGGCTTTACCGCGTAACCCGGAATCCGATGTATGCAGGAGTGGTCATGGCGGTATTCGGCCAGGCGATTCTGTATGGATCCGGCGGCATCGCGCAGTATGGGGTCTTTCTGTGGCTGATGTTCCACCTTGTGGTTATCGTGCTGGAAGAGCCGCACCTGCGCGCTGAACGCGGCGAAGCGTACAAAGAATACTGCCGGCAGGTTCCGCGCTGGCTGTTCCGGTGGCGATGAGTACTCATGCGTCAGTGAAGACTCCCCATATCGCCGGCTTCCCGGGAAAGAAGCGCGCTACGCGGACTTGACCTTGCGCGGAGCCCTCTTCTTTTTCGGCTGCTCGGCAACGGCTTCGGCCTCTTCTTCCGCCGATCCCGATGCGGCTGTCGCGGTCTGCGGAGGCTTGCGCGCTTCCAGACTCTTCTTCAGCGCTTCCATGATGTCGATCACCGGAGCGATGTGCGGTTCGGGTGTTTCGACCACCTTATGTCCTTCAACCTTCGCCTCGATGAGCGCCCGCAGATTATCGCGATAGGTGTCGTGATACTTGCCGGGCTCGAATTCCGCGGCGAGCGATTCGACCAGCATCTTCGCCAGATTCTTTTCCTTTTCGGAAACCGCATGCGTGTCGGTGCGGAACTCATCGGCGCGACGCACTTCATCTTCGAAGTACATCGTGTGCAGAATCATCCCGCGCTCGCCGGGGCGCACGACCACGATGTGTTCGCGATTGTGCATGGCGATTTTCGCCACTGCATAGTATTTGGTTTCTTTCAGCGTCTCGAAGAGCAGTGAGTAAGGCTTTTCGCCGCCTTCGTCCGGCGCCATGTAATAAGAGCTTTCGAGATAGACGGGATCGACATCGTTCGACCTGACGAATTCGAGAATCTCCATGACCTTCGCGGTCTTCGGTGCGACTTTTTTGATCTCCTCGTCCTGTATGACGACGTACTTGCCTTTCTCGTATTCGTAGCCCTTCACAATCTCATCGCGCGGGATCGGCTTGTCTTCAGCCTGGCAGTAGATGACCTGCTTGATGCGCGAGTTGTCATGCTTGTGCAGCTGGTTGAAGCTGAGAGTCTCGCTGCGCGCGGCTGTGAACAGCTTCACAGGCAGGGAGACCAACCCGAATGTAAGATGACCCTTCCAGACGCTTGTTGCCATCATCTCAGCTATAACATGGATTCAGGAACATTTCCAACGTTTTATGTCACTGAAAGAGTACGCCAGCAAGCGTGACTTCACAAAAACGCCGGAACCGGCCCCCAAAGCCGCTCCTGTAAAAAATGAGTCACAATCCGGCCGGTTTTTCATCCAGCGGCACAACGCCACGCGGCTGCACTACGACTTCCGGCTGGAGATCGACGGCACCCTGAAATCCTGGGCGATCCCGAAGGGGCCTTCGCTTGATCCTTCGGTGAAACATCTGGCGGCAATGGTGGAGGACCATCCGCTCGATTACGGCGACTTCGAGGGCAACATCCCCAAAGGCGAGTACGGCGGCGGCAGCGTGATGTTGTGGGATCGCGGAACGTGGGAACTGATCCCTGACCCGAAGGCCGGCGCTACCACGCAGGAGCAACTCGCGCGCGGCGACCTGAAATTCCGCCTGCACGGCGAGAAGCTCAACGGAACGTGGGCGATCGTCCACATGAAGGGCCGCGGCAAAGGGAACGACTGGCTGATCATCAAGAAGAAGGATGAGGCGGCGGCGACTCCGTGGGATATCGAGCAGCTTGCCTGGAGCGTGAAGACCGGCCGGACACAGGAAGAGATTGCGTCCGATCTGCCGGCGCATAAGACCAAATCGGCCGCGCCCGCCAAAGCCGCGGCTAAAAAAAAAGTACCCGCAAAGCCGCAAAGCGTAAATCCTGAAAAACTGCCGGGCGCGGTCCGGGCGGAAATGCCCGGGTTCTTCGAACCGATGGGCGCTATGCTCGCCGATCATCTGCCAAAAGGCGACGACTGGATCTTCGAAGTGAAATGGGACGGCGTGCGCGGACTCGTCTTCATCGACGGCGGTGCGATGAAAATTTACACGCGCAACAATAACCGCTGCGAGGGTCAATATCCGGAGCTTGGCGTCGTGCCGCATTACATCGACGCGGAGCAGGCCATTCTGGACGGCGAGATTGTGGTGCTGGATGAGAAGGGCGTTTCGCACTTCGAGCTGATTCAGCCCCGCATCCATATCAAAGACGCGAACTCCATCGCAAAAATGGGCCAGAAGAACCCGGTGCATCTGTTTGTTTTCGATCTGCTCTATCTCGATGGATACGATCTGCGGCGCGTGCCGCTGATTGAACGCAAGCGCGTACTGAAGGAAATCGTGAAACCGTTCACGCTGCTGCGCGTGTCCGATCATTTCGAAAATGCGGGGGAAGATTTAATCGAAGCCGCGCGGCAGAGCGGGCTCGAAGGTCTGCTGGCCAAATGCACTGCGAGCGTTTACGAATCGCGCCGCAGCCGGAACTGGCTGAAGCTGAAACTGACTTCGGAACAGGAATTTGTCATTGCCGGATTCACGCCCGGCGAGCGCGAACATTTCGGATCTCTGGCGCTGGGATTCTACGAAGGCGGGAAGCTGCTCTACGCGGGCAACGTCGGGACGGGGTTCAACGGGCGCAATCTCGCGGAACTGTGGGCGCTGCTCGAGCCGCGCCGGATTTCGAAGACGCCGTTCGCGCAGGCGGACAAAATTCCCAAAGGCACCGAGTGGGTGAAACCTGACCTGGTGGCGCAGATCAGATTCGCCAACTGGACCGGCGATAAGAAGCTGCGCGCGCCCGTGTATCTGGGACTGCGCGACGACAAGCCATCGAAAGAAGTCAGCCGGGAAGTGGCCAGGCCTGCTTTTCTTCCGCTCGATAAAAAGGAAGTGTCGGCGGAAATCGATGGCCACACTCTTAAGTTCACCAATCTCGATAAGCTCTACTATCCCGAAGACGGCTACACGAAACGCGACCTTCTGAACTATTACGATGCCGTAGCGGAACTCCTGCTGCCGCATCTAAAGGACCGGCCGTTGTCCCTGAAGCGCTATCCCAACGGCATTCACGAAGAGTTCTTCTTTCAGAAGAACACGCCTGAGGGGTATCCGAAATGGCTGCGTACCGAGACGGTCGATAAGATCCGCTATCTGCTGGCCGAGGACCGCGCGAGCCTGCTCTACCTCACCAATCTGGGTTGCATCGATCAGAATCCATGGATGAGCCGCGTGGGTTCACTGGAAAATCCGGATTACATACTCATCGATCTTGACCCGCAGGAGTGCCCGTTCACGAAAATTGTGGAAGCTGCACTGCTGGTGAAGAAAAAGCTGGATGCGATCGGGCTGACGGGTTATCCGAAAACAACCGGCGGCGACGGGATGCACATCTTCATTCCGATCGAGCCGCACTACTCCTACGAGCAGGCGCGCACTTTTGCCGAAGTGATTGCGCGCATGGTGGTGGCGGAAAGGCCCGAATTGTTTACGACGCCGCGCGCCGTCGAAAAGCGCGAGAAAAACCGCGTTTATTTCGATTACCTGCAGATCGCGGCAAGCAAAACGATTTCGGCGGCATATGTCGCGCGTGCCTACGAGGGCGCGCCCGTTTCGACGCCGCTCGAATGGGATGAAGTGACGCCATCGCTGCATCCGTCGCAGTTCACTATCGCGAATGCGCCGGAGCGATTCGCGCGTGCAGGCGACCTGTTTGAAGGCGTGCTTAAGAAGCCGCAGCGGATTGAGAAGGCGTTTGAACGGCTGGAAGCTCTGTTTCGCCGGTAGCGGACACGCCGATGCCGGCCGGACACATGCTTCTGTAAAACCGGCACGAATGGCAGTGATCCCCTTCGCGCAGGTCGAATTGAAGCGAGTCCTGCGCGGCGCGCAGTTCCGCGAGCAAATCGGTCACCGGATGATCCAGCGGAACTTCGATCGTGGTGTCGGATCGCAGGAAATGCAGCCAGGCGTGCGCGGGCCGCTTTCCGGTGGCGCGTTCGACGGCGAGCGCATACAGCGCCAGCTGCGGCGTGTAAGCGCCGGCATTCACCTGCGCGTCGGTTTTGTAATCGACCAGCGTGATTTCGCCGCCGTCCTCGAACCAGAGATCGACAGTGCCGCGTACGAGTGTGCCCTCGATATCGATAATGAAATCCCACTCGCGTTCGATCCGCGCCGAAGCCGCGGCGCGAGCGCCGAGGGGACTGGAGCGGAAAACATCGGCGAGGCGCTCGGCTTCGGCGGGGTAACTGCCCGGCCTGCCCGCCAGGATTTCGTGGACAGCGGAGCCGAGATCGGCGGCGGTCATATCGATTTCGTCTTCCTCGGGAAGATCTTCTTCAGGATCGAACCGCGAGAACCGTCTCCCGTTCCACCCGATATAGCGCTGCAGATAATATTTGCGCGGGCAATCAGCGAAGACTGCGAGCGAAGTGACGTTGACGGTCGTGTCGTGCTGCCCGGAAACCGCGGGCCGTTCCATTCGCAAAATCTCAGTGCCTGTGCCGGAGACGTCTCCCGCGTGCAGCAAAGGCGCTTCTTCGGCGGTCTCGAACACGCGGACATCATCCGATTCCGGAAGCCCATCGACGATTTTCGCCCAGTTCTGCACGCCCTTCTTTCGCGAGTAAGAAAGAATCAGGTGTTCTTCGGCCCGGGTCATCGCGACATAAAGCAAACGGTTTTCCTCCGCTTTCTCGCGGCGCTCCAGTTCCTCGGAGTTGCGCAGCTGCCACGAGTCCTCCAGGCCTTCGCCTTTGCCTTTCTTTTTTGGCTCCGGATCGCGCCATCGGATGCCAAGACCGAATTGCGGCGTGAACGTAACCGGGGCCGAATTACGCCGCGTGCCTTTGTCCATTGCGGCGATGACCGTCACCGGGAACTCGAGACCTTTGGCGCCGTGCGCCGTCATCACGCGCACCCTGTTGCCCTGGTCTTTGTCGGAAAGATCCGAATCGAGATCCATTGCCTTCCCCAGGCTTTCGATCTCAGCCAGCAACTCCCTCAGCGAAAGCTGCTCGCCTTTCGTGCGGGCCAGATGCAGAAAGCTTTCGATGTTATCGGCAATGATGGTCCCCGGACTCCAGTGGAACCCGCAATCGCCGAGAGCGCGCACCAGCAGAAATTCAAGCGGGGCTGTCGGACTCAGTTCGCGCCAGTATTTCAGATTTTCGACGAACCGCCCGATCTTCGCTGTTTCGCCCGCATCAAACGAAGCCAGCAGACCACGATCATGCATGATGCGATTCAGCCCGCCCGAGAGCGATCCCGCGAGCACGCGAAGCTGCAGCAGTGCCTCATCCCCCAGACCGACAAGCGGCGAACGCAGCACTGTCGCGAGCGCAATTGTGTCGCGGGGATTGGCGATGACGCGCAGCAGCGCCGTAATATCGCGTCCTTCGCGCGAGAGCAGAAACGACTGACGGCGGCCGCAGACGTAAGGGATGCCCGAGCGATCGAAAGCATCGAGGACCGGCGTCATGGAATCGCTGTTGCGGCACAGAACGGCGAAGTCGGCGAAATCGGCCGGCCGGGTGCTCCCCTCCTCGCCGAGCTGAAGCGTTTCACGCAGAGTGAGGATGCGATGCGCAATCCACTGCGCTTCTTTCGCAGGACCATCCTCGTCATCGTTGATCTGAATCTTCAGAACCTCGATCGAAGGGGCGGATTTTTCGGCGAACGAAGTACCGGAAATCAGCTGGTGCGCCTGGATCCCCTCGGCCTGGTTCAGCAGCGACTCAACACAGCGCAGAATCGTTTCGCGGCTGCGGAAATTGTCCAGCAGGTTGACTGAGTGCTTGCCCGCGCCATCGATTTCCGCCTGGTAATCGAGAAAAATCTGTGGACGCGCGTGACGGAAGCCATAAATCGACTGATTGACATCGCCCACTCCGAAGAAGACGTCCTTGCCCCGCACGAGGTCGATCAGTTCCGACTGCTGATGATTGATGTCCTGAAACTCGTCCAGCATCACCTGGCGAAACTGCGCGCAGACGCGCTCCCGAACTGCGCCGTCGCGCCGCAGCAGCGCTACCGAGTGCCGCTCCAGATCGTTGAAGTCCAGCACTCCGCGCGCGATTTTGCGGTCGTTGTAGATCTCTTCAAACCGCGCCAGCACATCGAATATCAGCCGGCGAAAACCGTCGGTGTGGCGATCGACCGCCCAGCCGATCAGTCGGGGCAGATCCTTCTCTTTGATCTCCCGCAGCTCTTCTTTGTTCGAGTCGTGCACGCGCCCGAGATGCAGCGGAGACTGGCCCAGCAGCCGCACGAAATCCCTGAATGACCATGCGCCGGCTGCGCCAAGGCGCTCCGACCATTCGAGCACGTCCGCCTTCTGGGTTCGGCGCGCCGGCGTGAGGTTGGCGGGCCAGCTCATCACCAGACGCCGCAGATTGTCCGCGACGATCTGCGGAGTCAGATTTGCGCCTGGATTGGGCATCGCCCGGATATCGGCCGCGCCTTTTCCCGCCGAGCGCATCGCTTCCCATGCGTTCAGCAGATCGTTTGCAAGATATTGCGGAGAGTGAAGCGCCTGAATGAGCTGCAACCCTTCTTCGCGCCGCAGCGCCGTCAGTTCATCCAGTGCCGCGTTCAGGCAGATGTACTGCGACTCCTCCTGCTCGCGCGGATCGAGCACACGGAATCGCGGATCGATAGCCGCGGCGATCGCGTTCTCTTTCAGCAGGCGGGCGCAGAATCCGTGAATGGTCGAGACCCATGCCGATTCCAGATCGCGCAGCCGCAACGCATCGTGCGCGAACAGCTCCGCCAGCTTCGCCTTCATGTTGGCGGCGGCCTTCTCGGTAAACGTGATTGCGAGAATCTGGTACGGCTCAAAGCCCTCCACTTCGATCAGCCTGCGATATCGCTCGACGAGCACGGTCGTTTTGCCCGATCCCGGGCCTGCGACGACGCAGGCGTCGAGTCTGCGATACTCGATCGCTGCCTGCTGGCTGGCAGTGAATTCAAACACTCCGACCGGCTCCGATCCGGACGAGACCCGCCTCTTCGACACGGCACGCCGCCGCATAATCGCACCAGCGGCACTGTTCCGCATCCTCCGGATGTGGATGAACGCGGCCGGCGAGGAACTCTGTGAGCCGCTCAATCGTGCGCGCCTTCGCCTCCTCCATCCAGTTCTCCGGAATCGGACTGAGTTCGATATCGGGGCGGCCCGGCACAGTTCCCCACCCGTATCGCTCATCCTCGCGCACCGCCCAGAACATCATCGCGACGGGATTCAGTCCGCGATTTTCTCCTACAGCCAGCGCATAGAGCGGCCCCTGCAATGCGATCGCGCTCGTGACCAGCTTCTCCACGCGCGCCGGTTTGCTGCTTTTGTAATCGATAATCACGCAGTCATCGCCGAAGCGGTCGATGCGGTCGACGCGGCAGGTGACGCTGACACCGCCGGGGAACTGAATTGCCAGTTGGACTTCCGCTTCCGAGGAGTCCGGCTTCCAGAGATCGTTTGCGCTTACACGCTGCGCGATTTCGCGGAACGCGATGCGCTCCACTTCCATTCGATATCCCGCCGGTATGTGTTCCTTCCGGCAGGTTTCGTCGAATGCGTTTTCGAACACTTCGACAAAATCGCGTGTGCGATCGGACAGCCAGCGCTCCAGCGCCAGATGCAGAATGGAACCGGTGACACGCGGCGTCAGCCGCCGGTCGGGAGCTTCGGGCGCAGCTTCGAGGCGAAGCGTCTTGCGGCTGAAAAATTTGAAGCGGCAAAGCGCCAGGTCTTCGAGCGACGTGAGGCTGATTGATTGATGCAGCCGCGCCAGTTCAGCGTGCAGTGCAGGCGAATCCAGCCGGCCGGCCGCTGCTCTCTGCGGGGCCTCACAGCGGGGCTCGGCGATCGACAGCGTGGCAGCCTCCGCCGGCGCAGAGGAATCGATCAGCCGCGAGCACTGCAGTGTCCTTCCGCCGGCATCGTGCATGGGATAGCTCAGAAACAGCGAATCGCGCGCGCGCGTCTTCAGCGATTCGACAAGCCAGTTCTCTTCATTCTGATGGTCAGCGGTTTTACGCAGGAGCAGTCCGGCCCTGCGCAGAATCTCGATGTCGCCGTCGGGGAAGAGAAGGTTTTGCGCGTGCCTGCGTGGAAAATCGCGATCCGTCATGCCGCAGACGAACAAGGACGCCATGTCCCACTGGCGCGCCTCCCACGCGTTCATCACATGCACCACGTCCGCCCGCTCGTCCATCGGATGCAGCATGGTGGTTTCAACCGCCGCGGATGCGACGCTCCAGAAATCAGCCAGCGAAATCGGAGCCGCGTCGGTCCAGAAAGGCGAAACCGATTCGACGGCTGCGATCCAGGCACGCAGCGCGCCTGCGTGGCTTCGCTCGGCCTCTATGCTGAAGTGGTCCCGCGGAATCCCGGCGATTCCGGGCCGATAAAGATTGACCGCCAGGGACTCAAGACGCTTCACCCACTCCGCGGGTTTTAATGCGCCTGTTTTCCATGCGTCGATTTTCAGGCACGCTTCGATTTCATTCCGCAGCCATTCCGAATCACAAAGCGCCGCAAGCTCTGCCGCACCGCGCCCCGGCATCGCTTCGCGTACGGCAAATTCGAAACGGTCGAAATCAGCGCGCAATCCCCAGCGCGGATGCGCCCGCAGCGCCCGGACCGCGGATTCAAACTCCCAGCCTCCTAGAGCGCAGGCAATCAGCCCGTTCAGAAAGGTCGCCACGGGGTGCTTCCGCAAACTGCTGCTGAAATAGAATCGGGCCGGAATTCCGAAGCGCTCAAAAGTTCCTTTGAGCAGCGGCACGTACGTATCGGAGTCGCGCAATGCCACTCCGATATCGCGAAAAGGCGTGCCCGCTTCATGCAGCAGAAGAATGCGCCGTGCGACTTCATCGGCCTCACGCTCGGGCGTCGCGGCTCTCACGGTCGTCGCGGGCGGCTTGCGCGCGCTGCCAGGCAGCAGCTGATCCTGCGCCCCCAGCTTCAGCGCAAGCCGATAGATTTCATCGGCCGCGGCGCATGCAGGCAGCGCCACTGTCAGGTCGCAGGTTTTCTCCAGCGCGGCCAGGAAATCCTGCTCCAGCGGACTGAAGTTCAGAAATCCATCCAGCCAAATGCGCGCGGGCTCCTGTCTGCCCGCCGCTGCCCGGATCCACTCCGCTCGCATGAAAAATCCCCGCTGCCGGACCGCTTCTCCTACCGCGCGCCACAGTTTTTCGAAAGGTTTCGCAAGAGGACCGAGCCGCCGAACCGATGCCAGCCTGTCAGGCGTGCAGCCCGCGTTTTCAAAAAGGCCAATGGTCTCGATGATGGTGTCGGACATGCCTTCGGTTTCCGCCACGGCCGCGAATTCGGAGAAGGGAAGGCGCGTCAGGCAGTCGCGCACGATGGCGCGCAGAAGCCCGTCGGGAACAAGCCGCACGTCGCCGGCGCGTTCCGTGAGGAATCGATTCAGAGACAGGACGCAGCGCGGCGGGAACACGACGCCGTCGCGCGCCAGTTCATGCTGGAAATGGCGGACGAGCGTTGCTGTAGGGACGATAATGCGGAGGTTGGACTCGCCTCGGCTGAGCGCTTCCCTGAATTCGCGGAAAACCTGCCTGGTTTTGCCGCTTCCCGGTGCGCCACGGATGAGTTTCATGGATGAACTGCTGCGGCGAATAAAAGGAGAACGCGCCGGTTCCTTTTACAGTAGCACTGGTGCGGCTGTTTGCGCCGCTGTGTTATACAAAAACCTTGAGATTCCAGGTCCGCAACCTCACCCGCGGAACATTGATCGGGTTCGCCATCGACAGTGCTGAATCCAGCGCCGAGCGCAGAACCGGCCTCCTGAAGCATACGAAACTCGAAGACGGCACCGGGCTGTGGATTGTGCCCTGCGAATCGGTCCACACGCTCTTCATGAAATTTGCGCTCGACCTCATCTATATCGACCGCAAAAAACGCGTCCGCGGTGTGCGAAAAGCGGTCCCGCCGTGGCGGTTTTCAGCCTGTTTCACGGCACACTCGGTGATCGAGCTGCCCGTCGGCACCGTCGATCGCACCGGCACGCAGCGGGGCGACGCACTCGAATTCACAAAAGTCTAGATTTCAGCGTTCTTCGCCGGAATTGCGCGGATCGATGTGCCCGACCGTCTTCAGCAGGAAATACAGCCGCTCCACTTCCTCTTCGTCTTCCGGACGCAGCACGCGGTAGCGCGGCGCGGCAAGTTGCTTCGCCTCATTTGATCCGAGCAGTTCACCCCAGTACTGGCGATACGGAATTCCGTCGATCATCGCATTGGTCGACATCTGCCGAAGCGTGCGGAGAAGGTGTTTGCAGCAGTCCACCTCCCCCGGATAAACAAGCACCACCGTGTCATCGTCATAAAGCGAAAGCTTCACGACCAGCGGAGAAATCCAGCCTGTGCGGTCGACCCGGCGCACGTCCTGCCACGGGATGATCTTTTTTCCGATTTCGAGGTGTGCG
>Ga0335085_10006179_pt1 | contig 18995 bp, 15 predicted proteins | sample Lox_Sample_45_FD_206712 | JGI IMG/M metagenome (GOLD analysis project Ga0335085, IMG submission 206712) | Soil microbial communities from Loxahatchee National Wildlife Refuge, Florida, United States - Lox_Sample_4.5 | ecosystem: Environmental > Terrestrial > Soil > Wetlands | place: USA...
ATTACACCGGTAACGGAATTCCGCGGGACCTGAACGCCGCCGAATCGTGGCTGCAGAGGGCGGCCAGCCAGGGTGATCCCTTCGGGCAGTACTTGCTGGGGCAGGTCCGGCTGGAGAGAAATGACTATTCCAAGGCGGCCGGCTGGTTCCGCAAAGCTGCGCTGCAGGGGTTGCCGCAAGCCCAGGCACAACTGGGTGAGCTCTTCAAACAAGGCCAGGGCGTGACGGAGGACAGATTCGAAGCTTGCGTATGGCTGCTGGTAAGTTTCGATACCGGTAATCAGACGGTTGCCCCTGACCTTGCTGCCCTGGAAGGCGAACTGGGCAGTAATCGCGTGGATGAAGCAAGATACAAGGCCCGCGACCTTGAACAAACAGTAAGCCGCGCCGTGGTCTCCCGGGGATGCGACTGGCCCGGCGCGTTCGACCCGGTCCCGACGCCCCCTCCACCAGACATCCAACGATTCTGCCGCTAGAAGCCTGAGTTGTGTGGGTCGGACACTCTTGTCCGACCCACACAACACGAACTACGGATTTTCTGCGGCTTGCCGGTAGGTGCCGAACTTTTTCGCCACCGGTTTTAGTGTGGGATAAAACTGCACAAAAGAATGTTCGACGGCCGCATGGTCTTCATGACACTGCCAGCACGCGGCCTTGGGATTGGCCTGGGCTGGCTTTGCCGTCTCGTCGAAATTGAAATAGGCCCACTTCTCCGGGAAGCGGGTTTCGTCTTTGACTTCCACGCCGTATCCCATGAGATCGCTTTGAAAGTGACCCACCTTGTTGATCGAGCCTTTCGTCTCCGAACCGCGCTCCTCCACTACGAACATGGTCCTGTCCGGCCACTTCCCGCTCTTGAGGAATTCGGAGTACGCCCACTGCGGCACAAAAACGTTGGTAAACATCTGGTGATCCATGCTCCCAGGGGTGTAGCTCATGCCCAAGCCCGACGACAGGAAGATCCATTCGCGAAAGTTCTTCGGAGGAAGCAGGTGGTTGTCGCGGGTGTACTCCGGCTTGCTGGTATCGGACTCCGGAGGTGACACCTGCAGGAATCCGAGACACATAACAATTGTCAGTCCAGACAGCAGGGCTCGCTTCATGGGGTTCCTCCGTCAGCATTAGACGTGAGAGAGCCGTAAAAAGACAGCAGGTAGCGCCGCGATCCCGGCGGCTGTGGTGAGGGCATTCCGCCCTCACGGCGGAAGCTTTCGCATCGCGGGAGATGCCGACCAGGCGAGACCCGCACTGCCGCCCATCTCCAAGGGCGAGACGCCCCCGGGACAACCGGCGAGACGCCGGCGCTACCAGACCCTAGGTAATTTCGGTGCGCTTGCGCAAGAACGCCGGGACATCGAGGTCTTCTTTCTCGAAGTTGGCGATCATGGCATCTCGCAGGGTATCGACGGCTACGCCTTCGTTGTGGGGCGCGGCCATTTGCCGCGACGGTGCCTCCTCCATCACGATGGGCGGACGCACCGGCTCGGGCCGGTACTCGGGTTCGGGCTCGGCCACGTACGAGGAAACGGCAAAGCCAGACTGCATCTCTGCCTGGCGGCGCCGGATATCGGAGTCTTTGAAACCGGTTGCGATCACCGTGATTTTGACCGCATCCTTGGCCTTCTCATCGAGCACCGCGCCAAAGATGATGTTGGCATCTTCGTGCGCCGCCCCCTGAATGATGCTGCAAGCCTCCTGCACCTCGGCCAGTTTGAGCGATGTGGAACCGGTGATGTTGATGAGGATGCCGCGCGCGCCGTCGATTGCGCCTGCTTCGAGCAGCGGAGACGCGATAGCCTTTTGCGCAGCGTCCACGGCCCGTCGTGCGCCGCTGGCCGTGGCCGTGCCCATCACGGCGTAGCCCATGCCCGCCATGATGGCCTTCACGTCGGCGAAGTCACGATTGATGATCCCGGGAATGGTGATGATGTCGGAGATGCCCTGCACGCCTTGCCGCAGAATGTCATCCGCCACGCGGAATGATTCGAAGAAGCCCGCGTCCTGGGCCACGGCCAGCAGCTTTTCGTTGGGGATGACGATGGTGGTGTCGACCGAATCCATCAGCTCCGAGATGCCGCGCTCGGCTTGCTGCATGCGGCGCTTGCCTTCGAAGGCGAAAGGCTTTGTGACCACGGCCACCGTCAGCGCTCCCATTTCGCTGGCCAGCGACGCGATGATGGGCGCTGCGCCAGTACCGGTGCCACCGCCCAGTCCGGCAGTGACGAACACCATGTCGGCACCTTCCAGAGCCTCGATGATCTTGTCGGAGTCTTCGAGCGCAGCCTTGCGTCCGACCTCGGGATTGGCGCCCGCGCCCAAACCGTTGGTGAGCTTCACTCCCAGTTGAATCTTCATGGGCGCGCGCGACATGCGCAACGCCTGCAGGTCGGTGTTGGCGACCACGAATTCAATGCCCTCCATGCCGGCATCGATCATGCGGTTGACCGCGTTGTTCCCGCCGCCACCCACGCCGATGACCTTGATCTTGGCGTCGTTGCGGGTGTCTTCATTGAAACTGATGCGAATGTCGTTTTCTTTTTTCATGTACGCCGCCTTCTGTGGATTTTGCCTGCCTGTTCCCAAGTAGTGCCGCCCTCCCGGAGGCTGTGTGGTGTGGGCCTTTTGCCCGCACCGCCGAGGGCGAGTCGCCCGCGGGACAGCCGGCAGGATGCCGGCGCTACAAATACCTACGCACCTTTTCCTACAAACATGGCCTTCAGCTTTGAACTCCAGCGCTCGTTCTGAATACCGCGAGCAATACGGGCGCGGTGTCCGTAAAACACCATGCCCAGGACAGTTGCGAACTCCGGTTCGGCCAGCGTGGACGGCATTTTGGCCAGGGGCGCGGGCCAGGCCAGGCGCAGCGGCCGGTGCAGCACCGACTCCGCGATTTCGAGAATGCCGGGCAACCGGCAGCCGCCGCCGGTCAGCACGATGCCGCCCACACAAAGCTCGAACATTCCCGCGTGGCGCAGATTGTCGCGCAACATTTCGAACAGTTCGCGGGCGCGAGGCTCGAGGATTTCTCCCACCATGCGCTGCGATATGAGGCGCGACGGCCGGTCACCCACCGATGGCACCTCGACTTCATTGCCTTCCGGGATCAGAGTGACGATGGCATTGCCGTAGAGCCGCTTGATCTTTTCCGCCTCGGCCACCGGGGTGCAGAGGCCCACCGAAAGATCGCTGGTGAAGTGATCGCCACCGACCGGAATTACTCCAGTATGAGCAACCGCACCTTCCTGGAAGACGATGATGCTGGTGGATCCCGCGCCCAGATCGGCCAGGCATACGCCCAGTTCGCGCTCGTCAGCTCGCAGCACAGCGTCGGCACAGGCCAGAGGTTCGAACACGGTGTCGTCCACGTGCACACCGGCGCGGTTTACTGCAGTCACCACGTTCTGCAACGCGCCGGAGGCGACCGTGACCATGTGCACTCGCACCTCGAGCCGGGCGGCCATCATTCCCAGCGGATCGTTCACTCCGGTCTGATCATCGAGAATGAACTCCTGCGGCAGCAGGTGCAGAATTTCGCGATCGTCGGGGAGAGGAATAGCGCGGGCCTTGTCCACCGCCGCGCGCAGCTCATCGCGGCCAATCTCGCGCGCCCGGGCGCCGAAGCTGAGACCACCATGACTGTTGAAGCCTCGCGCATGCGCTCCCGCCATGCCCAGCACAGCGTGCTCAATGGGAGCTCCAGCCACATCCTCGGCCTGTTCCACCGCTTTCTGGATGGAGTTCACGGCCTTGTCGAGATCCACAATCACGCCCTTGCGCGAGCCGCGCGATTCTGCAACGCCATGACCGCGATAACGCAAACCGTTGTCGGTAATTTCCGCCACCAGCGCGCAGGTCTTGGCACTGCCTACGTCGATTGCGGTCAGAAGGTGCTCGTGCTGGTTCGCCATTCCTATTGTGGTTCTCCCTTGGCAATTGCCGGGCTCGGTTTTGCCGAAGCCTTCACCGCCGCAACGGACTTTGGCGCAGGCTTGGTTTTGGCGGCCGAAATTTTAGTCGCCGAACTGTGCCTGGCTTTTGCTCTGGCTTTGCTCCCGGCCCGTACCGGACGGACGCGTGCTTTGTGATGCGCGGCACCGAAAGTTTTTGTGCTGGCCGCCGGCCGGGATGGGGTCGGTTTCGCAGCAGATGTCGCGGGTGGTTTCACGGTCAGAGTTGGCGACGGCCGGGGAGGAGAGCTGATGCGCGTAACCAGAGCGGCTGGCTTGACCCCGGCGGCCATGGCTTTCCGGGCTGCTTCGGCGGAAAGCGGTGGTTGCTTCATCGGGCCCTGCAAATCCGGATTGACAATGATCTGCCGGTCGTAGCGCAAGTCCACCGATTCCAGTTTGTCGAACTGCTGCTGCCATTCCTGCACGTGGGTGACATAGATCTTGTAGCGTTCCAGGTAATGGGCAGATCCCAGATGGACGAGCACTTCGCCGGCATGATTGTTGGCCGTCACCTTCACGTCGTCAGGATCGGAGAGATCGATCTCACTAAGCTCCTGCGAATAGCGCGCGCCACCGACATCGAGCTGGCTGACCACGTCGTTGTAGATCTTCATGCGGGCCAAGCGCGTGGAAGGCGGCTCCCCGCCGTTCATGCCGACGATCACGGGGAAGGAATATTTCTTTCGGGCCGGTAGTTCCATCAGCGTGCCACCGGCGTCCGTAAGCAGGATTCGGGAGCCGACACGCGCGAAAGCCACGGGAGTACGCTCGTGGATTTCCACTTTCAGGCGGTTGGGGATGAAGCGCATCACGCTGGCCGATTCGACCCACGGAATCTGCTCCAGCTGCGCTTTGCGCTGCGCCAGCGGCACGAAGAAAATGTTGCGGCCGATGTCGCCACCCATCACTTCCATGACCTGGGAGCGGGTGACGTTCTGCAGCCCACTGATGTCGATGTCATCGCTCGACTCCACCCGGAAGCGCCAGGAACGCTCGCCATAGTGATAAAGAGCGGCGACAGCGATTCCGCAAACGAACACCATGGCTAGGGCAATGGCCGCCCAGGTCAGGCGAGTCACAGTTTTCTTGGGAAGTGAACCGCGGCGGACGGAGACACGCTTCTGCACGCGCAGGAATGGAGGTTCCTGTTCCACGTCCAAGTCGAGCAGGCGCGCATCGTTCGCTTCTTCGCGGCCTGGCTCGTCGGCCAGTGGATACAACTCTTCCTGCGAGATGGTGGGGCCGGATTTCCGCGCCATCAACTCAGGTCAGTTGTCGTCAGGGAATCGCTGAGCAAAATTACTATAACTGCTTTTACGCAGCAGAGATAGAAAAATTTGGCGGGTTTTGCACAGGCACAGCGAAGTGCGTAGGGACAGATGTCCTCTCGAGCGCAGCATCTGAACAGTCGACAAATCTTGGCGGACCGCAGAAGATGGCGGAGTCTTGCTCCGTGCGAGATGGGGACATCTGCCCCTAGGTTAGTTCTCGGGGACTTGGGGAATTTCAACGACCATGTTCCGGTCTGGCACAACCATGGTACGCACCCGGACTCTCATGGTCTGCACCCGCACCAACTCCGCCTGTCGCCGAACCAGGACCCGTTGCACACAGGCCAGGCGGTTCTGGGCCTCGAGCACGGTGCGCACCGGTGGCAATGAATCTTCTTCGCCGCTTCCCAGCACGATCCCGGCTATCTTCGCATAGTTCATGGCCTGTGCAGAAGCCCGCGACATCATCGCGATGGAGCGGTCGGCTAGCTGCTCGCCCCATCCCGCGCGCCCGGTCACCGCGCCGGTAATCGCGGCCATCGCCAGAACACCCAAGGTCACCCAGTACATCATTTTTTCGGATTCCATGGCATTTCTCTTTGTCCGTTAGACGGGCCAGGTAAAAAGTCGTTATCAGGCCGGGGATGTTTTGTGCGCGGTCGAAAAGCCCTTAAGTGGCCGAGACAGCGGTCCGGGGCCGGGATGCCATGGCCTTGTTTTCCTGCAGTTTCGCCAGGATCGTCGGTCCCAACTGGGATACGCTGCCCGCGCCCAGGGTCAGAATCATGTCTCCTGGCCGGGCAGCTGCCACGACCGCTGCGACCGCATCGGTAAACGAACTCACGTACGACGCCGGCTTCTTCCCCTTCTCGCTGACCTGACGGGCCAGGCCTTCGCCCGTGACCCCTTCGATCGGAGTTTCGCTGGCGGCGTAGATATCGAGCACGGCCAGCGAATCAGCATCCTGAAAGGCGGTGGCGAATTCGTCCATCAAGTCCCGGGTGCGAGTGTAGCGGTGGGGCTGAAATATGACGTGAATTTTGCCGAAGCCACACTGTCGCGCAGCCGCCAGGGTGGCGCGAATCTCGGTGGGATGATGGCCGTAGTCGTCAATCACGCTGACTCCGGCCGCCTTGCCCCGTAACTGGAAGCGCCGGTCCACGCCGCGGAAGTTTTCCAGAGCCATACGGATGTCATCGGCAGTAATGTCAAGGCCGATTCCCACCGCGATGGCTGCGGTCGCGTTCAGGACGTTATGCACCCCGGGCACGTGCAGCCGGAACTCGCCGAGGTCGCGTTCACCATAGGCCACGCGAAAATGGCTGACCGGCTGCCGCTCTCCCGACTCAAATGTAGATTGTCGCACTCTGATATGAAAATCCGACCCTCGCCGCGTGCCGTAAGTCACGGTGCGGCGTCGAATCTGTGGAAACAACTTGCGCAGCGGCGCGTCGTCATTGCAGACCACCACCACGCCGTAGAAAGGCACGCGATCCATGAAATCCAGGAATGCTTTTTTCACGTCGCGCATGTTGCGGTAGCAATCCATATGCTCGCGGTCAATATTGGTGACCACGGCGAGCACCGGAGAAAGTTTCAGGAACGAGCGATCGCTCTCGTCAGCTTCGGCCACCAGGTACTCCGACTTGCCGGTGCGGGCGTTGGAGCCCAGGGCGTTCACCCGGCCACCCACCACGACCGTGGGGTCAAGACCTCCCGCAGCCAATACCGCGGCCACCATGGAGGTCGTCGTCGTCTTGCCGTGCATGCCCGCGACCGCGATGCCATATTTCAAACGCATCAGTTCGGCCAGCATCTCGGCGCGCGGAATCACCGGGATGTGGAGTCGATGAGCTTCGACGACTTCGGCATTCTCCTGCGCGACCGCAGAACTGGTGACCACAACTTCCGCGCCGGCGATGTTCCCGGCAGCATGGCCTTCAAAAACGGTGGCACCCAAGCCCGCCAGGCGCTCGGTCACGGGTGAGCTCTTGAGATCGGAACCGGAAATTCTGTAGCCAAGACTCAGCAGGACTTCGGCAATGCCACTCATGCCGATGCCGCCGATGCCGACAAAATGAATGCGCTGTATTTTGGCAAACATCTGGATCCGCTCTTCCGGCCTTACATCCTGACTCCAGCCCTTGTCATCCTAGCCGAGGTTTCGCCTCATCACCAGTTCATCTTCTTGCGCAACTCCGTGACGTGGGCCACATGATGCCGGCCGTGCCAGGAGTACAAGGCCAGATTTTTCTCGAGCGGCATGGTCCCCAGCTCGGGATGGTTGAAGGTCCGCTTCCAGTCCTGCGGCTGCAGCCCTCGCAACAGGCGCACCCAGCGGTTATGCAGTGAGTCGAGCAGCGCCAGCGACACTTCCAGCGGCGTGGTCTGGACGTCGGGAAGCTCAGCCCAGCGATCTTCCATATAAGGCTTGATGGTGGGGACATCTTCCGTCAATGCCAGCTTGAAGCGGATGTAGGCATTCATGTGGCTTTCGGGAACATGGTGGACCACCTGTCGCACCGTCCACCCACCATCGCGATAAGGGGTCGCGATCTGCTGTGGCGAGAGACCCTGCACCGCCTGCCGCAGAGCGGCCGGAGTCTGCTCGATGTCAGTGATGAACTTCTGTCGCTGTTGCTCGTCGGGCGGACCGGCAAAAGCAAATTTCCCGATGGGGTAACGGGGATCGCTCATCTTTCCTCCATGAAGAATACTAGTCACGACAGCGAGAACAGGAAACGCGAAAATGCGCGGAAAAGCAATGGAGAGCGGCCACCAGGACGAAAATCTCAAAGACAGATGTTGTTTAAGGATGTGTGTTGGCCTTCCCCAGATGCGACTCTCTGCTACACTACGCGGCCATGAAAACATCCCTTCTTCGCGCAATTTTCCTGGTAGCGTTTCTGGCCACCCTGGCCGCTGCTCAGGACGTCATTCCCCTCTACCCCGGCACGCCGCCGGGTTCGTCGCAGGAAAACTATCCGGAGAAAGCGTACTTCTCGAAAGTCTGGAACACGGAAGTGGTCACCAACGTGACCAAGCCCAGCCTGACCGTTTTCAAGCCTTCTTCGGAGTCGAGAAACGGCACCGCCCTGGTGATCTGCCCGGGTGGCGGATTTATGGCTCTCTCCATCACCAGTGAGGGCACCGATGTCGCGAGGTACATGGCCGCGAGAGGGGTGACCGCGTTTGTGTTGAAATACCGTCTGGCACATACCGGCGAAGACGGCACACAGGAATTTATGACGCTGATTGCCAACCGGCAGAAATTTGACGAGGCGGTAGGCAAAGTCGTTCCCCTGGCGGTCGCCGACGGGTTAGCGGCAGTCACTTACGTTCGGCAGCACGCCTCGGAATGGGGAGTTTCCCCCGACCGTGTCGGCATTATTGGATTTTCCGCGGGGGGAAGGGTCACTTCCGGGGTTGCCTTCAATTACTCGGCTGAAGGCCGGCCCGCCTTCGTGGCCCCGATCTATGCGGGTGGAGAGATATCCAAAGACGTTCCCGTTCCAGCGGACGCACCGCCAATGTTTGTCGCGGCTGCGACCGATGATCAACTCGGACTCGCGCCGGAAAGCGTTGCCTTGTACGAAAGGTGGACGGCCGCGCATAAATCGGCTGAACTGCACATATACGCCAAGGGTGGCCACGGTTTCGGAATGCGCAAGCAGAACCTCCCTACGGATCATTGGATCGACCGGTTCGCCGATTGGCTGGAGTTAGAAGGCTGGTTGAAGAAGTAACCAGCGCGACCTGAAGTTATTACTGTGCCCGCGCGCCGCCAAAAAAGTTCTCTAGCGCACCAGCGCCAGAATGCGGACCGGCGCCGACGATCCTCCTGCCACTTTCACAGGAGCCACCATGGCCACCGCGCCGTTGGCGGGCATGCGATCGAGGTTGGCCACGTTGGTCAGAAGATAGAGCCCGTGTTCGAGCACATATTGACCTACAGCCAGGATTTGAGCGGAGCCGCGATCGGGATTCGCCGTGTCAATGCCCAGACCGAGAGCGTTTCGACCTTCCGCCAGGAAGCGGGCAGCGTCTTCGGAATATCCCGGGAAGTGCATGGCACCCCTCACGTCGGGATTGCGGTAACTTCTGATTGAGTTCCAGCGCGAGCCCCAGCCGGTACGAAGCATCACGATTGCGCCCAGGGGGATCGGCCCGTTGGCCTGCTCCCAGCGGGCAACGTCCTCAACCGACAACTCGTAATCTGGATTGTTTTTCGCGCTGGCGCTGACATCAAGCACCACCAGCGGCCCGATCAGGCGGCCTGCTGGGATCTGGTCAACCGTCCACTGGCCGCGTCCCAATCGGGAGGGAGCAATAATCCGGGTAGAAAATTGTTCGGACGATGTAGCCCTCGAGGCGTAGGTCTTGTCGGTGAGAGCCACGTTCTCCACGCGATAAGGCGATCTATGAGGCTTCTCGAAGCCTTCCGTTGAGAGCGCGTGGGTAAGATCAGCTACCTCGCGGAAGCCGGCTGCCTGGGTGGTGGCCGGACGCTGCTGGGCAAACAGCAACAATGCCAGGGCCAGCACATAACCGATTACAAACTTCTGGATCTTCATTTACTTCTATACGTCTTTCCTTGCTTTCCGGTTCGTCGGTCTCTGGAAACCCGGCTAAAGCAGTCAGATGCAAGCACTCGTAAGGGGAAGGTGCTCGGTAGGATTTTCGCGCGCAGGGTAACCACCAGCAAGGCCCATCAGTACATGACCTACCGGGGTAAAACGCGGAATCGGCGGGTGAATTCAGGCCAGCCAATATGCGGCTGCCGCAGCTGTCAAGGTGCCCAGGAAGTTTACCAAGTCGTTATTAACCAACCCACGTCGTTCCAGCCCCGCACCCAGAAAACTGTCGGCAATCATGCCCAGGACCGCAGCGCCAATGGAACTTGCCAGCCATGGCAGTGGCAGCAATCCGCCAAGAAGGCAGACCGAGCTTACAATTCCAGCAGCGGCGATTCCGGCCGTGGTCCCAATCAGGCTGACCCCGCCATCGGTTCCTGCGGGCACCGAGCGCCAACTCGTAATCAAGCGAGGCGGCTCGCCGAAAGCCTGGCCCACTTCGCTTGAGACCGTGTCGGCAGCAGCTTCGGAAAGCGCTGCCGCCGTTGCGAGCAGGAAAATTGTCCGCTCATGACTGATGATGGAGGCCGCGGCACACGCCGTAGCGATTCCGAGATTGGCCGCCACCTGGGACGCCTTCCGGCCCTCGCGGCGCTCCGCTGTCCCCAGCTTCTGTTTGCGAGCGTAGCCCAGCCGAGTCGTGATCCAGGCCAGCGCGAAGACGGTGATCAGCGCCGCGAAAGCCGCCGGCCCGCCGCTCACATAAATTACGAAGCAGCTAAATGCCCCGGCCAGCGCGCCCGAGTTGGTTACCCCGCGCAGCCGGCGGGCCAGCACCGTGAAGGCTACAGTGAGCAGGCCGGCAACCGCCCAGCGCCCTTCCTTTCCGGCAAAAGCAAGAATGGCCAGGGCGCTGAATGGAGAGTGCCCATACACATCAGTCCCAGTTAGGAATACGCTCAGTTTCTCGATCATCCACAAGATATAGTGTAGCCTTGTCGGTAGTCCTACAGCTGGGGCTTCTTGTTCGGGTTCCCTGAGCTTGCCGGCTGCATCAAACTCCCCTGCGTAGTCTAAACTGCACTACGCTTGGGCGTTTTCTGCTTCGAGGGGGAACTATGGCAGCCTCGGTTTGGTCGGGATATCTTACCTTCGGTCTGATCTCCATGCCGGTTCGTCTTTTTTCCGGCGCGCGCAGCAGCGGCATCTCCTTCAACATGTTGCATCGCGACGACCTGCAGCGGGTCAAGCAGCAATATTATTGTCCCGCCGACAATCGCGTGGTGGAGCGCAGCGAGATCGTGAAGGGCTACGAGTTCCGCAAAGACGAATACGTCGTAATCGAACCGGAAGAGATCAAAAAGATCGAGCCCCAAACCGCGAAAACCATGGAGATTCTGGAGTTCGTCAAGACCAGCGAGGTCGATCCAGTCTTTTTCGAATCCTCCTACTACATGCTGCCGGAAGAGGCGGGACGCAGGCCCTACGCCCTGCTGACCAAGGCCCTGGAAGAGAGCGAATACGTCGCCATCGCCAAGCTGACCATGCACAATCGCGAGTACACCGTGTTCCTGCGTCCGCACGAAGGCGGACTCATGTTGCACACCATGTACTACGCTGAAGAGGTCCGCAAGGTGGAAGGATTTGGCGCCCCCGAAGTCGAACTAAAAGACGCGGAGGTCAAAGTCGCTCACCAGTTGATTGAAGCTCTGGCCGCCGAGTGGGACCCGGAAAAGTATCACGACACTTTTCAGGAAAACGTGAAAAAGCTCATCGAGACCAAGCTGGAAGGCGGCAAGATCACAGAAGTAGAGAAGCCGAAGAAACTTGCCCCCGTGGTCGATCTGATGGCTGCCCTCAAACAGAGCCTGGCCGAGATGGAAGGAAAAAAGAAGCCGGCAGCGCCGGCCCGGGAAGCGGCTTCCGGAAAACGCTCACGGGGGAAGGCGTAGGACCAGCATTTTAGCGATTGGCAATTGGCAATCAGTGTTTCAGCACGACCTTCACACGACAATTCTCTATCAACTCTTAAAGAGCAGCCTTTCACCTGCCAGAAGGCATCAGACTGCAAAGGCCAAGTGCCAATTGCCAGCTCCTCCGCTGGCGCATATTTCAGCCAACCATTAAAATGAAACCTCTTCCGGATCATTGTGAGTTCATGGATGGTTCTGCTGGAGTGCGGATGATTGGTTGGCGTGCGGCCCGTTTGCTGGGCATTCTGACTCTTTTCTTGATTTGCATTGGCTGCGGCGACCAGTACCGTCCCGTCGCCGTTCCTATTGTCCCCCCTCAACCCGATCCCGATGCCATTCATTTCGTGCTGGTGCTCAGTAACAACGGTTCCATCGATCCCGGTGCCAGCAGCCGGCTGGATATCTCCGGCGACACCAACATTGGCGTGGCCCAACTCGGCCTGGGCCCGGCCCACGCCACCCTGATCTCAAATGCCTCTCGCGTGTATGCGGTGAACACGCTGGAAGACTCGGTCTCGTCGTTTTCCCCTAGCCCGGGATCAACCCCAACCGTGGTGACGACGACTTCCCTGCCGGCGGGTTCACGCCCGGTATTTGCCCATACCACGGAAAACGGAACGGTTTACGTGGCAAACTTCGGGAACAATACGGTGGCGGCGGTCTCCGCCGCAAGCAATGCCATGCTGAACCCGCTGATTGCGGTGGGCAATCAACCTGTCGCGCTGGCGGAAACTCCGGACCAGAAAAAACTCTACGCCGTAAACCAGGGCGACGGCACTGTGACCGCCATCAGCGTGGTAGACCGCTCCGTAACCCAGACCATCCCTACCGGGACCAATCCGGTGTGGGCGGTAGCACGCGCCGACAGTGCAAGAATTTACGTGCTCAATAGCGGCAGTGGCACCGTCTCCGCGATTGATACCGTCACCGACTCAGTCGTGGGCTCGGCCTCCGTGGGAGCGGGCGCGAATTACATGGTGTATGACGGTAAGCTGAATCGCCTCTACGTGACCAACCTGGTCGCCAACACCGTGACCACACTCAACGCATCCGTTGACCCGCCGACTGTGCTGTTTGTGACTCCGGTGGCCGCCGGCCCGCTAACCGTGGCCGTGCTTCCTGATGGCAGCCGGGCATACGCCGTAAGTTCCAGCAAGATCCCGCCCTGCACGTCCGATCCGGGCGACACCCAGCTTTGTATCACCTCGGGGGTCACCGTGATTAACGCCAGCGATGGCAGCGTCAGAAAGACGATCCCGCTGGAATCCACGGTCAGCATCACGGCGGCAGCGCAGAGCGGCAACAATACCACCTACACCTATAGCTTGATCTCCGGTCCAGCTCTCCGGCCGGGCATGGAAATCGTGGTCGCAGGCATGACCGACGCGGTGAACAACGGAACATTTACGGTGGCGGCGGCAAACGCCGGAAACTTTACGGTTGCCAACGGCGTGGGGGCAACGGCGAGCAGTCAGAGTGGGACGGGATCCGTCGTGATCGAAGTCTCTAACACACTCCCGACCGGTTGCGACGTCAATGGCCTGGGCATCCCTGGGGGAGTGCCGGGCGGCGTGCGTTTCCGGGTTTCGTCAGCCGCGTCGGCCGATAGTACAAAGGTAATTGTGGGAAAGTGCGATGCCGGGAGCACCACCGTCATTCGCACTTCTGATGACACTCCGGTGCTCGACATGCCTGCCCCTTTGAGCACCGCCACTCCCCTCAACGGCGGAAACGCGTTGCCGCAAAACCCCGTATTCGTGCTGGCAGGACCGTAAGCGGACCTCGGACCTCTAACTTCAGACCTCGGACATCTCTGTCGTGCTCTCCCCCTACTCTGTCATCCCGAGCGATGTCGAAGGAACTGCTTTCTGCCAGCGCTGCATCCGACGTCTGCGGAGATGGCGGCTTCTGGTGCCAAACGCGGATCTTTCGGCTGCGGGAACGGACTCGCAAAAGTGAGGCCCGAAGTCCGAAGTCTGAGGTCCGAAGTCCGAGGCTATTCGCCGGCGGCGGCGGCCCGCTCGCCTGACAGCTCGGTGTTGTAGCGCAGCGCGATGTTCATGAACACGCTGCCGCGATCAGTCTCGCAGCAAATCACGAGGGCCTCGGTGTCCTCGCTGCCGGTGGGACCATGTTCGGACGTATGTAGTACGGGGGGATGCACGCGGAAGTGGAAGCCCTGATCATTCAGGGCAGTGACTGCATTTCCCGTCACCTGATTGGCCAACTCACAAACCGTTTCCCGGACCAGGTCATCGGATTCAGGCAACTCGCCGCCGGCAAAATGGCTGGCAACCCGCACCGCGGTCTCGGGATCGAGGTCGAACACAATTCGACCCTCGATGTCGCCGGTGATCGCCACCAGCGCGGCCACGCCTTTGCGCCGGTAGGCCTCCTGCTCCATGCTCAGGTTCCCAATGGACATGGGGGACTGCAGGCCCTGGGCCAGGACGGCGTCCGCCGCGTTGATAAACGGCTGGATCAACTCCATTTTCATAAATCAGGCTCCCGCGCCCGCGGCACTCGCTACAGCCCCATCTTCGCCCAAGACATACTTGATCACTTCGTACAGGACCTCCGGTTTGACCGGCTTCTGCACAAAGTGCCGAGCCCCACGCTGTAGCGCCGCCACGATGTTCTCCTGATAACCGACGGAAGACACCATGACAATGCGCGCCTCAGGATGTTGGGCCACGATCTTTTCGGCCGCCTCGATCCCTTCCATCTGCGGCATGGTGATATCCATGAGCACGATATCGGGATTGGTGCGGTCGTATTCGGTGATGGCGGTCTTGCCGTCGCCGGCTTCGCCCGCCACTTGGCCGCCGAAGGTTTCCACGATGCGCGCCAGGTTCTTGCGGGCGAAGACGGAATCGTCTACTACCAGGTAGCGGACCGGTTGGCCGTCCTTGCTGCGTTTTAATGATGCAAATTGCTCCATAACCCCTCCTGCCTTGTTGCAAAATCGAACCCTGCCATTCAGCTCCAACTATTCTCGCCCCGCGCCGGCGGCCTTGCTGCCCTCGCCGGGATCGTTCCCAAATCCGTTTTTTCGCTCTGCCATGCACTGGGCCTGCAAGGTGTTGGCCAGGACGTCCAGCCCCACCACCCGCACCGCGAAGCCGCGATCGATGGCCGCTTTGGGCATGCCATAGACAACGCAGGACTCTTCGCTTTGCGCTATCGTCATTCCTCCCGCCGCTTTGACCGCGCCCATGCCCTGCGCCCCATCGTCCCCCATGCCCGTCATCAGGACCGCAATGCCTTTGGAGCCAAATTCGTCAGCCAGGCTCTTGAACAACACATCGGCAGAGGGACGGTGACCGTTGATTCGGGGCTCATCGCTCAGGACCACAACGTCACCGAGCGGCAGGCGCTTCACCTTCAAATGACGGCTGCCCGGACAGATCAGTACCCGCCCCGCCAGCAGGACGTCTCCTGATTGCGCCTCCTTGATCCGCACCGCGCAGATTTCATCCAGACGCCGGGCAAACATTTCAGTAAAACCTTCCGGCATGTGTTGTACCACCACAATCGCGCCGGGAAAATCCGCGGGCAATTGCGAGAAAACGTACTGCAAAGCCTGCGGCCCTCCGGTAGACACCCCAATGGCAATCACTCTCTTGGGAGGTTTTTTGGCATCGAGTGGCGCTTTCTGCCCCGGACGAGGAGTCATTCCCAAGGGCGTGACGGTGCCCCCCCGGCTCTGGGCCGCAGCCTTGATTTTGCTGATCAATTCGGCGGCGATCTGCGGCATGCGGGCGGAGACGTCACTCGGCTTAGCGACAAAATCGAACGCGCCCAGCGACAAAGCCTGCAACGTGATCGACGCTCCTTGCGTGCTGTGGGAACTCACGACGATCACGGGAAGGCGGTGGCGACGCATGATCTCTTTGAGCATGTCGATGCCGCCCATGCCTGGCATCTCCAGATCAAGAGTGATGACCTGGGGCTTCAGTTCATCAATCTTTCTGAGGCCGAAGTTGCCGTCCATGGCCGTCCCGACCACCTGGATCGAGCTGTCGGTTTGCAGTATTTGTGGAATCAGCTTCCGCATGAGCGCAGAATCGTCCACCACCAGCACGCGCACCGGGGTCATGAACGCACCTCCGGGCTGCCTTCGCCCAGGGTTTTGCGGTCGGCGTGCGAGAGGAGAAGGCCGGAGATGATGCCCTCTCCCTGTTCCGGACGGACCTTCCCGTGACGCTCCACTACCGCGGGCAGGTTCACGATGAGCACCACCCGTCCATCTCCCAGGATGGAAGCTCCGCTGATCAAATCGGTGGCCACGGTCTGGTCGTCGAGTGCCTTGATCACCAGCTCCTCTTCGCCCTCGAGGCTGTCCACGATCATGCCCAGCTTGCGTTCGCCCATGGAAATCACGAGCACAAAGATCTTTGCCGAGCCCGCCTGCGCGCCTCTGCCCGGTGCGCGCCCCAGACGGACCAGGGGCAACACGCGATCGCGCAATTGCAGGACTTCATGGTTATGCACCTGGTGCACGTCGGATTCACGGGCGCGGGCAATTTCCGCGACCGCGTTCAGGGCCACGGCGTACAACCTTTGCTCCACCCGGAACAACAGGGCCTTGATGATAGCCAGAGTGAGGGGCAGCTTGAGGCGGAAGGTGGTGCTCTGTCCTACCCGGGTCTCAATCTCGACCGAGCCTTTCAGACGGTGTAATACCGTCTGCACTACATCCAGGCCGACGCCGCGACCGGAGACCTCGGTGATCTGTTCGGCGGTGCTGAACCCAGGCCGGAACAACAGCGCGAGAATTTCGGTTTCTCCCAACCTGTCCGCCTCTTCCGAGGTAACCAGACCCTTCTCCAAAGCTTTGGCCTTGATCTTTTGAGCATCAATGCCAGCACCGTCATCCGTAACTTCCACGATAACCTGATTGCCGTGATGATACGAAGTGAGATGGATGGTTCCGCGCGCCGGCTTCCCACTTCGGACTCGTTCCTCGGCGCTCTCGATGCCATGGCTGACGGCATTGCGAACCAGGTGGGTCAGGGGTTCGGCGACTACGTCCAAAAGACTCTTGTCCAGGTCCGTGTCCTGTCCGCTCATCACCAGGCCCACGTCCTTGGCACATTGTTTGGCGACGTCGCGCACCATGCGGGGAAAGCGCCGGAAGAGCTGCTCCACCGGAACCATGCGGATTTTCATGACGGAGCGCTGCAGGTCGCTGAGGACGCGTGATTGAAAGGCCATGGCATCGCTGAAGCGGCCGCGCAAGGTCTCCTTGGGAACATGGCGGGCGAATTCGGTAAATGCCTGCTGCAGCATGGATCTGCCGATAATCAGTTCCCCCACCAGGTTGAGCACGCTATCGATGCGCTCGGCGTCCACCCGTAAAATGTTTTCCGCCAGCAGGGGATGATTGGGTCTGCCTGGGGCCGCGGGTTCATCGCCGGATTCGGGCATGGGCTGGTGAGATGGAGCCGGCGGGACGATCCCATGTCTTGCCAGGTCGCCGGCAGCCGCTTTCTTCGCAGGAGGCTCAGCGGCCTTTATTAGTTCCACTACTGCGCTCGCGATGACGGTGGGAATGCGGCAGCGGGCGGACAGTTGATCGGCAGGCTGGTCGCTTGCCAGCAGCAATTCCAGCCGCTGGGTGCTGGCCGGAGAGCCCGGCTCGGGACGTGCTCCCAGGACCTCAGTCAGCGGGGCCAGGGTATTCAGCACCAGCTGTCGGGCTGCAATCGGCATCACGCACTTCGGATCGATGGCCGCGGTGACGTGGTACACATGCTTGCCCGCGGTCACCGCATTCTCGATCGCCAGTTTCTCGTACTCGGTCCAGGCCACGGGCACGACGGTGGTCTTGGCGGGCTTCTTCGAGCGCTTCTTCCCCTTGGGCTGCTTCGAGAGCTCTCGAATCATTTTGGCCAGAGGGGCGGACGAGGGCACCTTCCCCTTGCGCCGGTAGGCTGCCAGCATGGCGCCAAAGGTGTCCGCGGCGGCAAATGCTACCTCTGCCAGGCTCCCGTGTGAGGAAGCAGATTCCAGCGCCAGCGCGTCTTCCAGATCGTGTGCTGCGTTGCTCAGTTCACGAAAACCGCACGCCGCGGCATCCCCCTTGAGGGTATGTACGATGCGGCGGATGCTGCGCACCAGTTCGGCGTCGGCCGGACGCTTTTCCAGCTTCAGCGCCTCTTCATTGAGCGACTGCAGCAACTCCTGCGCCGACTCGAAGAAGAGCTCCAGCATTTCCGCGGCGCGCTCATCGGGAAATTGGGTCACACGCTCACCTCGACCTTCTGGTAGGCGGTCCCGCTGTTGCGATGGACCATGGTGAACCGGTCGGTCAGGGCCAGCAGGCTTTCCGCGTGGCCGACAAACAGGTAGCCCTGGAGATTGAGACAGCGCGCGAACTTTTCCAGCAACCGCTTCTGCTCCGGTTCGTCGAAATACATCATGACGTTGCGACAGAAGATCACATCATTGCGCTGCGGCAGATATTCTGTTTTCAAGTTGTGGAAGTCGAAATGTACGATTTCCTTCAGCGCCTTCTTAATGGCGTACCGGTCGCCGGTCTTGTCGAAGTAGCGCAAGCGGTAGCTGTAGTCCACACTCGCCATTTGGGTTTCGGAATAAGTGCCCTCCTGCGCCGTCCGCAACACCGAGTAGCTGATGTCGCTGGCAATGATCTCCACCTTCCAGGGCGGAGGCACCAGGGGCTTGGGTGAGGTCGTGGCCGCCGGCTGAGGGTTGCGCAGGTAGTAATAAGCCAGGCTGTCGGCCACCAGCATGGCCAGGGTGTAGGGCTCCTGGCCGGTGGAGCATCCCGCGCTCCAGATGCGCAAGGAGTAGTCCCGCTGCGCCTGCTTGCGGCGAATCAGCTCGTCGAGAATGTGCTTGTGGAACAGATCCAATTGGGCTTTGTTGCGGAAGAAACTGGTTTCGTTGACCGTCAGGTTTTCCAGCAGCCGGGCCAGTTCGCCCTTGCCTTCTTTGCTGATCAGCAGACGGTAGTAGCTGTAGAAGGAATCGAGGTGGCATTCCTTCAGGCGGCGCTGCAGGCGGTCCTGCAGGAAATGCGTGCGCCGCTCGTCGAAGTGCATGCCGCATTCCTGGTACACGAGCACCTGCAGCAGCTTCAGTTCCGCCTCGGTAAATTGCGCAGGTATGCTGGATGTGCCCATGAGTTCCGCGTCTTCCCTTGCCCCAGGACTGTTGCTACTTGGCAGCGGCTGCGCTGCGGGTCTGGCTGTTTGTCCC
>Ga0335085_10006180_pt1 | contig 18995 bp, 11 predicted proteins | sample Lox_Sample_45_FD_206712 | JGI IMG/M metagenome (GOLD analysis project Ga0335085, IMG submission 206712) | Soil microbial communities from Loxahatchee National Wildlife Refuge, Florida, United States - Lox_Sample_4.5 | ecosystem: Environmental > Terrestrial > Soil > Wetlands | place: USA...
AGGCGCTCGCCTTCTCTAGCGATGGCCGGTGGCTCGCGTCGGGAGGAGGCGATCAGACCATCCGCCTCTGGCGCGTGCCCGACATGTCGGAGACGCCGCTCCACAAGAGGCCTCTTGCGGAGCTCCTCGCCATCCTGCATTCGCATACCAATCTGCGAGCAGTGCGAGACCCGCAGGCCGCGAACGGTTGGAAGCTCGAGGTGGGCGCCTTCCCCGGGTGGAGGGGCCCGCCCGGGCGGTAGCGGGTGCCTGCGGTCAGTGCTCGGGCCCGACGACCGGGATTTGAAGCTGACATTGCGCCAGGCGAAGCCTGGAGAAGGGGGAAGGGGATGACGTGATTCATTCACGGAAACCTTCTGAGGTGGGCCAGCAGGTGCAAGTCCTGCCCGGCGAAGGCGACCACCCGCCGGTAGCGAGTCTTGCGTGGTGGTGGGGCGACCCACCCTGCGAAGCGTAGACAGCAAGCGTGAGGGCCGCGCGATTGAGCCTCGAAAGTCATGCGATGGGGAAGCCGAACGCCGTCGTCAGTGCGGAGGCGACATCGAAGCGCTGCAATGGTCTTGCGCGGAGATTCCCCCGGGGTCTGAGGAGCGCTGGCAGGCGCGCAAAGGGTTCACCCAGGAACCTGGGAGGCCCCTTGGCCTCCGCGGTAGGGGACCACCGCGGTACCGTCGAGTGAAGGCAACGAAGCGAGGCGGGAGGGGTCATGGGGAGTCGGAGTGCTCTCGAAGCATCGAGGAAGCGGGGGAACCGACCCGAGGGACCCAGTCGTCCTACAGCTCCTAGCCCGGACTCTTCACGAAGAGTAGGAGGGGCGGGAGCCCCTGGGCCGGTGCGTGGACGGCAAGACGCCGGCTACCAGGCCCCGGTGCAGAGATACTCGTGCATAGACCGGGCGGCCTTGCGGCCGGCGCCCATGGCCAGGATGACGGTGGCGGCGCCGGTCACGATGTCGCCCCCGGCGAAGACGCCCTTCTTCGACGTGCGCAGCGTCTCCTGGTCGGCCACCGCGATGTAGCCCTTCTTGTTGGTCGCGAGGTCCGGCGTGGTGGACTGCACCAGGGGGTTCGGCCCCGTGCCCACGGCCACGATCGCGACGTCGAGGGCAATCTCGAACTCGGAGCCCTCGACCGGGACCGGCCGCCGGCGGCCGGACTCGTCCGGCTCGCCGAGGGCCATCCGGATGCAGCGGGCCCCCCGCAGCCAGCCGTTCTCGTCGCCCAGGAAGGCGACGGGATGGGTGAGGGTGTGGATCTCCACCCCCTCGTCCTTCGCGTGGTGGATCTCCTCCGCCCGCCCGGGCATCTCGGCCTCGGAGCGGCGGTAGAGCATCATGGCCTTCGCGGCGCCGAGCCTGAGGGAGGTGCGGATGGCGTCGAGGGCGGTGTTCCCCCCTCCGATCACGGCCACGTTCTTCCCCCGGCAGTCGTAGATGGGCTCGTCGTACTCCGGGAAGCGGTAGGCCTTCATCAGGTTGACCCGGGAGAGGAACTCGTTCGCCGAGTAGACGCCGTTCAGGTTCTCCCCGGGGACCTCGAGGAACCTCGGGAGCCCGGCCCCGGTGGCCACGAAGACCGCGTCGTAGCCCTCCTGCTGCATGAGCTCGTCGATGGTGACCGTGCGCCCCACGACGACGTTCGTCTCGAAGCGCACCCCCATCTTCCTCATGTTCTCGACCTCGCGGCGGACGATGTCCTTCGGGAGGCGGAACTCGGGGATGCCGTAGACGAGGACGCCTCCGACCTCGTGGAGGGCCTCGAACACGGTCACGTCGTGTCCCTTCTGGACGAGATCGCCGGCAGTGGTGAGGGAGGCCGGGCCGCTGCCCACGCAGGCCACCCTCTTGCCGGTCGCGGGAGCCCGGGGCGGGAGGCCGATCTCGCCCGACTCCGCTTCCCAGTCGGCGATGAATCGCTCGAGGTAGCCGATGGCCAGGGGGTCGAACTTCTTCCCCATGACGCACGCGCCCTCGCACTGGTCCTCCTGGGGGCAGACGCGGCCGGTCACCGCGGGGAGAACGTTGTCTTCCCGCATCTTCGCCGCCGCCGCCTTGTAGTCTTCCTTCAGGACGAGGTCCACGAACTCCCGGACCTTGACTCCGACCGGGCAGCCCTTGACGCACTTCGGGTCCGCGCACTCGATGCAGCGCGAGGCCTCGGTCGCGGCCACTGCGGCGGCGAGGCCCAGGTTCACTTCCTGGAAGTTGTGCCGGCGCCCGGAGGGCTCCTGCTCCGGCATCCTCTGCCTTGGGATCTTGACGCGCTCCTTGGGAGTGAGGGGGTTCGTCATGCCCTCTCCCCTCCGGCCTGGGCGAGCAGTCGGCAGTCGTGGCCAGGGACGAGATCGAGGTCCCTTTCCGGGTGGTCGAGGAACTCCCGGAGGGACCGCGACTCCATCTCGCGGTACATGGCGTTGCGGTTGGCGAGGTTCTGGAAGTCCACCCGGTGGGCGTCGAACTCTGGCCCGTCGACGCAGGCGAACTGGCTCCTTCCGTCGACGCTCACCCGGCACCCGCCGCACATCCCGGTGCCGTCGACCATGACCGAGTTGAGGCTCACGACGGTCTTGATGCCCCGGGGCCGTGTGGTCTCGGCCACCGCGCGCATCATCGGGATCGGGCCGATGGCCAGGACGTAGTCGATCGGCGCCCCGCCCTCGATCAGGGCCCGGAGGGTGTCGGTGACGAGGCCCTTCTCGCCGTAGGTGCCGTCGTCGGTGGTGACGTGCAGGGCGTCGCTCGTCCGCCGGATCTCGTCCTCGAGGATGACGAGGTCGCGGGTTCGTCCCCCGAGGATCGAGACGACCCGGTTGCCGGCCTGCTTGAGGGCCACTGCGGTGGGGTAGGCGATCGCCGCCCCCACGCCCCCGCCCACGACGCACGCCGTGCCGAAGTTACGGACCTCGGAGGGTTTCCCGAGGGGCCCGACCACGTCGAGGACGGCGTCGCCGGCCTCGAGGGCATTCAGCAGCTTCGTGGTCTTGCCGATGCCCTGGACGACGATGGTGATGTCCCCCCGCTGGGCGTCCGAGCCCGCGATCGTGATCGGGATCCGCTCCCCGTGCTCGTGGACCCGGAGGATGACGAACTGTCCCGCCAGCCGCTTGCGGGCGACGCGGGGGGCCTCGATGCGGAAGAGCTTGACGTCCGGGGAGAGGAGGCGCGCTTCGAGGATCGGGAACATGGTCGAAGGTACTGAAAGCACGAATGAGGCCAGCCGAAATCCGGGCCTTTCGGCGCGATCGCTGCCGACGGGCGAGGCACGGGGGGGACGCTCGCGCAAGGGTTTCGCCTCGCCGAGGCCGGCAGTCGGACAGATGCGACCAGTCGGAAAACCGGACAGGCGCGCCGCAAGTCGTTGGCTCTCAACGCTGATCGGCCGGTATGCGCCTTGCCTATCTCACCGGCGTGATGAGGATCCTGCACCATCGACCGACCCGCCACTTCATCGCCCTCCTCGTCGGATGCCGCTGCGGGAGGAAGTTCCTGCACCGGCTGGATCGCCCGGTCGTGGCCTGCCTCGCCTGCGGCAGGATCGACGACATGGGGCGCATGATCGAGAAGCTCCGCTCGGCCCGGCACGCCGAGCGGCGAAGGGCTCCGAAGGCGGCGCGTCGCGCGCGAAGACACGCCGCCTGAGCGGGTTCCGTGAGGGGCCGCGGTAGAATGCCGCGGTGAGGGGAGCCGCCCGGGTCGTGACCCGGCTGTCGAAGCAGTCGGTCCGGGGCCGGAAGCCCGAACGCCTGCGGGCCCTGCTGCCCGACATCTGGGCCCTCATGAAGCCCCGGCGGGGCCTCCTGGCTCTGGCTCTCCTGCTCATGGCCGTGAGCCGGGTCGCCGGCCTCGTCCTTCCCGCCTCGACCAAGTATCTCATCGACGACGTGATCGGCCGCCGCCACGTCGAGCTGCTGCTGCCCCTCGTGGGAGCCGTCGTGGGCGCCACCGTCGTCCAGGGCCTGGGCTCCTTCGCCCTCGTGCAACTCGTCTCGAAGGCCGCCCAGCGGCTCATCGCCGACATGAGGGTGCGCGTCCAGGAGCACGTGGGCCGGCTGCCCGTGGCGTTCCACGACGCGAGCAAGACGGGCGATCTCGTGTCCCGGATCATGTACGACGTCGAAGGCCTCCGGAACCTGGTCGGGACGGGCCTCATCGAGTTCGCGGGGGGGCTCCTGACCGCGAGCCTCGCCTTCACCATGATGCTGCGGCTGAGCCCGCGAGTGACCTTCCTGACCCTGGTGGCCCTCGCCGTCTTCGGCCTCGTCGTCTTCCGGGGCTTCTGGACGCTGCGCCCGATCTTCCGCGAGCGCGGCCGCCTGTACGCCGAGGTGACCGGCCGCCTGACGGAGACGCTCGGCGGCGTCCGGGTGATCAAGGGCTACCACGCGGAGGCCCGCGAGGCCGGGGTCTTCGCGGGCGGCGTGCGGCGCATCCTCGACAACGTCTTCCAGACCCTCGCCACGACCTCGGGCCTCTCGCTCGCCTCGACGGTGCTCCTCGGCCTCGTGGGGGCGGGGGTCATGTACGTCGGGGCCCGCGAGATCCTGGCCGGCCGCATGACCGTGGGCTCGTTCTTCACCTACACCGTGTTCCTGGGGTTCCTGGTCGGGCCGTTCTTCCAGATCGCAACGATCGGCTCCCAGCTCACCGAGGCCCTGGCCGGTCTCGAGCGAACGCGGGAGATCCTGCGGGAGCGGCCGGAGGACGAGGATCCGCGCCGCTCGGCGACGCTGCCCGCGCTCCGTGGCGACGTGGTCTTCGAAGACGTCGGCTTCGCGTACCGGGAGGGGGAGACGGTGCTGCAGGAGGTCTCGCTGCACGCGGCGCCGGGCACGGTCACCGCCCTGGTCGGGCCGTCGGGAGCGGGCAAGTCCACGGTCATCGGCCTCGTGTGCGCCTTCCACACCCCCGCCGCCGGCCGTGTCCTCGTGGACGGGGTGGACCTCGCCACCGTGAAGCTCGACTCCTACCGCCGTCACCTCGGCGTCGTCCTCCAGGAGACCTTCCTCTTCGACGGCACGATCCGGGAGAACGTGGCCTTCTCGCGGCCCACGGCGAGCGAGAGCGAGGTCCTCGACGCCTGCCGCCTCGCCCACGTGGACGAGTTCGCGGAGCCGTTCGCGGAGGGGTACGACACCGTGGTCGGCGAGCGGGGAGTCCGGCTCTCGGGCGGCCAGCGGCAGCGGGTGGCGATCGCACGCGCGATCCTCGCCGACCCGCGCCTTCTCATCCTCGACGAGGCCACCTCGAGCCTCGACTCCGAGTCGGAGGCGCTCATCCAGGAGGGGCTGGCCTGGCTCATGAAGGGCCGCACGACCTTCGTCATCGCCCACCGGCTCTCGACCATCCGGAAGGCCGACCAGATCCTCGTCGTGGAGAAGGGCCGCATCGTCGAGCGGGGCAGCCATGCCGAGCTCCACGCCGCGGGCGGGCGCTACCGGGAGATGTACGACCGGCAGCACGGCCTCGTCGCGAACCTGTTCCTGGCCCCGGGAGAAGGGGAGGGGCCGGAGGAGGCGCCCGCGCCGCTCGCCCCCGCGGCGGGAGCCGTGCGGCGGCTGGGGCTCATCGACCCGTGAGTGCACAGTCGCCCTTCCAGGACAAGGTCGTCCTCGCTCCCCTCACGGTCGGCGGGAACCTGCCCTTCCGCCGGCTCTGCTCGGAGATGGGGGCGGACGTGACGGTGGGGGAGATGGCGGTCGTCCGGAAGCTGCTCCGCGGGCACTCCAGCGAGTTCGCTCTCCTCAAGAGCCATGCCGACGAGCGCTTCTTCGGCGTGCAGCTCGCCGACAAGGCGCCAGACAGCCTGGCCGAGGGAGCGCGGCTCGCCGAGTCCCGGGGGGCGCGGTTCGTGGACCTCAACTGCGGGTGCCCGATCGACGCGATCACCCGCCGGGGCCTCGGGGCGAGCCTGCTGCGCAAGCCGACCCGCCTCGGCCGCCTCGTGGCCGCGATGAAGGGCGCGGTCTCCATTCCCGTGACGGTCAAACTGCGGGCGGGCTGGCACGAGGACAAGGTCAACGTCTCGGACGTGGCCCGAGCCTGCGAGGAGAGCGGAGCGGACGCGATCGCGATCCACGGGAGGACCCGCGAGCAGCGCTACAGCAAGGCGGCGGACTGGGACCTCGTGGGGAGGGTGGCGGCGGAGCGGGGCGTGCCGGTCATCGGCAACGGGGACATCCTGACCGCCTACGAGGCCCACGAGCGCAGGGGCCGCTCCGGCGTGCGCTCGGTCATGGTGGGGCGGGGGGCGCTCATCAAGCCGTGGCTCTTCCGCGAGATCAAGACCGGCACGACGTGGCTCCCCACGCCGGAGGAGCGGTTCGCGGTCCTCTGGCGCTTCGTGGAGCTGCTGCGCGAGCATTTCGGCGTGGACGAGCGGGGTCGGCGGAGGGCGATGCGCTTCCTGCCCTGGCACCTCAACTTTTTCTGCCGCTACGTCCCCCTTCCGGAAGAGGAATACGAAAGCCATTCCCGGGAGCACCCCCTGATGCAGTCCCGGCTCCAGGCCCCGCCTCCGTCCTCGCCGCTCGAGCGCCTGCTGGGCGACGCGCGTCCCGAGACCCACGAGCGCCTGGCCGGGGAGCTCCTGGCCTCTGCGTCCCGCGAGGAGGGCCAGGACGCGTTGCTCCGCCTGGCCCGGATCCTTCCCCCCGATGGTGGTGACTCGGAGCTGCGGGTGGCGGATTCGGAGGTGGCGGGATAGGCGACCGGGAGCCTCAAGGCTGCGGGCGGCGGAAGATCCGGAAGCCCCACGCGTCGAGGGCGAGCGCCGGCAGCTCGACCCGGCGGGCCGCGCGCTCGGGGGTGCCGCCGCCGGGCTGCTGGGGAAGGGGTACGCGCGGCGTGATCTCGGTGAACGGGCCACCGGGCGGTGGCTCGGCCGTGCCGCTCCAGGGCCGGCTCGAGAGGTTGACCGCGATCAGGACCTCTTCGCCGCCGCCCCGTCGCACCAGCGACACCACCTGGTCGGGACCCGACGAGGGCACCCACAGGGTCTCGCCGCGGCGCAGGGCGACGTGGCCTCTCCGCAGGGCGACCATTTCCCGGTAGAACGCCGGGAACTCGGGCCGCCGGGCGACGATCGGCCAGAAGATGGGGACTCGTTCCGTGAGCGCCGGTCCGCCGGACTCGGCGGTGTCTCCGATCTCCATCCCGTTGTAGACGAGCGGTACGCCGTCCATCGCGAACACCAGGGCCTGGGCGGCGAGGGCAGCCGGCTCGCCGAAGCGGGCGATCGCCCTCTTCTCGTCGTGGTTGTCGGAGAAGCGGAGGTGCAGGGAGCCCTTCGGGAAGGTCCGGCGCTCCTCCTCCCACGCCGTGCGGATCTCCGAGGCCGGGGCGCCGAGGGAGAGAACGCGGTTCAGGGCGGCGTGGAAGGGCCAGGCGTAGTCGGCGTCGAAGGCCTTGGCGAGCAGGTCGGGGGTGCTCCACTCGGCGAGGAGGAAGAGATCGGGGCGGATGGCCTCGAGCCTCGGCCGCGCCTCCTCCCAGAAGTCGGTGGGCACGAGCCCGGCCACGTCGCAGCGGAACCCGTCCACCTCGCCGTCGCGCAGCCAGTGCGCCATCATGTCGACCATGGTGGCGCGGGTCTCCGGGTTCGCGTAGTCGAGCTTCGCCACGTCCGACCAGTCGGCGCTGGGCGGCTGCACCCGGCCCTGCGCGTCCCGGACGTAGAGCGCCGGAGTCGCCATCATCACGCTGTCCCAGGACGTGTGGTTGGCCACGACGTCGAGGATCACCTTCAAACCCCGGGCGTGGGCCTCGCGCACGAGGCTCTTCAGGTCCTCCGGCGTGCCGTAGTCGGGGTTCACCGCGTAGAAATCCCGGATCGAGTACGGGCTGCCGTAGGTACCTTTCCGCTTCTGGAGGCCGATCGGGTGGATCGGCATCAGCCAGACGACCGTGGCCCCGAGGTCGCGCACGTGGTCGAGGCGGGCGGTCACGCCGGCGAGGGTGCCCTCGGGGGAGAAAGCGCGGGGGAACACCTCGTACACCACCGCGTCCTTGACCCATTCCGGCACGGCGCGGGCGGTCTCGCGGGACCAGTCGCGGCCGTCGCGGGACTGTCCCCAGGCCGGGTGGGCCACCGCCACCGCGGCGAGGGCCAGGAGGGTCGGGAGGAGGGAAGGAGTCGACATGGCGCCTCCGATGGCGAGGGTGTCAGTCCACATAGCGGGTGCGGGTGAGGACCGTGCCGTGGCGGCGGGCGAGGGCGAGGTGCACCCGGTGCTCGCCGCGGGGGCCGAGGGGGCGCTCGAAGGCGAGCACGTAGTGGCCGGCGAGGGCGGCGGCCACCCGCGCGAGAGCGGCCCCGGCGTTCTCGTGCACCTTGAAGTACTGGCCGCCGGTGTCCTCCGCCACGAGCCGCAGCCCCGCCTCGAGGGAGTGCCAGTCCGCATCGGTGATGTCCAGGCAGAAGACGGCGGTGCGGGCGCGGTCGAGGGCGGCTCGGGCCGCGTCGTAGGCGGCGTCCAGGACGACGTGCCCGCCCCAGAGCACGCCGAGGCCGTAGCCGAAGAGGAGCACCGTCTTGTCCCCGGGCACGCGCTCCAGGGCGCGGCCGAGGGCCAGGAGCGCCTGCTCCGGAGTGGCGGCGGCGCGGGCTTCCCGGCCGTCGAGCGCGGCGACGAGCGAGGGGGGCGGAGTCGGAGGCAGGGGTCCGGGCCAGCGCAGGAGAACGGACTCGTCCAGGACGCGGCGCACCGCGTCGAGGTCGGACGTGAAGTCGAGGTGTAGGCGCAGGTGGGAGTCGAAGGTGAGGACCGCCACGCGGTCGAGCGGGGAGAACGGCGCGAGGAGCTCCTTGGCCTGGCCGATCGCCCGGAGGAGCCCGCCCAGCCGGCTGCCGTCGAAGTCCTTCTGGAAGAGGAAGACCACGAGGCGGCCGGGTGAGGTGGCGGTGCTCGGCGACCCCACCGGGGACGGCACCCGCGCCGCACTCGGGGCCTCCGCCACCCAGACCGCGGACTCGACCGGGGCGCTCCGCCCGTCGACCTCCAACCGGAAGTCGGCCGCAGTGAGGGCCGGCAGGGGGTGCCCGGCCGGGTCGGTCACCCGGACCTCGAGGACGACGCGCGAGGTCTCGACGCGAGGGAGACGGTGGGGAAGGTCCTGCGCCCCCGCCGCGGCCGCGAGCGCCGCGAGCGCGGCGGCGAGGCGACGGGGGACAGCCATCGGCGAATCCTAGCACGCGGGCGCGAAGCTCCTCGGCGTGCTAGCCTGAGCGATTTCCAGCGGAGGAAGCGGTGTCGTGGCGGGAACGCGGGCGAGCGATGTGGCGCGGTGAGGGAGGCGGCCTCGAGGTGGCCCTCATGGCCTACCCCCTGATCCTCGGCCACCTCTCGTTCACCATCCAGACCTTCGTCAACCGGCTCCTGCTGACCTGGTACTCGCCGGAAGCGGTGGCCGGAGCCGTGACCGGCCTCTTCGCGGTGTGGTCGGTGATCGCCCTCTTCACCGGGACCGGCGAGTACCTCACCACCTTCGTCGCGCAGTACCTCGGGGCGGGCCGGCCGGAGAGGATCGGTCCCGCTCTCTGGCAGGGGATCTACTTCTCCGCCGGGGCGGGAGCGCTCGTCGCCGCCCTGAGCCCGTTCGCGGGGCCCGCCTTCGCCCTCGCCGGCCACGCCCCGCGGCTGCGGGCTTACGAGGTGGAGTACGCACGCGCCCTGATGCTGGGCGCCTTCCCCGTCGTGCTCACGGCCACCCTCTCGACGTTCTTCGCCGGGCGCGGCGAGACCGGGACCGTGCTGCGGGTCAACGTCCTCGCCACCGCCCTCAACGTCGTCCTCGACACCCTGCTGATCTTCGGCAAGGCCGGGTTCCCCGAGCTGGGCGTCACCGGGGCGGCGATCGGCACGATCCTCTCCCAGGTGGTGAGCTCGGCCGTCTACCTCGCGATCATCCTGCGGCCCGAGTTCCGGAAGACGTACCGGACGCTCGCCGGCTGGCGGCCGGAGCCGTGGCTCGTCGCCCGCCTCGTGCGGTTCGGCATGCCCACCGGCCTCCAGTACTCCCTGGAGATCGGGGCCTTCTCGGTGTTCATGGTGATCGTGGGCCGGATCGGCACCCTCGAGCTGGCCGCGAGCGGAATCGCGTTCAACCTCAACATGATCGTCTTCATGCCCATGGTGGGACTGGCCATCGCGGTGTCGTCCCTCGTCGGGCGCCACCTGGGGGCCGATCGGCCGGAGGTGGCGGAGCGGGCGGTCGGCTCCGCGCTCACGATGAGCTTCGCCTACATGGCGGCGTGCGGAGTGCTCTACGTCTTCGGGGCACCGCTCCTTCTGGCGCCGTACGGCGCCGGCGCCGACCCCCTCACCTGGCCGCGCATCGCCGAGGTGGCGACGGTGCTGCTGCGGTTCGTGGCCGTGTACTCGATCTTCGACATGATGAACCTCGTCCACGCCGCCGGGCTCCGCGGCGCCGGCGACACCGTCCATCCCATGCTCCTCACGTTCGGGCTGGCCTGGATCGCGATGCTCGTGCCGGCGTGGGTGGGCTGCGTCTCCCTCGGGGCGGGGGTGTACTTCGCCTGGACCATGGCGAGCCTCTACGTCCTCCTGCTCGGGCTCCTGATGCGGCGGCGGTTCCGGACCGGCCGCTGGAAGGCCCTGCGCGTCATCGAGGCCGCCCCGCTCGAGGCCTGAGACAGGGGCGCCGCCGGCGTGCGATGCTGGGGCTCGACTTCCCCCGGAAGAGGAGCATGACGCGCAACCACGAGCCGTACGACAGCATCGTCGAGGTGGTGGGGTGGACGCCGCTCGTGCGCCTCCGGCGCATCGCCCGCGGGATCCGCACCCCGTTGTTCGGCAAGGCCGAGAATCTGAACCCGGGCGGGTCCGTGAAGGACCGCATCGGCCTCGCCATCATCGAAGGCGCGGAGCGGCGGGGGGAGCTGAAGCCGGGCGGGGTGGTGGTCGAGGCCACGAGCGGCAACACCGGCATCGGCCTCGCCATCGCCGCCGCCATCAAGGGCTACCGCTGCATCTTCACGATCCCGGACAAGATGTCGAGCGAGAAGATCCGCCTGCTGCGGGCGTTCGGGGCGGAAGTGGTCGTGGTCCCGACCGCGGTGCCGCCCGAGCATCCCGAGTACTACATCCAGAAGGCGAAGGCGATCGTGGCCCGGACTCCCGGCGCCTTCTTCGCGAACCAGCACTACAACCCCGACAACCCGGAGGCCCACTACCGGACGACCGGCCCCGAGATCTGGGAGCAGACGAAGGGGAGGGTCACCCACTTCGTCTGCTCGCCGGGCACGGGGGGGACGGTCACCGGCGCCGGCCGCTATCTCAAGGAGCGGAATCCCGGGGTGAAGGTGGTCGCGGGCGACCCCGCGGGGTCCATCTACGCCGAGTACGCCCGCACGCACCGCAAGGAGCCGGGCGGCCCGTACAAGGTGGAGGGGATCGGGGGGGACAAGATCCCGAGCTCGCTCGACTTCGACGTGGTGGACGAGTGGATGACCGTCTCCGACGCCGACTCCTTCCGCACCGCGCGGCGCCTCACCCGCGAAGAGGGGATCTTCGTCGGCGGGTCGGGGGGCCTGAACGTCTTCTCCTCCCTCGAGGTGGCGCGGCGTCTCGACGACCCCCAGGCCCTCGTGGTGACGATCCTCTGCGACACCGGGGAGCGGTACCTCTCGAAGCTCTACGACGACACCTGGATGCGCGAGAACCAGATGATGGAGGCGGAGCGGGTCACGGCGGGGCAGCTCCTGGGCCGGCACCCGGAGGAGGTGCCGCCCCTCGTCGCGGTGGGACCCGCCGGGAACGTCCGCCAGGCGCTCAACCTCCTTAGCACCTGGGGCCTCTCTCAGCTTCCGGTGGTGGACGGCGACGACTGCGTCGGGTCCCTGACCGAAGGCCTGATGGCCCGCGTCCTCGAGGACGGGAAGCTCCTCGACCGGCCGGTGGCCGAGGTCATGGGCGCGCCCTTCCCGGTCGTCGACGCCGACGTTCCTCTCGACCGGCTGGTCTCGTTGCTGTCGAAGGAGACACCGGCCGCGCTCGTCCGCGACGGGGGGAGGCTCGTGGGCATCGTCAACCGGTACGACGTCCTCCGCGAGGTGGCGGGGATCGGCTGAAGGCGTCCCGCGCCCGCTACCGGCTGCGCACCCGTCCGACCGCCTCCCTCCACCCGGCGTAGAGGACCTCGCGCCTCTCGGGCGTCATCGACGGGGTGAAGAGCCGGTCCCTCCGGCGGTGCGCGGCGAGCGACGCCGCGTCTTTCCACAAGCCCACCCCGAGGCCGGCGAGGAAGGCGGCTCCCGCGGCCGTGGTCTCGACGAGGGCGGGCCGGTCCACGGGGACGCCGAGGATGTCGGCCTGGAACTGCATCAGGAAGTCGTTGGCCGAGGCGCCCCCGTCCACCCGCAGCTCGCGGAGTGGCACTCCGGACTCCTCGTTCATGGCGTCGATGACGTCCCGGCTCTGATAGGCGAGGCTCTCCAGCGTCGCGCGCACCAGGTGGCGGCGGCCCGCGCCGCGGGTGAGGCCCAGGATCGCGCCGCGCGCGCCGGCGTCCCAGTACGGCGCGCCGAGGCCGGTGAACGCCGGGACCACGTACACGCCGTGGGTGTCGGCCACGCTCTCCGCGAGGGGGCCGGTCTCCGCCGCGCTCTGAACCAGGCCCATCTCGTCGCGCAGCCACTGCACGGCGGCGCCGGCCACGAAGACCGAGCCCTCGAGGGCGTAGGCCGCCTGCCCGCGGGCGTCGCAGCAGAGCGTCGTGAGCAGGCCCCGGCGGCTGATGACCCGGCGGTCGCCGGTGTTGAGGACGAGGAAGGCGCCGGTTCCGTAGGTGTTCTTCGCCATCCCGGGCTCGAAGCAGCCCTGCCCGAAGAGCGCCGCCTGCTGGTCGCCGGCGTCGCCCGCGATCGGAACTCCGGGCGGGATCCCGTCGCCGCCCGCCGTCTCTCCGAAGGAACCGGAGCTCGGGCGCACCTCCGGGAGCACCGCCTCGGGCACGCCGAGGATCCGCAGCAGCTCCTGGTCCCAGCGGCGCGCGTGGATGTCGTAGAGGAGGGTGCGGGAGGCGTTCGTGGGGTCGGTGGCGTGGACGCGGCCGCCGGTGAGGCGGTGGATGAGCCAGGTGTCGATGGTGCCGAAAGCGATCTCCCCCGCCTCGGCGCGGGCCCGGAGGGCGGGGTCTCCCTCGAGGAGCCAGGCGATCTTGCTGCCGGAGAAGTAGGGGTCGAGGACGAGGCCGGTGCGTTCGTGGAAGAGGGGCTCGTGGCCGGCGGCCTTCAGGCGGGCGCAGACGTCGGCGGTCTGCCGGCTCTGCCACACGATGGCGCGGTGCACGGCGTGGCCCGTCCGGCGATCCCAGAGGACGGTCGTCTCCCGCTGGTTGGTGATGCCGATGGCGCGCAGGACTCCGGGCCCGATCCCGGAGGCCGCCAACGCCTCCGCCGCCACGAGGCGGCTCTTCCGCCAGATCTCCTCCGCGTCGTGCTCCACCCACCCCGGCGAGGGGTAGTGCTGAGTGATCTCGGCGTAGGCGCGGCCGAGGACCTCACCCCCCGGTCCGAACACGAGGGCGGTGGAGCCGGTGGTGCCTTGATCGAGGGCCAGGACGGCGGCGTCGGGGCGCGCGCTCATGGCGGGGATTGTAGCCCGTGGCGATGGCGGGGCCGGAAGCCGAGCCCGAGGTACAGGGCGAAGTCGGTGGTCGTGAGCTGGCTCTGCAGGTTCTCGGTGAAGCCGACGTCGAGGCGGGTCCGCTCCCCGACGTCGATCCGGCCGGTCACGTTCACGATCCAGTGCAGCCCCGGGTAGGACTCGATGTTCTCGACGAGGCGGCTCGCCGCGTCCGTCTCCGCGACCAGGCTGAGCCGCCGCCCGGCGCGCCACTCGAGGGCGAAGAAGCCGTGAGCCCGGGCCGACGCGTAGAGCACGCCGCGGACCGGCCCGGTGTCCTGCGCCGTGAACCCGGCCCCGCCGTAGAGGCCGAATGCGCGCCCGAGAGGGGCGCGCAGGACGAGCTGCCCGCCCCCTCCGAAGCCGTTCCCGGCGAAGGGCCCCGTGCCGGTGGGCAGGGAGACGCGGCCGACGAGAGCCACCGAGGGCCCGTCCGGCCCCCCGTCGGCGACGCGCCAGCGGGCCTCGGCCTCGACGTTGCCGAGGCCGACGCCGGTGGCGTCGTTCCAGGAGAAGGGCACCCCGGCGGTGGTGCGGCCCTCCACCCGGAAGGCGTCGCGCAGGAAGTCGGGACGGTTGCCGTTCGGGAGGTCGAACGTCCGGTGCCACCAGTCGATGAAGCCGTCGAGGAGCCCTCCTCCCCGCGACAGGAGCGGCAGGCGCAACCCGACGTCGAGGTCCTTCCCGAGACCCCTTCGCACGGTGACGTCGAGCAGCAGCGCCTCGCCGTCGATGAGAAAGCGGCGATCCGCCGGCGACTCGCCCGGGACGTCCTGGACCCACGAGAAGGAGTTCGCCCAGAGCCCCGAGACGTCCGCCGACCACGTCCCGGACGGCGTCGTCCAGGGACTGGCGGCCGGCAGCGTCAACCGCGGCTGGGCGAGCAGGTGGCCGTCGCGGATCTCGGGCGGCCCGGGCGGAGGGTCGGCCGGAAAGACCGAGGGAGCAGAAGGCGGCGCGAGAGCGAGACCGAGGAGGAAGGCGAGGCGTTTCACGCGGTGGGATCGGGCATTCGGTGTCGCGACAGGCTTGCCCGTGAACGGTACCACGACCCTGGAGGAGGCTGCCAGCGACCTTTCGACCTGCCGCGCCCGGTGCTAGGATGCCTGCACTCACGATAAGAGGGGAGCCGGCGCGTGCCCGATCCCGTCAGAATCCCGATCAATCCCCAGTGGGACGCCTCGCGCACTTACGACTCGGTGGAAGGATCCCCGTCTGACGATCTGGTCTTCGTCGGGCGCAAGGACCTCCTCGATCCACTGATCGCGGCCGTCGCCCAGCCGGACAAGCGAGGCACGTACCTCGTGAGCGGGTACCGCGGGACGGGGAAGACCGCGCTCTTGATCGAAGCCCTCCGCAGGGCCGGGGCGACGCTGGGCGGCCTCGCCACGGGATGGAAGCTCCTTCCCCTGGTCCTGAACGTGTCGGAGGTCGCCGCGTCGCTCGAGGTCTCGGCCAGGGAACCTGCCGCCCCGCTCAAGATCGACCCCCAGGGGCTCCTCACCGCGCTGCTCCGGACCCTGGAGAACCGCCGACCCGCGATCGAGGCCCTCCCGCCCGACCTGAAGGAGCTGATCCAAAGGACCTATCGAAAGTCCATCGCGTCGGAGTACACGGAGGGCGTGGGGACGCGCCGCGAGGACACCCGCGCCGCCGGCTGGGAGTCCGCGATCGGGCTCAGCTCGCCGGACGCCTACAGGTTCGTCGCCGCGGTGAGCGGGCTCCTGGTGGCCGGGCTCCAGGGCCTGGCGTGGCTCGGCTCGGGCGTGCGGGCGCTCCACGTCGTTTCCACGGCGCTCGCGGGAGTGGCGGTGCTGAGCTTCAGCCGGTCGCGCACCCTCGGCCGGAAGCTCACCGAGACCACCAGCCGGGAGGTCACGTTCAAGTTCGACAAGTCGCTGCACCAGCTGGAGACCGACCTCAAGGACATCCTCGCCGGGCTCCACCAGGCCGGCCAGCGCGTCGTCGTGGTGCTCGAGGAGCTGGACAAGATCGAAGATCCCGAAGGGAAGCAGCTGGACGCGGTGATCCGCTACTTCAAGAACCTGTTCACGCAGGCCCCGGCCTTGTTCTTCTTCGCGACGGACAAGCGGTACTACGACCTGATCTCGTCCAAGATCAAGCAGGCGCGCCGACAGCGCACCTACGCCGTCGAGCACACGTTCTTCACCCATCGCGTCTTCGTCGGCCACCCCACGACGCAGGAGTGCCTCGCGTATCTCGAGGCCGTGGTGCGGGACGACAGGGCGAAGGAGGTCGTCCGCCGTCTCGCCCTCGCGCCGGCGAGATCCCTCCCCCTCGCCGAGGACGGCGACCGAACCGCGCCGTTCTTCCAGGTCCTGCTGTTCCGGGCCGCGAACCACCTCTTCGACCTCAAGAACGAGCTGCGGCGGTACGTCCGGGCCGCGGGCGAGGGGAGCAGGCACGGCCCCACCACGGAGATCTGCTTCGACGAATCGTCCTTTCCCGAGGACGAGGCGGCGCTCGCGAAGTTCCAGGACCTGGTCGAGCAGAAGATGACCGCGTTCGCCTTCGGCGGCGGGAGGACCTACGCCAACGAGATGCTGCACGACTGCCTGTACTCGTTCTTCAACGAGCTCGGCTCCGCCCGGATGCAGGACATCACCGAGTACTTCCCGTACCCGCAAGCCGGACGGGGTGCGGCGGTCCCGACCGAGGCCGCCGCGTCCCACACGCCGGCGGGGCCGGCATCGCCCCCTCCCGACGAGCAGCTCGACACCGGCGAGGTCGCCCGCATCGAGCAGGCCGTCCGGTCCATGTTCGAGGACCTGCAGCGGGGCGGCGCCTTCGAAACGGACAAGACCGACGCCGCGACCGGGAGGTTCGTGTGGAGGAGCGGGGCCGCGCGGTCGTTCCGCTTCGTGCGCCGGCTGGACAAGCACGAGGAAGGCTTCGTCGCCGGACTGAAGCAGCTCAAGACGCTGGCCTCCCCCCTCGCCACCGGCGGGGTGTTGAGCGGCGTGGCCGGGAGTGCCACGGTGGCCGACGCGTTCGTGGCCAGGCTCGACGCGCGCGTCAAGCAGCTCGAGGAGGGCAGCGAGAGCCTGCCCCTCGAGAAGGCTCAGGCCGAGACGCAGGCGCTGCAATCGGAGCTGAACGCCATGACCGCAGGCGCCTACGAGAGCCACCTGGCGAGCGTCCGAGCGACCTACGGCATGGCGTTCATGCTGATCGGCACCAGCTCGCAGGGCGGGGGCCTGCACCTGCTCATGGGTGCCTCTCCGGACCCGCGGATCACGGAAATGCCGGGCGAGGGGGCCGTGCTCGTCGCCCAGGGGGAGGGAGAGCGCCTCGAGGACGACGTGCGTGAGTTCATCATGGCCGCCAAGTCGCTGGGCCGCCTCGGCATCGTTCACGTCCTGAATGCGCCCGCCGGCGTCCCGGCGCTCCGGGCCAAGGAAAAGGCGTGGCAGGAGGTCGTCCCTCGCCTCAAGAGCATCTACGGACCGGGGCGCCTGGACATGGTCGTCCACGTCCTTCCCCTGGACGAGGGCCTCGATCTGGCCAAGGTCTCGGAGCGGTGGGGTCGACGGCTTGGGCTCGACTTGACCTACCTCGGCTCGTGGGCCCTCGAGCCTGGGGCGAACATCTCACCCGTCCCGATCCTCGCCTCGATGGATCGCTGGAGCGTCAAACTGCCGAAGGAGGCCAGCGCCGCTCCGCCGAGCCAGTCGCTCGCGGGCGCCCTGCGGCTGTGGCTGGAATCGTCGGAGCGCCTGTGTCTGATCTCCTCCGGGCTGAACGCCGCGGTGCCGCCGCCCTTCCCTCGAGGCCCGGCCAGCTGGGCCCTTGCCCAGAATGGCGCCCCGGACGTCATCGGCATCCCGACCGGAATGAGCTGGCCCGGTCCGGACGTCGAGTCGCGTATCGCGGGGAGCCTCAGGTACGCCGTCGCACCGAGCGCCGGCGACATGCCCTTCCAGCCGTTCGTGAGCGAACTCGTTCAGCAGAGACGGCTCATCCCGATCCTCGATTCCGAGGCGCCGACCGTTCCGGACGAGCTCGTCCAGTTCCGGGCGGTTCTCGGCGAAGCCGGGCGCGGGATCGTCCTGGGCGCGAGCCTTCCGAACGAGCTGGCGGACCTGCCCGCCGCCGAGATCGCAATGGAGCCTGCGGCGCGCGACGCGTTGATGAAGCAGCTCGCCAGTCTCCCGCCCCAGGCGAACGTCGCGTCGTGAGCGGCGGCCGGCCCTCTCACCAGACGCGGCAGGGCCGGGGGCTGACCATCGCATCGCCCGCCTTGCACGCGAAGGCCGCCTGGAACTCGGGCATGTTGCGAACGGTGCCGTTGACGCGCCAGCGTCCCGGCGAGTGGGGGTCCGTGAGCAACCGGTTGCGGGCGGTCGCGTCGGCGACGTTGCCGCACTGCGTTCCGGCAAAGGCGAGGAAGAAGCGCTGCTCCGGCGTCAGTCCGTCGATCGGCGTCCGGGACTGGCCCTCGAGCCGCTTCTCCAGCGCGGCGTAGGCGAGCCGGGTTCCGCCGTTGTCGGCGAGGTTCTCGCCCAGCGTGAGCCGCCCGTTCAGGGTCTTGTCGTCGACCACCACGAACCGGGAGTACTCGTCGACGAAGCACTGGGCGCGCTCCGCGAAGCGACGTGCGTCTTCCGGCGTCCACCAGTCGCGCAGGTTGCCGTGGCGGTCGAACTTGCGGCCGTGGTCGTCGAACCCGTGGGTGAACTCGTGACCCATGGCCCGCCCGATGGCGCCGAAGTTGATTGCCTCGTCCGCCGCGGGATCGAAGAACGGCGGCTGCAGGATGCCGGCGGTGAAGACGATCTCGACCAGCGCCGCGCTCTGGTAGCCGTCCACGTCCTGGGGACGGGAGAACCACTCGTCGTGGTCGACGGGCTGGCCGATCTTGGCAACCTGGCGGGCGAACTCGAAGCGATTTGCGCGCAGGGCGTTGCCGAGGGCGTCGTCGCGACGGACCCGCAGGCGACCGTAGTCGCGCCAGCGGTCGGGGTAGCCGACCTTGATACGGAAGGCCCCGAGCTTCCGCAGCGCCTCCTGGCGAGTCTCCTCGCTCATCCACGCGAGGGTGGAGATGTCATCCCGCAGGGCGGCTTGGACGGCGCGGACCAGTCCCAGCACCTGCTCTCTCCGCGCCGCCGGGAAGTGCGTGGCGACGAAGACTCTTCCCACCGCCTCGCCGAGGTGATCGTTGGTGAGGCGCGCGCAGCGCTTCCAGCGCGACGGCAGCTCCCTGATACCGCGCAGCACGGTACCGTAGAAGTGGAAGTCCTCCTCCGCCAGCCTTGTGGGGAGCGCCGCGGCCAGAGCGTGCACCAGTTGCCAGCGGAGATACGCCCGCTGCTCGGTGACCGGGAGGCCGA
>Ga0335085_10006181_pt1 | contig 18992 bp, 16 predicted proteins | sample Lox_Sample_45_FD_206712 | JGI IMG/M metagenome (GOLD analysis project Ga0335085, IMG submission 206712) | Soil microbial communities from Loxahatchee National Wildlife Refuge, Florida, United States - Lox_Sample_4.5 | ecosystem: Environmental > Terrestrial > Soil > Wetlands | place: USA...
CGGGTCGCGGCCGGGCGTGCCGCCCTGCCAGTCGCCGGCTGCCTGCCAGTCCATGCACGCCCCCGTTCGGCTAGATGATGATCTTCCTGTTACTAATCGAATACTACAGCGAGGGTCTGACATTCCGGCGTGCCGCGCCGAGCGGTAACGCTGGCATCGAAACGGGCGGGGTGATCCTGGGCAGGATTGGGGCGGGAGCCGGGAGAAGCCCATCCTCGTTCGGCGTGCACTGACGGGTGATGCGCGTCGCGGTGTGCGGGAGGAACGGCCTCGGGTGCGTGCCGATGGCCTGGCAAGCGGAAAGAAGCGCGGACAGCACGGCGTCGAGCTCCGCCGACGTGCCTGTCCTTGCCAGTTCCCACGGGCGTGCGCGGTTGACGTTGCGGTTGGCCTGGTCGGCGATCTGCCAGACCGCCTCTGTGGCCCGGCGGAAGTCGAAGTCTTCCAGCGCCTCGGTGATTGATGCCGCGGCATCTGACACGGCGCGGCCGAGCGCGGAAGCGTCGAGCGCGACCGCCGAAGCCGAACTCGAAGGCGAACTCGAAGGCGAAGCCGAACCCGCCGGCGCCCGACCGTGGCACAGGGGCTCCGACCTCCGCGACGGCGGAAATGAATCGAGGCCCCGTGATCAGGGCCTCGGAAACGGACATCCGTGCAGCGTCAGTGGCCCCGCGAGCGGGGCATCATGCAGCCGAACGTGTCCATGCTCCCACGGTACTCGTGCGGTCCCTAGCGCGCCGAACCATTAATGCGATGCTGGCGCTCAGCCAGCCGCTTCAGGTTCAGCAGCTGCCTGCGCGCCATGATCAGGTCGCCGATTGTCACGCCGAGGGCCCTCGGGCGGCTTGTCTCCATCACGACCTTGAGCAGCAGGCGCGTCGCGTCGCGATCCTGGGGCACGAGGACGTAGGACATGTAGGCGCCCATGATGGTCCCGGTCAGCTGTTTCCGGGTCTCGACCGACAGGATCCGGCCCAGTGAGCGCCCGCCGACGGTCGTGAACTGCTCCCCCACGCGAGGTTCCGGCAGGCCGGCGAGTTCCCGCGGTGAACGGCGGCCGCGGTTGTCGATCCAGTCATAGGAATAGGGCGCGATCCGCACCTGCGCGACCCACGGCCACACCGCCTCGAGGGGCGCGGCCACGCTCACCCCGCGCCACGCACACACCGAGGGCGTGGCGACGAACTCGTCGCACGGGTAGGAGCGCGTGACCTCGCTGTCGCTCACGCCCCACCGATCGCCGATCATGAAGCCCATTGTCCTAAAGACATGCCGCGAAGGGACATGCCGCGAAAGGATCCTTCTGTGATCATCTGGCTCAATGGCACCTTCGGCGCGGGAAAGACAACGACGGCCAGGCAACTGACCCGTCGGCTACCCAACGCCAGGCACTTCGATCCGGAGCTGGTTGGCTATCTCCTGACAGAGGCACTGGAAGATCACCAGTTCAAGGACTTCCAGGACCTGCCACCGTGGCGCGAACTTGTGCCCGTCTTCACCGAGAAGATCGCGAGCTTCACCGGCCAGCACCTGATCGCCGTGCAGACGGTGCTGCGCGAGGAGTACTGGCGCGAGTTGACGCAGGGCTTCGAGCGGACCGCGCTCGACATCTTCCACGTGCTCCTCCATGTGGACTCGGACGTCCTCGCCGAGCGGATCAAGTCGGACGAAGTTGACGCCAAGGCGTGTCAGTGGCGCCTGGACCACATCAGTGATTACGAGGAATCGCGGCCGTGGATGGAGGCGGCGGCTGATCTCGTTGTCGACGCCACGAACCTGCCTGTCGCCGACGTGGCCGAGCGGATCGCGGCAGAGGCGGAGAGGCGCGTCGTTTTCATTTCGTTATCCGGCCGGCTAGCCTCGCAGACCTCTGCAGGACGAATAACGAGAGGTGACCAACACATGCTGGTCCTGACCCAAGCGGCCGCCGAGGTCGTCAAGTCCGTCACGTCCACCCCGCAGCATTCTCAGGCGGCTGGCCTGCGAATTTCCTCGTCTGTCGCGGGCCCGGAGGACGCTAGCGCGCTCCAGGTCGAGGCCGTGGCAGAACCTGACGCGGAAGACCAGGTGCTCGAGGCAGCGGGGGCTCGCGTCTTCGTGGCGCCGCAGGCCGCTAGCTATCTCGACGACAAGATTCTCGACGCCCAGCTCGACGACGCGGGCAACGCCAGGTTCTCACTTGGCGTGCAGAAACCGGGACAGGCCTGAGTTCGTGCGCGGCACCGCCGGGGACGAACCGCCGGCGGTGCCGCTACCCGGGCGGTGCTGCTACCCGGAGTGAGAGACACCCTCCGCGCTGGCGAGGATCTGCCGCAGCGCCGTGACCGCCCGCGCGTGCTGTGCCGCGGAGAGGCCGCCGAGCATGCGCTGCTCGATCGCCAGGACCTGCGGGAACGCGTCGTCAATGACCCGCACCCCGGCCGGCGTGAGTGAGATGAGCGCGCCGCGGCCGTCGGCCGGGTTCGGGGATCTCTCGACCAAGCCTGACCGCTGCAGCGAGGCGACCTGCTTGGTCACGGCGGCCGGGCTGACCAGGGTGACCGTGCGGAGCGACCCCGGTGTCTGCGGGGTACGGGCCCGTCGCAACGCGGCGAGGGTGTCGAACTCCCCGCGACTCAGGCCCAGTTCCCCGAGGAAGGTCCCGGTCTCCCTGTCGACGAGCGCGGCTGCCCGCAGCAGCCGTCCGACCAGCTCAAGCGTGCTCAGGTCAAGACCTGGGCGCAGCGCCTGCCACTGCCTGCTGATCGCGTCCACCGCATCGCCTTCTCGCGCCATGACCGGGATGGTACACCCGTGAAGCATTTAGTTCACTAGTAAAATAGTTAGTACACTGGTAAACTAAATGGCGTGACGACGCTGCCCCTCCCCACCGCCGGCCTGCTCATCCGGGTCAACCCGTCAGCGGGAGCGCACCGGGTCGCGGTCCGCGCCGGGGTTTCCGTGGCCGTTCCGCTGCTCGTACTGTGGCTCACCGGGCGTCTCGCGTGGTCTCCGTACGCCGCCTTCGGGTCGTTCGCCAGCCTTTACGGCCGCGACCTGGCCCATCTGGCGCGGCTGCGGATGCAACTCCAGGCCGGGGCCGCGCTCACCCTCGCGGTCACCATCGGCACCGCCGTCGGCTGCTCTCCTGGCCGCCGCTGGCTGGCGGTCCTCGCGGTCACCTGCTGCGCGGCGGCCGGCTCGCTGGCCAGCGACCGGCTGCGCTGGCATCCCGCGGGCCCGCTCTTCATCGTCTTCGGCTCGGCGGCCCTGGCGACACGTCCCATGTCGGCCGGCGATATCCCGGTCGCCTTCGCCGTCGCGGCCAGCGCGGCCCTGCTCGCCGCGGCGATCGGCACGGCAGGACGCCTCCGCCCGGGCTCCCGGCCAGCGACAGCACGGCAGGCGATACCCGGGCCGGCATCGGCACGGCCCGGCTGGCAGTGGCGCCAGGCAACCCGTTACGCCGTGGCAGTGCTGCTCGCGGGCGCCGCCGCGACCGTGGCCGGCATCGGCCACCCGTACTGGTCGATGGTGGCCGCCGTGGCGGCGGTAACGGGCGCGGATACCACGGCCAGAATCACCCGCGCCATCCAACGGGTCGCGGGCACGCTCGCCGGGGTCCTCGCCGCCGCGGGAATCCTGGCCCCGCACCTGCCGGTTCCCGTGCTCATCGCCGTCATCGCGGTCCTGCAGGCCGCTACCGAACTGTGCATCGGCCGCAACTACGGGCTTGCGGTGATCTTCCTGACCCCGCTCGCGTTGGCGATGGGCACCCTGGCGCAGCCAGTCGGCACCTGGACACTGCTGCACGACCGCGCGATCGAGACCGTACTCGGCGCGGTCATCGGCGCGGCGATTGCGCTCGCCGCGCACGCAAGGCCGCGCGGACGCGCGGTCACGCAAGCCCGGTCAGCGAATGCCCTCCCAGAGCGCCCGCTCGTCTCCCGCCGGGTCGTCGACCGGGTTGACGGTCTCGGCGATCAGGCCGGTGGTGCGGCGGTCCGCGTCGTAGGCCGCCCAGCCGGGGTCTCCCGGATCGCGGGACGCGGAAGAACCAGTCGCTGATCACCGCGGCGAGCACGTCCCCAGGACTCGCACCGGCCGGTTAGCGGCGTACGTGCCCACACCGGAAGACGACAAGCCGTCCGCGCCAGCCGCGTCATCTCACTCATCCGTAGCTCCATTGCGACGTCTGCTGATCTGTCGCAGCAACGTCTCTCGGCGGAGAGCGCCTGTCAAGCAGTCGGCGCGCCGGGTGGCTGCGAGAAGTCCACGTCGCTGAACCACTCGGAGGCCGCCCTCGACAGGTCTTCTGTGCCGGCACCACTTTGCGCCGCGGCCAGTTTTTCGTAGTCGTAGGCGTCCTCGGGGCGCGCGCGGACGAACTGGTCGAGGTGGTGCGCGTCCTCGCCGACCAGGATCCGCCAGGCACCGGACCGCACGCCGTCGAGGATGACGGTCGCCGCGCCCGCCGCGGACAGCGGCGCGCTGTCGAAGAATCCCTTGTTCGCCTCCATCGCGTCCGCCTCCGGCACGCCGAAGGCCATCATCGAGTTCCCGACGATGTTGGTGGCGATGTGGCCGGGCATGACGAGGGCCACCCGGACGTTCGGCGCGTTGTTCCGCAGGTCTTCGATGAGCGCCTCGGTGAACCCCTTCACCGCGAACTTAGCGGTGGAGTACGCGGTGTGCGGCACGCCCGCGCCGAGCGACGCCCAGAAGCCGTTGACGCTGCTCGTGTTCACCAGGACGCCCTCGGGACTGCGCATGAGCAGCGGCAGGAAGACGCGCGCGCAGTGGTACACGCCCCAGAAGTCGATCGCGAACACCCGCTCCCACATCTCCGGCGGGTCGTTGATGAAGCTGCCCCCGCCGCCGAGGCCGGCGTTGCTGAACACCAGGTCCACGTGGTCGGTCCCGTGCGCCGCGAGCGCGTCGTCGCGGAACCGCGCCACCTGGGCCGCGTCGGCCACGTCGCACAAATGCGCGGTGACAATGGTGCCGTCCGGCGCGCCCGCGCGGGCAAGGGCGGCCGTCTCTGCCGCGGTGTCCGCGCGCACGTCGCACGCCGCGACGGCGCAGCCCTCCGCCGCGAGCTGGATGACGAGTTCCCTGCCCATGCCGGAGCCGCCTCCGGTCACCACGGCGAGCTTGCCTGCGAACGAGTCCATGTGACCGCCTCCCGCGGCAAGCCTAACAACGCGGGTCCCGCACCGGAATCCGCCGAAAGGGGATCATGTGCGTAAATCCACGCATTGGCCGCCAGCGGGTCCGCCGCCCGCAGCGAGGAGTCCCTGGCGCGCTGCTCCGGGCCGTCCGGCAGGTGGTTGAAGTCCGCCCGTGCGTGGCTGCCCTCCTGGACGCGGCTCGCGTGCTCGATGCGCCCGGCCTCGTAGCGGCGCAGCGCGAACGACGGGTCATCCAGGTCGGACGCGAGGCAGTCGGCGAGGACCGCGGCGTCCTCGAAGGCCTGCGCCGCGCCCTGGCCGAGGAACGGCAGCATCGGATGCGCGGCGTCGCCGAGCAGCGTGACCGGTCCCCGGGTCCAGCGCGGCAGCGGCTGCCTGATCAGCAGCGCCCAGCGCCCTGGCGTGCTGGCGGCCTTGATGAGCGAGGTCAGCCGGTCGTCCCAGCCCTCGAACTCGGCGAGGAACTCGTCAATCGTGGCGGTCGCCGTCCAGGACTCGGTGACGTAATCACCCGCGGGCGCGATCGCCACCAGGTTGACGAACTCGCCCGCGCTGACCGGGTAGTGCACCACGTGATGGCCGGGTCCGAGCCAGACCACCTGGGCGGGGCGGCGGGCGTACGCGGGCGCGGCGGCGGCCGGGACGAGCGCGCGGAACGCGCACATGCCGGAGTGCGCGGGCGGCGCCGGCTCGGCCCCCGTCAGCGCGGCGCGGACGACCGAATGGATGCCGTCGGCGCCGATCAGCACGTCGGCGCCGGCCGTGGTCCCGTCGGCGAAACTCAGGGTGACCCCGTCCGCGGACTCGGTGAAGCCGTCAAGGCGCTTCCCAAGAATGATCGCGTCGTCGGGCACCGCACCCCGGACCACGTCGAGCAGGTCGGCGCGGTGCACCGTGTAGGTGTGCTCGCCGTAGAGCCGTCCCGTCCGGGCGGCCTCGGTCAGGTCCTGCGCGGACAGCACCGTGCCGTCGCGCCAGCTGCGGAACTCCCAGCCGATGTCCAGCCGGACCGCCCGCTCGCTCAGCGCGCCGAGGACGCCGAGGCGCCGCAGCATGCGGGCCGCGTTCGGCGGGACCATGATGCCCGCGCCTACCTCGCGCAGTTGCCGCGCCTGTTCGTAGACGACCGCCGCCACGCCGGCCTGGTGCAGGAACGCGGCGGCGGCAAGACCACCAAGCCCGCCGCCGACGATCGCAACCCGCGTCATGGACGAATTATCCCAAATCCTCGCGGCCAGACGAGGATCACCAGACGAGGTTCACCAGACGAACTGCTGCCCGCCGTCGATGTCGTACGTCGCGCCGGTGAGCGCGGTGTTGCTCATGATGTGCACGGCGAGCGCGGCGACATCGGCAGGGGTCACGACGCGGCCGATCGGGAGCGTGCGACGCAGCTCATCCCTGCGCTCCTCGAGCTTGTCGCCGAGCAGCGACGCGGAAAGGGGCGTGTCCACGAAGCCGGCCGCGATCAGGTTGGCCCGCACCGGCGCGATCTCGAGCGCGAGCGCGGCCACGAACGGCGGCAGCGCGGCGGTGCCCGCGGAGACCAGGCCCAGGCCGCGGCCTACCCGCCGGCCGCCGGTGCCGCCCATGAACAGCAGCGTGCCGCCCGGCCGCATCTTGCCCACGGCGTTGCGCGCGACGTCGAGTCCGAGCACCACGTGGTCGCTGAGCAGGCTGCGGACCTGCTGCGCATCCATGTCAAGCAGCGGCGCGTAATGCGGGCCGGGTCCGGTGACGAGAACGTGGCCGATCGGCTCGTCCAGGCTGCGGAAGAAGGCCGCCAGGGCCGCCGAGTCGGTGGCGTCGAAGGCCGCGGTCCGCGCCGCGCCGACCTCCGCCGCCGCCTCCTTGAGACGGCCGGGATCGCGGCCGGCGAGGATGACGTCGGCGCCCTCGGCCCGGGCGCGGCGGGCTGTCTCGAGCCCGATGCCCGCGCTGCCGCCGATCAGCACCACGGTCTGCCCGGCCAGTTCCGGTTCCCGCGAGCCGGGAACCGGAGTGCTCGCGCTGCTCATGCTTTCCCCTCTCTCGTCGTCAGGGTGCAGCATGCCCGCGGAGCGCGCGTTCTCCCACCGCGACCGCGAAAGATCATCCCGAACGGTTGCATGGCTCCGCCGCGACCGCCCGGCCCCGCGCCGGGGAGGGTCGGGGCGCGGGACCGGGCGGAGCGTTTAGGATGAGCGGGTTGTTATTCGGTGCGCAGTGCTTATTCGGTACGCAGGGCCGCGGCGGTGCGGGACCTGGCGGCCCAGGCGGCGGGCGCCAGGGCGCCGGCGACCGCGATGACCAGGCCCGCCAGGGCCAGGCCGATCATTTCCTGCGGCGAGAACACCGAGATGACAGAGCCAGGCAGGTCCGAGTTCGCCGCGTGCGCCATCGCCGGCAGCACGTTGTGATGCAGCGCGATGCCGGCCGGAACCGCGATGATGCCCGCGGCCAGGCCGGTGACGGCGACCGAGCAGACCACCATGACCAGGGCCTGCCGCGGCGTCATGCCGAGAGCCTTGAACACGCCGATGTCGTGGGCTCGCTCGCGGATCTGCAGCGCGACCGTGTTCAGCACGCCGAGGCCGGCCACCGCGATGATCAGCAGGGTCAGCATGGTGATCAGGGTGGTGATCGCGATCAGCGCGTTGTCGCCGCCGTGCGTGCCGACCATGTACCCGTCGCCGAGCGCCGCGCCCAGGCTGCTCGCGTAGCCGGCGGCGTTGACGCCCGGCTTGAGCGAGACACGGTATCCTCCGGTGCCGCTGACCGCCGGGTCGATCGCGGCGAGCGTGGCAGGCGCCATGAACACGTTCACGTCGTTGCCCGCCGCGAATACCTCGCCGACGATCTTCGCGGTGACCTTCTTGCCGTTGTCGATCATCGTGTAGGTGTCGCCGACGGACAGCGAGGTGTCGGTGAGGAACAGCGTGTTGACGTCGATCTCTCTGACGCCAGGCGACTGCGAGTACCACCGGCCCTTGATCAGCTGCAGCCCGGACCAGGCGGGGTCGCCGCCGTAGGCGGTCACCGACACGCCGTTGCTTGAGTTGCTGAGGCCGGGGAGGTTCAGGTTGTCGTCAAGCTCGGTCAGGTAGTGCAGCGTGCCAGCCTGGGCTTCGATCGCCGTGACGATGGCGTGCCGCTGCGCCGCGGTCAGCTGCTGCTGGCCGAAGACGGTGATCTTCCTGCCGGCCGGCGGCTTGCCCGATTTGCGCGGTGCGGTCCTGCTTGGCTTCCCCTGGCCGCCCTGGTCGGCGGCTCCGCCCGGCGGGACCACGTTGACCTGGACGGGCAGCCGTGCTCCGTCCGAGAGGTCGTTGTAGACGCGGTTCAGCGACGTCGCCAAGCCCACGCCGAACGTCACCGCCGCCGCGCCGAACAGCACCGCGACCACCGTCACCAGCGTGCGGCCCGGCCGCGCGGCTGGTGTCGCCAGGCCGAGGGTGACCGGGCGCGGCACGCGGGTCAGCCGGGCGAGCAGTCGCTGCGCGAGGAAACCGTGCCGCGGCCGTGGCGCGCGGCCCGTCGCGATCGCCTGCACCGCGGACATCGCCCCTGCCCGTGACGCCGGGCCGACCGCCGCGGCGACGGTAAGCACGAGGACGATGAGCGGCACCGCGACGTCGACCCAGAACGGCACGCCGAGCACGCCCACCTGGTATACCTGCGCGTTCTGCCGGTACAGCGGCGTCGCGAGCAGGTTGCCGCAGACAACGCCGGCGATCGCGCCGATGACCGCGGGAACCGCGACGAGCAGCACGTAGCAGCCGACCACCTGGGCCGGGGTGAAGCCGATGGACTTGAGCACGCCGATCCGCGTGGTGCCCGCGACCACCGCGCCGCCGACCACGTTGACGACGATCAGCACCGAGATGACCAGCGCGATCACGCCGAACGCGATGATGAAGGGCACCCACGGCGCCACGTTGGACTGCTCGGACTGGCGGACGGCGAGGTAGGAGACCGTGCCGAGGACCGCGTCCTCGGGCAGCGCGGCGGTGACGGCGCGGATGTCGGCGGCGATGTCGCCGCTTGTCGCGCTCGCCGCGAAGCGGTAAAGCAGCTCCTCCTGGCCGGCGGCGGCGCCCCCGCTGCCGCCGCTGGTCTTGGCGATGGTGCTCATCTCGGACGGCAGCACCCAGCCGTCGGCGGTGTTGGTGACCGAGTTCGCGATGCCGACGACGGTCAGCGCCTGGCTGCCGACGGTGATCGTTGAGCCGACCTGGCCGGGTCCGCTCGCGTTCACCGAGAGCACGACCTGGCCATCGCTCGCCGGCCAGTGGCCCTGCTGGAGGGTGAGGTCATCGACGGGGCCGCCGGGCGCGGCGCGTCCGACGAGAGTAAGCGGGACGCCGATCGTGCCGTTGACCCCCGGAATGCTCATCTGTGCCGTGACGCTCGCGCTGGTGAACGGCCCGGCGACGGCGGTGACGCCCCGCACGTGTGCGGCCTGCGCCAGCTGTGCCGCGGAGGCGGCGGACGTGTCCACGGTGACGGCCACGTCCGCGCCGTGCTGCGCCGCGAACGCGTTGTCGAAAGGGCTGTGCGCGTCCACGAGCATGCCGAGGGCGAGCGTGGAGGCGGCGGTGGCGACGAGGACGACAAGGCCGATGATGATGGCCTGAAGTCTTCGGCCGCCGAGGCCGCCGCGCGCGGCGCGGATCACGGCGTTCATGGCGCAGCGACCGCGGTGTCGGAGGCGACCCTGCCGTCGGCGATGTGAATGACCCGCCGGGCGTACCGCCTGGCGAGCTCGGGGCTGTGCGTCACGACCACAAGGGTCTGACCCGCCGCGTTCAGCTCGAGCAGCAGCGCGCCGATCTCGTCCCCGGTGGCGGAGTCCACCGCGCCGGTCGGCTCGTCGGCAAGCAGCAGCGACGGCCGGTTGATCAGCGCGCGGGCGATCGCCACCCGCTGCCGCTCGCCGCCGGACAGCCGCGCCGGGTAGGCGTCGCGGCGCTGCTCGATCCGCAGCGTGCCGAGCAGCGCCTCGGCGCGCAGCCGCGCGTCTTTGGCTCGGGCGCCGGCCAGCTGCGCGGGCAGCAGCACGTTGTCGATCACCGTCATGTCGTCGAGCAGGTTGAAGAACTGGAAGATCATCCCGACCTGCCGGCGGCGGAACCGGGCGGCGCCGGCCTCGCTGAGCATGTCGACCCGTTCGTCGCCGACCCGGACGGCGCCGCTGGTGGGCCGGTCCATCCCGGCGATGAGGTTGAGCAGCGTCGACTTGCCGCTGCCGGACGGCCCCATGATGGCGACCGCCTCGCCGGCGTCGATCCGCATGCTCAGGTCGTCGACGGCGGCCGCGGCCGCGCCGTCGTAGCGCTTGGTGACGTTCTCTAGCTGAACGAGGGTGTCCATGATGGCGAAGCTAGCGGCGGCGGGTTCCGGTGCGCGTCACTCTGCGTGCTGATCATCCCTAACGGATTCGGCTGACTCTGGTCCGCCCGTCATCCTGCGGATGTAGCCGGGTATACGCGTTCCGGCGGATGCTGTTCGCCGGATTAACGGCCACAATGATGAGGTGGCAGGACGTATCCGCAGGCTGCTCGCCTTCTTCGGCAGGGCGGAAGCGCGCGAGCCCGAGCCGTCGGGCTGGGCGCTCGCGTTCGATGCCGCGGTCGCCGTGGGCGCGGCGGTCGGCGCCGTCTACGAGATGACGCAGCGCGCCCTGACGCAGGCGGTGGTAGTGCCGGGCCCGGTCGAGCTGGTGACCCCGTTCGGCGTGCGGATGATGCCTCCCAAGCTGTTCATGCCGTCGGGCCCGGCGGCGCACGCCTCGGCCTGGCTGGTCCTCGCCGCCGCGATGACGGCGCTGCCGCTTGCCGGGCGGCGGCTGTACCCGATCACGGCCTGGCTGGCCGTCATCGCCGCGATCCTCGTGGTGCACGCCGCCTACGTGCCGCCCGTCGCGCTCGGCACCGCCGTGTACGCCGCCTACAGCGCGATCACGCACAGCAGGCACCGGAACCTGGCGATTGCCGTGGTAGCGGTGTCGACCATCGCCGTTGCCGCCGCGCTCGGCAACACGCTGCCGCGGTTCCCCGGCCGGCTCACCGCGATCTTCGCGATCCTGCCCGCCGCCGCGATGGGCCTGGGCATCCGGGTGCTGCGCCGCCGCCTCGCCGACTCCACCGCGCGCCTCGACCGCGCCGCCGCCGACGCCCGCGCCGCGACCGAGCGGGCGCTGACGGCCGAGCGGTCCAGGATCGCCGCCGAACTGCACGACGTGGTCACGCACAACGTGTCGGTGATGATCGTCCAGGCGGGCGCGGCGCGCAAGATCATGGCCTCCTCGCCGGGCGACGCGGAGGACGCGCTGCTCGCCGTCGAGGCGACGGGCCGCGAGGCGATGACGGAACTGCGGAACCTGCTCGGCCTGCTGAGCCCGGCGGCGGACGGTGCCGACGCGGCGGACTCCGCCGTAGCCGGCTCCCCGGTTGCCCGCTCCCCGGTTGCCGGCTCCTGCACCGCGTCGCCCGCCCGCCCAGGTCCGCCGCCCGCCGTGCTGCGCCCGCAGCCGCGGCTCGGCGAGCTCGACGCGCTGATCGGCCGGGTGTCGGCCGCGGGGCTCGCGGTCACGCTCGCCGTGGCCGGAGAGCCCCGGCCGCTGCCGCCCGGCGAGGACCTGGCCGCGTACCGGGTGGTGCAGGAGGGGCTGACCAACGTGCTGCGGCATGCCGGCGCGGCGACCGCGACCGTGACCGTCGACTGGGGCGAGAGCCTGGCGATCACCGTCGCCGACGACGGGCTCGGCGCCGCCACAGACGGGGCGGGCTCGGCGCCCGGGCGCGGCCTGCTCGGGCTGCGGGAGCGGCTCGCCCTGTACAGCGGTGAGCTGACGGCGGGACCGCGGCCGGCGTCGGCGGGCGGCTGGCAGGTTCGCGCGGTGCTGCCGCTTGCTGGTGTTCCCGGCATTCCCGAGGCCGCCGGATGAGCGGTGGATACAGCATCTTCAGCGCGCTGCCGGACGCCGGGCCGCCGACCGTGGTGATCGCCGACGACCAGGCCCTGGTGCGCGGCGGGTTCCGGCTGATACTCAAGGCCGCGGGGATCGAGGTGGCCGCGGAGGCGGCGGACGGCGAGCAGGCGGTCGCCGCGGTCCTTGAGCACCGGCCCGACGTGGTGCTGATGGACGTCAGGATGCCGGTGATGGACGGCATCGAGGCGACAAGGCGCATCCTCGCCGCTGGTGGCGGCGGGCCGACACGGATCATCATCCTGACCACGTTCGATCTCGACGAATACGTCTACGCCGCGCTCGCCGCGGGCGCGAGCGGCTTCCTGCTCAAGGACGTGACGCCGGAGCACCTGGTCGCCGCCGTGCAGCTGGTCCGCACCGGCGACGCCCTGCTCGCCCCGTCGATCACCCGCCGCCTCGTCGAGCGCTTCGCCGCCGTGCCCGCCTCCGCCGCCGGCCAGGCGGCGGGCGAGACCGGGCCAGGCACGGGTGGCCGCGGCAGCGGCAGGCCCGGCACGGCCGGCGGTTCCGGCTGCGACCTGACCGCGCTTACCCCGCGCGAGCTCGAGGTGCTCGGCCTCGTCGCCCGCGGCATGTCCAACGCCGAGATCGCGGCCGAGCTGATCCTGTCCGAGGCGACGGTGAAGACGCACGTCGCCCGCATCCTCACCAAGCTCACCCTGCGCGACCGCGTCCAGGCCGTCGTGCTCGCCTACGAGACCGGCCTGATCTCCCCCGGCGGCTAGCCGGATACGCCGCCGCGGGGGAAATCGGCTGGCGGGCCCCGGGCGGCTGTGGTCAGATGGCGCTCGGTAGACATGGAAGGGGAACCACGCGATGATCACGACCGCGACGGCGCTGCCACTGCTTGGCCTGCGGATTACCGCGGGTCCTGTCGAACTGCGGGGCATCACAGACGACCTGCTGGGGCCGCTGGCGCAGCTGGCGATCGACGGCATTCACGACCCGGATTTCATGCCGTTCACCTTCCCCTGGTCGCTGACGGAGGCCCCGGACATGCCGCGCAACGTCGCGCAGTACCACTGGGGCAAGCGGGCCGGCTTCTCCCCCGCCGCGTGGACCTCCGACCTTGCGGTCTGCTACGACGGTGAGCTTGTCGGCGCCCAGGGGTTCAGCACGAAGGACTACCTCGTCGTCCGCGGCGGCGAGACCGGGTCCTGGCTGAGCCGCCGGTTCCAGGGCCGCGGCATCGGCACCGCGATGCGGCAGGTGATCTGCGCGTTCATCTTCGACCACCTGGACGCGGAGTTCATCACGTCGAGCGCGTTCGAGGACAACCCCGCCTCCCTCGCCGTCAGCAGGAAGACCGGCTATGCCGACAACGGCACGGAACGGGTGAACCGGCTGGGCAAGCCCGCGTACCTGCACCGCATCGTGCTGCAACGCGGCCGGCTTGTCCGCTACGAGCACGAGCTGACAGTTGCCGGAGTGCCTGAGTTCCGCCGGTCGATCGGCCTCGACGAACCCGAGGACGAACGGGCCGGCGCCTAAGAGGTTCTGTCCCTGGCTACAAGCGAGTCCCACCCCTCGCCTGCGCATTGTAGTCTGCTGAATGCGTTCCGCTACGCTGACGACATGACCGAAGTGCTGGCTGCCTGGAATAACTGCGCCGCGAGGCAAGCGGTCGTGGACTTTGTCGAGCAGACGGTGTCGGATGGTGTGCCGGCCGAGGAACGGGTAGCGGTCTTCGACAATGACGGCACGTTGTGGTGCGAGAAGCCGATGCCGACCCAGGGCTGCGGGACCGTCAGCCCTGGAAGGCGGCGTACGAGCGCGACTATGGCTGGTTCGGGACGGTGATCACCGAGCACTACGCGGGCAACGACGTCCACCTGGGGGCGCTCCCGACTTCATGCGGCCGATCGCCCAGGAGGTCTACGGGATTCGTCGTGACCGGGTGATCGGGAGCACAGCAGCGTTCCAGTACACCAGCGACGACCGTGGCGGCACGATCACGCACAAGGCCGAGGCCGACTATCTCGATGATGGCCCGCAAAACCGATCCGGATCTGGAGCCACACCGGCCGACGACCGCTGCTTGCTTGCGGCAACTCGAACGGCGACATCCCGATGCTGGATTTCACCCAGCACCCGGACAAGCCGTCCCTTCGCCTGCTCCTCCTGCACGACGACGACCAGCGCGAGTTCGCCTATTCCGTCGGCGCCGAACAGGCATTGGATCGGGCCGGCAAGAGCGGCTGGACGATTGTCAGCATCAAGAACGACTGGGCCACAACCTTCTGACATGCGACGCCCGGCGTGCCCGTAAGGCGGGCGTCGCCTGTCTTTCCCTGTGAGCGATGCCCAGGCTCCATCACCCGTTCGGGGTGATGCCTGTCCCCCGTTCACCCCGCACGCTAGAAAGAGCAGGGGTGAGTGGCTGTCACCTCATTCGGGCTGGTCGTTAACTCTGGGCAGGATCTTGACTGCGCGACTGCTGGCTGCCACCAAGTTCTCGGTGCCCGCGCTTCCCGGCGGGTACGTTCCGCGTCCCCGTCTGCACGCGGCGCTCGACGCGGCCGCTGCGCTGCCGCTGACGGTCGTGGTGGGCGTGCCCGGGGCGGGCAAGAGTGTCATGCTCGCGTCGTGGCTGCACGATCGCCCCGGGTTGCGGTCGGCCTGGCTCTCGTGCGACGCCCGGGACGCGGATCCCGCGACCTTCTGGCTCGCACTCAGCGCCTCGCTTGCCCAGACATGGCCAGAACGCTGGCTCGATACGATCGACCTGCTCGCCGAGCAGCAGCCAGATCTCGACGACGTTGCGATCACTGTCGTCAACGACCTGGCAGACCTTGGTGAACCCGTCGTGCTGGTAATCGATGACTTCGAGTTCGCCGCGGCCGCGGTACCCAGCTTGAGCACGCTCATCGGGCGTCTCCCGGCCGGCTGCCGGGTGGTCGTCGCCAGCCAGGCCGAACCCAGGCTCGCACAGCACCGGCTCCGCGCTTACGGTCAGCTGCTGGAGATTCGCGACCCCGAGTTGCAGCTCACGCGTGCCGAAGTCGCCGCGGTGACACGCGAATACGGGGCCAGGCTAAACGAAACCGAGATCGGGATCCTCACCGCCCGCACCGAGGGATGGATGGCCGGCGTGCAGATGGCAGCCGTCTCCCTGCGCGATCGACGCGATCCGGAACTCTTCCTTGCCGACCTGGCGAAGACGCCGGGTGCCATTACGGACTTCCTCGGCACAGAGGTGCTCGGCCGCCAGCCGCCCGAGATCCGCGATTTCCTGCTCGCCACGTCGGTCCTCGACGTTCTCGACGCGGACAGTTGCACGGCAGTGACCGGACGGAGCGACGCGGACGCGCTGCTGGGCCAACTCAAGGAGCGGAACCTCTTCTTGATCGAGCTTGATGGCGTCTATCGCTACCACCACCTGTTCGCCGGCCTGCTCCGTCACCGCCTCCGCACGCGGGATCCAGACCGGGAGCGTGCCCTGCACCAGCGTGCCGCGGCGTTCTTCGTCGGCAGCGGCGATCCGGAGAACGCGATCGGCCATTTCCTGGCCGCCGGCCAGGAGGCCGCGGCGTTCGGAGTATTCCGCAGTAACGTCGTCGATGCCTTCTACCAGGCAGACGGTGGCATACTGCGCCGGCTGATCGCCAGAATCGGCATGTGCTCGGCGACGATCGACCCCGCTCGCCTGCCCGACCTCGCGCTCGCGCTAGCCGCGAGCGGCCCGGCCGGGGAGGCCAAGCCATGGATCGTTCGCGCTAGCAAGCACGCCGCTGACCTCAGCGATGCCCAGCGCGCCCGGCTCGCCGTCGCGGAGGGTCTACTGGCGCTCCAGTACGGGGAGGCCGTCGACATCGAACGAGCGTTCTCCGGCTACGGGAGACCGGAGGATTTTCCTGACGAGGAGCTCGCTGATTTCGTTCCCGGCATCCGGGCTCGCGGCAAGCTCTGGCTCGGCGACTTGAAAGGCGCGCGCCAGCTGTGCGAGCAAGGTGAGGGTCCTTTCGCCGGCGTGAGCCTGACGAGTGAGCTTGCCTGGGTGGCATGCGTGGAGGGTCAGCTGACCGAGGCCGGGCTGCTGGCGGGCCAGGCGCTGGCCAGCGCCGCGTCGATGGGCCTGGCCGGGCACCCGATCATGGTGGAGGCAATCTGCGCCCAGGGGCGAGTCGCGTTCGAGCGGGGGGACCTGGTTTCCGCGGAACGGCTGTTCGAGCAGTCGATCTCGATTAGCGAAGAGATTCGCCCGGCCTTCGCCCTGGTGAGCCAGCTCCTGCTGGCCAGGGTCTGGCTGGCTGACGGCCGCGTCGGCGACGCACTCGACGGCATCGCTCATGCGCGCGCGTTCCTGCCGCCGGACTCGACAAGTCCGCTACGCGGCCTTTGCCAGGCGCTGGAGGGCCGCGCCGCGATACAGATCGGCGACCTGGACCGTGCCGGGGAATGTGCGCGGAGACTGAAGTCGGGCAACCGGGCAGCTCTCTTGCGGACCCGGATCGGCATCGCACGGGCCGAGTTTGATCAGGCATCTGAGGCGCTCGCGCGGTGCGCGCCGGTCACGATGCGCGAGCGCCTCGATGTCGTGGTGCTCGCCGCGCGGATAGCGTGCGGCCGCAGGTCTGATGACGCCGGCCCACTGCTGGCCGCGGCGATCGAGGCCGCCAAGGCGGAAGGCTTCGTCGTAGCTGTCGCCGATGACCTCGTGAACGTCCGGTTGCAAGTCACCCGGCTGCTGCGGTCGCGGCACATCGGGAAATACGAGCAGGCGCTCCTCGACCGGCTCGAGAGCGGGCTGCCACTGGTAAAGGCGTACGGCGGGGATGCGGGGCCGCTGAGCGACCGCGAGCTGACCGTGCTCCGGTACCTTACCTCGCGCCTGACCACGAGAGAGGTCGCTGCGGCGCTCTTCGTGTCGACCAACACAGTCAAGACGCACGTCAAGCGGATCTACATCAAGCTGGGCGTGTCGTCGCGGACGGAGGCTGTCGCCGAAGCCCGCCGTCTTGGTGTCCTGTGACCGCGGCCGGTTGGCCGGGCCCTGACCCGGTGCCGAGTGGCGTTCACTGGTGAGTGCTGTGCCGCCTGCGCAGCACCCGGGCGGCCTCACGGAACGGCACCACCAGGTACACCGCGAGGCCGAAGTAAAGGGCCACCGCCGCCGCTGGCAGGAGAAGCCCGGTGAGGATCGCGATCACGTAGCCGATGATGGCGGGCAGGAATTTCCGCTGCGTGCTGTACATTTCGTCGCCCTCCTGTGCCGGTGAGCAGAGGTGCTCATGCCGCGCGTACGCACCGAGGGCGGATCCCAGGAGGCGGATCGCCAGGAGCGTGATCCCGTACAGGGTGACGTAAACCCTTTCGTAGCTGGTTTTATGCAGGTATGCCGCGACGAGCCCGGTCGGGAACGGCAGGAAAACCACCACGAGCAGGAGAAGCAGGTTGATGCGCAGCAGAAGCTGATCAACCTGGGAGAGCTGGTCAGTCAAGGCGGTATGCAGGAGCCAGGAGACGCCAATGGTCAGGAAGCTGACCATGTAGGCCAGGTAGCCGGGCCAGCCGTTCAGTACCTGCTGCAGCGGCGTGCCCGGTCCATGCACCGCGAGGTCCAGCGTGAGCAGGGTGGCGGCGAATCCGTATACGCCGTCGCTGAACCCTTCCATCCGCCCCTTGTCCAGAACCCGGCGTCCGCGCGGGGGAGCTTGGTCAGCTGGCACGGCACTGTCTCCTTCACCTCGCCGGCAGGCGGCGACCTGCGGATCCGGTCCGTCCGGCTGCCCAGAGTGAACAATCACCCCGAATGAGGTGACAGTCAGTCACCCCGCCTCATCTTAGAGTCAGGGCTAGCGGGGCGGCATGACTAGCGTCCCTGGGGAGGATCACACCTTCAGAACAGGAGATACGCAGATGGCAAAGCCCGAGGCAGTATTCATTTACGTTGGCACCTATCCCAGCAAGGCGGCGGCGGAAGCCGACTATGAGGTCGTCAAGGACCTGCACATGGTCGGGGCGGTCGGCAGCTATGACGCGGCCGTCGTCACCAAGGACGACAACGGCAAGGTCCACGAGAACAAGGACGAGATGGCCACCCGGCACGGGGGGTGGGGCGGCGCCGCCGTCGGCGCGCTGATCGGGTGCCTGTTCCCGCCCGCGTTCATCGCCGCCACCGCGACCGGCGCGGCCATCGGCGCGGTGAGCGGGCACTTGTGGCGCGGGATGTCCCGCGCCGATTGCAAGGAGCTCGGGGACATCATCGACAACGGGCAGGCCGCCTTGGTCATCGTCGGGGAGAGCACGGTCGAACAGGCGGTGGACAAGGCCGCGCTGAAGGCCGAGAAGCAAGTCGCCAAGGAACTCGACGTCAAGCCGAGAGACATCGACAAGGCCATCAGGGAAACCGCCAGCGAAGTCAGCTGACCGGAAGACGACGGCAAGGGGGAGCCATGAGCAAGCCGTTCAATGGCACGATCAACATCGACATCCAGGACTCGACACCGGACTGGACCTCATACGCGCAGCCGGTCCCGCCGGAGGGCGCGCCGAACGTGCTGTACGTCGTGCTTGACGACGTCGGCTTCTCGGCGCTGGAGCCGTACGGCGGGGCGATCGAGGTGCCGAACATCAAGCGGATCGCCGACAAGGGCCTGAAGTTCACGAACTTCCACACCACGGCGCTGTGCTCGCCTACTCGCTCGTGCCTGCTGACCGGCCGTAACCACACGACGAACGGGATGGCCTGCATCGCCGAGGCGTCCTCAGGCTTCCCGAACGCGAACGGGCACATCCCGCCGGAGTGCGCGATGGCCCCTGAGGTGCTGGGCGAGCGCGGCTGGAGCACGTTCATGGTCGGCAAGTGGCACCTGTGCGCCGAGGACGAGGAGAACCTGGCCTCCAGA
>Ga0335085_10006182_pt1 | contig 18991 bp, 14 predicted proteins | sample Lox_Sample_45_FD_206712 | JGI IMG/M metagenome (GOLD analysis project Ga0335085, IMG submission 206712) | Soil microbial communities from Loxahatchee National Wildlife Refuge, Florida, United States - Lox_Sample_4.5 | ecosystem: Environmental > Terrestrial > Soil > Wetlands | place: USA...
GGCGGCTGATAATCCGCAAGCTGCGAATAATCCGGGAGATCCCGGTTGAAGTACCAGAGCGTGAGCCCGAGGAAGACCGCCCCGAGCAAGCCGAGGCCGAAGACCAGGCCAAACAGGAACTTGAGGAATCTCATGCGGGGTCGCGGCGGATTTCGCTGGGCTCTGCCTATTTAATTAGTGTAGCGCGTTTATGGCGTCACTAGGGCGACAAACCCGCGGATCGCTCTACCGGAACGATATAAACAATGAGGCAATCTATACCGCTCCGGGCAGGCTCCGGAACGGGGACGGCGAAGGCGCCTGCAAGAACCGATTGTGGTTCGCCGCCCGCGCTTGTATGGTGGCCTCGCGAAATACCGCGGTCTGTCTCGGGCGGCCCTTGGCCTCCGGACGGCGTCGCGGCGGGACTTCCGAGCCTGGCGTTGACCGAACACGCCACCGTTTCCCGTCTGGGGCGCTAACGGCCGTATGGTCGCCACGAAACCCCGAAGCCAGCCTGGCCTTGCCGGGCGCGAAGGCAACCCCGACCGAACCCTCCATGGCAATCGATTCGATCTCAACGCCGTCCGACGGAGTCCCCGGGAGCATTGCCGGCTTCGCTTTGACCGAGACAGCGCCGCGATCCGTAATTCGCGCGGATTCGCCGGCGCGCTCCGGAGTTAAGCCCCCATGGCCAAGCGCATGCTCATCGACTCGACTCACCCGGAGGAGACCCGGGTGGTCGTTCTTAGCGGCAGCCGTCTCGACGAATTCGACTTCGAGACCTCGATCAAGAAGCAGATCAAGGGCAACATATACCTCGCCAAGGTCACGCGGGTAGAGCCCTCGCTGCAGGCGGCGTTCGTCGACTACGGCGGCAACCGCCACGGTTTCCTCGCTTTCAGCGAGATCCATCCCGACTATTATCGCATCCCCATCGGCGACCGCCCGCACGAGCGCTTCCCTTCGTCCGGCCGGGAGCGCGGTCCAGGGCCCGCAGGCGAGAGCGGTGAGGACGCGGCAGAGTTCGAGCACGAGCCCGCGGCCGAAAGCGAGGGCGGCATCTCCGAGGAGGTCGCGGAGGCCCCGGCCGAATTCGCGGCAACGGCGCCGAGCGCCGAGGTCGCCCCCGAGACCGTCGAGCCGGCCGAGCTCACGCAGGAAATCACGAGCGGCGAGGCGATCGAAAGCCTTCCGCCCGAAGAAGAGCAGGCGGAGCCGGCCGCTGGCCGCCTCGATGAGCCGCCCTTCCCGCCCGTTGCGATGGCGCGGATCGAGGCGGCGACGCTCCGCGACGAGCCCGTCGCCATCGAATCCGCCGCGGCGCCGCTCACGGAGGACGTGCCTGAGGCCCCCTCGCCCTTCGCCGAGGAAGCAGCGGCGGTCACCGCCGGCGAGTCCGCGGCTGCCCCCGAGCCGGCGGCGCCGGAAATCATCGAGACCATCGGCGGCGACGAGATCGAGGAGGCGAGCCGCCAGCGTGCGCGACGCTACCGTCCCTACAAGATCCAGGAGGTGGTCAAGCGCCGGCAGATCATGCTGGTGCAGGTGACGAAGGAGGAGCGCGGCAACAAGGGAGCGGCGCTCACGACCTATCTCTCGCTCGCGGGACGCTATTGCGTGCTGATGCCGAACACTGACCGCGGCGGCGGCGTCTCGCGCAAGATCACAAGCGCCTCCGACCGCAAGCGCCTCAAGGAGCTGGTTGAGGACTTGCAGGTGCCGGAGGGCATGGGCGTCATCGTGCGCACCGCCGGCAGCGAGCGCTCCAAGGCGGAGATCAAGCGCGACTTCGAGTACCTGATCCGACTCTGGGACGAGATTCGCGAGCTCACGCTAAAATCGACGGCACCCGCCCTCATCTACGAGGAGGGCAACCTCATCAAGCGCGCGATCCGCGATCTCTACGCGCGCGACATCGACGAGATCGTCGTCGAGGGCGAGGAGGGTTACAAATCCGCGAAGAGCTTCATGCGGATGCTGATGCCGAGCCACGCCAAGCGCGTGCACCATTACCGCGACCCCACGATCCCGCTCTTGCAGCGCTTTCAGGTCGAGAGCCAGATCGACGCGATCCATTCGCCGGTGGTGCAGCTCCGCTCGGGCGGCTACATCGTGATCAACCAGACCGAGGCGCTGGTCGCGATCGACGTGAACTCCGGCCGCGCGACGCGCGAGCGCAACATCGAGGAGACCGCGCTCAAGACCAATTGCGAAGCGGCCGAGGAGATCGCGCGCCAGCTCCGGCTCCGCGACCTCGCGGGACTGATCGTGATCGACTTCATCGACATGGAGGAGCACCGCAACCAGGTGACGGTGGAGCGCCGCCTCAAGGAGGCGATGAAGCACGACCGCGCGCGCATCCAGGTGGGCCGCATCAGCGCCTTCGGCCTCCTGGAGCTCTCGCGCCAGCGCCTCCGCCCCTCGATCGTCGAGGTTTCGACCCAGCCCTGCCCGCATTGCGGCGGCACCGGACACATTCGCTCCACGGAATCGACGGCACTCCACGTTCTCCGCGCGATCGAGGAAGAAGGCATGCGGCGGCGCTCGGCCGAGATCTCGGTCGCGGTGCCCGCGAACGTCGCGCTCTACATACTCAACCAGAAGCGTGCCGCCCTCACTGAAGCCGAGCAGCGCTATCACTTCCGCGTCTCCATCACCAGCGACGACACGCTGATCCCGCCGAACATGCGCCTCGAGCGCGTCCGCGCGCTGACGCCGGAGGAGCTCGGGGCACTGCCGCCCGTCGCCGCCCAGGCGCCGAGCTACATCGACGAGGAGGAGGAGGAGGCGATCGAGGAACAGACCGAGCTCGAGACGGTGGGGTCACTACCAGCGGAGCGCGAAGCCGCCGAAGAGGGCGAGCCCCTCGCCGAACGGCCGGCAGAGCGCGAGACCCATCCCGCCTCCGCGGGGGACGAGGGCCGCGGCGGACGCCGCCGCCGCCGGCGCAGGCGCAGGCGCGGCGGCGAGGAGGGGCGCGAGACGCCCTCCTATGCGCCACAACAAGAGCAACGCGCATTCGCGGAGGCGCACGATCTCGTCGCCGAGGAAATCGCGAGCGGAGAGGCGGCGCCGGAAATCGGGGGCGAACAGCCCGCCGAGGCCGGCGCTCCGCTCGGCGAGGGCGACGGTCAGGGGAGACGGCGGCGGCGACGCGGTCGGCGCGGCGGGCGGCGGCGCCGGCGCGGCGCTCACGGTGAGGCTGGCGAGTTCGCGGCACCGCCGATGACAGCACCGGGCGAGGAAGATTTCCATCCGCACGATTTCCGCGCTGAAACCGAGCGCGGCGAGCCCGGCGAGGCGCCCGAGCATCCACCGGAGGAGACCCGAGCGGAGCCGGTCCCAGCCTGGGCGCCGGTCGCAGAGGCGCCCGTCGCAGAGCCGCATCCAGCACCCGCTGTGCCAACGGCGGCAGAGGCAGCGCCCGCGCCACCGCCCTCCGCCGCGCCGGCGGCCGAGGCCGAGCAGGCGCCGGCCGGTGCCGTCAACGTGCCGCAGCCGATCACGATATCCGAGCGCCCGGCGAAGCCCCGCCGAGGCTGGTGGGGCCGCCTCACCCAAGGCTGAGCCGAGAGCGCGCCTTCAGCGCCGCCAGGATTTGAGGCGGCGCGCGGCCTCTTCCATGGTCGCGGTCGAGCCGGCGAAGGAGATGCGGAGGGTGCCGCGGCCACGGCCGGGGTCGAAATCGATTCCGGGCGTCACGGCAACGCCGATGTCGCGCAGCATGCGCCGGCAGAAATCCTCGCTGTCGTTGGTGAGATGGGCGACGTCCGCGTAGAGATAGAAGGCGCCGTCGGCGGGAGCGAGACGGTCGAAGCCTGCGTTCGGCAGCTCCGCCAGGAGAAGGTCCCGGTTCTCGCGGTAGCGCGCGACGTTGCGGTCGAGCTCCTCGCGGCAATCGAAAGCGGCCAGCGCCGCGTGCTGCGAGAGCGCCGGCGGCGAGATGAAGAAGTTCTGCGCGAGGCACTCGACGGCACGCAGCAGGCCCGGCGGCACCACCATCCAGCCGAGGCGCCAGCCCGTCATGGAGAAGTACTTGGAGAAGCTGTTGACGACGATCGCGGATTGCGAGGTCGCGAGCGCGGTCGCCTCTCCGGGGCCGTAGCTGATGCCGTGATAGATCTCGTCGGAGACGAGACGGATTCCAGAGGACTCGCAATGGCGCGCAATCGCCGCCAGATCCTCGGCGCGCAGCATGGTGCCGGTTGGATTGGCGGGGCTCGCGACGATGAGGCCGTCGAGCCGCACCGGCGACCGCCGTACGAGCTCGACCGTCGCCTGGTAGCGCTCGGCGACGGTGGCCTCGAGCTCGACGGGCACGAGATCGAGCGCCTTCAGGATGTTCCGGTAGGCGGGATAGGCGGGCGAGGCGAGGCCGACGCGGTCCCCGGCGTCGAATGCCGCGAGGAAGCTCAGCAGGAAAGCGCCCGAGGAGCCCGTGGTCACGACGACGCGCCGGGGCTCGACGGCGATGCCGTAGCGCTCCCGGTAATGCAGCGCGATCGACTCGCGCAGGGCGGGAATACCGAGCGCGTCGGTGTAACCGAGGATGTCGCCGCGGAGCGCCCTCTCGGCCGCCGCGATCACGCCGGCGGGCGCAGGCGTCGAGGGCTGCCCCACTTCGAGATGCAGGACATCGGCGCCGCTCGCCGCGCGCTCGGCGGCCGCGCGCATGACGTCCATGACGATGAAGGGCGGAATCTGGCCGCGTGTGGAAACTTTGAGCGCCATCTCCCTATGATCCTAGAAAGAGAGCCCACGCGCCGCATTGACGCCGGGCCGGGCTAGGCTCCATGTTGTCGCTGCCATCGACGGGAAGGGTATCCGTGGCCCGCATTCTCAGCCGTTTGCTCGGTGCGCTGCTCGTCCTCTTCCTCGCGGGCCGCGCGGCACTGGCCGATCAGGAGCCCGGCTACATCCGGGACGCCGAGATCGAGACAATCCTGCGAACCTTCTACACGCCGATCCTCAAGGCCGCCGGGCTCGATCCCTCCGCCGTACACATCTACATCGTCAACGATCCCGGCCTCAACTCCTTCGTTGCGGGCGGGCAGAACATCTTCATCAACACCGGCACAATCATCCACAGCGAGAGGCCGAACCAGCTCATTGGCATCGTCGCGCATGAGACCGGACACATCGCGGGCGGACATCTGATCCGCACGGAGGAGGCGCTCCGGGACGCCTCGATAAAGAGTATCATCGCGATGGTCGTGAGCGCCGCCGCAGTGGCTGCAGCGCGGGGCGGCTCCGGCGGAGGAGGGATGGCACCGGGCCAGGACCCGGGCTTGCGCTCCTTCCTGCAATTCTCGATCGCGCAGGAAGCGCAAGCCGACCAGGCCGGCCTGCGCTTCCTCGATCGCACGCACCAGTCCGCGCGCGGGCTGCTCGAATTCTTCCAAATCCTGCAGCAGCAGGAGCTTCTCGCGGGAATCAAGGAAATTCCCTACCTCCGCACTCACCCCCTCACCGTTCAGCGCATCGAGTACATCAGCGAGCACGTCAAGCACTCGCCCTATTCCGATACGCCGGACCCCCCGGAGTGGGTCGAGCTCCACAAGCGTATGAAGGCCAAGCTCTCGGCGTTCCTGGCGCCGCCGGGGGCCGCGATCCGCGATTATCCCGAGACCGACAATTCTGTCGCCGCGCGTTACGCGCGCGCGATCTCCTATTACCGGATCCCCGATCTCAAGCGGGCGCTTCCGCTCATCGACGGGCTCATCAAGCAGGAGCCGAACAACCCCTATTTCCACGAGCTCAAGGGGCAGATGCTGTTCGAGAACGGCCGCGTGCGCGAGGCCGTGGGACCCTATCAGCAGGCCGTGAAGCTTGCACCGGACACGGCGTTGCTGCGCATCGAGCTCGCGCAGGCCGAGCTCGAGACCGAGGATCCCGGGCTCAACAGGGACGCGCTGGTGCAGCTCAAGGCCGCCGATCGCTACGAGAACCGCAATCCCGACACCTGGCGTCTTCTTGCGATCGCCTATGGGCGCAGCGGCGACATCGGCAACAGCGCGCTGGCGCTCGCGGAGCAGGCGATGGCCGAGGGCGACCGCCCGATGGCGCGCCAGCAGGCCGAGCGAGCGATCAAGCTGCTGCCCGCGGGCTCTCCGGGCCGGCTGCGCGCCGAGGACATCAAGCTCGAGGCCGAGCGCAAGCCGCCCCGCTAGCGCCGGTGCCGGCATTGCCGGCCGCAACGTCCTGACGCATGATGGCCGCCATCTCCACCCATCTCCGAGCAATTCAGATGATCCCTCGCACGTTCCTCATGCTGGCGCTCGCCATGCTGCTCGCCGGCGCCCTTCCCTCCGCACCCGGGCGTGCGGCCGACGCGATGAAACCCGCGGAGCGCGAGGCCATCGAGCAGGTGATACACGACTACCTGCTAAAGCATCCCGAAGTGGTGATCGAGGCGCTCCGGGCCGGGCAGGAAGCGGAGAAGGCGCGAGAGGCAGCGGAGGCGAAGGCCGAGATCGCCAAGCGACGCGACGAGCTCCTCAACGACCCCACCTCGCCCGTGGGCGGCAATCCCAAGGGTGACGTCACGATCGTCGAGTTCTTCGACTACCGCTGCCCCTATTGCAAGCAGATGGAGCCGGGGCTTGAGGCCCTCATCAAGGAGGATCCGAAGCTCCGCGTCGTCTATAAGGAATTCCCGATCCTCGGACCTGACTCCTTGATCGCAAGCCGCGTGGCGCTCGCGGCGGCGCGACAGGGGAATGACAAGTACTTGCGGTTCCACGCCGCGATGATGAACACCAAGGGCCAGATCAACGAGGCGGTGATCCTCAAGGTAGCGGAGGATTCGGGCCTCGACATCGCCAAGATCAAGGCCGACATGAAATCGCCGGAGATCGAGGCGCTCATCAAGAAGAACTACGAGCTCGCGGACAGCCTCGACATCAAGGGGACACCCGCTCTCATTATCGGCGATTCGATGACGCCAGGCGCCGTCGACGTGGCGACGCTGCGCAAGCTCGTCGCAGAAGCCCGGAAGTCCTGAGGTCGGTTCAGGCCGCGACCGTCTCGGCGCCCACGGTCTCGATGAGTCCGGCGTCGTCGGCCGAAGCCGCGTTGACGCGCGGGCTGACGGGCGCGTAGCCGAGCCACTCCTCCGGCGCCGGCTTGAGGAGCGCCAGAAGGTCGGCCTCCGCCGCATCGGGCTCGAGCCAGCGGCCATAGTCCTCGGGCGCGAGGATCACGGGCATGCGCAGATGCAGCGGCCGCAGCAGGGCATTGGCGTCGGTCGTGACGATGGTAAAGCTGTCGATGGCCTCGCCCTCCTTGGGCGTCCAGCGCTCCCACAACCCCGCGAAGGCGAAGGGCTCGCGGTCGCGGCGCGCGATGAGATAAGGCTGCTTCCGCGTCCCTTCCACGCGCCACTCGTAGAAGCCGTCCGCGGGCACGAGACAGCGCCGCCTGCGGAAGGCCGAGCGGAAGGAGGGCTTCTCCGAGATGCTCTCGGAGCGGGCGTTGATGAGCTTCGCGCCCATCTTGGTGTCCTTCGCCCAGGAGGGGACGAGACCCCAGCGCAGCATCTGCAGCGTGCGCTCGCCCTTGGGCTCGCGGCGCTGGCGCAGCACCGGCGCATCCTGTGTCGGCGCGATGTTGTAGCGCGGCATCAGGTTTGGCTGCTCCACGAAGCCGAAGGCGCGGCGCAGCGCGTCGACCGGCGATTTCAGGAGATATCGACCGCACATGCCGAAGCCGAGCCTCCAAAAAAGGGGGTTGGTGGGCGCCCTGCCCTGCCCCTATCTTAACGCCGGTTTCCTTGGCCGCCACACGAGCGAGAGAGCCGCCCTATGGGACAATTCGGAATGGGCCAGCCGGTCCGCCGCAGCGAGGACCGGCGCTTCATCACTGGACGCGGACGCTACACCGACGACATCGTCCTGCCGCGCCAGACTTACGCCTACATCCTGCGCTCGCCGCACGCGCATGCGCGCATCCGCAGGATCGACACAGCGGCGGCGGCCAAGGCGCCTGGCGTCGTCGGCATCGTCACCGGCGCCGATCTCGACCGCGACGGCGTAGGCCCGATCCCCTGCCTCACGCCGATAATGAACCGCGACGGCAGCGAGGCGAAGCTCCCTGCGCGCAAGGCGCTCACCGCCGACAAGGTACGCCACGTCGGCGACTCCCTGGCGATGGTGGTGGCGGAGACCCTCGCGCAGGCGAAGGATGCGGCGGAGCTGATCGCGGTCGATTACGAGGTGCTGCCGGCGGTCGCCGATACCGTGGGCGCGCTCGACGGAAAGACGCCCCGCGTCTGGGACGACCTCCCGAGCAATCTCTGCTTCGACTGGGAAGTGGGGAAGCGCAAGGCGGTCGAGGCGGGCTTCGCCAAGGCGAAGCATCGCGTCTCGCTCAAGGTCGTGAACAATCGCCTCATCGTCAATTCCATGGAGGCGCGTATCGCGCTCGGCCACTACGACGAGGGCGAGGAGCGCTATCACCTCTACACCTCGAGCCAGGGCTCGCACACGCTTCGCGGCGTGCTCGCAGGCCCCATCTTCAAGGTGCCGGAGCATCGTATCCGCGTGGTGACGCCGGACGTGGGCGGCGGCTTCGGCATGAAGCTCTTCGTCTATCCCGAGCACGTGCTCGTGCTTTACGCGGCGAAGCGCTTCGGCCGCCCGGTGCGCTGGGTCGGCGAGCGCGGAGACGCCTTCATCACCGACACTCACGGCCGCGATAACGTCACCGAGGCCGAGCTCGCGCTCGACGAGAACGGCAAGTTCCTGGCGCTTCGCGTCGAAATCGTCGCCAACATGGGTGCCTATCTCTCGCTCTTCAGCACCTTCATCCCGACGGGCGCGGGAAGCGCGATGCACGCGGGGGTCTATCAGACGCCGGCGGTGGTGATTCGCGTCAAGGGCGTCTACACGCACACGACGCCGATCGACGCCTATCGCGGCGCCGGCCGGCCCGAGGCCGCCTACATCCTCGAGCGGCTCGTCGATCACGCGGCAAAGCAGATCAAGCTCGACCCCGCGGAGCTGCGACAGCGCAACTTCATCAAGCCCGAGCAGATGCCCTTTCCGACCGCTCTCGACCGCACCTACGACAGCGGCAACTTCCAGCGCAATATGGAGGATGCGCTCAAGGCCGCCGACCGTGCGGGCTTCGTCAAGCGGCGCGCGGAATCCAAGGCGAGAGGCAAAGTCCGCGGCCTCGGCTTCGCGACCTATATCGAGGAATGCGGCGGCGGGGAGGGCGACATGGCGGAGCTGCGCTTCGACGCGAGCGGGCAGCTCACGCTCCTTATCGGCACGCAGTCCTCTGGCCAAGGCCATCAGACCGCCTACGCGCAGGTCATCGCCGACAAGCTCGGCGTGCCCTTCGAGAGCATCCGGATGCTGCAGGGCGACAGCGACGTCGTGAGCTTCGGCCGCGGCACCGGCGGCTCGCGCTCGCTCCCGATCGGCGGCGGCGCCATCGGCCGCGCCGCCGAGAAGATCATCGCCAAGGGCCGCAAGATCGCCGCGCACAAGCTCGAGGCGTCCGAGGCGGACATCGAGTTCGCGGATGGCGTCTTCTCGATCGCCGGCACCGACCGGCGCCTGAGCATTACCGACGTCGCGAAGGCGTCCTTCGATTCCACTCAATTGCCGGAGGGCGTCGATCCCGGCCTCGATGAATCCGCGCAATTCACGCCACCGGCCTCGACCTTCCCCAACGGCTGCCACGTCTGCGAGGTCGAGATTGATCCCGATACCGGGAGTGTCGCCATCCTCCGTTATCTCGTCGTCGACGATTTCGGCACGGTGGTGAACCCGCTGCTGCTGGCGGGCCAGGTCCACGGCGGCATCGCGCAAGGCATCGGCCAGGCGCTGCTCGAGGGCTGCGTCTATGACACGCAGTCGGGCCAGCTCGTGACGGGCTCGTTCATGGATTACTGTATGCCGCGCGCGGACAACCTCCCGGCGATCGAGTTCGACTACAACGTCGTGCAGTGCACGACCAATCCGCTAGGAATAAAGGGGGCCGGCGAGGCCGGCGCGATCGGCGCGCCTCCGGCGGTGATCAATGCTGTAGTGGACGCGCTATCGGAATACGGCGTCGAGCACATCGACATGCCCGCGACACCGCGGCGCATCTGGGAGGCGATCCGGCAGGCGCGGGCACCGCGCGCGGCCGAGTGAGCGCAACCGACCTCCGCCCACTCCTCGATGCTGCAAAGCGTGCGGCGCTGCGCGCGGGCGTCGCGATCCTCGACGTCTACAACGCCGCGGGGGCGCCGGACGTCAGGCGCAAGTCGGACGCCTCTCCCGTCACCGAGGCGGACGAGCGCGCCGAGGCCGTCATCGTGGAGATGCTCGCGCGCGAGGCGCCGGGGATTCCCGTGATCGCCGAGGAGACCGCGGAGCGCGAGGGCTTGCCCGGCCAAGCCCCGCCGCGCTTCTGGGTGGTCGATCCCCTCGACGGCACGAAGGAGTTCATCGCCCGCAACGGGGAGTTCACCGTCAACGTTGCCCTCGTGGAGAGCGATCGCCCAGTGCTGGGCGTGGTGCACGTGCCCGCATTGGGCTTGACCTTCGCCGGAGCCGGTCCGGGCACGGCCACGCGTCAGCACGGCACCGCCCCCTCCGAGCCGATCGCAGCGCGCCCGGTGCCGAAGCGCGGCGCCGTCGTCGTGCACAGCCGCTCGCACGAGAATGCGCCGAAGCTCGCGGAGTTTCTCGCCGGTCTCGATGCTCCCGCGACGCTTGTCTCCGGCAGCGCGATCAAGTTCGGCCTCATTGCCGCGGGCGAGGCCGATCTCTATCCGCGCTTCGGCCCAACGATGGAATGGGACACCGCTGCGGGCCATGCGGTGCTGGAGGCCGCGGGCGGCAGCGTCACGACCCTCGACGGCGCCCCTTTCCGCTACGGCAAGCCCGGCTTCCTCAATGGCGGATTCATAGCACGCGGCGCGCAATGACGCGCGTGCTCGCGCCGAGCGAAGTCTCCGAGGCCGCGCGTCTCCTGCGCGCGGGCGAGCTCGTGGCGTTTCCGACAGAGACCGTCTACGGCCTCGGCGCCGATGCGACGAACGATCGCGCGGTGGCGGAAATTTTCGCAGCGAAGGGGCGGCCGCGGTTCAATCCCCTGATCGTGCACGTCCCGGACCTCGCGGCCGCGCGCGGCCTCGTGTCCTTCGATGCGAGGGCGGCGCACGTTGCCGAGCGTTTCTGGCCGGGCCCGCTGAGCCTAGTGCTCCCGCGCTCACTCAAATGCCCGGTGTCGCTGCTCGCGAGCGCAGGGCTCGACACGCTCGCGATCCGGATGCCCTCCCATGCGCTCGCGCTTGCCCTGCTGCGCGAGACCGACCGTCCCCTCGCCGCCCCCAGCGCCAACCGTTCCGGCCGCGTCAGTCCCACGACCGCCGCACATGTGATCGAAGATCTCGGCGGCCGCGTCGCCGCCGTGCTCGATGGCGGTCCCTGCGCGGTCGGGATCGAATCCACTGTGCTCGACCTCACCGGCACTGCACCCGCTCTCCTCCGACCGGGTGCCGTCGCCCGCGAGGAGCTGGAGCAACTGATCGGGCCGGTCGCAGGCATCTCGGGAACCGGTGCCGCGCCGCGCTCGCCGGGAATGCTGGAAAGCCATTACGCCCCGCACCTGCCGCTGCGGCTCGATGCAACCGAGGCGCGGGCGGGCGAAGCGTTGCTCGCCATCGGGCCGGGCGCGGCCCCCAGCGGTTTCGCAGCGACGCGCTGGCTCTCGAGATCGGGCGATCTCACGGAGGCCGCGGCGAATCTCTTCGCGAGCTTGCGGGCACTCGACCGACCGGAATTCAGCGCCATCGCGGCGATGCCGATCCCCGAGCGCGGCCTCGGCGCGGCCATCAACGACCGACTCCGCCGTGCTGCGGCGCCGCGGAAGTGAGGGCCGGCCGGCAATCCGGCGCAAATTGTCTCGATACGCACTAGCGCTTTTCTTCCGCGCCGCCGGCGCGTTAGATGCGGCAATGCACGGGTTTGCGCGGGAGTTAACGAGGTGAATGAGTCCAGCGAGAGCGCGCTCGCAGCCATAAAGGCGGCGGTGGGGCCCAAGGGCATCGTCGAGGGGGCCGAGGCGATCGAGCCTTATCTCCTGGAGAGCCGCGGCATGTTCCACGGCGCCGCGCGCCTGGTGGTGCGCCCCGCCAATACCGCGGAGGTCTCGGAAGTCGTGCGGCTCGCGCGCGCGGCGAGGCTTCCCATCGTGCCGCAGGGCGGCAATACCGGCCTCTGCGGCGGCGGCGTTCCCGGCGAGGACGGCCGCAGCATCGTCGTGAGCCTCGGTCGCATGAACCGCATCCGCGCCATCGACCCCATCGACTTTACCGTCACCGCCGAGGCTGGCTGCATCCTCGCTGAGATCCAGAAGTCGGCCGAGGGTGTCGACCGCCTCTTCCCGCTGAGTCTGGGCGCCGAAGGAAGCTGCCAGATCGGCGGCAATCTCTCGACCAATGCCGGCGGCATTGCGGTGCTCCGCTATGGGAACGCGCGCGATCTCTGTCTCGGCCTCGAGGTGGTGCTGCCCGATGGGCGCATCTGGGACGGCTTGCGCGTGCTGCGCAAGGACAATACTGGCTATGACTTGAAGCATCTCTTCATCGGCGCGGAAGGCACCCTTGGCGTCATCACCGCGGCGACGCTGAAGCTCTTCCCGAGGCCGCGGGAGGTCGAGACCGCCTTCCTGGGCCTCAAGCGCGCACGGGACGCGATGGAGCTCTTCGCCCGCGCCCGCGCCGCAAGCGGCGACCAGCTCACGGCTTTCGAGCTCATCCCGCGCATCGGGCTCGACTTCGCGATGCGGCACGTTGCGGGCGTCCCCGATCCGCTGCGGTGCCCGCACGACTGGTACGTGCTGCTCGAGGTGACCTCGAGCCGCGCCGGCGGCAAGCTGCGCGAGGGCCTCGAGGCGTTCCTGGGCGAGATGATCGATGTCGGCCTCATCGAGGACGGTGCCGTCGCCGCGAGCGCGCAGCAGGGCCAGCAGCTCTGGCGCATCCGCGAGGGCATGGTCGAGGCGCAGAAGCAGGAGGGCGGGAGCATCAAACACGACGTCTCCGTAGCCGTGAGCCGCGTCGCCGACTGCATCGAGCGGCTCGTCGCGGCCGTTGAGGCGCGCGTCCCCGGCTGCCGGCCCCTCGCCTTCGGCCATGTCGGCGACGGCAACATCCACTTCAACGTGAGCGAGCCCCCGCGCGCGGATTACCAGAGGGACCACGTCCCCACGGCGGCCTTCATGGCACGGCGGCACGAGATGAACGAGATCGTGCACGGCATCGTCCGGGAGATGAGCGGCTCGATCAGCGCGGAGCACGGGATCGGGATCCTCAAGCGAGACGAGCTGCCACGCTTCAAGCCCGCGGTCGCCCTCGATCTCATGCGCGCGGTGAAGCGTGCGCTCGACCCCGACAATCTCATGAACCCCGGTAAGATCTTCGAGCTCTGAGGCCGTCACTCCGGCAGCGGGGTGAACTCGGTCTCGCCGGGAACCTGGGGAAAGCGGCCGGCCTTCCAATCGGCTTTCGCCTGCGCGATGCGCCCGCTCGAGCTCGAGACGAAATTCCACCAGATGTGCCGCGGCCCGTCGACGGGCTCGCCGCCGAGAACCAGGATCCGCGCGCCCTCCGATGCCGTGACCGCTACATCGACGCCGCGCCGCAGCACCAGAAGCTGACTCACGCCGAAGGAGCGTCCGGAAATGTCGATCACGCCTTCGACGACATAGAGCGCGCGCTCCGGGTGCTCCGCCGGCACGACCAGGCGGGAGCCTGGCGCAAGGGTCGCGTCCGCATAGACCATGGGGCTCAGCGTCGCGACCGGCGAGCGCGCCCCGCTGAGGCTCCCGATCATCAGGCGGATTCTCACGCCCTTGCCGTCCAGGACCGGCATCGTCCCGCCACCGTGATGGACGAAGCTCGGCGCCGCCTCCTCCTGCGCGCGAGGGAGCGCCACCCAAACCTGGATGCCGAAGAGCCGCGAGGGCGCCATCCGCAGCGCTTCGGGCGTGCGCTCGGAATGGACGATGCCGCGGCCCGCGGTCATCCAATTGATGTCCCCAGGCCGGATCATCTGCACGCTGCCGAGGCTGTCGCGGTGCTGGAGCTCGCCTTCGAAGAGATAGGTCACGGTGGCAAGTCCGATGTGCGGATGCGGCCGCACGTCGATCCCCGATCCAGCCTTGAGCGTGACCGGCCCCATCTGATCGAAGAAGATGAAGGGGCCGACCATGCGCCGCTCGCCGGCCGGCAATACCCGGCGTACCTCGAAGCCCCCGAGATCGCGCATGCGCGGGACGATCACCATTTCGAGCGCGGTTCCCACTCCGGGTGCGGCTCGGGGCTCTTGTGCCGGCTGCCAGCTCATCGCGGATCTCCCACCCTACTGCCGGCCATCATAGGCGGCCTCGCCGCGGAGGAAAGGATTCTCGCGGCGGTTCCGGCCGAAGCCTGGACAGGGCCGGCCGACCGGCTAGGATCGGCCAACAACATCTGGAGCCGGTGAGGTTGATGTCCGAATACACCGCGCCCCTCGCGGATATGCGCTTCGCGCTTGCGGAGATCGCGGGCCTGCGCGAGATCGCAGCGCTGCCGGGCTGCGATCAAGCTGCACCCGATCTCGTGGATCAGGTCTTGGAGGAGGCCGGCAAGCTCGCGCACGACGCGCTGGCTCCGCTCAATGTCGTCGGCGACCGCACCCACAGCCGCCTCGAGAACGGCGTCGTGCGCACGCCGCCTGGCTTCGCCGAGGCCTACAGGAGCTACGTCGAGGGCGGCTGGAACTCCCTCCCCTTCGATCCCGCCCATGGCGGGCAAGGCCTGCCGCAGCTCGTGGCGACGGCGGTGCTGGAGATGTGGACCTCCGCCAATCTGAGCTTCTCGCTCTGCCCGATGCTGACGATCGGCGCGGTCGAGCTGCTGCAAGCGCACGGCTCGCAGGAGCAGAAGCGGCTTTACCTCGCGAAGCTGATCTCCGGCGAGTGGACGGGAACCATGAACCTGACGGAGCCGCAGGCGGGCTCCGACGTGGGTGCGCTCAGGACCCGGGCGGTGAAGTCTGGCGACCACTACATGGTCACGGGACAGAAAATCTTCATCACCTACGGCGAGCACGACATGGCCGAGAACGTCGTGCACATGGTGCTGGCGCGGCTCCCCGACGCGCCCGCGGGCACGCGCGGCATCTCGCTCTTCATCGTGCCGAAGCTTCTGGTCAATCCCGACGGGAGCCTCGGCGCGCGAAACGATCTCCGCTGCGTCAGCCTCGAGCACAAGCTCGGCATTCACGCGAGCCCCACCTGCGTCATGGCCTTTGGCGACGCCGGTGGCGCCGTCGGCTACCTCGTCGGCGAGGAGAACCGCGGCATGGAGTGCATGTTCACGATGATGAACAATGCACGCCTCAATGTGGGACTCCAGGGCGTCGCGATCGCAGAGCGGGCCTATCAGCAGGCCCGCGACTTCGCGAGAGAGCGCGTGCAGGGAAAGCCTCTCGGCGCAAGCGGGCATGGCGCGCTTCCAATCGTCCATCACGGCGACGTCCGGCGCATGCTCCTGGAGATGCGGAGCCTCACCGAGGCGGCACGCGCCCTCGCCTACTTCGCGGCCGGCGCCGTCGACCGCGCGCGCCATCATCCCGACGCTGCCCAGCGCGCGCGCCAGCAGGGGATCGTCGATCTCCTCACCCCCGTCGTGAAGGCGTGGTCGACCGACATCGGCGTCGAGGTCGCCTCCCTCGGCGTTCAGGTCCATGGCGGGATGGGCTTCATCGAGGAGACCGGCGCCGCCCAGCATCTCCGCGACGCCCGGATCACGCCCATCTACGAGGGCACCAACGGCATCCAGGCAATCGACCTCGTGAGCCGGAAGCTCCGGCGCGACGAGGGTGCCGCGGCCCGTGCCTTCATTGCGGAGATGCGCCGTCTGGAGCGGCAACTCCTCGACGCCGGCGGCGACGATCTCCTCGTCATCGGAGAGCAGCTCACCGAGGGCTTCGATGCGCTCGAGGATGCGACCGCGGGAATCGCGAGCGCCGTCGCGGAGGACCCATCGGCGGCCCTCGCGGGCGCGGTGCCCTATCTCGAGCTCTTCGGGATCGTGACCGGCGGCTGGCTCCTCGCGAAGGGCGCGCTCGCCGCGCACCGCGCGCTTGGCGACCGCTCGGGGAAGGCGGAGTTCCTCCGGGCGCGGATCATGACCGCACGCTTTTTCTCGGAGCATCGGCTCGCGCGTGCGCCGGCATTGGTGCCTGCGGTCGCGGCGGGCCCGGGCGTGATCGGCTTCGACCCCGAGCTCCTGTGAGCGCAGTCACTTCTCGTTGACGCAGCGCAGCAGCTTCCAATAGCCGAAGAGGTTGCTGCGCCGGACCTCGCGGACCGCGAGACCGCTGTCCCTGAGGAAGCGATCCAACGGGAAATCCGCGTGGAATCCCACCTTGTCCGCGAAGTGCGCGAGGCGGCGCTCGAGCCAGCGCATGACGGGATTGGCGCTCGTGAAGTGATTGACGATCACGATGGTCCCGCCGGGACGGACGACGCGGCGGATCTCCGCGGCCATGCGCGCGGGGCTCGGGACCACCGAGGCGACGTAGAGCGCGATCGCGGCGTCGAAGGCATCGTCCGCGAAGCTCGTGGCCTCCGCATCCATCTCGAGGATTGCCTCGACCTGAGCGAGGCCCATGCGGCGCACGCGGTCGCGCGCTTTCGTCAGCATCTCCGCGGAAACGTCGATGCCGACGACGCGCGCGTCCCCGCGGTAGTAAGGCAGCGAGAGACCGGTGCCGACGCCGACTTCGAGGATGCGCTGACCCGGACGGTCGTTGGCGAGCCGCACGGCCGCCTTGCGGCCGGGATGGAAAAGCGGCCCAAAGACGACGTCGTACGAGCCCGCAAAACGCCGATAGGTCCGCAGCGTATTCTGCAGGTCCAAGGCGTCCTCCAACGCCGAGCCGGCATTCCCGCCGCCGCGGCCGCTCGGAGCCCGCATCATCGCGCGACGCACCGGCGCCGCGCTCAGATCAGGGTGATGCGATCCGCCTCGAGGCCCTTGCGGCCATCCACCACGTCCACCCGCACGCGCTGACCCGGACCCAGCGAGGTGATCCCGCTGCGCCGGAGCGCGGTGATGTGGATGAAGATGTCCTTTCCCCCGCCGTCAGGTGAGATGAAGCCGTAGCCCTTGTCGGGCTCGAACCACTTCACCGCGCCCTCGAGCGTTTGTGCGGGGCCGGTCGGACGCGGCATGCCGCCGCCGTCGCCCCCGCGTGGCCCGCGGGACGGTCCCGCGACGGCCGTGCTCAGGTCGACATTGAGCACGCTCAGCACCAGCGGCCCCTTCGCGCCCGCGCCCACCTCGCAGGTGACCGTCGCGCCCTCGCGCACATCCTCGTAGCCGGCGCGCCGCAGGACCGCCATCGGCAGGAAGGCGTCCTGGGATCCGTCCGTGAATGTCACGAAGCCGAAGCCTTTCGTTGCGTTGAACCACTTCACTTTGCCCTCGGCGCGGCGTCCCGGCTGGGCGTCTTCGTTCCGGAAAAATCCGGGTCGGCGATCGAACATGGAGCCCCTGACAAGAGTCTATTAGCGGTTGAGCATAACGCGAAATCGCAAGCGCGCGCCAGTCCTACCTCGCGCGCATGCGGCGGCCGATCGGACGATCGCTAAAATCCGATCGTCATGGGCCGCCGGGCATACTCGTGCATTGCTGCGGCTCATGCCGGCCCCACCACGCGCTGGCGCTGCTCGCCGAGGCCGGCGATCCCAAGGCGCATGGTGTCGCCGGCCTTGAGGAAGCGCTGCGGCTTCAACCCGAGGCCCACGCCCGAAGGGGTGCCGGTCGGAATGACGTCGCCCGGCATCAGCGTCATGAATTGGCTCGCGTAGCTCACGATCTGCCGCACGTTGAAGATCATGTCGCGAGTGTTGCTGGACTGCATGCGCTGCCCGCTGACCTCGCAGAAGAGATCGAGCGCCTGCGGGTCCGGCACCTCGTCGGTTGTGACGACGTAGGGTCCCATGGGACAAAACGTGTCCGCACTCTTGCCCTTTGACCAGTTGCCGCCGCGCTCGAGCTGGAACTCGCGCTCGGAGACGTCGTTCACGATGCAATAGCCCGCGACGCATTTGAGCGCATCGGCCTCGGCGACGTATTGCGCCTTGCTGCCGATGACGATGCCGAGCTCGACCTCCCAGTCGCCCTTCTTGGAATTGCGCGGGAGCATCACGTCGTCATTGGGCCCCGAGATGGAGCTGGTCGCCTTCATGAAGAGGATAGGTTCCTTCGGGATCGGCTGCCCTGACTCCTGCGCGTGAAGGCGATAGTTGAGGCCGACGCAGACCACTTTCGGCACGCGCGCAACGCAAGGACCGAGCCGTGGCGTCCCCGTCACAGCCGGAAAGGTCGCTGCGTCGAGCCTGCGCAGCTTGTCGAGGGATGCGGGCGCGAGGGTCTCGGGCCCGATGTCCGAGACCACTCCGGAGAGGTCGCGGATGCGGCCGTCGCGGTCGAGAATTCCCGGCTTCTCCTGGCCCGGTGGGCCGTAACGCAGCAGTTTCATGTAGTCGCTCCCGATTGTCGCTCGCTGGATGTGATCAGAGGCTGAAGCCACCGTCGACGATGTGGATGGCGCCGGTGGTGAAGGAGGATTCGTCGCTCGCGAGATAGAGTGCGAGCGCCGCGACCTCCTCCGCGGTGCCGAGCCGTCCCATGGGCTGGCGCGCGACGAAGGCTTTGCGCGCGGCCTCGACGTCGCCGAGCGCCGCGATGCGCTCATCGAGCGAGGGGGTCGCGATGGTGCCGGGGCAGATCGCGTTGCATCGGATACCCTGCTTGATGAAGTCGGCGGCGACCGACTTGGTGAGGCCGATCACGGCGGCCTTGCTGGCGCCGTAGACGAAGCGGTTAGGAATGCCGCGCACCGATGAGGCGCCGGAGGAAATGTTGACGATCGAGGCACCCTTCCCGCGCTTCAGCATCGCCGGCAGGAAGGCGCGGATCGTGAAATACATGCTCTTGACGTTGAGGGTCATG
>Ga0335085_10006183_pt1 | contig 18990 bp, 16 predicted proteins | sample Lox_Sample_45_FD_206712 | JGI IMG/M metagenome (GOLD analysis project Ga0335085, IMG submission 206712) | Soil microbial communities from Loxahatchee National Wildlife Refuge, Florida, United States - Lox_Sample_4.5 | ecosystem: Environmental > Terrestrial > Soil > Wetlands | place: USA...
GGTAGCGCGAGAGGATGAAGAGGCTGTAGTCGATCGCGAGCCCCAGCCCCAGCGCGGTGACGAGGCTCAGCGAGAACACCGAGAGCCCCAATACGTGATTGATCAGCCGCAGGGAGAGGAAGGTGGCGAGGATCGCGAAGCCCCCGACGAGGAGCGGCAGGAGCGCTGCCACCACCCCGCGGAAGACCCACATCGAGATCAGGAGCAGGAGCGCCAGCACGAGCAGCTCGGCCCGCTCGGCGTCGGTGCGCGCGTGTCGCGTCAGTTCTTCGAAGATCATGTCGAGGCCGCCGAAGATCGCGTGCTCTCGCGTGACCTGTCGCCCGACCCGCCTCGAGGCTTCGTAGGACTGTTTGCGGGTCTGGAACGTGGCGAGCATGAGCGCCTGGCGGTGATCGCGCGAGAGGAGTTCGGCGTCTTCGCTGTTCCCCCAGTCGATCACGCCCTTGTAGCCGGGTTGACGGGAGAGGAGCGTCGCGATGCGCACTTCTTCCTTGCGCGCCGCGGCGCTCGTGAGCACGTCGCCGTTGCCCCGCAGGAGGACCGCGAGGCCGGCATCGTCCTGCGCCCCCACGGCGCGTTCGATAGCGCGCGCCGCCTGCGAGGTCTGCGAGGAGGAGTTTTCGAAGTCCGACAGCGAGGTCTGCAGGATGTTGACCACGGGCGCGCCCAGGACGAGCGAGGCGACGAATACGACCAGCGCCCCGGCAAGCACACGCCACGGGTGCCGCAGCACCACCCCGGCGAGACGGCTCATCGGCGACCTGCCCGACCCGGCGAGCCCGGGGTGCGCCGCCGCACGGGCGCCAGCGCGGGCGCCGGCCGGCGCCCGGCCGGCGGTTTCACCGCTTTCCCAGTCACCCAACGACTTTTACACGAGCGCCCGCCGCCACCCCGCGCTTCCCGGCGTCCCGGCGTCGCCGGCCGCCGCATCACGCCCTCCTCGAATCCCATGGCCTGCATCTAACTACGGAGTGCCATCCCGGACAGACCCCGAAAGCTCAGTGATTGGTCCTGATGGCGGGACGAACCGCCTTCCTTAGCTTGTCCTGAGTAGAGGAGGAGGACCCGCGAGCGGTTCCGAACGGAGGCATCCACATGTCATTCGCGCAACGCTTTCTGAACTCATCCGGCAATGCAGGAACGGGGCTCTCGGTGCCCGAGGCGCGACGTGGCTGCTACCTGACGGACGGATTACACCTCTACCTCGCCCTTGGCGCGGTGGGCGACGACGCCGGGCTCATCGGTCTCGAGGACTGCTACACGCTCGAGGTCATCCTGGTGCCCGTCGAGGAGCTCGATTTCCTCGAGCTGGTGAGCCCCGGGCCTGCCGCCGCCGGCGACGGCACCGCCCAGGGCGGCGTGCCGCCCGGCGGAGCACCCGGCCGCCGGCTCGCCGACGCGGACTTCGGCGAGCGGGTCTCCGGCCGCCTCTAGGCGAGCTCTCCCTAGGGCACGTTCTCGCGCAGCTCGCTCAGCCAGGGCTCGGCGCCGCCGTCGCTCGGGGCGCGCCAGTCGCCCCGTGGCGAGAGCGAGCCGCCCGAGCCGACCTTGGGCGCGTTGGGGATCGCCGAGCGCTTGAACTGGCTGGTCGAGAAGAAGCGCGTGAGGAAGACCTCGAGCCAGCGTTTCACCTCGGCCAGGCCGTACTCGTGGCGGCGCTCCAGCGGGATCAGGTCGGGCCACCCACCGCGCTCGCGGTCCCCCCAGGCGCTGTGCGCGAGGAACGCCACCTTGCTCGGCCGGTAGCCGAACCGCAGCGTGTAGTAGAGGAAGAAGTCCACCAGCTCGTAGGGACCGACCACGCTCTCGCTGTCCGCTCCGGGCGCCTCGGCCGAGCCGGGTATGAGCTCGGGTGAGATCTCTGTCTGGAGCACCGAGCGCAGCACCTCGCCGGCGCCGTGGTCGAGCGCATCGGTGTCCGCGATCCAGCGGATCAGGAACTGGATCAGCGTCTTCGGCACCGAGGCGTTGACGGCGTAGTGGGACATCTGGTCGCCCACGCCGTAGGTGCACCACCCCAGGGCGAGCTCGCTCAGGTCGCCGGTGCCCACCACGAGCGCCCCGTGCAGGTTCGCGAGGCGGAACAGGTGCGAGGTCCGCTCACCCGCCTGGACGTTCTCGTAGGTGATGTCGTAGTGGCCGGCGCCACCGGCGGCGGGGTGGCCGATGTCGTGCAGCATGCGCTCGGCCGCCGGGCGGATGTCGAGCTCGGCGCCGCTCACGCCGAGTGCCTCCATCAGCGTCTTCGCGTTGGCGAGCGTGCGCGCGCTCGTGGCGAAGCCGGGCATCGTGTAGGCCAGGACGTTGCCGCGCGGCAGGCCGAGGCGGTCCATCGCGCGCACGGCCACGAGCAGCGCCTGCGTCGAGTCGAGGCCCCCGGAGACGCCGATCACGACCTTCTCGATCCCGGCCGCCGCAAGTCGCGTCGTCAGGCCCGAGACCTGGATGTTGTAGACCTCGTGGCAGCGCTCGTCGCGGCGCGCCGGCTCGTGCGGGACGTAGGGGAAGCGCTCGATGTCGCGGCTGAGCGCGATCGGCGGGGAGGAGGACCCGCCGGGCTCGCCGAGGGCGAACTCGATCGTGCGCATCGTGGCGACCGGCTGGCTGTGGTCGGCGGCGCAGTCACCGAGGCTTGTGGATCGCATGCGGTCGGTCTGCAGGCGGTCGAGGTCGACGTCGGCGAGGATCAGCTGCTCGCCGCCCGCGAAGCGCTCGCTCTCGGCGACGAGGTCGCCGTTCTCGTAGATCAGCGCATGGCCGTCCCAGGCGAGGTCGGTCGTCGACTCGCCGGCGCCGGCGGCCACGTAGAGGTGGGCGGCAATCGTGCGGGCCGACTGCGAGGCGCAGAGCAGCCGCCTGTAGTCGGCCTTGCCCACCGTGATGTTGCTCGCCGAGAGGTTGACGAGCACCGTGGCGCCCGCCAGCGCCGCGTGGGTGCTCGGGGGGATGGGGACCCAGAGGTCCTCGCACAGCTCGGCGTGCACCCGCAGCCCCGGCACGTCGGCGCAGGCGAAGACGAGGTCGGCGCCGAACGGCACCCCCCGGCCATCGATCAGCGCCGTCGCGGACGTCGCGTCGCGAGCAGCCCGGAAGTGACGCTTCTCGTAGAACTCGCGGTAGTTGGGCAGGTAGCTCTTCGGCACCACGCCGAGCACGCTCCCGCGCTGGATCACGACGGCGGCGTTGAACAGCCGCTCCTCGACCATGAGCGGAGCGCCCACGAGCAGCAGCGGCGCCAGCGCGGCGCTCGCCTCCACCAGCGCCTCGATCCCCTCCCTCACCGCCTCCAGGAGCGGGGCCTGGTGAAAGAGGTCGTCGCAGGTGTACGCCGAGAGCCCGAGCTCCGGGAAGGCGACGACGGCCGCGCCCTGCTCGGAGGCCTCGCGCGCGAGCGCGATCGTGCGCTCCGTGTTGAAGCGCGGGTCGGCCACGCGCACACGCGGTACGGCGGCAGCCACGCGCGCGAACCCGTGGCTGCGCGGGTCGGCGAAGGCCGTCACGTGCCGCTCGCCCCGCTCCGCGGGCCCACCGGCGGCGCCGGAATCACCGCTGCTGATCGCTCGCCGGCGCTGGACACCCACACAGCTTGTCAGCAAACGGCTCCAGCCCCCGAAACGCGCCGTGCAGCCCGTCCGCGCCCCACGACGGGGCGCCTCGCCGGCGAGTGGATGCGGTCGCCGTCCTCTGGTAGCCTGGATCCAACTCCCACAGCGCCCACCAACCGGCGAGCCGGGCGCGATGAGCACGGCGCGGGGTCAGAGGCGCTGCCTGGGAGGAATCCGGGCCCGTTGCTCGGTGACGGCCGGTTGTGGCCGATCGGTCGCCTCCCTTGCGCGGAGCCCCCACCGCAGGCGCACAGGAGGTTCCTGGTCATGACATTCGGCTCTCGTCACCACTTCGACTGGCACGTGCATCACGGCGTGACGTTGCGCGCCGCGCTGGGGGCCCTCCTGGTGACGCTGCTGATCATCGCCGCGCTGGGTGCCCTCCCGGGCACCGCGATCGGGTGATCCGGCCATCGCGGGTCCGGCCGGACCGGGATGGGGTGGGCGGCGATGGACAGCTCGCGTAGCGATACCCTGCGCGAGATGACAGCGGCGGGCTCAGAGCTTCCGTCCTACGGGCGCTGGAGCGACACCTGCGACACCCTGCACGCCCACACCCAGGTGCTCGGCAAGATCGCGGCCAATCTCGCGCCGCCGGAGCCCGAGCTGCAGCACGCGGCGCTGCGCCTGAGCACCCGCGGCTGGGAGACGTTGCCGCTGCCGGCGCCCTCCGGCACCGGCGCCCTGGCGGTGGTGCTCGACCTGCGCACGCACGAGGCCCTCATTGAACACAGCTCCGGCGCCGTGCGCCGGGTTGCGCTCACGCCGCATCGCTCGGTTGGGGCGGTGACCCGCGAGCTGCGCGGCGCGCTGGCGGAGCTCGGCGGGCGGTTCGAGATCGACTGGGCCCCCCAGGAGGTCGCCTGGAGCGCGCCCCTCGACGAGGACGAGGAGCACGCCCGTTACGAGGTGGACCAGGTCGAGACCTACTTCGCCGCCGCCACCTCGGCGGCCCAGGTGCTCGCCGAGTTCCGCGCGCCGTATCGCGGGCGCTCCACGCCGGTCAATGCGTGGTGGGGCTCCTTCGACCTGGCGGTGAGCCTGTTCTCCGGGCAACCGGCCGATCCGCCGTCGAACGATTTCATCATGCGCAACGCGATGGACGCCGAGGAGGTCGCGATCGGCTGGTGGCCGGGCGACGGGCGCTACGACGAGCCGGCCTTCTACGCCTACGCCCACCCCTCGCCGGAGGGCTTCGACGAGGCCTCGCTCGTGCCGGCCGCGGCGCGTTGGGAGCCTGACCTCGGCGAGCACGTCCTCGACTGGCGCGACGTGTGCGCCAGCGCCGACCCGCGCGCCACCGCGCTCACCTTCGCGCGCTCCGCCTTCCAGCAGGCCTGCGAGCTCTGCAAATGGGACGGGGCCCTCACCGCGAGCGCGGCGGGGTCTCCGCCACCGGTCACCTGAGGCGCGCGGCGCCGGGCCCGTGCGCCGCCCGGCCTCAACGGACGGCGCGACGCGGCTGCGCCTTGACGTGCGCCCGCTGCCTGCCCTCCGCCTCGGCGACGATCTCGCGCACCTCGGCGGCCGAGGAGGTCATGTGCAGGCGGCCGAGGTCGTCCCTGTCGATCCGCCGATCGGCCAGGGCGTGGGCGCGCAGCCAGTCGAGCAGCCCTTCCCACTCGTCGCGCACGAGCAGGATCGACGGAAAGTGGCGGATCATCTCGGTCTGGATCAGGGTGAGCGACTCGAAGAGCTCGTCCAGCGTGCCGAAGCCCCCGGGCGCGATCACGAAGGCGCAGGCGTAGCGCACGAACATCACCTTGCGCACGAAGAAGTGGCTGAAGCGCAGCGCGATGTCGAGATACGGGTTGGGCTCCTGCTCGTGACGCAGCTCGATGTTGCAGCCCACGGAGAGGGCGCCGACGTCGCGAGCCCCGCGATTCGCCGCCTCCATCAGGCCAGGGCCACCGCCGGTGATGATCGCGAAGCCGGCCTCTCCGACCGTCGCGGCCACCTCGCGCACGAAGGCGTAGTCGGGGTGATCGCGAGGCGTGCGCGCGGATCCGAAGAACGTCACCGCGCGCCCGATGCCGGCCAGCGCGTCGAAGCCGCGCGCGAACTCGGCCGCGATGTCCCGCACGCGCTCGGCGTCGGCGGCGCGCACCTCCGACGGCTCGTCGCCCAGCCACATGAGGAGCTCTTCGTCGTGGGTCGGCCGTTCGTGCACCGGCTCTGCGCTCGGGTCTCGGTCGGGCATCGCCGGAAGCCTAGGGGACACCGAGGCCGCGGCAGCGCCGTCACCGCCGCTCGCATAGTCTTCCGCTCCGATGGCTCCGCCGCCCCCTCCTGCCCACCCCGGCTGCTGCGTTCGCCCCTGTGAGGGCCGGCGTCGATGAGCCCGCAGGAGCCTCCCTTCCAGAACGTGATCGTCGGGGTCGACGGACGGCAGGGCGGCCGCGACGCGATCGCCCTCGCGCGCATCTTGGCCGCCCCCGAGGCACGCGTGACGCTCGCCCACGTGCGTGGGCGCCTCCCCGCCGACGGCGCCCCCGGCCCAGATGATGGTTCCGAGGCAGCAGACGAGGGCGCCGGGACGGACAGCAAGGACCCGCGCGCGCTGCTGGAACGGGAACGCGCGAGCGCCCAGATCGACGCCGAGATCGAGTCCGTCGCCGCCGACTCGCCCGGCCGCGGGATGCATGAGCTGGCCAGGCGCCTCGGCGCCGACCTCCTCGTGGTGGGCTCCTCTCACCGCAGCTTCATTGGCCGCGTGCTGCTGGGCGACCACACACGCGACTCGCTCAACGGCTCCCCCTGCGCCGTGGCCGTCGCTCCGCTCGCCTACGCCCGCGTGATCAGCCCGCTGAAGGCGATCGGCGTCGGCTACAACGACTCACCGGAGAGCCATGCCGCCCTGGCACTCGCGCGCGAGCTCGCCGCCCGCCACGGCGCCTCGATCAAGGCGCTGCGCGTGGTTCAGATCGTGACCGCCGCCTACGGCGGATACGGCGGGGCGGCCTGGGGCGACGCCCTGGAGGAAGTGCTCTCCGACGCGCAGCGGGAAATGGAGCAGCTCGACGGCGTCGAGGGACAGGCGGTGCTGGGCGTGGCCGGCGAGGCGCTCGCCGAGCTCGGCGACCGGGTGGACGTGCTGGTCGTCGGCTCGCGTGGCTACGGGCCCCTGCGGGCCACCGTGCTCGGGAGCACCTCGCACCATCTGGCCAAGCACGCGCGCTGCCCGCTGGTCGTGCTGCCCCGTGCGGCGAGCGACGACGCCGACGTGCACTAGCCTTTAGCGCCGTGAGCATGGCACGCCGGCATGCGCCGGAGGCCGCGACAGGTCTCCCCGCGCACGCGACCAACGAAGTGCAGGAGCGATGAGCAGCACCGCCGCTCCGCCTCCCCCGCCCCCTCTTCCGGCGCCCCCGCCGGCGTTCGCCCCTGTCGCGGTCGAGGAGCCTCCGCGGCAGGCATGGTGGATGGCAAGGCGCTTCCTGCTCGGCGCGCTCGCGATCGTCCTGCTCTCGGGGGCCGGCACCGCGGCCTTCGCGCTCAACGAGGTCAACAAGATCGTGGCGGCGATCCGCCAGCACAAGCCCATCAAGGTCTCCCATGCTGTCCTCGCCCCGGCGGTCAAGAACGCGCCGGAGACGCTGCTCCTGGTCGGCAACGACGAACGGCCGCCGCCCAAGAGCAACCCGGCGGCCGGCCCCGTGTACCCGCATTCCAACGAGATGCTGCTCGTGCGCATCGACCCGAGCAAGCCGACCATCTCGATGCTCTCGATACCGCGCGAGCTCCAGGTGCCGATCCACAAGCCGAACGGGGAAGTGACCGAAAACCGCATCAACTCGGCCTACACCTTCGGCTACCTGAACGGCGGTGGCACCTCCGGCGGGGTGAAGCTCATGGTGGAGACGATCAAGCAGGTGCTGGGCATAAGCCCGATCAACCACGTGTTCGTGACTAACTTCAAGCGCTTCGAACACGCGGTCCAGGAAATGGGCTGCGTCTACATGACCGTGGACAAGCGCTACGAACACACCAACGAACCGGGCGGCGAACAGTACTTCGAAATCCACCTGCAGCCGGGTTACCAGCGGCTCTGCGGGCGCGAAGCGCTCGAATACGTGGCCAACCGCCACGAAAGCACCTCGCTCGTGCGCGACGCCCGCGACCAGCGCTTCATCCTCGAATCGAAGGCCGAGTACGGCCCGACGCTGTTCGAAAACCGCGAACGCTTCGAGCACATCTTCGGCAAGGCGGTCGAAACGGACGTGCACGGCGAAGAAGAAGTGCTGCAGCTGCTCGAGCTGCTCGTGGAAGCGGCCGGCAAGCCGGTGCGCCAGGTGCACTTCAACGTCAACCTGCTGCCCACCTACGACACGGCCACGCCGCAGCAGATCCACGAAGCGGTCACCTCGTTCCTCGGCGGCACGGCGCCGATCAGGCCGCACAGGCTGAACAACCCGTCCAGGTCGCACCGCGGCCACCGCGCCTCGGCGCCGCCACCGTCGTCGCTCTCGCTCTCGCCCACGCCGTCCTCGACACTCGCCGAAGCGCGCGCGCTGGCGCCGCACCTGCCCTTCGCGCTGGAGGCGCCGCAATATCAGGACGCCACAGCGGAATCCTCGCCGGACGAACTGCGCATCTACCACATCCACGGCCCGCACCGGCGCCGCTATCCGGCCTACGTGATGGTCGTGGGGCAGGTCGGCCTCGGCCAGTACTACGACATCCAGGGCAGCACCTGGAAGCAGTCCCCGCTGCTCACCAACCCCAACCAGACCGACCACATCGGCTCGCGCACCTACAGCCTCTACTACACCGGCGAACACCTGCGCACGGTCGCCTGGCACGAAGGCGGGGCCGTCTACTGGATCGAGAACACGCTCAGCAACACGCTCTCGCCGGAACAGATGGTGGCGATCGCGCGCGAGACGCGCCCGGTCACCAACCAGGTCGTCCATCAGGCGAGCACCGGCCACACGCCGCCGCCGCTGCGACAGCGCTCCGTCCCGGCGCCGGTGTCCGTGGCGACCGTCGACGGCGCGATCAAGATCGGCGACTACCTGGGCTTCATCGTGCTCCTGGCCGCTGTCGTCCTGTTCGTCCTCGTGCTGCTGCGCCAGCGCGAACTGCGGCGCCTGCGGGCGCAGGTGGCGGACGCGATGGCGCTCGAGGCGCGCGCGCGCCTGATCACCCAGCGCCGCTAGGCCCCGGGCTGGCGCCCGGTGACGAGCACGAAGCCGAAGCCGTCCAGGCCCTTGCTCCCCACCGTCGGTATGGCGGTCGCGCTCACCCGCTCCTCGCCGCGCTCGCGGCGCTCCCGCGCCAGGAGCTCGTAGAAGCCGCGCACGCCGGCGATCGTCGGGGCGTCGTCCGCGCGCACGCCGTGGGATCCCGGCGCCAGCCCGCCGAGCACCGTGCCGCCGCGGACCACGTTGTCGACGACGATGAGGCTGCCCAGGCGCGTCAGCTCGAGCGCCCAGCGGAAGTACTGCGGGGTGCTCTTCTTGTCGGCGTCGATGAACACCAGGTCGAACGGCCCGGCGTCCTCGGCGATCAGCTGAGGAACGACCTCGTGCGCATCGCCCACGCGCAGGTCGACGACGCCGTCGACGCCTGCCGCGGCGATGTTGGCGGCGGCGACCGCCGCGTACTCAGGGCTCGCCTCGACCGTTACCAGGCGGCCGCCGGCGGGCAGTGCCCGCGCCATCCAGATCGTGCTGTAGGCACCGAGCGTGCCGAGCTCGAGAATCGCCTCGGCGCGCATCAGGCGGGCGGTCAGGTGCAGGTACTTGCCCTGGTTGGGGGAGACTGCAATCGGCGGTAGACCGGCCGCCTCGGCTCGCTCCACGGCCTGCTCGAGCGCCGGGTCCTCGCCCAGCAGCGACTCGCACATGTAGTCCTCGATGGCCGTCCACAGGGTCGCATCGGCGCTCGCGCTTGCCGCGGGGCTCTGGGGCGGGATAGCATCAGAGGAGATCGTGGCACTCTACTCCCGCAGTGAGGCTGCAACGGATGTGGCCGTTCTCGGCGGCGGCATAATCGGGCTCGCCGTCGCCTGGCGGGCGAGGCAGCGCGGGCTGACGGTCCGGCTCATCGAGCGCGACGCGATCGGGCATGGGGCCTCATCCGTCGCGGCCGGCATGCTGGCGCCGGTAACAGAGGTGGAGCTCGGCGCCCATGGGCGCACGGCGCTCGGGCTCGGGCTGCGCTCGGCGTCGATCTGGCCCGGATTCGTGGCGGAGCTCGAGGGGCTGACCGGTATGGAGGTTGGCTTTCGCGCCAGCGGCACGCTGATGGTGGCGCGCGATGCCGACGAGGCGCGCGAGCTCGAGCGACAGCTCGCCTTTCGCGAGTCGATCGGTGTGCGCGCACTGCGTCTGCGCGCGTCGGAGACCCGTGCCCGTGAGCCCTCGCTCGCGCCGACCGTGCGCGCCGGCCTGGAGGCGCCCGACGACCACAGCGTGGACCCACGGAGGGTGCTCGTCGCTCTGCGCCGTGCCTGCGAGCTGACAGGTGTCGAGATCGAGGAGCGCGCGGGGGACGCCGGCCTGGCGCTGGACGCCGGCGAGCGGCGGCTGCTCGGGGTGCACGGCGCCGGGGCGCTTCATCCCGCCGAGCACGTGGTGGCCGCCTGCGGCGCATGGAGCGGAGCGCTCGAGGGCCTGCCGGCGCAGGCGCGGCCGGCTGTGCGGCCCGTGAAGGGGCAGACCGTGCGCCTGCGCGATCCCTCCGGGCCGGGGCTGCTGCGGGGCGCCGTGCGCTGTCAGGGCGCCTACCTCGTCCCGCGCGCCGACGGGACGCTCGTGGTCGGCGCCACCGTGGAAGAACGCGGCTTCGAGCGCGAGGCTACGGCCGGCGCGGTCCACGAGCTCCTGCACGAGGCGAACGAGCTGGTGCCGGGCATCTCTGAGCTGTATCTCGAGGAGCTGGCCGTGGGCCTGCGCCCCGGAAGCCCGGACAACCTGCCCCTGATCGGCCCGGGCGCCTGCGAGGGGCTCATATGGGCCACCGGGCACTATCGCAACGGCATCCTGCTGGCGCCGCTCACCGCGGAGCTGGTGAGCGGACTTCTCCTCGGCGAGAGCTCCGACCCGCTGCTCGCGGCGTGTGACCCGGCGCGGCTCGGATCGGCCAGGGCGCTGGAGGGTCAGCCGGCGTGATCATCCTGAACGGGGATCCGGCCGAGGCCGCTCCGGAGGAAGCGCTGTTGGCGGTGCTCGCGCGGCTCGGCGTCGAGGCGGGCGCACGCGGCGTGGCCGTGGCGCTCGACGGGGAGGTGGTTCCCCGCTCGCAGTGGGAGCGGGTGAGGCTGCGCGAGGGGGCGCGCCTCGAGGTGCTGACGGCCATGCAGGGCGGCTGACACCGTGGCCATGCGCTCGAGCACGGCGACGGAGACGGCGGATGCGCCCGCGCCCCGGGGTGAGCAGCGGCCGAACGGCGCGCCCGCGCAGCTCGCGGTGGCGCCCGGCGACAGCTTCACGATCGCGGGGAGGACGTTTCGCTCGCGGCTCATCCTGGGCACCGGGGGCTTCCCCTCGCACGAGGTGCTCGAACAGGCGATCGCCGCCAGCGAGACGGAGCTCGTCACCGTGGCGCTGCGCCGGATCGATCCGCAGGCGAAGGGCACCCTGCTCGAGGTGCTGGCGCGCGCCGGCGTCACCCTGCTGCCGAACACCGCCGGCTGCCGCACGGCGCGCGATGCGGTGATCACCGCCAAGCTCGCGCGCGAGGCCTTCGAGACCGATCTCGTCAAGCTGGAGGTGATCGGCGACGAGGACACGCTCCTGCCCGACGCGGTCGAGCTCCTGCGCGCGACCGAGGAGCTCGTGGAGGACGGCTTCTCGGTGCTCGCCTACACCACGGACGACCCCGTGCTCGCTCGCCGTCTGCAGGACGCCGGCTGCGCGGCGGTGATGCCGCTCGGCTCACCGATCGGCAGCGGGATGGGCATCCGCAACCCCTACAACCTGGCGCTCATCCGCCAGGCGGTCGAGGTCCCACTCGTGCTCGATGCCGGCGTCGGCACGGCGTCCGACGCGGCACGCGCGATGGAGCTGGGTTGCGACGGCGTGATGAGCGCCTCCGCCATCGCCCGCGCCGAGGATCCCGTGGCGATGGCCCACGCCATGCGCCTGGCGGTGCGGGCGGGGCGCCTCGCGCGTGGGGCCGGGCGCATCGAGAGGCGCACCTACGCCACGCCCTCCACGCCCGACGAGGGGATGGCCGAGCTCTCCTGAGCGCGGCGCGGCGCTGCGCGGGCACGGCGCCGCCACGGCGGCCGGGTGGCGGTGAACGAGCCCCCTGCGGCGGTCGCGGGTGGCCGAGCGTGGCCGGGGACGGGCCTCACCTACACTGACCCACTCGTGACCAGACACTTCCTCACCGGCTCCGAGCTGGAGGCGGCCGACCTCGAGCGTCTGCTGGAGCGCGCCGCGGCGCTGAAGGCCGAGCCGCTCTCCTCGCGTGCCCTCGCAGGCAGCACCGTGGCGCTCATCTTCGAGCGGCCCTCGACCCGCACGCGACTGTCCTTCGAGGCGGGCATACACGAGCTCGGCGGCCATCCCGCCATCCTTCGCCCCGAGGACCTGCAGATCGCCCGCGGCGAGTCCGTGCGCGACACCGCCCTCGTGCTCTCGCGGCACGTCGCCGCCGTGGGCATGCGCACCGGCTCGGACGCCACCCTCGAGGAGCTCGCCGAGCACGCCTCGGTGCCCGTCTTCAACATGCTGAGCCCGCTGCACCATCCGGTCCAGGCGCTGGCCGACCTGATGACGCTGCGCGAGGCCCGCGGCCGTCTGGAGGGCCTGCGGCTCGCCTACATCGGCGACTCCACGAACGTCACGCGCTCGCTGGCCGTGCTCTGCGCAGCCGCGGGCGTTGAGCTCGCGGTGGCCTCGCCCCCCGGCTACACGCTGGCCGACCGCCCGGACGCGCTCCCCGGGGCAGAGCCAGAGCCCGCCCTGTTTACCGACCCGCGGCAGGCCGTGGCGGGTGCCGACGCCGTGTACACCGACGTCTGGGTCAGCATGGGCGACGAGCAGACCGCCGCCGAGCGCCGCACGGCGCTTGCCCCCTACCGCATCGACGACGCGTTGCTCGACGCCGCCGCTCCGGGCGCGTTCGCGCTGCACTGCCTGCCGGCGCACCCAGGCGAGGAGATCACCGAGCAGGTGCTCTACGGTCCCCGCCAGCGTATCTGGGACCAGGCCGAGAACCGCCGCCACGCGCAGAAGGCGCTGCTCGAGTGGCTCCTGGGCGCGCTGCCGTGACCGCCGCCGAGTCAGGCGCCGCCCATGCCGACCCGGTGAAGGCCCCGCCCGCGCGGCCCGCGCCCGCCGCCGCCCGACCCAAGCGCGGCGAGGAGATCGAGCTCGAGGTCCATGCGCTCGCCTATGGCGGCGAGGGGGTGGCCAGGCTGGGCGAGGAGGGCTACGTGGTGTTCGTGGCCGGCGCCGTGCCCGGGGATCGCGTGCGTGCGCACGTCTACAAGAGCAAGCGCACCTACGCTCACGCCCGCACCGTCGAGCTGCTGCGGGCATCGCCGGAGCGCATCGAGCCCCGTGCGGGGCACCCGGGCGTCGCCTGGCAGGTGCTCCCATACGAGCGACAGCTCGAGGTCAAGCGCGCGCAGGTCGACGAGGCGCTCTCCAGGATCGGGCGGCTGACGGGCTATGAGCTCGAGGACATCATGCCGGCGAGCGAACAGTGGCGCTACCGCAACAAGCTCGAGTACTCCTTCGGCCACGGCCCGGACGGTGCTCTCCTCTGCGGCTTTCACGCCCCGGCGCGCTGGAACCAGGTGATCCACATCGAGGACTGCCTGATCGCCTCCGAGCTCGGCAACCGCGCGCGTCGCGCGGCCTTCGAGTGGTGCGCCGCGGCGGGCCACCATGCCTGGGAGCGCAGCGTCGCGCGCGCCGGCGGCGATCCGCGCGGCCGGCGCGAGCAGCGCCCGAGCGCCGAGGAGCGCACCGGCCCGGGCCCGGATGGTCGCGCGCTGCTGCGCAACCTGGTGGTGCGCGAGGGACGGCGCAGCGGCACCCTGCAGGTCCGTCTCGTGACCACCGAGGGCGCGCTGGAGGCCGCGTCGCTCGCGCAAGCGCTGCGCGAGGCGCTGGGGGAGGAGGCCCTGAGCGGCGTGCTCTGGACGCGCTCGCGACAGCTCGGCGAGACCACCGCCGGCGGCGAGACGGAGCTGGTGTGGGGCGAGGAGGAGCTGCGCGAGCGCATCGGTGGCCTCGACCTGCGCATCACGCCGCAGGCCTTCTTCCAGACGAACACCGAGATGGCCGAGGTGCTCTACGGGGTGGCCCGCGAGTACGCGGCGCTCGAAGGCTCCGAGCGCGTCTACGACCTCTACTGCGGCCTCGGCACGATCGGCCTCGGCCTGGCCGGCGCCGCGGGCGAGGTCTGGGGCGTCGAGCTGTCCGAGGAGGCCGTCGCCGGCGCCAAGGCCGCCGCCGCGCGCAACGGGATCGAGAACGCCTACTTCTTCGCCGGCGAGGTCCGCAAGATGGTCCGCGAGCTCGCCCGTGCAGCCGGCGGGCCAGACCTGGTGGTGCTCGACCCGCCCCGGGCCGGGCTCGGCCGCAAGGCCGTGCAGACGGTGATGGGCACCGAGCCGCCGCGGATCGTCTACGTGTCCTGCAACCCGACCACGCTCGCCGCCGACGTCGCCCTCTTCGCCGAGGCCGGCTGGGCGCTGCGCCGCGTGCGCCCGGTGGACATGTTCCCGCAGACCCACCACATCGAGTGCGTGGCGCTGCTCGAGCGCGGCGAGCGCCACCCCACGGCGCCGCCCTCGGAGCAGTCGGCGCCGCGATAGGCTCCCGCGCCATGCGCGCAGCGACCGTCCGCGATGGCGAGATCGTGATCGAGGAGCACCCCGACCCGGTGCCCGGCACCGGGGAGGTGCTCGTGCGGGTGCGTGCGGCCGGGCTGAACGGGGCCGACATGATGCAGCGCGCCGGTCGTTACCCGGCGCCGCCGGGCTCGCCCGAGGCGATACCCGGCCTCGAGCTGGCCGGCGAGGTGGCGGCGCTGGGCCCGCAGGCCGAACGGTTCGCGACGGGGGCGCGCGCGATGGCGATCGTCGGTGGCGGCGGCCAGGCCGAGTTGGCCGTCGTGCACGAGCGCCAGCTGATGCCCGTCCCGGAGCCGCTCAGCTGGCCCGAAGCGGGAGCGCTGCCCGAGGTCTTCCTGACCGCCCACGACGCCCTCTTCACGCAGGCCGATCTGCGCCCGGGCGAGCGGCTGCTCGTCCACGGCGGCTCCGGCGGGGTGGGCACCGCGGCGATCCAGCTGGCGCGCCTGGCGGGGGCGCGTGTCGCGGCCACCGTGCGCCACGAGGGCGCGCGCCCCGCCGTGGCCGCGCTGGGGGCCGAGGTGCTGGCGCCGGAGGACTTCGCCGCGCACGGGCCGTTCGACGTCGTGCTGGAGCTGGTCGGGGCGGGGAACCTGGCCGAGAACCTGCAGGCGCTCGCCACGGGCGGCCGCGTCGTCGTGATCGGCGTGCAGGCCGGCGCCAAGGCCGAGCTGAACCTGCTGGCGTTGATGGGCAAGCGCGCGCGCATCCACGGCTCCACGCTGCGCGGGCGGCCGCTCGAGGAGAAGGCGCTGGCCTCGCGGGCGGTGGAACGCGAGCTGCTGCCCGCCTTCGAGTCCGGTGTCCTCAGGGTGCCCGTGCAGGAGACCTTCCCGCTCGAGCAGGCGCCCGCCGCCTACGAGCGCTTCGCCGCCGGCGGCAAGCACGGCAAGATCGTGCTCACGATGGACTGAGCCCGGCACGGTCCGGCGGCCGATCCCTCCGCCGGCGACGGCCGGGCCTGGCTGCGGCGGGCGTCAGTAGGGGGGCTGGGCGGCGTGCCACTCGCCGAGCGAGCGGAAGGCGTCCCAGAAGGACTGCTTGGCCTCGCGTTCGTCGAGCGAGTCGTCGATGTTGGGAACGTAGAGCGCCTCGACCGTCGGCGTCAGCTGCTGCACCACCCCCGGCAGGGGCTCGATCGGGCCCGCCAGGGGCAGCTCGAGCGCCTCCAGCAGCTCGAGCGCCTCGGGGCCCATCACGACGATGATCTTCGGCTGGACGATCGCGATCTCCTCGAGCACGCGGGCCATGCAGGCGCGGTCGGCCAGCGCCGGGTCGGGAACCGGGCACTTGACCCAGAGCGTGCCGTAGACGGTCATCGGGTCGATCGAGAGCCGCTTGAACGCCTTCATCAGGGCGCTGCCGGAGCGCCCGTAGAAGGCGACTCCCTCTTCGACCTCCGACGGTCGCGGCGCGTGCTTGAGCAGCATGATGTCCGCCTGTGGGTGACCGGAGCCGAGCACCGGCATGAGGTGCCCGCGTGGGCATCCCTCGCAGGCCTGCAGGTCGCGCGTCAGCGAGTTGAGCTCGCGGATCGCGCGCTCGAGATACTTCTCGCGAATCTGGTCGTCGGTCGTCGGCACGGACGCCTCCGCTTTTGACGGCGCTCGCCAGTGTCCTTGACTGTGCATCAGGAGTTGCGGCGCCAGCGCCCCTCCGGCACCCCTCAGGCGCGCCCGGTGACGCGCCGCACGCGACGGGCCGAGCGCGCCCGGCGGGCCTGCGCCGGGGTGGCCTTCGTCTGCAGGAACTTGAGCGCCTGGACGTAGAGCAGGCTGGTCGGGCGCGTGACGATGTCCGCGTCCTCTAGCGACTCCAGGAACTCGGCCGGACCGTCGAAGTCGCGCATGCGGATGCGCACCGACCCGAGGCCCTGCGGGACGTGCGAGTCCGACCCGGCGCCGGCCGAGATGCGGTACTTGGCGGCGAAGCGGAACGCCTCCTCGTTGAAGGTGTCGATCGCCACGCGTGGGTTGAAGACCTCGATCGCGTCGATCTCCGAGAGGATCGGCAGCAGGTGCTCGTAGTCGGGCACCGAGTGCAGGCGGTCGAAGGGATGCGGGACATAGACCACGCCGCCCTGGCGCTTGATCTCCGTCACGGTCTCCTCCAGGCTCATGCCGCGCTCGATCTTGCGCTCCAGGAAGAGCCCGATCACCTCGCCCTGCGACGCCGTCTTGACCTCCTCGCCGACGATCACCTTCACGCCGGCCGCAGCGGCCTGCTCGCGCGCCTCGAGCGCGCCGGAGATCTCGTTGTGGTCGGTCACGGCGATCGCGCCGAGGCCGCGCTCGCGCGCGGTCGCCAGCAGCACCTCGACCGGTGTGGCGCAGTCCGGCGAGTGGTCCGTGTGCATGTGCAGGTCGACGTCGATCAGCTCGCGGCCATCCAGGCTCCTCCGGACGCGACCGCTCCGTGCCGGCCGCCGCCGCGCGGCTACCGCGCGGTAGGCCTCCTCGATCGCGTCCGCCGTCCTGCTCCAGGTTTGCGCGGTCGCGTGCTCCTGACCGGCGAGCGCGAGACGCTCCCGCAGCGGCGCGTCGTCTATCAGCCGCGCGAGCTGGGCGGCGAGCGTGTCGGGGTCGCGCGGGGTGAACAGGAGGCCGCGCTCACCTTCGCCGAGCACCTCCTCGTAGGCGGGCAGCCGCGAGGCGAGCCCGGCCGCGCCCTGGGCCAGCGCGCGCAGCAGGAGCGCCGGCGCCGGCGCCGACCCGTCGGAAGCGCAGACCACGATGTCGGCGTCCGCGAGCAGCTCGGCCTCCTGGCATTCCGCCAGCGAGCGGAAGTGCACGTGCTCGCGCAGCGCCGCCCGCAACGTGCCCCAGGCGGGCTCGGAGGTGGGGACCTCCTGGGCGCTCACCACGGTCGCCTCCCAGCTGCGCGCGGCTTCGAGGCGGCGCAGGGCGCGCAGCAGGAGCCGCCCGGCAGCGCGCTCCTCCTTGGCGATCAGCAGCACCCGGACCGGCTCGCCCTCGGCGCCAGCTCGGCGCTTGGCGCCGCCGCCCGCGCGGCCCGCGCCGTTGGCGTTCGCGATCGCGCCCACCCCGTAGCGGAGGTCGTCGCAGCCGGGGCCGACCACGTCGTAGGTGGCGGGGAAGTGCCTCTCCATCAGGCGTGCCGTGCTGAGGAAGCTCGCGGTGCGGGCGTCGAGACGGCCGAAGAAGCCCTCGACGAAACGGCGCGTGACCTGCGTCGAGAGCAGCGGCTCCGTCGGCGCATGGAAGCTGCCCACGTTGAGCGAGCGCGAGTGGCGCAGCGCCGCGCTCGCGGCGCTCGGGGCGAACGGCTCGTGCACGTGCACGAAGTCGAGCTCCAACGAAGAGAAGATCTCCTCGAGCGTGCGCGTCACGTCGATCGAGAGCGCGCCGGAGCGTCGCCTCGAGCTCGGGGCCGGCCGCGGCGTGCCCGGAGGTTCGAGCACCTCGCCGATCGCGAGCACCGGCGCCATCGGCGTGGCGGACCGGCTGCGGCGCGGCCCGTCGGCTCCCCCCGGCGGGACGGCGAGGTCCTTGTCGAAGACCCTGTCGGGCGCGCCCCGCGCCGCCCGCAGCGCGCTCCTCGCCTGGCGCACGCGCGTCTGCGAGCGCGAGGGGGCGAGGATCAGCACGGAGTGCCCACGCGCCGCCAGCTCGGTAGCCACGCAGTGCACGTAGGTGTTGACCTCGTGCCCGGACTCCCATGCGTAGGGGGTGACATGGGCGATTGAGAATCTCTCGGCCATGTAGCGAGGCTCATTATCGCTGGCGGGCCGCGACGAGGGGTGGCAGGCGCCTCCTCAGAGGGCCTCGAGCCGCCCTTCGAGGAAGCGGCGCTCGGCCGGGCCGGCGGTCAGCTCGAGCGCCCGACGGTAGGACGAGCGCGCCTCGGCGGCCCTGCCCATGCGGCGGTAGAGCTCGGCGCGCGTCGAGTGCAGGTAGCGGTAGGACTCGAGCTCGAGCCCGTCGACCATCGCGAGCGCCTCTTCCGGCCCCCGGCATTCGGCCACAGCCACAGCCCGGTTGAGCCGCACGACGGGCGAGCCGGTGATGCGCTCGAGCTCGGCGTAGAGGGCCTCGATACGAGTCCAGTCCGGCGGCTCGGTGACCTGCAGCGAGGCGATCTCGGCCTGCAGTGCGTAGGGGCCGCCACCGCCCAGCGCTCGCGCGCGCTCGATCAGCTGGCGCGCTGCCGCGATCTGGTCGTGGTCCCAGCGCGTGCGATCCTGTTCGTGCAGCAGGACCAGCACGTCGTCGGCCAAGCGCGCCTCGCGCCGCGCGTCGTGCAGCAGCATGAGCGCGAGCAGTCCGTGCACCTCGGCCTCGTCCGGCATCAGCGCCGCCAGCAGCTGCCCGAGCCGGATCGCCTCCTCGGCCAGCTCGCGGCGCCCGCCGTAGCCGGCGTTGAAGATCAGGTAGACGATCGCCAGCACCGCCACGAGGCGGTCGGGCAGCAGATGGTCCGGGGGTACCCGAAACGGGATGCCCGCGTCCCTGACCTTCGCCTTGGCGCGCGACAGGCGCCGCTTCATGGTCTCGGGCGAGACGATGAAGGACTCGGCGATCTCTTCCGTCCCGAGGCCCCCGA
>Ga0335085_10006184_pt1 | contig 18983 bp, 18 predicted proteins | sample Lox_Sample_45_FD_206712 | JGI IMG/M metagenome (GOLD analysis project Ga0335085, IMG submission 206712) | Soil microbial communities from Loxahatchee National Wildlife Refuge, Florida, United States - Lox_Sample_4.5 | ecosystem: Environmental > Terrestrial > Soil > Wetlands | place: USA...
AAGACCGTCCGCCAGGAGAATACCGACCGCGGCTGTTCGGCGAACGCCAAGGCCAAGGCGGCCGTCGACGGCTCGCAGACGGATGATTCCACGGCCGAATAGGCCGCGTTGGAACTCGCAGGGGGGTTTGCCGTTGTGACTAGGAAATGACCGGGGGCAGGCCCGGTCACGAGAGGGCAGCCATGGGTGCGAAGGGTCATATAGGGTTGGCGGTGGCCGGTCTGCTGGCGGCGCTTCTGTCCGCCTGCGGCAGCGGCGGCAGCGGCGGTGGCAGCGGCGACAACGATATCGCGCAGGTTGAGGTCCAGTCCGACGAATCCGACGTGCAGCTGCCGGCGCGTTACGGCCTCTATGTACTCCAGGACGGCCAGCTCGGCCGCCTCGATGGCGAGAAGAGCTTCCAAGTCGAGACCTGGGAGAGCCGTTCGAGCCTTGCCTCCAACGTGCGCTTCATCGTCTTCGATCGCGCGCTCGGCGACCGCTCGTTGCGGCTCGAGGATGCGATCAAGCTGCGGCGCGTGGCCCACGTCCGCAGCGACGTCGCGGCGTCCGGCGCCGCGACGCCGCTGCAGAAGGATACCTGGGTCGTCGCCGACCTGGCGCCCTTCGCCGTTCCCGTCGATTTCCGGCCGATGCACGGCTCCCCTGAGATGGTCGAGGTGATCCCGTTCCGGCCGCTGCCGCCCGGCCTCTATTCGCTGCAGTTCCGCGCCGGCGATTCGGCAGTGGCTGGCCGCTTCGGCGTGAAATGGTCGAAGATCGACAAGGCGCAGTACGCCAGCGCCAATTGCGTCGACCGCTATCCGGGCTCGCCGCCCAGCTACCGGCTCTGCTCCGATCAGTCGGCGCAGTTCCCGCAGCAGCAGATCACCCAGCAGCCGCTGACCCGGCAGCCGCTCCAGCAGCAGTCACTGCAGCAGCAGCCCCTCCAGGCGCAGGGCGTGCCGCAGCCGAACACGTTCCAGTACCAGTTGGTTCAGCCCTATCGGACGCCGCCGGCCGTGCCGGACGCGCCCGAACCGCCGGTTGCGAACCAGCAGCCGCAGCAGGCCGCGCCCAAGCAGCAACCGTTGCAGCAGCAGGCGACACGGGAGCAGCCGCCGGAGCAGCCGCCCGGACTGACGCCGTCGGCGCAAGGGCTGAAGCTGCGCGACGTGAAGGCGGCCCGCACGGTCGACCAAGGCGTCGCGATCCTCACCGTCGAGGGCGTCGTCATGAACTCCACCAAGGAGCCACGCCGTGTCCCGGCGCTGCTGGCGACCGTGCGCGATCTGAAAGGCACCGACCTGGACCACTGGACCTTCGCGGTCGAGAACCCCGACCTGCCGCCCGGTGGCTCCACGGGATTCCGCACGGAGACGATCTATCCGACCAACCAGTCGACCAACGTGGCGGTCACCTTCGCCTCCGACAGCACGGCCCAGGCGCAGTAGACCCTTCACCCTGTCCGTCTCCCGCGAGCGGGAGGGGACTCGTCTAGGGTGAGGGCGACGCCGATCGGCTCCCGAGCTGCCGCACCTGGAATCCCGCGGCCGACAGGCTCGCCATGATCTCCTGCACGTGCTCGGCGTTGCGCGTTTCGACGACGGCGTCGATATCCGCGCGCTTTGCCGGCAGGTCCGTGAACAGGCGCTGGTGGTAGATCTCGATGATGTTGCCGCCGGCGTCGCCGATGGCGCGCGCCAGGCGCGCCAGCACGCCCGGCTGGTCGACGATCTGGATGCGCAGCGAGACGACGCGGCCGTCGCGCACCAACCCGCGCAACAAAACCTGTCCGAGCATGCGGGCATCGATGTTGCCGCCGCAGACGATCAGCCCCACGCGCTTCCCCGTGAAGCGGTCGCGATGCGCCAGCATGGCGGCGAGGCCGGCGGCGCCGGCGCCCTCCGCCACGATCTTCTGCGCCTCGGCCATCATCTGCACGGCCTGCTCCAGCGGCTCCTCCTCGACCAGGAGGATGTCGCTCACGAGCCGCTCGATGATCGCCTTGGTAAGGGCGCCCGGCGACTTCACCGCGATGCCCTCGGCGATCGTCTGCGCGCCGAACACCGGCGTCAGGTTGCGGATGGCGTGGTGCATGGAGGGATAGAGCGCGGCCTCCACGCCGATCATCTCGATCTCCGGCTTGATCGCCTTCGCCGCCGTCGCAATGCCGGCCATGATGCCGCCGCCGCCGATCGGCACCACGATGATGTCGAGATCGGGAACGTCGGCCATCAGCTCGAGCCCGATCGTGCCCTGTCCCGCGACGATCCGGGCGTCGTCATAGGGATGCACGAAGGTGAGGTTGTCGCGCTTGGCAAGCTCGCGCGCGAACACCGCTGCCGCGTCGATGGTGTCGCCCTCGATCACGACCCGCGCCCCGAAGCTGCGGGTGCGCTCGACCTTGTTGAACGGCGTGCCCTGCGGCATCACGATCACCGCGGGAATGCCGAGCCGTTGCGCGAAGCAGGCCACGCCCTGTGCGTGGTTGCCTGCCGACATGGCGATGACGCCGTTCTTCGCCTCTACCGCCGTCAGGCTCTTCAGCTTGTTGAAGGCGCCGCGGTCCTTGAACGAGCCGGTGTACTGCAGGTTCTCGAGTTTCAGCACGATCGACTCGGCGCCCGTCGCCTCGGCCAGGCGCGGCGCCGGCACGGCCGGCGTGCGCACGACCTGCCCGGCGATCGTCGCCGCCGCGGCGCGGATGTCGTCGATGGTCACCGTCATGGGTTCCCCCGGTTGGGGCTCCATTCTAGCGGCTAGCGGGCACCAATGTCAGGACCTCCGCGCCCTCGCCGCGCAGCTCGACGTAGCGGCCGTCGCGCCAGCGTTCGAGGAAGTCGCGGTAGTGTGCGGACAGCGGATTGCCGGATTGGCCGCCTGCGATGATGAAGCGCGAGCGGTTGAGATCGGCAAGGTCGAAGATCGCGCGCAGGCCCGGCCCGTGCACGTCCGGGAAGACGACGGAGCGGAAATCCCTGCGCGGCGTCGCCCGGTTGATGGTGGCGTCGTCGCCGTCGGTGGCGATCGGGTCGCGGAGCAGGTCGCTCACGATCGGGAGGGCATCGAAGAGGCGATGACGGAAGGGCGCCTGATGCGCGTCGCCCCAGCGCCAGCGCGCCGGATCCTGTCCGTAGGCCGCGGCGAGCTTGTCGAGCGCCTCATGCCAGGCCTTGTTGATCTGCGTCTTGCAGTCTTCGACCGCCGGGGTGCCGGTGTCGTCGCACCATGATTCGGGCAGCCGAGCGCTGTCGCCCGGATTCCAGGACGCGTAGTCCGCGAACAGGTCGCCGAGCTTGTCGCTCAGGATGGTCTTGTCGAGTTCGGCCATCCAGGCCGTGAAGACCAGCGGCTCCGGCCGGTCGCGCCCCATGTGGAAGTCCCACGCCTTCAGCAGGGCGAGGGCCCGCGATGATGGCGACTCCGGCGCGCTGTCCGGTTCGATGCCGTCGAGCAGCCGCGCCGCGATTTCCTCGGCGGCGACCGACTTGGTGTCGAGCTGGATCGCCGCCAGCGTGTCGAGGGTCTGCACCGGCGTGTCCTCGATCAGCTCGGCGATGCGGGCGTAGCGATAGGGCGGCTCCCAGCGCCCGCTGATGAATGGTCCGTAGTCCTCCGGCCGGATGTCGTTGTTTGCGGTTGCGATCCAGCCATCCCTGGGGTCGACCGACTGGGGCAGATAGTCGGGTTGCAGGTAGCCCTTCCAGTCGTAGTCGCCGGTCCAGCCCGGCGCCGGCATCTGGCTGGCGGCATTGACCGTGCGCAGCGGCATGCGCCCCGCGACGACGAAGCCGATGTGACCCTGCGTGTCCGCATACAGGATGTTCTGCATCGGGCTGCCGAAGCCGTAGGCAGCCGCCAGCAGTTCGTCGGCGTTGCCGGCGCGGTTGATGCGGTAGAGCGCCGCCGCCGTGCCGTCGTCCTCCTCGAAGCCGGGCCAGGCGAGGGACAGCACCTGCTCCGGGTCCGTCCATCCGAGCGACGGCGCATCCGAGAGGATCGGCCCATGCCGGCTGCGCCGCACGGTGAATGCGATGTCCGTGGCGCCGGCGACCTTGATGACCTCGCTGCGCGTCTCGAACGCCTGCGGGCCCTTCGGCGTCAGATAGTGCGTGGGGTCGCCGGGCAGCAGCTTCTCGATGAAGAGGTCCTGGGTATCGCCCGCGGTCGTTACGAAGCTCCAGGCGACCCGCCCGTTGTGGCCGATGAGCACCATGGGCACGCCCGGCGCTGTCGCCCCGACCAGCGTCAGCGTCGGTGTCTCCAGGCGCGCCAGATACCACTGCACCGGCACCTGCAGGCCGAGATGCGGGTCGTTGGCGAGCAGCGGCTTGCCGGTGGCGCTGCGGCTGCCGGCGACGACGAAGTTGTTCGACGCGCCGCGATCGCGCAGGCGCTCGGCCAGCGCCGCGTGGCCGCTCGGCTTCTCAGCCTGCGGGATCCCGAGCACGTCGGCCGGCGGCGCCGGCCACAGGTCCCTGAGTTGTGCCGGCGTCAGCCTCGCGGCCAGATGGTAGCGCAGCAGCTCTTGCGGCCAGTTGTCGCTGAGCTGCCACGCCATCAGCCGTCCCCACACCAGCGAGTCCGCAGGCCGCCATTTTTCCGGGCTGTAGCCGAGCACCGCGAACTCCGGCGGCAGCGCCCCGCTGCGGCTGTCGAGAAACGCATTCACGCCGGCGGCATAGGCCTCCAGGGTCACGCGCATCTCGTTGGGGGCCCTGGCCAGACTGGCTTCGGCCAGACGATAGAGGCCGAGGATGCGCATCTCCTCGTCGATATCCACCGTGCTCGCGCCGATGACCTCGGACAGCCGGCCGGCACTCAGGCGCCGCGTCATGTCCATCTGAAACAGCCGGTCCTGCGCGTGCACGAAGCCGAGCGCGTAGAAGGCGTCGGCGTCCGATTGCGCACGGATCGTCACGACGCCGTCGGCATCGCGCCGGACCTCGACGTTCGCCCCCAGCCGCGGCACGGCAATGCTGCCCGTCGTCTCCGGCAGCGAGCTGCGCAGCCACAGATACCCGCCAGCGCCGACGAGCATGATCAGCACCAGCAGCCCGCCCAAGACGTAGAGTCCGCGCCTGAGCCACTTCATGGAGCCAGCAACCGCTGAAGACGGATCACGTGACCTCGCAGGTTCCCGCGTCTTGCGGAGATTCCTCGTCAGGACGCGGGCTGAAATTCCCGCCCCGAAGTGGGGGAGGGGAGGGAGGGGGCATTGCAGCGCGCTCGTGCTCGGCCATGATCAGTCCAGTTCGTGTATGCAGGCCCCCCCCTTTATCCTCCCCCACTTCGTGGGAGAGGAAATCCGATCCTCGCCGCCGTGCTCTGTTCATCTGTGGTTTCAACTCTCTTCAGGATCTTGGCGCGGTCGGCGTCGAGTGCCGGCGCCGCCGGCCGGCTAGTGGGATCGGGGAAGGCCGACAGCTTGATCGGATTGCCGGCGAGCTTCAGCGGCCCGGCCTCGGGATCGTCGATCGCGACGATCATGTTGCGGGCGCGGACCTGCGGATCGTTGGCGATGCCGGCGATGTCGTTGATGGGGCCGCAGGGCACGCCGGCCGCCTCCAGCAGCGCCAGCCACTCCGTGCTGCCGCGCTGCTTCAGGATCGCTTCGATCGCCGCGCCGAGTTCGTCCACATGCTCCGCGCGCAGGTCGTTGCTGAGGAAGCGGGCGTCCCGCGCCAGATCGGGCCGGCCGAGCGCGGCGGCGAGCTTGCCGAACAGCGCATCGGTGCCGGCGGCGATGATGATATGGCCGTCGGCGGTCGCGAAGGCGGCGAAGGGCGCGATCGAGGGATGGCGCGCGCCCAGCGGCTGCGGCGATCGGTTGGTGAGGAAATAGCGGCTGAGCGCGTTCTCCAGGATCGCCACCTGGCAGTCGAGCATAGCGACGTCGACCTTCATGCCGCGGCCGCTGGCATGGCGGTGGTGCAGCGCCGAGGCGATGCCGATGGCCGTGAACAGACCGGCGGTGATGTCGCCGATCGACGCGCCGACGCGCGTCGGCGGCCCGCCGGGATGGCCGGTGATGCTCATGATCCCGCCCATGCCCTGCACCACCATGTCGTAGGCCGGCTTGGGCGCATAGGGCCCGCTATGGCCGAAGCCCGAGGCCGCCGCATAGATCAGCCGCGGGTGGCGCGCCTGCAGGGTCTCCCAGCCATAGCCCAGCCGCTCCATCGCCCCCGGCCGGAAGTTCTCCACGAGCACGTCGGCCTGCGCCAGCAGCCGCTCGAAGATCGCGCGGTCCGCCGGCGCCTTGAGGTCGAGAGCAATGCTCTCCTTGCCGCGGTTCATGGCCATGAAGTAGGCCGACTTGCCGTTCACGAACGGTCCGTAGCGCCGCGAATCGTCGCCGCCCTCCGGTGCCTCGATCTTGATCACGCGCGCGCCGAGATCGGCCAGCACCATCGTGCAATAGGGGCCGGCGAGTACGCGCGTTAAGTCGACGATGGTGATGCCCGAGAGCGGGCCGGCGGCCATGGCTCGTCAATCCTTCATGCAAAGTGGCTAGGCTATTTGCCCTGCCGGCCGCGCCTTTGCAATGGCGGCGCAGCCGATCCGATCTCGCGACAGAGTGCGCAGAAGAAGGCTTGGACACGGATGAACACAGATGAGGCACAGATGAACACAGATCGGTTCGGAGCGGCAGCGAGTCTGAAATCTCATCCGTGTTCATCTGTGCCTCATCTGTGTTCATCTGTGGTCAACTTTCTTCCGGTGGGTTGACCGATGACCGATGGGTACGCTTCCCGCGGTGCGCCGACTGGTGATAGCGTTCTCGCCTCCACATATCTAAACTCGATCAGGTCCGTGCTGGGCTGGGGCCCGGCCGACCACTCCGGCGACAACGCGCGCATGGTCGAAACCGTCCCACAGCCCGCCGCTCCCTCGATCTTCGATCGCGCGATGAGCAACCTGCGCGTGGCCTGGCGCGAGATCGCGGCCCGGGTCGGCGGCGCGCCCGCGACGCCGCAGCCCGACCTGCCGGAAGAGGATGCGCGCCGGCTCGCCCAGCGCATCGAGGAGTGCCTGGCCAACCGGGGCGGCGAGGTCTCGGCGCGCGCCCGCGCCGCCGAGATCGGGCGCGCCTATCTCGGCCTCTCCGCCACCGGCCGCCGGCAGTTCCTGAAGCTGCTGGCCGACAATTTCGGCCCCGACCGCGCCCGCATCGAGGCGGCCATCGCCGCCTATCAGGCGGCCGAGGAGCGGCCCGCCGTCTCCGCCGCCGTCGTCGAGCTGCGGGAGGCCGCCATCTCGCCGCGCGTGCGCCTCCTGACCCAGCTCACCACCTTGCCCGACGGCTTCAAGTTCCTCGTCGACCTGCGCGCCGAGCTGCTGAGGCACCTGCCGGCGGACAAGTCGCTCGCCGGCCTCGACCGCGACCTGCAGATGCTCTTCACCTCCTGGTTCGACATCGGCCTGCTGACGCTCGCGCGCATCGACTGGGACTCGCCGGCCGCCCTCTTGGAGAAGCTCATCGCCTACGAGGCCGTGCACGAGATCCAGTCCTGGACCGACCTCAAGAACCGGCTCGATTCCGACCGCCGCTGCTACGCCTTCTTCCATCCGCGCATGCCCGGCGAGCCCCTCATCTTCGTCGAGGTCGCGCTCGTCGCCGGCATGGCCGACAACATCCAGAAGCTCCTCGACGAGAGCGCACCGCACGTCGATCCCGGCACCGCCGACGCCGCCATCTTCTACTCGATCTCCAACACGCAGACCGGTCTGCGCGGCATCAGCTTCGGCAACTTCCTGATCAAGCGCGTGGTCGACAGCCTGTCGCACGAGCTGCCGAGGCTCAAGACCTTCGCCACTCTGTCCCCGATTCCCGGATTCAGCGCTTGGCTCGGCCGCCAGCTCGCCGACGGCGAGAGCGCGTTGCTGACGCCGGCCAAGAAGAGCGACCTCCAGGCCGTGCTCGCCGATCCCGCCTGGGCGCAGGACGAAGCGATCGCGGCGGCGCTCGCGCCCACCTTGCGCCGCCTCTGCGCCCACTACCTGCTGCAGGAGAAGAGCAACGGCAAGCCGCTCGATCCCGTCGCCCGCTTCCACCTCGCCAACGGCGCCCGCATCGAGCGCCTGAACTGGCTTGCGGACGCCTCGCCCAAGGGCCTGCAGGAATCCGCCGGGCTCATGGTCAACTATCTCTACCGTCTCGCCGACATCGAGGCCAACCACGAGGCCTATGTGGCCGAGGGCCGCATCGCCGCCGCCCCGGCCGTGAAATCGCTGCTGAAAGCGTAGGCACATCGTCCCGGCCGGCCCACCGGCGGTCCGAACAAACGGGGTTGCACTCCGCCCGATTTCGTACCATGAACGGGATGGCTTGGTCGGGACCTGTTATTGCCGCCGCCCTCCTCCGGGCGTCCGTTCAACGACATTCCGCAACCGGCTGTGAATGCTGCGCGGCGGCCCCGCGCGGCGCCGATGATGAACGCACGACAAGGAGCGCGCGATGGCTACGGGAACGGTGAAGTTCTTCAATACGACGAAGGGCTACGGCTTCATCCAGCCGGAGGACGGGTCGAAGGACGTGTTCGTGCACGTCTCCGCCGTCCAGGCCGCCGGCATGCAGACTCTGCGCGAAGGCCAGCGCGTCTCGTTCGACGTGACGACCGAGCGCGGCCGCCCCGCCGCCGCCAATCTGAAGCCGGCCTGATCCTCACCGCAGGAGTGCAGTCGTAGGGGCGACCGGCAGGTCGCCCTCTCTCGCGCGCCTTCAGGTTCTGACGCGGTGCCGCGGTGTGCGGGCGACCTGCCGGTCGCCCCTACCGGAACATCCCGTTCAGCTCCGCAAACGGCACCACCTCCTTCGCGAAGCCGAAGGTGCCGGTGCTCGCCATCTCGCGCGCCGCGCGCAAGTGCGCGCTGTAGGCGGCGCGCGCCAGCAGCCCGCCGAGGCTGATGCGTCTGACGCCGAGCGCGCCCAGCTCCGTCACGGTGATGGCGCCGAGCGCCGGGTTGACCAGCGCGTTCACCGGCTTGGGCGCCACCGCCTTCACGACCGCTGCGATCTGCTCGCGCGTCGACAGGCCCGGCGCATAGAGCACGTCGGCACCGGCCGCCGCGAAGGCCTGCAGCCGCCGCAGGGTGTCCGCCAGGTCCGGCCGCCCATGGAGAAAGTTCTCAGCCCGCGCCGTCAGCGTGAAGGGGAAGGGCAGGGCGCGCGCCGCCGCCACCGCCGCCTGCACGCGCGCCACCGCCTGCTCGAACGGATAGATCGGCGCGTCCGCGCGCCCGCTCGAATCCTCGATCGAGCAGCCGACCAGCCCGGCCGCGGCTGCGCCGCGCACGGTCTCGGCGCAGTCGGCCGGCGCGTCGCCGAAGCCGTTCTCGAGATCGCCGGAGACCGGCAGCTCGGTCGCTCCGGCGATCGCCCGCGCGTGGGCAAGCGCGCCTTCGCGGCCGACGCCGCCGTCGGGCCGCCCGAGCGCCCAGGCCATGCCGGCGCTGGTCGTCGCGAGGGCGCAATAGCCTTCGCGCGCCAGCAGAATGGCCGAGCCGACGTCCCACGGATTGGGAATGACGAATACCCCCTGCGCGTGCAGGGCCTTGAAGGCGGCGGCCTTGTCGGCTTGCGATGTCATGATGCTGCTCCTCCTGCGCTTGCGTCTCCGGGCGCCCTTCGACAGGCTGATGAGGATGAGGTCTTTTCCTTGTGCCACCAAGAAATTTCCTCATCCTGAGCCTGTCGAAGGACGCAGGACATCCATGCAGTCGAGCGATACGTGCGTGCGGCAGGGCAGCGGGTCATGACGCGTATCGACGTCCGGCATTTCCCGCTACAAGACTCCTGACGACAAGATCGAGGTATGCCGCATGACCTTGCTCAAACTCCACGCCGAGCCTTTGCAGGAGCAATGGCTCGACGCCTACGGCCATCTCAACGAGGCCTACTATCTGGTCCCCTTCACCAACGCCAACTGGGCGATCCTCGACCATTTCGGCATCGGCCGCCCGTACTACGAGCGCACCGGGGGCGCCTTCTACACGGTCGAGAGCCACGTCCGCTACCTGAAGGAGGTGCGCTTCCCCGCGCTCCTGGAGACCGAGAGCCTCGTCTTCGGCGCCGACGCCAAGCGCCTGCGCGCCGCCCACATCCTCAGGGTCGACGGCGTGGAGCGCGCCACTTTCGAGTGCGTCATGCTGCATTTCGATTCGAAGGCCGGCCGGGTGGCGCCCATGCCGGAGGCCGCGCAGGCCGCGCTGCGGGCGGCCCTGGCCGTGGAGCTGCCGCCCTGGGCCGGCCGCGGCATCGCGCTCGACCGCAAGTAACGGGGTCAGAGTAGCGGTCCGGGGCTCTTCAGATAGCGCGTCCTGATGGCGTCGGACGCCCAGTAGGCGAGGGCGCCGACCGTGCCGGTCGGGCCGTAGGCCGAGTTGTGCGGAAAGGCGCTGGCCCCGATCACGAACAGGTTCGGCACGTCCCACGACTGCAGGTAGCGGTTGACCGTGCTGGTCGCCGGCTCCGTCCCCATCACGGCCCCGCCGGTGCAGTGCGTCGACTGATAGGGCGCGATGGAGTAGGGCCGCTGCTCCGCCTGCGCGAACAGGCGCGCCGGCTTCAGCGTGGCGCCGATGCGCTCGATCGTCGCCGTGGCATGGCGCGAAGCCGCCAGCTCGTTGTCCTGCCAGTCGAAGGTGAGGCGCAGCAGCGGGTCGCCGGCGGCGTCGCGATAGGTCGGATCGAGGTCGAGATAGACGTCGCGATAGGGCATCACGGCGCAGCGCGCGCCGATGTTCATGGTGCGGTTGTAGTACTTCGCCACCCAGCGCTTCCAGGCGCTGCCCCAGGTCGGCACGTCGGGCGGAAGGTCGCGATACTCGATCGGCTTCTGGCCGGAGGAGAAGAGGTTGAGCGTGGCGCCGCCGAGGAAGCCGAGCGCGGCATGGTCGGCGATGCCGCCATGCTCGTCGTCGGCCACGGTGCCGAGCGCGCCCGCGCCCATGAAGACGTTGAGGATGCGGTCGTCGAACCAGAGCGTGGCGCCGCCGCCGGCCTGGTAGGCGAAGTTGCGGCCGACCGTGCCGGTGCCGCCGCGCGGCTCGTAGGGCGTGCCGATCTCCGACAGCAGCAGCAGCCGCACGTTGTTGAAGGTGAAGGCGCAGAGCAGCACCAGCTCCGCCCGCTGCTCCACCGTCCGCCCCTGCGCGTCGAGATAGCGCACGCCGACGGCACGCTTGCCTGTGGAGTCCAGCAGGATGCGCGTCACCTGCGCCTGGTTGCGCAGCTCGAAATTGGGGTTGCGCAGCAGCGCCTTCAGCAGCGTGGTCTGCGGGCTGGCGCGCGCGTCCATGGCGCAGCCGAAGCGCTCGCAGAAGCCGCAGATGATGCAGGCGTTCAGGTCCTGGCCTTCGGGGTTGGTGTAGGCGCGCGACAGGTTGGCCGCCGGCGCCGTGAAGGGATGCAGGCCGAGTCCGGCCGCTGCCGTCGCGAACAGCGCGGTCGATGCGCTGCTCTTCAGCGGCGGGTTGGGATAGTCGCGCGCCCGCGGCCCCTCGAAGGGATTGCCGCCGGGCTGGATCACGCCGCGGATGTTGCCGGCCCTGCCGGAGATGCCGCAGAGATATTCGAAGCGGTCGTAGCAGGGTTCCAGGTCGTCGTAGCTGACGCCCCAGTCCTGCAGCGTCATGCCCTCCGGAATGAACTGCCGGCCATAGCGCTCCTCGTAGAAGCTGCGCGCGCGGAAGTCCTGCGGCAGGAAGCGGAAGGTCTGGCCGTTCCAGTGCGTGCCGCCGCCGCCCAGCCCGTCGCCGAGCAGGAACGAGCCGTATTGCCGCATCGGCAGCGCCATCTGGTCGGAGCGGTTGCGGAAGGTGATGGTCTCGCGCGACAGGTCCTGCATCAGCTCGTGATGCTCGGCATAGCGCAGCTCGTCATGCACCTGCGGCAGGGTGAAGTCCGTCTCGGTCGTGCGCACCGGCCCGCGCTCGAGCCCGACCACGCGCAGGCCCGCCGCGGCCAGCTCCTTGGCGACGATGCTGCCCGCCCAGCCCATCCCGATGACGACGGCATCGACCGGCTTCGACGCATCCGCCGCCATCGCCGCCGCCGCTAGTCGCCGATGCCGGCCGGCTCGACGTCGAACGGCCGGTCGACATACCGCTCGATGACGTCGACATAGTTGCCGTAGACGCCGGGGAACCCCACCATCTTCCAGCCGAGCTTGTTGCGGTTGCCGCCGTAGATGGGATCGCTGAACATCCCCTCCATCGTATTGATGCGGAGCAGCCGGAAGAACTGATGCGCCGGCAGATCGACGAGATGGATGCTGCCGGCATCGAGCCCGCCCAGGATCTTGTCCTGCTCCGCCTCGGTGAGCGCGGCGAACACGGAGCCAAGTGTCGCCCGGCAGTGCGCGTCGATGCGCGGAATCGCCGCGCGGTAGCACGCCGCGGGCGTCAGCCGCAGCTGCCAACCCTGTTCCGGTTTGCCTTCGGCCCAGGGTCCCTGCAGATACATCTTGGCGCCCTGGCCATAGGCGCCCGCGAGCTGGCCGTCGATGAAGGCGGCGATCCCCAGCTCGGCTCCGCCCGGCCCCAGCTCGTCGGCCGGCACGATGCGATTGACGGCCGCCTCGACCCAGGCCGCCTCCGCGCTGTTGAAGAAGATGTAGGACGCTGCCTGCGGCGCTTTCGGCGCCGTCGCATCGGTCGCCGCGGCGGCAGGCCCGACCAACCCGGCCGTGCCGGCTGCTCCCAGCCTCTTCAGGAACGTGCGGCGATTGGCATCCATGGGAGAGTCCTCACCGAGGATGTAGCACGCAGATGGAAACCCTGCACCACCGCGACAAGAGTGCAGGCCGCATTGCTGGCATTCGATGCGCGCAGCCAAAGGTGCGCTGGCCGCCGCTATGTCCTGTTGCTGCCCTGGCACGGCGTGAACTGGACCGCGAGCGAGCGCAGGGGCCGTCGTAAGGGGGCGCTCGCCGCCTTGGGATGACCCCGCGAAACGTGTCGCCGTTCACACCGCAAACCACCGCTTGATGAGAGCGCCGACCGCGTTGCGATCGACGGGTGCGAGCGCGCCGATGCCGCGAATGGCGGCGGCCGCCTCGAAGGTGGTGAGGCGCGCCATCCGCACGACGCATGGTGCGGGCAAGCCGGCCTTGGCCCACTCGGCGATTGCAATGTCGTCCTTGCGGACATCCTGCATGTTGCGCGCCGTCGTGACCATCGCGGCAAAGCAGGCGTCGTGTGCTGCATGAAAGACGTCGGTCGAGACGACGAGCGCAGGCCGGCGCTTCGCCTCGTAGCCCTCGATATAGGGGAAGGGAACCGAGATCAGCTCCCAGCGCTTAAAGGTCACGAAACGCCTCGTCGTCCTCCGGCGTATCCCAGTCACGCATGGCGTGGGCTTGTGTCAGCCGCCACGCAAGAGCCTCGTCCATGCCGGGCTTGGCTTTGGTGATCGTTACTGTTCGGCCCTTGATGGCAAACGACACACGATCGCCGGCCTTCAGGCCGAGGACCCGGCGGACGCCTGCTGGAATAGTCGCCTGATACTTGGTCGTCAGCCGTGACACGCTGTCCATGACTGCTCGCTCGGTTGCGGTAATGCGTATTACCCATTACCTATGCCCTGCGGCCGTATCTGTCAAGGCTGGCCGAGCGCGCGCGGCGGTTGCATCGAGCGCGAACGGCGCAAATGTACCGCGCGCCTCCACATGAAACACGGCAATCAGTCCGGGCATCGGCCGCTACCCTCCCATTTGGGAGGAGCGTCATCGGCGAGTCTTCGCTAACCTTCTCGCCGAGCGCGTCGTATGCGACGTGGCCTCCGCAAGGGCCAGTCGAGCCGCGCGTGTGGGGGGTCCGATGGAATGGCAGTCACTCGGCGAAATCGGCTGGCAGCACTGGGTGGGAAATCTCTGCTACCTGCTGCTCGCGCTCTCCTACGCCGTCTCCAACATCTATTGGCTGCGGGGGCTTGCCGTCGTCGCCCTTGCGATCGAGAGCGTCTACTTCTTCTTCGGGTCGGACCGACCGCTCTGGGTCGGCATCGGCTGGAACGTCGTCTTCATCGGCACCAACGCCATCCAGCTCGGCCTGCTCGTGCGCGAGCGCCTGCGCGTGCGCTTCGACGAGCAGGAGCGGCTGCTGCATCGCGGCCTCTTCAGCGAGCTGTCGCCGGTCGATTTCAGCCGCCTGTTGAAGGCGGGCGAGTGGCACGACGTCGGCGAGGGCACGGTCCTCGCCCAGGAGAACCGGCCGGTCGCCGACGTCTCCGTGCTGATCGCCGGCGCCGCCAAGGTGGAGGTCGACGGCAAGCTGGTGGCGCTGCTGCAGCCGGGCGCGCTCATCGGCGAGATGAGCTTCCTCACCCGCTCCGACGCCTCGGCCGACGTCACCACCGCCACCCCCAGCCGGCTCTTCAGCATCGCCAAGCCGAAGCTCGAGGCCCTCTTCCAGAACAACGCCGCCATCCAGACCGCCATCCATCGCCTGATGGGCCAGGACCTCGTCCGCAAGCTGCTGTCGGCGAGCCATTGAACGGCCCGCCCGGGTGGCATATCCCTCGCGAGGCCTGATGCGCGTGCCCCAGCGTTGCCGCGCGACACCTGACCAGACCCTCCCATTTGGGAGGAGCGCGCCTCGTCTTCATTCTGTAGTTCTTTCGCCGGACAGCCGGGGAGGACGACCATGGTAGAACACGTGGTACGATCGCCGAAGGATCTGCAGTCGGCCTGCGACGCCGCCGGTCCCGGCGATTCCATCGTCGTCCATGGCCGCAGCTATCCCGGTCCGACGCCGGCGAGGTTGTCCGGCGTCAAGGGGACGCCGGAACGCCCACTTCTGATCCGCGCCGGCGACGATGGTTGGATCTCCGGCGCCGCCTCGCCCGATCCGCTCTGGGGCGACAAGCCGCCGGCCGAGGATGCGCCGAAGAAGCCCGATGTCGACGACTTCGCCTTCCTCGTCCTCATCGACTGCGAGCATGTGGTGATCGACGGACTGAAGCTGCGCGAGTTCTGGCCGAGCATTCTCGTCATCAAGAACTCCCGCTTCGTGACCATCCGTAACTGCGTCTTGCGCCACGGCACCTACGCCATCTTCGCCAAGGCCGACAAGGACGCGCCGGAAAAGACCTCCCATCTCCTGATCGAATCCAACGAATGGCAGCAGGACGATTCGCCTGACCACGCGCTGTGGACGCGCCTCGAGTGGGCGCGCGCCCATGGCGATGAGGATTCCGACGGCCTCCTGCGCTACTACAACGGCGGCTTCCTCTCGGCCAAGGGCATCGCCGGCAAAGTCGTGGTGCGCGGCAACTGCATCATGGATGCCTATAACGGCGTGCGCATGAAGGGCGTGGAGGCGGATGCGGATGCGCCGGTGCCGCCGAGCGACATCAACGCCGACGTCCACATCTTCGACAACGACTTCGTCCGCATCCGCGATAACCCGATCGAGCCGGAGGCGTCGGCCTGGAACTGGCACGTCCGCCACAACCGCCTCCTCGACTGCCATTCCTGGTTCTCGTTCGACGGCGTGCGCGGCGGCTATTGGTATTTCTATGGCAACACCGGTCGCTTCGAGAGTCGCCAGGGCGTGCCGGGCCAGTCCGGCCACACCATGGGCCGCGTGCTGAAGCTGAGCTACGCCGCCAAGCCGGACGACGAGGGGGAGCCGGCCGTGCCCGACGCGCCGTGGTACGTCTTCAACAATAGCTGGCACCTGCGCTGCCCCATCGTCGGCGGCGCCAATCGGAAACTGCCGGATTTCGGAGAGGGACCCGACTACACGGCCCACCTCACCTTCTTCAACAACGCCTTCGCCTGGTGCAGTCCCGCCCGCGACGGGGACTGGGTGTGCGAGCGGATCGAGATGCTCAGAAACTTCGATCTGAAGAGCAGCACCGGCACGACCTTCGACTACGACATCTGTGATCGCCGTGACTTCTTCGACGAGCTGCAGCGACAGCGCAGACCGGAAAAACACGGCCGCGTCGTCACGCGCCCGATCTTCGTCAACGCCGCCGCTGGAAATTTTGCACTCGCGAGCCGCAGCGGCGCCCGCGCGAGTGGTGCTGCAAAGGGAGTCGCGATGTGCGGCTCACGCGGCAAGGCGAAGCCCCGCACGCAGGGCGGCAAGCTCAACCGCGGCGCTGTGCAGGACTACGGCCTGATTCAGGTGCCTCACCTCGAAGCGCAGGCGGCCGATCTGCTAGCCGAGATGACAGCGAACAGTTGAGGTGCCGCGGTCCGGGCTCAGTGGAGCTTTCCGCCCTCGATCATCGAGAGCGCGAATCCGATCAGCAGCATGGCCAGCACCGCCAAGGCGCCGGCGACGGGCGCTCCGCCCGCCACGATCAGCGCCGCGATCCGCGCCCAGCGCGCGTTGCTGACCCAGAGGAGCGTCGCGCTGCCGATGAGGGACGCGAGCAGGACGACGGCGAGGGCGATGACCGACGGCAGGCCGCTCCATCCCCGCTCCGCCAGCACCTGCAGCCTGAAGTTGATGACCCACCCCGCGTAGAACAGCAGGCCGGCATCGATGATCCAGGCCACGATCGTCCAAGCCATCATCGGAGCGCCTCCGGCCCGTGAAGAGCGAGCGTGCGATGCATCAGGATGCGGCGCCGGGATCAAGCTCCATCCCGACCAGCCGGCAAAGCTCGTCGAACGCGGCCTTGCGATCGAAATAGCTGTTGTGCAGGTCGAGCTTGCGCAGCAGCCGCTCCACTTCCGCGGAGAAGGGCGGCTTGCCGGCGCCGGTCAGGCTCAGCAGCAGGCCGGCGCAGCGGGGCGCGCACTCCGTCGCGTTGTAGCTCGCCCAGAGCAGGGCCTGCTTCACGGTGTCGCTGGGATGGCGCTCGGCGAGTCGCAGCGCGCGCGTCAGCCCGTCTGCCGGTCGATGCAGGTTGCGGATCTCGCGTGCCAGCAGCGCGTCGAGGTCCGGCAGCCGCCCCTGGTCGTGCATCACCTCCGCCGCCGCCAGGCGTACATCGATCGACAGGTGGTTATTCGCCGCCGCCTCGATCGCCCGCCGGGCCGCATCGGCATCGATGACGGACAAGGCCGCGACCTCCCGCCAGGTCGGCGGGCGCTCGGCGAGAAGGCCGGCGATCTCCGCCCGCTCCGCCGCCGTCATCTCCGCGATCGCCGCAACGTCGTAGGCTTGGTCCTCGCGCCACTCCTGCCAGGGCGGCACGATGCCGGCGATGAAGCGCGCATAGGCCGCCGTATGCGTGGCGCGCGCGCCTTCGGGCCGGCTTTTCGCATGCGTGCGCTCCAGCACGGAAATGGTGCCGCTTTCTAGATCGACCTCGAAGTGCGCGCCGTTGGCCTGCTGGCGCACCGCTTCACTCGCGACGAAGTCGCAGATCTCGGCCTGCCGTCCGGCCGCCCACGGATAGCGCCGATCCCAGACCTCTGCGGTCGGCCCGAAGATCAGCGCGATCGCCGGCGAAGCGCCGAACTCCCAGTCGAACCCGGCCGCGTTCGCGCCCTCGCGATACGTGATCGATCCGCCGCGCCCGCTCTGCGTGATTTCGACGCTGGCGCCAAGCGGCCTTCGTCCTGTTGCGCGGGATTCCCGACGCGGCATGAAGACGTTCCCCTCATCGCGCGACGGCTCCCCAATCGCCGGCCGGCCCCGCTCGCGCGGCAGGCACCTTACCCCACGATTGTTTCCCGTCGATTTCGCGCGGGCTGGGTGAGCGGTTCACCCGCCCGCGCCGATTCAGGGCTCTGTGCTGCACTACGGACGATCGATGACGTCGGCGCTTTCCGCGATCGTCTCGACACGTGGGGAACCGCCGATCGGACCGGTCGTCAGTATGATGAGGACCCACACCGCGAGCGCGACAAGAACGGCGACGACCGCATCGGCGAATCGCCAGGAAAGCGCGTCGGGCTCCTCGGACTGGAACTCGTCATTGATCACAACAGGGCGGTATTCCAGCCGCTCGAAGTCCGAGGGCTGACGAGAACGGCCCATAAGGTAGGCGGGATGGTGGCGTAGTAACTCATGCAGGGGATACATGGCGAAGCTCCAAACGAACATGACTTCGGGTCTCCGCTACCGGTCGGCAGCGGATCACGCAGGGTCAAATTCGTTCGGCGCCTCGATGTATCATGGGTTACAAGTCGTCCATGAGTTACGCAAAGTGATCGCCGATCATAACGTCGGCGGCGAAGAAAATAACACAGTGTCTGGCCGATTGATAGAAGTATCTGCTCAGCGCCCCCGGGGCGGCACCGCCGACGTGGGAAGTCGCTCCCAAAGACAAGGTGACGAGCAGCTGTCGAGACTGGTTGCGCTCATGGGTGACTAAAGCGGGGTCAGAGAAGGCTTGCCATCAGTCCATTCCCGCTGGCCGACAAAGCTCAGACAGGCGCGGCATCACTCGCACAGGCGTAAGGCGCGTTCCAGATCGTAGGTCGAGCCGGGCGGCAGGCAGATGAAGAGGAGGCCGCCGAAGAGCGCCTCCCAGTATCCGCCGTTGTCGAGGACGTCGCGAAGCATGGCCTGCATAGCCTCGCCTTCGATTCTTTCCCGGCACAAGATGTATAGGTGCGTGCTCCAGCCGGAGGGCTGCACGACCCGGACGAAGCGCAGGCCGCCGTCCTCATCGGGTATCGCTTCCACGATGTCTCCGTAGTTCGCGCGCTCCGATAGGTAGGGCACGGCATCGAGCCGGTAGAGGTTCGTGCCGACGCAGGTGACGGGAAGGCTGACGGTTAGCGCCTCCTCCGGAAACGCGACGACGACATCGCCCGCATTGCTGAACAGGATGGAGATCGGCATGTGCTCCGGCATTGCCACGTCCTCCGCTCCCACGCCCTTGGCTGACCGCCGGCACAGAATACCTCCCGCTATCGGGCGACCGCCACTGCCCTCATCACTTTACGCAAAAACACGATATCTTCTTGACAAAACCAGATGCAGAACGTATAATGAACATCCGTTTTCTCGTCAATCACAAATGATCCGGGGCCATCAATGACCCAGACAACTCTCCTTCAGGAACTGCGTACGGGCCACGTTCT
>Ga0335085_10006185_pt1 | contig 18983 bp, 17 predicted proteins | sample Lox_Sample_45_FD_206712 | JGI IMG/M metagenome (GOLD analysis project Ga0335085, IMG submission 206712) | Soil microbial communities from Loxahatchee National Wildlife Refuge, Florida, United States - Lox_Sample_4.5 | ecosystem: Environmental > Terrestrial > Soil > Wetlands | place: USA...
CGCGGCGCTCATCGGATGAGCCCCAGTTCGCGCGGCGGCGTGTACCCCGGCAGGCGACCGGCGCGCGCTGTGCCCCGGCTCGGCAGGTCCGCGAGCGCGGTCCGCGTGGCGATCGGTGCGATGATCCCTTCGGTCCGGGCAACGCGGGCGATTGCCTGCGGCGGCCGGATCGCTTCCAACCCGACTCGGAGAAGACCCGCGGCCGCCAGCCCCCGGGCGGAGCGGTGAGCTTCGAGCGCATGACGGAGTGAGCCGGGCGCGCGGAAGAGAAGGGGTACGGACTCGGCGAGGCGTCGCAGGCGCATGAGCAGACCGCGCTGGCCCTCGTGCAGGCCCTGTGCGAGCGCACGCGGCCAATCGGGGTGGGCGTGGGTGCGCTCCGGTCGTCCCCTGAGGCGCCTCATCTCGAGACGCACCGCGCCCTCCAGTGTCGGGTCCACACCGGTCATGCCACTGCCCGCAGAACCGGTCGACCGGTGGGTCGTGTTGGGACCGTCTGCTGCTCGGCGGCGCGGATCAGCTCGGCGAGCGCCGCGTCCGGTGTCCCGGCCTGCCAGAGCAGCTGAAATCCAATCATCGAGACTGGCTCAAGCGTGCGCGTGGTGATGTTGGGGTCCACGGCACATGCCACGGTGCTGAGCGCAAGCGCGTCACCTCCCGCGACGTCGGCCAAGAGCGCCGGACCGGGTCCGCCCGGACGCAGCACCGGGCTCAACCCGAGCCCCGTGAGCGTGTCGGCGACCGCCCGGTCGTAGGCACCGCCGTCGCGATGGCCGGTGACGACGATCTCCTCTCCCTGGAGCTCGCGCGCTCCCAGTGGCCCCTCACCCGCGAGCTTGTGCCGCGCGCCGACGAGGACCGTCCACGGCTCATGCCCGACCTCGACTCCGCGGAAGTCCGATGCGGCGAAGATCGATGGGACGATCACCGCGTCGAGTCGTCCGTCCCGCAGGTCTCGCACGAGCGAGCCGCCGTAGGACTCGAGCACGCTCACCTCCACCGCCGGCCGACTGCGCGCGAAGGCGGCGAGCAGCACCGATGTCCCCTGCCAGCGGGGCGCGGTGCTGAGACCCAGGCGCACGCTGCCAAGAACGCCGCTCTGCAGGTCCCCGCCCGTGCAGCGCGCCACCTCGGCGGCGGCGAGCGCGGCGCGCGCCCTCTCGAGGAACAGCTCGCCCGCCGCGGTGAGGTCGACGCCGCGGCTGTGGCGCTCGAAGAGACACACGCCGAGCTCGTGCTCGAGTCGGCGGATCTGGGTTGAAAGCCCGGGCTGGGCGATCCACAGACGTTCGGCGGCGCGCGTGAAGCTGCGCTCCTCGGCGATGGCGACGAAGTAACGTAGGTGACGAAGCTCCATCAGATCCCCCTTACGCGACCTGGCCGAGCCGCAGGTCGGCGAGCGCGCTGGCGGCCGACGCCTCAGCCTCGAGCGCGGTGAGATACTCCGCGAACGCAAGTGAGCGGAGCTCGGGCGCGGCTTCTCGGAAGTTCTCCCACCGTGCCCACACGGAGTCGGCAGCAACCCGCCACGCTCTCATCGCGCGAGCGTGCAGCTGGCTGCCGTAGAACGGGACACCCGGACGGATCAGGAATTTCATGGCATTGCCTCCTTCGAGTCGGATCACGCCGACGACGCTACGTCGAGCGCGCGCGCTTCGCATCACCTGCGCTGACAGTCTTCCTTCGCACGCGACCGGCGCCGGGTAGGCGTGCAGGCGAGAGAGGTGCGGCGCGAGACCGTGGTCGGCGTCGTCGGCAACCGCTAGCTTCAGCGACCTTGGACCGCCAGCTTCACCGGCGATGCCCAGCTAGCACTACCTGGGATCTCCCGTATTTGTTGGGCTGACTATCCGTCTTGAGGATGCGAGCGCGCACATGCAAGGAACGCGCCGCTCGCACGGAGGATCTCGTTGCAGGCAGCGGTAAGCGGGGGGTAACCCCGTAAGCGCCCGGTATTGAGGCCGCGCAACAAGGTTCTTGCGTACGTTCACCGTTCGCCCCAGGATCGCCCCGTTACCCAACGTGAAAGGAGCACCCAATGCTCATAAGCACCACCGTCGAAGAGGACATCCGCTCAGCGCTGGACCTCGACCCGCGTATCCCCGATCCCGGCGAGATCGCCGTGCTCGCCGAGGACGGCATCGTGACGCTGCGCGGCACGGTCGGCAGCTTCCGCCAGCGCCGAGCGGCCGTCAGCGACGCCATCGACGTTGACCAGGACTACGAGATCCACGACGAGCTCAAGGTCCGCCTGCTCGACGAATGGCAGCGTGAAGACGCCGAGATTCGCGGCATCGCGCTCCAGATCCTGATGTGGGATGTCGAGGTGCCGGAGGAGTCGGTGGATGTAAAGGTCGAGGACGGCTGGATCACGCTCAAGGGAACGGTCAGCTACCAGTTCCAGAGTGACGCCGCCTACGAAGACGTCGCGGGCCTCTACGGCGTCTACGGCATCACGAACGAGATCAAGGTCGTGAACCCCTGAGCACCGGCGGCCTGCGCGGGCGTGAGGCCCGTCCGCACAGGCCGCTCCTCAACGCGGCGAGGCTCCCGGCACCCCGCCGACGCGCGACCGCGGCGCGTTCCCATAGCAATCGCATCTGGCGGCAGCGCCGTCGCCGTCTGGCCGGGTGGGCCGGCGCACCCGATCATCGACCTGTGTCCGTCGCCTTCGTACTCTCTGGTGGTGCCAGTCTCGGCGCATGCCAGGCCGGGATGCTGGAGGCGCTCTACGAGCGCGAAATCCACGCCGACATGATCGTCGGCACATCCGTCGGAGCGATCAACGGTGCGTTCATCGCGTCGCGCCCGCCCACGATCGAGACCGCGCGAGAGCTCCAGGCGCTCTGGCGCGGGTTGAGCAGGGGGCAGGTCTTCCCAGCCAATCCGCTCTCAGCGGGGCTCGGCCTGCTCGGCGTGCGTGACCACGTGGTCCCGGTGGGCCCGTTGCGCAGGCTGCTCCAGCGCCACGTCGCCTTCGAGGCGCTCGAGGACGCGGCGGTCCCAACGCACGTCATCGCCGCAGACGTGCTCACCGGCGAGGAGGTGAGGCTCTCGAGCGGGCCGGCCGTCGAGGCGATCCTTGCGAGCGCCGCGGTCCCCGGGGTATTCCCCTCCGTCAGCTGGCGGGGTCGCCGGCTGATGGACGGCGGCGCCATCAACAACACGCCGATCTCACACGCGGTCGAACTCGGCGCCGACCGCGTCATCGTGATGGCCGCGATCGGTAGCGGGCAACGTGCACGACCGCCCCACGGCGCGCTCGCCTCCGGCCTCGTGGCTATCTCGCACATCATCGCTCGGCGACTCGCCGAAGACATCGCCCGCTATCAAAGCCTGGTCGAGCTGGTGGTTCTTCCATCGCCGACCACCGCGAACCTGCCGACGGACTTCACCTGCTCGGAGGAACTGATCGCCGACGGCCTGAGGCGCGCTCGGTGGATGCTGACGCGCCGGGGATGCGCACGCGGCCGCCGCGGCGCCGCTCGGCTGCAGCGTGTCGCCTGAACTCCTGTGCGAGGCGAGGCAGGCCGCTCACGAGGCTTGGCGCGGTGAATCCGGCCCAGGTCCGACGGTCCGGCACGCCGGGCCCCGAAGGCGCCTGCGGCGATTGTCAGCGGTTGCACGCGGCCGTGGCGTCTTGTCCCATATGGCGTGGTGGCCAGGCGCCGCCGCGAGCGCCGCCCAACGGTCGCTGACCCCCGCGGCGCGCCCATCGACGTCCAACCATGGGCGCGTGTAGGTAGCCTGCTCCACGAATATGAGCGAGCAAGATTGATGCCGCCACTCCGGTGGTTTGCCGTCGGCACCGCGGATGCGTCGGTGCCCGATCCGGGCGCACAGGCGACGCGCGAGGCACTGGCGCACGAGCTGGCGCAGCTGCTGATCGTCTTCTGCTCAGAGGCGCTCGACCTGCGGGCGCTCTTGCGTGAGGTCCGTGGCGTCGCCGGCGACGTGCCGCTGATCGGCTGTACCACCGCGGGTGAGATCGCCACGAACGGTCCCCGTGACGCAAGCGTGGTCGTGTGTGCGCTGGGCGGCGAGGGCTTCGCGGTCGATACCGCGCTCGCGACCGACGCCTCCAGCGATCTACGGGCGGCGGGAGCAAGGGCGGCCCGCTGCGTTCCCTCGCGAGACGATCTGCCGCACCGAATCCTGCTGCTCCTCAGCGATGGCCTCGCGGGTGACCAGCGGGAGATCCTGCGCGGCGCATATGGCGTGCTCGGCTCGGGCGTGCCGCTCGTTGGCGGATGCGCCGGCGACGACCTGCACATGACCCGCACGCACCAGCTCTTCGATGATCTACTGGTCACGGATTCCGTGCTCGGCGCCGGCATCGCCTCCAGCGGACCGCTCGGGATCGGGGTGCGCCACGGCTGGCGGAGGGTCGGCGAGCCGATGCTGGTGACGCACAGCGGCGGCAACCGCGTCTACACGCTAGACGACCGGCCTGCGCTGGACGTCTACCTGGAGCGGCTCGCGATGAAGGAGGTCTCGCCCGAGAGCGAGGAGGCGCTTGCACGGCTCGCCCTGACGCATCCGCTCGGTCTGGGGCAGCGCAACGGCGAGGAGGAGGTGCGCTTCATCGGCGGAGCCGACTTCTCCGATCGCTCGCTGTCCTGCATTGCCGAGGTCCCGCAGGGCGGCCTGGTGTGGCTGATGGAGGGCGATGCGGAGTCCGTGCTCTCGGCCGCGGACGCCGCGTGCGCAGACTCGCTTGGGGCCCTGCGTGGGCAGCCGCCGCTGGGGCTGCTCGCCTTCGACTGCATCGCCAGGCGCAGCGTCCTGGGCGAGCACGGCATCAGGACGGAGATAGACCGGCTGAGCGAAAGCGCCCCCGGTGCGCCCATCGCCGGCTTTTACACATACGGCGAGATTGCGCGCACGAACGGGGTCGGCGGCTTTCACAACCAGACGCTGGTGGTGCTTGCCCTCGCCTGAGAACTCCACATCGGCGTGGTCGACTCAGCAGCTCGCCGAGTTCCTCGCCGCGGTGTCGTCCGCCAAAGGCGAGGCATCGGCAGCGCTCGCGGCAGTCGAGCGGGTGGCGGAGGCACTGGACGCCGAGGTGGCCGTGATCCTGCGCGGCCACGAGCTTGTGGCAGCCGTCGGATACCCCGAGCACAGCGCGCCGCTGGCGGAGCTCGAGTCGGTCGCCGCGAGTGCGCGTGATTCCCAGATCACGGTCCCCGGGGTGGGGATGTGCCCGGCGACCGCGGTCCCACTCGAGTACCCGCCGGGAGCGATGCTCCTGGTGGCCCGCTCGGGAGGCGGCGGCCTCAGCCGAACGGAGCAGAGCCTCCTGCGGGCGATGGCACGCGCGACCTCGATGACGATGCGGGTGCAGCGACTGCTCGAGGAGGAGCGGGCGAATCGCGAGATCGCAGAGCGGCTCGCGAATGAGCACGCGGCCCTGCGTCAGGTCGCCACGCTCGTCGCGGAGCTCGCGCCGGGAGATGAGATCTTCGCGGCCGTCGCCGAGCAGGCCGCCCGGCTGCACGGCGCCGGCTCGGCGTCGGTGGTGAGGTTCGAGCCGGACGGGTCGGCGCGTATCGCCGGCAGCTGGGGACCGATGCCTCCGGTCGGTGCGCGCGTCGACCTTTCCGGCGAAGGATTGACGACCGCGGTGCGGCGATCCGGCGAGCCGGTCCGCGTGGATGCCTACGAGGGGCGAGCTGGGCCGGTCATGGAGCTTGTCCGCGAGTTCGGAATCCACTCCTCCGTCGGTGCTCCAATCAGCGTCGAGCGCCGCATGTGGGGGATCATCGCGATCTTCGCGCACGGCAGCGGATCGCTTCCGGCTGACAGTGAGCAGACGCTGATGAGCTTCGGCGAGCTCATAGCCACCGCCATCTCCAACGCGCAGGCACGCGTTGAGCTCCGGCGGGTCGCGGACGAGCAGGGCGCCCTGCGGCGGGTCGCCACGCTGGTCGCCGGCGGAGCATCGCCCCCTGAGACCTTCTCAGCCGTCGCGGCCGAGGTCGCCCGGCTCTTCGACGCCGAGATCGCGCTCGTCCTGCGGTTCGAAGCGGACGGATCCGCAACCGTGGTGGGAGCCCGCAGCGAGCCCGGCAATGAGGTCCGGCTCGGCACGGAGTTGGTCGTCGCCGGCGTGGGCGTCGTGGTCTCCGTGCGTCGAACCGAGCGTCCGGCGCGCAGCGAGCGATTCGATGGGCCCGCGGGGTCGGTCGCCGGTTACCTGCAACGGCTGGGCGCCCGCTGCGGCGTGGGGGCGCCTATCACCGTAGGTGGTCACCTCTGGGGCGCGGTGGTCGCTGCGACGAGGAGACCAGAGGCACTGCCCGCGGACAGTGAGTCGCGCGTGGGAGAGTTCACCGAGCTCGTCGGGACCGCGATCGCAAAGACGGAACTTCGCGCCGAGCTGAACGCATCGCGTGCGCGACTCGTCGTCGCCGGAGATGAGGCACGGCGGCGCATCGAGCGTGACCTTCACGACGGAGTACAGCAGCGCCTGCTCGCGCTCACGCTGGCCCTGCGCAACGCCGCCGACATCGTGCCGGGCGACCTCACCGATCTCGCGCAGCAGCTCTCGCGGATCGTGGACGGGCTCAACGACGTGTTCGAGGAGCTCCGCGAGCTCTCGCGCGGTGTTCACCCGGCGATCCTCTCGCAGGGGGGGCTCGTGCCGGCCCTGAAATCGCTCGCCCGCCGTTCGGCGGTGCCGGTCGAGCTTGAGCTGGGGACGGTCGAGCGTCTTGCACCGCCGGTCGAGGTTGCGGCCTATCATGCCGTGTCCGAGGCGCTCGTGGACGTCGCCAGGCACTCCGGCGCGTCGCTGGTCAGGGTGAAGCTGGCGGTCGAGGATGCCACGCTGCGACTCACGGTCCACGACGACGGGGGTGCCGATCCCACGCGTGGCTCCGGGCTCGCCGGGCTCGCCGACCGCGTGGAGGCGCTTGGCGGTACGATCGCGGTGAGCAGCCCCGAAGGCAAGGGCACAGCGATCGTGCTCGAGCTGCCAGTCGAGCCGATATCGGGGCTTCCCACCGCCCAGGTGCCGCAGCCGGGGTCCGGCGGCCCCTCGCCGCGCGTAGGCGAGCAAGGCTCGTCAGCGACTGGGAGCGCAAACGGTGAAGAGGGGAGCTGGCCTTGAACGGAAACCTTGAGACGCGCCGCTGGCGCGTGATTCTGGCCGAGGACGACGTCCTGCTGCGCGAGGGCCTGGCGAGCCTTCTGCGGGGCGCCGGAGTCGAGGTCGTCGGCCAGGCCGGAGATGCGTCTGAGTTGCTCCATCTCGTCGAGCGCCACGAGCCCGACCTGGTGGTGGTGGACATCCGTATGCCGCCGACGCATTCCACCGAGGGGCTCGACGCCGCCCGGCGCATTCGCGCCGAGCACCCGAGCATCGGAATCCTCGTCCTCTCAGCACATGTCGAGGTCGAACACGCGATCGACCTGATCGCGGCTGGCGAGCGGACGGGCTACCTGCTGAAGAGCCGCGTCACCGAAGTCGATCAGTTGCTCGAGACGCTCGATCGAATCGCCCAGGGCGGCTCGGTCGTCGACCCGGCACTGGTTCAGGAGCTCGTGGAGGCTCGGCGCAAGAACGACCCCCTGAGCGAGCTCTCAGAGCGCGAGCGCGAGGTGCTCGCGCTGATGGCGGAGGGTCGCTCGAATGCCGGCATCGCCCGTCAGCTCTGGGTCACCGAGGGCACGGTCGAGAAGCATGTCCGAAGCATCCTGTCGAAGCTTTCCCTCGAGGCGACGTCGGATGATCATCGGCGCGTGCTTGCCGTGCTCGCGTTCCTGGAAGCACGCTAGCGAGGGCGGTCGAGGAGCTCCCTGACCGACTCGGCCGAGAGTTCCGCCTTTGCGATGAACCCCACGGCCGTGCTCTCGGCGACGAGGTCGGAGAAGTCCTCGCCGGGGTGGGCGGAGATCAGGATCACCGGGCAGCCGTCGTCCGACTTCTCCGCGAGCTTCCGTACCACGGTGAAACCGCTCTCACCGGCGAGGTCGATGTCGACGAGGACGAAGTCCGGTTGGAGCTCATGAACACGCTCGACGCCCTCGGCAACGCTCCCAGCAACGCCCACGACGGTGAGACCTTGGCGCTCGAGCAGTACGCGCACGGCGTCCAAGAAGGACTCGTTGTCATCGACGATCACGCACCTGCGTGGCACTCAGCAAGCTTCGCAGCCAAAGCGAGCCGCACACATTGAAGCCACCTGCAATTCGAGGGGCAGGACAGCGGGGGGGTGAAGATGGTTGCTGGCAGCGATGACAATCCGGCGCGTGCGCGAAAAGCTACCTACCGCCAAACGTAATCGCCAACCTTGACGAGAGGATGATGGAGCAGGGCACCCACACTCACCGTCGTCCCGGCGCGCAGAGCTCGCACCGATGGCCCCGTGTGGCCAAGGGTCTGGCGCAGGAGCCGCGATGCTCGTAGACCGCGAGCGTGAGAAGCGCTCCATCGAGCGCCTCGTACAGACGGTCCGCGCCGGCTCCAGCGCGGCGATCGTGCTCTGCGGCGAGCCAGGAATAGGCAAGACCGCATTGCTCGACTACGCGGCGGAGGCGGTGCCGGACCTCCAGGTGATCCGCGTGACCGGTGTGGAGCCGGAGATGGATCTGGGCTTTGCCGCGCTTCATCAGCTGGCGCGGCCGCTGCTGTCCTTTCTGGTCCGGCTGCCGGTCCCCCAGCAGGAGGCGTTGCGCGCCGCGTTCGGCCAGCTCGACGGGCCGACGCCCGACCGCTTCCTGGTGGGTCTGGCGATGCTCAGCCTGCTCACCGCCGCCGCCGAGGTGCGGCCGCTGCTGTGCCTCGTTGACGACGCGCAGTGGCTGGACAGCGAATCCGGGGAGCTCCTGGCATTCGTGGCGCGCCGGCTGCATGCCGAGCGCGTCGGCATGCTCTTCGCGGTGCGCGAGAGCCCCGAGCGGGACCCCCACCTAGGGGGTCTCCCGAGCCTTTGCCTCGGCGGCCTTCCCGACCGCGCGGCCGAGGAGCTGCTGCAGGCGATCGCCCGCGGTCCCGTGGACACCGGTGTCGCCCGACGCGTGATCGCCGAGACGCGAGGAAATCCACTTGCGATCCTCGAGCTGACCGACGAGCTGTCGGCGGCCCAACTCGCAGGAGTCGCAATGCTGCCCGAGCCATTGCCGGTCGGAGCCATGTTGGAGGAGCGCTTCCTGCAGCAGATCGGCGGCCTCCAAGGCCCGTCGCGAATGCTGCTCCTGCTGTGCGCGGCCGACTCATCGTTGGACGCCGACGTGCTCCGGAGCGCGGCCGCGCAGCTGAACCTCGACGTGGGGGTCGCCGCGCTCGCCGCGGAGCACCATCTGGTGCTCGGACGACAGGTCCACTTTCGGCATCCGCTCGTTCGCTCGGCCGTGTACGCGGCGGCGAGCGGCGGCGAGCGGCGGCGCGCTCACGAAGCGCTGGCCGCGGCGTACATCACCGAGCCGCAGCGGGATCGACGCGCGTGGCATCGCGCCGCCGCGACCGTCGGCCCCGACGAAGATATCGCCGCGGAGCTCGATCATTCGGCTGATCGTGCGCGGGCGCGCGGCGGCTATGCGGCGAGCGCGGCGCGACTGGCGCGCGCGGCTGAGCTCACCGTGGATCGGTCACTGCGCGCCGACCGGCTTCTCAGGGCGGCGACTGCCGCCCTCGCCGCCGGAGCGACGGATGTCGCGCATGCACGCCTCGACGAGGCGATCCCCCACCTGACCGGCGTACGTCCCCTGGCTGAGGCGCGCCGGCTGCGCGGCGTGATCCGGTTTGCTCGCGGCGGCACCGATGCGCCCGCGATCCTACTTCAAGCCGCTCGGGAACTGGCTCCGATCGACCTGCCCACAGCGCGCGAAACGCTGCTCGATGCGCTCGAGGCGGCGCATTGGTTTGGTGGCGAAGCCGAGGGCGCAAGCGTGCGCGACGTGGCTCGCCTCGTGCAGGCCACGCCCGCGGCGGGACCCCAGAGCACGGCGGACCTGCTGCTCGACGGGTTCGCAGCGCGCCTGACCGGGAGCTTTGCGAGCGCAGTGACACCGCTGCGAGCGGCCGTCGCGGCATTGCGCGAGGACGAGCTCGAGACGCGTGAGGCGATGCGCTGGCTCGGCCTCGGCTGTTGCGCGGCTGGCGAGCTTTGCGATGCCGAGTCCCTGGGCGTGCTCGCCGGGCGCTGGGTGACGGCCGCCCGAGCAGCCGGTGCGCTGAGCGTCCTGCCGCTGGCGCTCGGGGTGCTGGCGGGCGCCGAGGTGCTGGCCGGGCACTTCGACGTGGCTGAGGGGTACCTTGACGAACGGCGCGAGGTGGCCTCGGCGACCAACACGGGTGTGCTCGGAACGATAGCCCCGCAGCAGCTGCTGCTGATGGCCTGGCGGGGTCGGGCGAGCGAGGCGCGGTCGGGCGCCGCGGCCGTGCTCGAGGAATCGATCGAGCACAGCAGCGGCAACGTCGTGGGCTACGCCAGACACGCCTGCGCGGTGCTCGAGCTCGGTCTGGGCAACTACGAGGCGGCGCTGGGGGCGGCGATCGACGCCTACGAGGACGACCCCCTGTGCCTGGGCACGCACGTGCTGCCCGACATCGTGGAGGCGGGCGCCCGCTGCCGTTCCCACGCGGTGGCGCTGTCCGCGCTCGAGCGCCTCTCCGACCGGGCGGTCGCGTCGGGAACAGACCTGGCCCTCGGCCTGCTGGCGCGGTCGCGGGCGGTGCTGGCCCAGGGCGGCGCCGAGCCCCTCTACCGAGAATCCATCGAGCACCTCGCTCGAACCTCGGTCACCCCTGAGCTCGCGCGCGCGCACCTCTTGCTGGGTGAGTGGTTGCGGCGCGAGCGCAGACGCCGGGATGCCCGCCGTGAGCTGCGCGCTGCAGAGGAGCTCTTCAGCGTGATCGGCGCGGCCGCCTTCGCCGAACGGTCCCGAAATGAGCTGCTTGCGACCGGCGAGCACACCCGCCGACGCAGCATCGAGACCCGGGACGAATTGACCGCGCAGGAGGCGCGCATTGCGGAAGAGGCCGCGCACGGCGCGTCCAACGCGGAGATCGCGGCGCAGCTCTTCATCAGTCAGAGCACCGTGGCATACCACCTGCGCAAGGTCTTCCGCAAGCTCGGCGTCGACTCCCGCGCACAGCTCGCCCGGGCGCTCGCCCGGGAGGGCGTGCCTGCAGGGACCGCCAGTCCAGTCGCATCCCGGGCGCTCATCGCGCAGGGGGAGTCAACCCACAGCCTGGTGGCCTGAGCCCCGCGGGCCCTGCGTCCGCAATTGGGTGAGTCTCGGCCGCGGTCCCGCCGCCCACGGTTGAGCCGGCTAGCGCTCCACGGCGACGACGCGTGGTGCCGGGCCGAACTGGCGACGCAGCAACAGGTAGGCGAAGCCGCCGCCGATCAGCGGGACGAGCTGCCCGACAGCCTGGTAGAGGATCACCGTCGCCACCGCGGCGTTGTGTCCCACCCCGTAGAGGATCAGCATTCCGACCATGCCCCCGATCGCCCCGGCCCCCGCGGGCAGGGGGATCGAGCCCCCGAGCGCACCGATGATGTAGGCCATCAGGACCACGGCGAAACCGGGCCGCGGATCGGCATGGATGGCGATGAAGGCGCTCCAGAGCACGAGCACGTCGAAGCCCAGATAGGCGAGCGCTCCGAGTACGCTCCTCAGGCCGGCGCGGTGAAGGAGGAGCCGCTTGGTGTCCTCGACCGCATCGGCGAGCGCTGTGATGAAGGCTGCGACCTTGGCATGCCTGCTCCTGGTCCGCTCCGCATAGGCACCGGCGTGGCGGGCGACGAGTAACGCTGCGGCGATGCCGATCGCCGCGAGCCCGGCGGGCAGCAGCGTGAGCGCCAGGTTCGGCTCCCCGGGGAAGATGCCGATCGCGAGTCCAACGCCGAAGATGATCAGCGCGAACGCGTCCACCGCGGTGTTCAGAAAGCTGAGGTTGAACTGCCGCTCGGCGACGAGCCTGGTCGGCATTCCGAAGCGGTGGAGGATCCAGGCGCCGACACCGACACTCGAAAGCGACCCGCCGGGGACGAGCATGCCGCCTCCGAGCTGCGCCCAGGCGGCGCGCGTGTCCATGCGCTCGCCGCGCCCATCGCGGCTCAAGAGGCGCTCGGGGTCGACGATCGCGCGCCATGAGGCGACGAAGCCCGACTCGGAGAGCACCTCCAGTCCGCACGCGGCCAGAACCCATTGCCAGCGCACCTGCTCGAGGCTCGTGAGGGCGGCACTCAGCCCGGGGATCAGCCTCACCACGAGGTAGGCAAAGACGAGGTAGCCGACCAGCTTGAGCGCCTTCCGCTGCAGCCGACCCTTCGCCGCGGTGAGCGCCCATCGGCTGTGGCGCGGTGAGGCAGGGGTTGGCCCCGCAGCGAGGCGCAGCTCGACCGCGTCTTCCATCACGGCTCACTGAAGGCCAAAGCGCGCACGCTTCGAGCATGGCGGTGCCAACGTGGGGGCGGATGCGAGTTGTGACGCGCGCCATACGTCCTGGTTCTCGCCGGCGCCGAAGTCGGTCTTTGTGCACGCGGCCTGTCGATCCACGTTCGACAGATGAGGAGCGACCCTCTTCCCGCCGACGCGCGGGCGGGCCCGGAGAGCTCCGACCTGCCCGGCACCGGAGCCACCAACACCTCACAGGGCGCGGGCTCCGGCGCGGAGGGAAAGAGCTTCCTACGACGGCACCGGCGTGCGGCCGGCTCGATCCTGCTCGGGGCGGCCGCGCTCGGCTTCGCCTACTACGTCCTACCGCAGATCGCCGGACTGGGCTCCACCGTCGAACGCCTGCGCTCCGGGAATCCGTGGTGGCTCGGGGTGGGCGTACCGTTCGAGGCACTCTCCCTGGCGGCGTACGTGATTCTCTTTCGCACCGTGCTGTCGCGCAACGACCAGCGCATCGACTGGCGAGTGAGCTATCAGATCGCGATGGCGGGCGGGGGCGCGACCAAGCTGTTCGCCGCCGCCGGCAGCGGTGGCGTGGCGGTCACGGTGTGGGCACTGCGCGCCGCCGGGCTCACCGCCGACGGGGTCGCGCAGGGACTCCTGTCGTTGCAGATCCTCAACTACGCGGTGTACATGGGCGCGCTCGCGCTCGTCGGCGGCGGCCTCTGGCTGGGCGTGTTCCCCGGCAGGGCGCCGCTCGGTCTGACCCTGGTCCCCGCGCTGTTCGGCCTCGTCGCGATCACTGCGGTGCTCGCGATGCGCTGGGTCGCGGCGCCCGTCGAACGGTTCATGCTGCGCCGCGCGCAGCGCTCCCACAAGCGCATTGCCCACTGGTGGCGCAACGCCGCGAGCGTCCCGCGCGCGCTTGAACATGGCCTGAGCTGCGCGTTCAGCATCGTGCGCGGGCGTGACCGCTCCTGGCTGGCGGCGATCCCGGCGTGGGGCTTTGACATCGCCGTGCTCTGGGCGTCGTTTCGCGCCTTCGGCCACTCCCCTCCCGCGGCGCCGCTGATCATGGGTTACTACGTTGGCACGCTCGGCAACGCACTCCCGTTGCCGGCCGGGATCGGCGGCGTCGAGGGGGGGATGATCGGGTCGTTCATCGGCTTCGGCGTCAACGCCAGTCTTGCGGTGCTCGCCGTGCTCGGATACCGCACGATCTCGTATTGGCTTCCCGCGCTGCCCGAGGCGGTCGGCTACCTGCAGCTGCGGGGAACCGTTGGGGAATGGCACCGGCATCCGGCGGCCTCGGCCCGGCGTGCGTTGGCGCATCGCGGGGGCGAAGAGAAGACGCCCGCACCGCAACCGGCCACCACCGCACGCGAGGCGCCGAGCTCCGCGACGACCGACCGTCCTGGGGGACGGCCCCAGGCGCCGGCCGCGCCGTAGCAGCGCTTCGCGTCGAGGCAGCGATGCGGGGAGGCAGCCGCCGCGGGCGGTAGGCCGATGCGACGAGCTCCTCGCCATGGACGACGCGCCGTGCGGAGCACGCGTCGCCGCGGCGCCGATCCGCTCAAGCTGACGCCACCGGCCCGCAGGCTCAGCAACTCGCCCGGCGCGGCGAGGGGCGCCGAGGAAGAGCGCCTCGGCAAGCCATGCGCCCGAGCCGCGCTCGAGCATTCCGAACCCGCCGCCCCTGTCGAGCGTATGACCGAGGCTATGGCCAGGTCTCGGTGCCGACGGTCAGGCTCGTTCGGCGTGTGGAACATCGGGCGCGGACGCGAGCGCCGCGTCGAGCTCGGCCTGCGCCTCGGCGGCGAGCGTGCCCCGTGTGACGGTGGTCGCCCTCGCGCCGATCGCCTCCAGCATCTCGCCTATCTCCAACGGCCCCGCGATCAGGAGCAGAGCCGACGAGGAAGGCGGGACGGCATCGCGGAGGCGGTCGGTGAGCCCCGCCGGCTCGGGCTCCACCTCGCTGGGGGCGCCCGACCGCGAGCCGATGACGGTGCCGAGAACGAGACCGACGGCGATGCCAGGCGGGCCGAGGACCGCTCCCACGAGCCCGCCCGCGAGCGCGCCCCTCCCGGCCCCGATCTCGGAGACGTGGTCGTTCTCGTCGACGTCCACGTAGCGACCCGCGAACGTCCCGCGCAGCACGAGGCGCCCATTGCGGTGGTGCTCCACCACGCCCACCTCGCGCAGCCACGGCACGCCGCCGTAATGCTCACACGCGGCGGCAAACCGCTGCGCCGCCGCGCTCTCGTCCTCGAACCACATGAGCGCGAACTGGAGCTCCTGATTCTTCAGCCCGGAGTTCTCGGCCGCTGCCGGCCTATCGGTCTCGTGGGCGCCCATTCGCCTACGCGGCAGCGCCCGCGCTCGTGGTGTCCTTGTGCAGATGGAGCTTGGACTTGAGCTCCTCGATCTTGGCGTGAATCTCTGCGACGTGCTTCTCGTGGCGCTGTTTGTGAAGCTCCTTGCGCGCCCGTCTCTTCGCTGCCCGCTGCGCGTCCTCGGCAGCGGCTATCTCCGCTTCCACGGCCGGGACGTGTCGCCGCAGGACCGTGCCGGAAAGACGCGCCATCGCCGTGTCGATGACCTCGGAGCTCGGCTCTGAGACCTCTGCCAGCAGAGCGGTACGGCCAACCCGCACGGAATCTGAGATGTCGCCGAGCACCGACTCGACGTCGTCTTCATCGTGGACGTCGAAGAGCGCGCCGATCAACACCCCGGTCGCTCCTCCGATCAGGATTCCCAGCGGGCCACCGAGGATTCCGATCAGGAGTCCGAGGATCCCGCCGGTCGCGGTTCCCACGATCTCGCGATCCGCGACCTCGTCCTTGATCACAATGTGTCCGTCGTCGCCGCGGAAGACCACCGCAGCCGCTCGGAGGTCGACCTGCCCCTGGGCATCCAGCTCCTTGAGGTCGGTGAGGGCCTCGTAGGCGTTGCTGTCGTCATGAAAGCTGACGGCGATCACGTTGTCCGGGCCATCCAGCTCGCCGGCCATTTTGCGGCTCCTTTCGTTCGCGAGGGAATTCGGTTCCCTCCAGCGTGGGCCCCACGGTCCTTCGGCCCCATAACGACCGCAACGCTCGCCGACAGCGGCCGCTTATGGGGTGGCGCGCGCTGCGCTGGGTAAGACCTGGTTCATGCTGCCGTCGCTTGAGGTTGATCCAGCGGGTGAGTGCTCGACACCGGCTGCGCCCGGCGCCGCCGGCCCCTCGGTCGCCGGCGCATGACCCCGCGAGGACCACCAGTAGCTCAGCACTATCTGGATCGCCGCGGCCGTGGGGATCGCGATCAGCGCGCCGAGGATCCCGAGCAGCGACGCGCCGGCCAGCACCGCCACGATCGTGACGATCGGATTGACACGCAGCATCCTGTGGTAGATCAGCGGCTGGACCACGTAGTCCTCGATGCGCTGCCAGATGACGATGGCGACGATCCAAACGATCGTCGCGACTGGGAAGTTCACCGTGACCGTCGCCAGCGCGACGACGATTGAGCCGAGCGTCGCGCCGACGAGCGGTATGAGGTCGAAGAAACCGACCACGAAGCCGAGGGACAGGGCATAGGGAACGCCCAGGATCGACAACACGATCCAGGTGAAGATCGTGGCCAGGGCGCTGATCAGGATGTTCCCCAGCATGTAGCCGGCGACCGCGCGGTTTATATCGATGATCAGCTGGCGATAGCGCCCCTCGCGGGAGCCGGTCAGGGAGAGTCCCATGTTCACGTAGTCGCGCCCGTGGAGGGTGAGCAGGAACGTGAGCGCAAGCACCGTGATGAGCTGCCCGAGGAAACTTGCGGCCGACACGGTCACCTGCTTCAGCGGCCCGGCCAGGTGAGCCAGCGTCTGTGGCAGCCGGCGGGCATCCAGCACGAGCTTCGCGCTGATGTGGTAGCGATCGTCGTAGTGGCGGAACGTCGAGTTGGTGCGCAGGTCGTGCGCGTAGCGCGGCGCGTCGTGCGCCAGCTGCCCGATCTCCTTGACGAGGCTCGGCACGACCACGTACCCAACGACGAGCACGGCGGCGATCAGCAGCGTGTAGACCCCGAGGATGACGATCGCCCTGTGCGCGCGGATCCGGCGATCCAGCGCGTCCACGATCGGGAGTATCGCGAGCGCGACGAACACGCTGATCGCGGCAAGCCGCACCACCGTTCGGATCCGCCAGAGCAGGTAGAGCGCGATCGCGCACCCAATGACGACCAGCAGGATCCGCAGCACTCCGCGAAGCGATGGTGTCGCCAGGCGCACCAGCGACGCCTGCGGCGAATCTGGCGTACGCGGCGCCGGCAACGGGTCGCGATCGCTCGGCGCGACGGGCTCCCGGGCGCCGGCGGGGGTCACCTGTGTTGCCACGATCCGCGCCCGACGCTCACAGCCATCCCGCGATGGTCTGCACCAGCACGACGGTGGAGAGCGCGCCCACGACGACGACGCAGACCGTCGCGAGCGCGCGGAAACGAGGCCCGTTTGCGGCTTCGCCGAGCACGGAGCGCCTGCTCGCCAGGACGAGTATGTAGGTCAGCAGCACCGGCGTGATGAAGCCATTGAGCACCTGGGCGTTGACGACCAGTTCGACGGCGTTGCCGGGCAGCAGTGCAATCATGGCGCCGATCACGAGCTGCGTCGTGAAGAGCCCGTAGAAGACGGGCGCCTCGTGGATCTTGCGCGAGAGCGAGCGCTCGACGCCGGCGGTCTCGGCTATCGCATACGCGCTGGAGAGCGGCACGATCGTCGCGGCGAGCAGCGAGGCCCCGAGGAGCCCCACGGCGAAGAGCTGTTCCGCGGCGGCCCCGGCAACCGGGCGCAGCGCGCTCGCCGCTTCGGCCGCGGAATTGAGCGCCCCGTGGCCCCCGATCGCGGCCGCCGTGGCAATGATGATGAAGATCGAGACGACGTCGGAGAGAATCGCCCCGTTCACGGTGTCAAAGCGCTCTCCGCGGTAGGTCTTGGCCGTGACGCCCTTGTCGACGACCGCGGAGGTCAGATAGAACTGCATGTAGGGGGTGATCGTGGTGCCGATCAGAGCGACCGCCATGAACAGGAACGCGTTCGAGCGCAGGAAGTGCGGCCAGAGCAGATTGCTGAGCACCGCGCCCGTATGGGGATGGCCGAGGAAGGCTGAGATCGGATAGGCGATGAACACGAGGCCCATCGCGAGGAAGACGCGTTCCGCGCGCGAGTAGTTGCCAAGCACCGTCACCGCCCAGATCGCCGTCAGCGCGAGCGGCACGGCGATATAGCGCGAGATGCCGAAGATTTCCATCGACGCCCCGATGCCGGCGAACTCGCTCACCGTCAGACCGGCGTTGGCGATGAAGAGGAGGACCATCGCGGTCGCGCCGCTGCGCAGGGAGAACTGCTCGCGGATCAGCGCACCGAGCCCCTGCCCTGTGTAGGCCCCGAGCCGCGAGCACATCTCTTGGACGACGACCAGCGCGACCGTTATCAGCACCATCAGGAACAGCGTCCGATAGCCGAACTGCGCGCCCGCGCTCGCGTACGTGAGGATGCCGCCGGCGTCGTTGCCGGCGTTCGCCGCGATCAGTCCGGGCCCGAGAATCGCGAGGAACGCGAGCCCGCGGCCGATCCACCGCGGAGGCGTCCGCGCAGCCCCGCCGACGGGCGCGTCGACCGCGCTCACGACGAGCCGTCTTTCGAATTGTCGGCCGCCTGCAGCGCCGCCTCGACTTCGCCGGCGCGGAGCTTGCGCAGCTCGTCCGAGCCAACGGCCAGCGCAAGACCCGCTCCGGTATGGCCCGCGAGCTCGGACCGGCGCCCGTGCCCTGCGCCATCGGCGCGTGCGGGGGAGAACGAGGCGATCGTCGCCCAGTCGATGACGCGTCGGGGGCGAAACCGGGAGCGTAAGCGCCTCGGTCCGATCCGCCGCAGAAGCGCGCCGACCCCAACCTCGATACCGGCCACCTCCACACGACCGTCGATCTCCACTAGGTAGATGTCGGCCGGGCGCACCAGCTGCATGCCGTCGGTGTCGACGACCTGGCGATCGAGCACGTCGTGCGCAAGGGCGACGTCGGCGGCGTGTCGCTCCAGTGCCCGCGCGTAGACCGCGGAGGATCGAAGGCGGGCGGAGGCCGGGGCGGTGATCTCGACCGACCTCGTGCCGACGAGCACCTCTTGGCCGCCACTGCGAATGACGATCGCCGTGGCGCGCGGATGGGCGGCCCCGCGGGTCCAGTGCACGATCACGTCCCGCAGCTCTCCCACCGGCCTACCCCCAGAGTCCCTGACCTCGGAGCCGACAAGCGCCGCGAGGGATATCAGTGAGCCCCGCAGAGCGCGCGCGGACGCGTTGTCACGCAGCCGACGCGCACGGGCCTCGCGCAGGCTTGAGACGACCTCGGAGGGGAAGTGGGCGTCGAGGTCCCCGCCACGCCCGGGCCGCCAGGAGCGTCGGATGAGACTCATGCCGGGACGCTGGGCCCACGCAACGTCGCCTCTCAGACCATCGATGGGTCCGGGTCATAACCAGGAGTGCTCACCAGGTGACCGCGCCCGCGCCAAGGTTCGGCATGGGCGCCCAACCAGTAGGCCAACGGTCAATCCAGGCGGCCCGTGCGGCGCCGAGGCAGTCGGGCTCAGCGCTCTCCGACCTCCG
>Ga0335085_10006186_pt1 | contig 18982 bp, 14 predicted proteins | sample Lox_Sample_45_FD_206712 | JGI IMG/M metagenome (GOLD analysis project Ga0335085, IMG submission 206712) | Soil microbial communities from Loxahatchee National Wildlife Refuge, Florida, United States - Lox_Sample_4.5 | ecosystem: Environmental > Terrestrial > Soil > Wetlands | place: USA...
TTGCACTGGACGCTCGCCGGGAGCGCGCCGCGCATGGTGAGCCACATGACGACCTCGGAGCCTTCGAATCCGCCGAGCCTCGCGTACTCGGCGATGGTCATCTCAGCGAGCCTTTCCGGATCGCGCTCGAAGAGATCGAGGAAACGGCTGTCCCATTCCGGGTTGTTGAACCCGGCACGCTCGCCGTGCACCTGGTGCGACAGACCACCCGTGGCGGCGATCGCCACCTTGAGATCCTCGGGATAACTCTCGATGGCGCGACGCAGCGCCTGCCCGAGTTTGTAGAAACGCCGCGCGCTCGGGATGGGAAACTGGAGCACCCCCATCTGCAGCGGCACGAGGCGCACCGGCCAGTCAGGCTCGTGCGGGCAGAGCACCGAGAGCGGCGAGAAGCAACCGTGGTCGAGCGCCCTGTCCTGGAAGAACGACATGTCGAACTCGTCGGCCATCAGCGAGTGGCCGATGTGCGCGGCTAGCTGCGGATGGCCTTTCACCGCGGGCAGGTCGCGCGGGCCGGCGCCCTCATCGGCCACGCGCCACTGCGGGCCCACGCCGAGCGCGAACGCCGAGTAGTGATCGAAGAAGAAGGAGGTCACGTGATCGTTGTAGATCAGGAGCAGCACGTCGGGGCGTTTCTCGGCGAGCCAGGCGGCCAGCGGCGCGAAGTTCTCGAAGATCGGCTTCCAGACGGGATCGTCACGCTTGTTCCTGTCGTAAGCGAAGCCGATGGTCGGCGTGTGCGACGCGGCGATGCCGCCGATGATGCGTGCCATGCCTATGCTCCTCCGCAGAAGGGATCAGGGCGAAGGGGACCACGTTTCGCGCGAAGCCCCTGCGCCTTCAATGAGGACGTGCCGCCCGCGGCCGCGCGCGTCCCCTTTCTCACGACGCGAACCCCAGCAGCTCGCTCGGCGTGTCCACCAGAAGCCTACGGCGGGCGGAGGCGTCCGGGAAGAGGGCGAGCACCAGCTTGAGCAGCACGCCGTAGTCGACGCGCGCCGGTGCGCGCAGATAGGGCCAGTCCGACGCCCAAAGGCAATGATCGAGCCCGAAGGCGCCGATCAACGCCTCCACGAAGGGCCACGCATCCTTGTGGGGTGCCGGCTCGCGCGAGAACTTCACCAGGCCCGAGAGCTTGACGAAGGCGCGCCGGGTGCCGCCGAGCTCGAGCAGGGCTCGGAAGCCCGCCTGGTCGAGGCCCCGATCGACGGTAGGACGCCCGCAATGGTCGACGAGCACCCGCACGCCGGAACCCGTGAGGAGCGGCATCATCGGCACGAGCTGATCGTGCTCGACCTGAATGTCCACGAACATCTCCAGCGCCTCGAGTCTCTCGAGCAGTGGCTGGGCGGCACGGTAATAGTCGACACCGTAGTGCGTCACGTTCCACGCCACGCCGAGGACTCCCTTGCTCTTGAGCTGCCCCAGCTCGTCGATGCTCGCATCGTTGCGAACCACCGCGATGCCCTTGTAGCGACCGTCGCCGCGGGCGATCGTGTCGAGCATGCACGAATTGTCGAGGCCATAGCCGGAGTTGGGCCCGACGAGCAGTGCGTGCTGCGTGCCGTAGGCTTCCATCACTTGCGCAAGCTGCGCCGGCGTTCCCATCTCCTGACCCGTCGGGGCGTAGTGCGTGTCTGCACGGTAGGGGAAGCGCGCGGGATCAAGCACGTGCACATGGCAATCGATCTTCGGCTCGTCGAAGATGCGAACGTTCACGGCGCAGGCGCCTAGAAAGTAGCCGCGATCGCCTGCTTCAACGCGGGTGTGATCTCGGGCATGACGCCGAACCACGCATTGAACGCGGGGCGCGCCTGGTTGAGGAGCAGCCCGAGACCGTTGACGGTTACGTTGCCACGCTGGCGCGCCGCGGCCAGCAGCGGCGTCTCGGGCGGGACGTAGATGAGGTCGCCGACCAGCGCGCCCCTCGGAAGGCGATCGAGCGCGATCTCCAGCGGTGGCTTGCCTGCCGAGCCGAGGCTGGTCGCGTTGGCGAGAAGCGCGACCCCGTCGAGCGCCTCCTCGCGCCGCTCCCAGGGCAGCACCTTCACCACCGAACCGACGGCTGCGGCGATGTCCTGCGCCTTGTCCGGCGTACGGTTGGCCAGCCGGATCTCCTTCGCCCCCTGCGCCGCGAGGCTAGCAACCACGGCGCACGCGGCACCGCCCGCGCCCAACACGAGGATCGGGCCGCTGTCGGGTTGCCATTTCGGGTCGACGTCGCGCAGGCTCTGGATGAAGCCGTTGCCGTCGTTGTTGAAACCGCTCAGCGTCCCGTCCTTCTCCACGACGACCGTGTTGACCGCGCCGATCCGGCGCGCGAGGTCATCGACATGGTCGAGCAGCGGAAAGATCGCCTGCTTGTGCGGCGTAGTGACGTTGCAGCCACGCAGGCCGAGCGCCGCAATGCCGCGCACCGCCGCCTCGAGCTTCTCCGGCGGTACGCCGAACAGGACATACCGCCCGGGAATGCCGTAGTGCGCGAGCCAATGGTTGTGGATCACGGGCGAGCGCGAGTGCGCCACCGGCCACCCGAGGAGGCCCGCGATGCCGAAGGTGTTGGGTTCTGCCATCGTTCGCTTTCTTCTCCTGGGTCCCTACTGGGCCGACGCCGGCGGCAGCACGGCGATGACCTCCTGCTTGCCATTTACGACCTTGGTCATGAAGCTCTCGCGATCGAGATCCCCGTTCTTGTCGAAGCTAACGTCCATGAGCACGCCCGGGTAGTCCTTCGCCGACAGCTTGACGCCGTGCATGGCGCTGGCGAACGCCTTGGGATCGAGTTTGCCAACCTTCTCGGTGACGGCCTTGACGACGTACATCGCCGTGTAGCCCTTGATGCCGTTGTGGTCCGGCTTGTACCCGTACTCCTTCTGGAATTTCTCTGCGAAGGATTTGATCAGAGGATTGGGAGCATCCGCCGTGAGGCCCACGTGCGCGACGGCGCCGTTGGCGGCCTCGCCGGCGAGCTCGATGACCTTCTGGCTGGTGAGCACCGTCTCGCCGACAATCGGCTTGTCGTAACCCTGCTTCCTGAGCTCGCGCAGGCAGCGCGCCGCTTCCTCTTCATTGGTGTAGACAAACAGCGCGTCGGCGTTCGCCTGCTTGACCTTGAGCACCGCGCTTGAAAAATCGAGCTGACCCGGATCGGTCGACACGTCGGCGACGACCTTGACGCCGAGCGGCTCGAGTGCCTTGACGAAAACATCGCGCCCGCCCTTGCCGAAGTCGTTATTGGTGAAGATGATCGCCACGCTCTTCGCTTTCAGGTTGTCCTTCAAATAACGCGCCACCTTCGGCATGGCGGTGGTCTGGGTGAAGGAGGTGCGAAAGATGTAGGGATTGCCCTGCTGCGTGATCGCAGCCGCCTCGCCACCGGTGAAGTTGGGGATCTCCGCGCGCTTGGTCTCCGCCATGCTGACGAGGATCGAGCCGGAGAAGACGGGACCCATCACGACATACGCGCCCTCGTCGATCGCCTTCACCGCCAGCGCCTTGGCGACTTGCGGCTGAGACTGCGTATCGCTTGCCGTGTATTCGACCTTGCGGCCCAGGATACCGCCGGCGGCGTTGATCTCCTTTACCGCCAGCTTGGCGCCGTCGTTGAAGTTGGTACCCGAGGTGGTGCCGGTACCCGACAGCTCGACCAGGCCGAAGATCTTGATCGGCTCCGTCTGCGCGAACAGGGGCTGCGCCGTCGTCAAGCCGAACAGGAAAACTGCAATGCGAGTGATTGAGCGCATGGGGTTCGAGCCTCACTTGGGTTTTCCGCCGTGGAACCCGGCGTCAGGGGCAATTCTCGCGCCGCAGCGGACTTTGTGCTACCGGTAATGCCTCGCGTAGCGATCGAAAATATTTATCGCCTCTGATGGGTGACGCCAACCTGCGCTAGACTAAGCTATTCCTGAACCTGATCGGCTGCGAGCAAATGCGACCTGAGCTGCGCCACCTGCGAGCGTTCCTCGCGGTCGCCGAGCAGGGCAGCACCAACCGCGCCGGCGCCGCCCTGCTGCGCGCGCAGTCCGCCGTCTCGCGCTCGATTCACAAGCTGGAACACGAGCTCGGCGTCGAGCTCTTCGAGCGTCGCGCCCGGGGCATGCTCCTCACCGAGTATGGCCGAGCACTCATTGTCCGTGCACGGCGCGTCCGTGCCGAGATGGAGCGCGCTCGGAGCGAGCTCACCGCCCTCGCGGACAAGGGTAGCGTGCGCAATGCGCCGCTTTTCGGCATGCTGATTTCCGACAGGCCGGTGCGCGCGTTGGTCGCGCTCGCGGAGCAGCATCATATGCCGTCGGTCGCGCGAAGCCTGGGCGTTACGCAGCCGGCGGTCAGCAGCGCAGTGCGACAGGTGGAAGCCAGCATCGGAGTCGTGCTGTTCGAACGAACCGCGCGAGGCATGGTCCCGACGCGCGCCGGCGAAGCGCTCGCGCTGCGCTTGAAACGCGCCCTCGCCGAGACTCGTCACGCCGTCGCCGACATCGCGGCGCTGCGCGGCATTACCCTTGGCACCGTGACAGTCGGCGCGCTGCCGCTCGCGCGCACGCGGCTTCTCCCGGAGTCGATTTCCGGCGTCGTCGGCAAGTACCCCGGACTGCGCATCGCGACGATGGAGGGCACATTCGAGGCGCTCGCGGCCAGCCTTCGCGCGGGCGATCTCGACTTCATCCTCGGCGCTCTGCGACCATCCGGATTCGCCAGCGACCTGCAGGGTGAGCCGCTCGTCGACGAAGAACTCGCCATCGTCGCGCGCTGCGGGCATCCCTGGGTCGAACGAAAGCGTATCCCGCACGCCGACCTCGCGCGAGCCCGCTGGGTCCTCCCACGCGTGAATACGCCGACGCGCACGCTGTTCGAGCGCGCGCTTACCGAGCGGGGCCTTCCGCCGCCTGACGTCGTGGTGGAGACGAGCGATCTGGCGGTGCTCAGAGGCGTGCTTCTGAACAGCGATCTGCTGACTGCCATCTCGCCCGGCCAGCTATCCTACGAGCTGGCAGCCGGCCTGCTGACCATGCTGCCCGTTCCGCTCCCCGACACGCGGCGAATCATCGGCATAACACGACGCACGGACAGCATCGCTTCGCCCGGCGCGAAGGTCCTAATGGACGAAATTGCCCGCAGATGTCCCGCGGCGCTCGCGTCCATCGAGCGGTAGAGCGATTTGCGGGCTCTCTGCCTGACGGCGACGGCGGCTCCCGCAGTGATCCGCGGGACCCGCCGTTCGCTTCACGCTCCCTACCGGAGACCGCCGGATGCGGTAATCCTCTCGCCAGTGAGCCATCGCGCCTGGTCCGACGCCAGGAACACGGCAACCCTCGCGATGTCATCGGGCTGCCCGAGACGACCGAGCGGGGTCTGCGACACGATTTGCTTCTCGAAGTCGCCGCCGACCATTCCGATGCGATGCGTCCCCTCCGTTTCGACGCCACCCGGAGCGATCGTGTTGACGCGGATCTTGCGTGCCGCGAGCTCGCTTCCGAGCACTCGCGCGATCGAGTCGACCGCGCCTTTCGTTGCGGAATAGACCACCGAGTTGGGCACGCTGCCGGTGCTGGCGACCGAGCTGATGTTGATGACGCTCCCGCCTTCAGGCTTGAAGTGCTTCAGCGCCTCCTGGGTCGTGAGAATCGGGCCCAGGACGTTGGTGTTGAACTGTTCATGGAAGTCGTCTTCGGTGACCGCGTCGAGCGGGCTGAACACGTAGAGGCCTGCGTTGTTCACCAGCACGTCGGGCGCACCGAACGCCCTCTTCGTCTCCACGAACAGACGCTTCACGTCCGCCGCCTTCGAGACGTCGCCCTGCACCGCGATCGCCTTGCCGCCCCTGGCTTTGATCTCCGCGACCACCTTGTCCGCTCCTTCCTTGCTGGAGGCATAGTTCACCACCACCGCCGCGCCTGCTTCGCTGAGGCCCTTGGCGATCGCCGCACCGATGCCCTTGGACGCGCCCGTCACCACCGCCACCTTGCCGTTCAGTTCACTCATTTCGGTCTCCTTGTCCGGGGAACGTCATCAATTTGACGTTTAGACAAGTATCTAAGTCATGGCCGCGGATTTCAAGTGCCCGGCTCTTATAACCTTAGATCTTTGATAGACGATCCAGGTAGGCGCGCAGAACGTCGCGGCGGAGGGCTACATTCATGAACTTTCCCGCGCGCGCAATCTCCACCAGGCCGGCCATCTCCAACTCCTTGATGTGGTGGGAAAGGGTCGCGGCGCTTACGCCGTGGGCTTCGCGCAGCCTGGCGCAGGGGAGCGCGCACTCGCCGGCGCCGAGCTGCTTGAGGATCTCGTAGCGGCGCGGCTCCGCCAGCGCGCGCGCAATGCGCTCGAAGTCGCGTTCCGTCAGTCGGAATCTTGTCGCGGGAGGCATGGTCAATGTGATCTTAACATCCTGCTTTCGCGCTTGATTCCCTCCGGTGCGCCCCCATACTGCCTTCATGAACTCGCAAGCGGCTTCCGCCAACTCGTCCGGGACGCAGTCCGGGAGCCCCTCGCAGGAGAGCACACGCGTTGTCTGCGCGGACTGCGCCACGATCAACCGCGTGCCGCGTGCCCGCCTGGGCGAGGATCCCAAATGCGGCAGCTGCGGAAAGCCGCTTCTTCCGGGAACGCCGTTCGAGCTCGACGACAAGAACTTCGAGCGCCAAATGGCTTCGAACGATCTGCCGCTGGTCGTCGATTTCTGGGCGCCCTGGTGCGGGCCTTGTCGGATGATGGCGCCGGTATACGAGCAGGCCGCGGCCCGCCTGGCGCCGGAGGTCCGGCTCGCCAAGCTCGATACCGACCAGGCCCCGGAGATAGCCGCGCGCTTCGCCATCCGCGGGATACCGACCCTGATCGCGTTCAGGAACGGCCGCGAGATCGGCCGGCAGTCGGGCGCACTCGACCTGCCGCGCCTGCTCCACTGGATAAAGACCAACGTCTAGCCGGGACATTGCCCATGTCATCGCGTGACCCGGCCGACTGGATGTGGAGGCAGGCGATCGAGCTCTTCGAGCAGGCGGAGCGCATGCATCGCCAGTTCTTCCGGCTCGCGGCTACCGAGCGGACTCCGCCGGCGTGGGAGCCTCCGGTAGACGTCTTCGAGGACCAAGACGACGTCGTCATCGTGGTCGCGCTGCCGGGCGTTCCCGCCGACCGTCTGGAAGTCACTTACGAGCCGGGCCTGCTCGTTGTACGGGCCGAAAGACCGCTGCCGTTCTCGAGAACGGGACGCGCGGTGCGCCAGCTCGAGATCCCCTACGGGTGCTTCGAGCGACGCATCCCGCTGGCCCATGTGCAGCTCGACACCGCCACGCGCGAGCTCGTGGACGGCTGCCTGATCCTGCGGCTGCGCAAGGCGTGATAGGACCGCACATGGACGAGAAGACGACTCAGACGAGCGATCCAGTGTCAGCCGACGCGGGCGTCCGCGCCGATGTTCCCGCTGCAGGCGAGGCGAGGCGCCGCGAGGAAGCAACGCGTGCGCTGCCCGCCGATGCGCTGGCCATCGTGCCGGTGCGCAACGTGGTGCTGTTTCCCGGAGCCGTGATGCCGTTGACCGTGGGCCGCGAGCGCTCGCGCGCTGCGGCGCAGGAGGCGGCGCGACTGCAGCGCCCGCTCGGCGTGCTGCTGCAGAGCAAGCCCGCTATCGAGGAGCCCGGCCCGGACGATCTGCACTGGGTGGGAACGACCGCCACCGTGCTGCGCTACATCACCGCGCCTGACGGCTCGCACCATGCCATCTGCAGCGGCGTCAAGCGTTTCCGCGTGCTCCAGTTTCTGGAGGGCTATCCGTTCCTCGCCGCGCGCGTGCAGCCGATCGAGGACCCCGAGCAGGTCGATGCCGAAATCGAGGGTCGTGCCCACAATCTCAAGGAACGCGCGCTGGAGGTCCTGGGCCTGCTGCCGCAGGTACCGGCGGAGATGGTCGCGGCGCTGCAGGCGGTCGAGGGTCCTTCCCGGCTCGCCGATTTCATCTCCGGGCTGATGGATATCACTGCCGAGGAAAAGCAGGCCCTGCTCGAGACATTCGATCTGAAGACGCGGCTCGACAAGCTGCTCGAACTCCTGTCGCACCGAATCGAGGTCCTGAAGGTTTCGCGCGAGATCGACGAGCGCACCCGCGAATCGATCAGCGACACCAACCGCAAGCATCTGCTGCGCGAGCAGATGCGCACGATCCAGAAGGAGCTCGGCGAGGGCGAGGAAGGCGCGGCCGACCTCGCGGAGCTCGAGCGCGCCATCACCGAGGCGAAGATGCCCGAAGAGGTGGAGAAGCAAGCGCGCAAGGAATTGAAGCGACTCGAGCGTATGCCCGAGGCGGCAGGCGAATACTCGATGGTGCGCACGTATCTCGAGTGGTTGATCGAGCTGCCGTGGACCGCGGACGCCGGAGCTCCCATCGACCTCACCGAAGCCCGGCACATCCTCGACGCGGACCACTACGGCCTCGAGAAGGTGAAGCGGCGCATTCTCGAGTTTCTCGCGGTGCGCAAGCTCAAACCGTCCGGCAAGAGCCCGATCCTGTGCTTCGTCGGGCCGCCCGGCGTGGGCAAGACCTCGCTCGGACAGAGCATCGCCAAGGCGACCGGACGCAAGTTCGCGCGCGTGAGCTTGGGCGGCGTGCACGACGAGGCGGAGATCCGCGGCCACCGGCGCACGTATATCGGCTCGCTGCCGGGGAACATCATCCAGAGCCTGCGCAAAGTCGGAACGCGCAACTGCGTCATGATGCTCGACGAGGTCGACAAGCTCGGCATGGGCGGCTTCCACGGCGATCCGGCTTCGGCCCTGCTCGAGGTGCTCGATCCGGAGCAGAACTCGACCTTCCGCGACAACTACCTCGCCGTGCCGTTCGATCTGTCGGGCGTGATGTTCATCTGCACCGCGAACGTGCTCGACACGATCCCCGGCCCGCTGCGCGATCGCATGGAGACAATCCAGCTCCCCGGCTACACGGCGCAGGAGAAGCTGCAGATCGCGCGCCGCTACCTCGTGCCGCGGCAGCTCGAGGCGACCGGGCTCACGGCGGAGCAGTGCGACATCGGCGACGACGCGCTCGCGAAGATCATCGATGAATATACGCGCGAGGCCGGCGTGCGCAATCTCGAGCGCGAGATCGGCAACGTCTTCCGCAGCGTCGCCGTGCGCATCGCCGAGGGCAGCACGCAGCACGTCGGCGTCACCCCCGACGATCTCCCGGGCATTCTCGGCCCGCGCAAGTTCGAGGCGGAGGTCGCCATGCACAGCCTGGTGCCGGGCGTGGCGACCGGTCTCGCCTGGACGCCGGTGGGCGGGGACATTCTCTTCGTCGAGGCTGCGCGCATGCCGGGCTCCGGCAAGCTCATCCTCACCGGGCAGCTCGGCGAGGTGATGAAGGAAAGCGCGCAGGCCGCGCTCTCGCTGGTCAAAGCGCACTCAGCCGAGCTCGGCATCCCGCAGGAGCAGCTGGAGAAGTCGGACATTCATGTTCACGTGCCTGCGGGGGCCACGCCGAAGGATGGCCCGAGCGCCGGCGTGGCGATGTTCGTTGCGCTCGCCTCGCTGCTCACCGGCCGGCCCGCGCGCAACGACGTGGCGATGACCGGCGAGATCTCCCTGCGCGGACTGGTGCTCCCGATCGGCGGCGTGAAGGAAAAGGTGCTGGCCGCGCTGCGCGCCGGCATCACGACCGTGATGCTGCCGGCTCGCAATCGCCGCGACCTCGAGGAGATTCCTCTCGAGGCCCGCGAGAAGCTGAGCTTCGCCTGGATCGAGCGCGTCGAGGATGCGATCGCCGTCGCGCTCAGCGCGAAGGCATAGCGATCAGGCTGCCTAGCCGCCGGCGCCGTCGCGACGCTTCCGCGCCGCGGACGTCGGACATTGCAAGGCTCCGGTTCAGCCCGGGGGAATGCTGCACCGCCCACTGTGCTACGTTATGATGAGTAGCAGGTGAAGCGCCCACCGGCTCGCAGCGAACTCCGAGCCACCGAGTCTGTCTCTTGGCTGCAGCTCGACGATTTCGCCTAGAACGTGCCGCGTGGCATGGATCAGAAAGCGACCACAAGCGCCCTGCCCCAGATCGCCGTCCAGGCCGAGAAGGATCGGCACTGGTACAAGGACGCGATCATCTATCAGCTGCACATCAAGGCGTTCTTCGACTCCAACGACGACGGGATGGGGGATTTTCCCGGGCTGACGGACAAGCTCGACTACGTCAAGGATCTCGGGGTCAACACGATCTGGCTCTTGCCGTTCTATCCTTCGCCGCTGCGCGACGACGGTTACGACGTCGCGGATTATCAAAACGTCCATCCGCTTTATGGCACGCTCGATGATTTCCGCCGCTTCGTCACCGAGGCGCATCGCCGTGACCTGCGGGTAATCACCGAGCTCGTCATCAATCACACCTCCGATCAGCACCCTTGGTTCCAGGCCGCCCGCCGGGCGCCAAAGGGATCGAGGGAGCGCAATTTCTACGTCTGGAGCGACACCCCTGACAGGTACAAGGGCACGCGCATCATCTTCAACGGCACGGAGAGTTCGAACTGGGCGTGGGATGGGATGGCGCAGCAGTTCTACTGGCACCGCTTCTTCAGCCACCAGCCGGATCTCAACTTCGACAATCCCGAGGTGCTCCAGGCGGTCTACGGGGTGATGCGCTTCTGGCTCGACATCGGCGTGGACGGCTTCCGCCTCGACGCGATCCCGTATCTGTGCGAGCGCGAAGGCACGAACAACGAGAACCTCCCCGAGACGCATGCGGTCCTCAAGAAGCTGCGCGCGATCATCGACGCCAACTATCCCAACGTCCTGCTTCTTGCCGAGGCGAACCTGTGGCCAGAGGACGTCCGGGAATATTTTGGCGACGGCGACGAGTGCCACATGGCGTACCACTTCCCGCTCATGCCGCGGATGTACATGGCAATTGCTCTCGAGGAGCGACATCCGATCACCGAGATCATGAACCAGACGCCGGACATCCCGGAGGCGTGCCAGTGGGCGATCTTCCTGCGCAACCACGACGAGCTCACGCTCGCGACGGTCACGAGCAAGGAGCGCGACTACATGTACAACATGTACGCGGCGGACGAGCGCGCGCGTATCTACCTCGGGATCCGCCGTCGGCTCGCCCCGCTGCTGGAGAACGACGCGAGCAGGATCAAGCTCATGGTGAGCCTGCTCCTGTCGATGCCAGGCTCGCCGGTCCTCTACTACGGCGACGAGATCGGCATGGGCGACAACATCGACCTCGGCGATCGCGACGGCGTGCGCACGCCGATGCAGTGGCAGCCGGAGCACAATGCGGGCTTTTCACGCGCCGATCCGCAGCGGCTCTATCTGCAGCCGATCTTGGACTCGATCAACGGTTACGAGATCGTCAACGTCGAGGCGCAGACACGCGCGCCGTGGTCGCTGCTCAACTGGACGCGCCGGATGCTCGCCGCACGCAAGGGCTTTCGCGGGTTCGGCCGGGGCTCGCTTCGATTCCTGCGGCCTGCCAACCGCAAGATTCTCGCGTATGTGCGCGAATACGGCGACGAGGTCCTGCTCTGCGTGGCGAACCTGTCGCGCTCGGCACAACCGGTCGAGCTCGATCTCGCGGGGTACCGTGGACGCATTCCGATCGAGCTTCTTGGGCGTACCGCCTTTCCTCCGGTCGGCGAACTGCCCTACGTGCTGACGCTCGCCGGGTACGGGTTTCTGTGGTTTCGCCTTGCAGCTCAGGACAAGCAACCTGCCAATCGGGAGGAAGGGATCGCACGCGACGAGCTTCCCGTGCTGGTCCTCTTCGACGGCTGGGCAAGCCTATTCCGCGATCGCGTCGTCCCGTGGCGCATCAGCATGTCGGAGAAAGTGCGCAGCCAGCTCGAGAACGAAGTGCTGCCGGCCTTCGTCGCCGTCCGTCGCTGGTACGCGGCGAGGAACGAGCCCGTGCGGCGCGTCGAGCTCGCCGATCACGTGGAATGGAAGCCTGGCGGGCGAAATTGGCTGGTCACGCTGGCCAGAATCGAGAGCGCGAGCGGTGAGACGCAGACTTGCTTCCTTCCTCTCGCCCTCGCCTGGGAGGATTCCCAGGAACCGCTCGTCAATGCGCTCGCCGGCGCCACGATCGCCAAGGTCCGACAGCAGGACCAGGTCGGCGTGCTCGCGGATGCGCTCGGCGATGAAGCGTTCGTGCGCGAGCTCGTCAGCGCCGTCGGCGCAGGCGCGGAGATCAAGTCGGCGCGCGGGACGCTTCGGTTCAGGCCGACGAGAGCATTCGCCGAGATCGTGGGGTCCGAGGTTGCGACCCTCGCCGCCACCACGCCGGGCGCGCAGAGCAGCAACACAATCGTCTCGCTCGGCGACCGCGTGTTCGTAAAGGCCTATCGGCGCCTTCAGGCAGGAGCCAACCCGGAGGCCGAGATCGGTCGCTACCTGACCGACGTCGCCCGATTCGAGCACTGCGTCCCGATGGCCGGTAGCGTCGAATACGTCGCCGAGGACGGGCGCGGGGCTACGCTCGCCCTGATCCAGAAGTACGTCTTCAACCAGGGCAGCGCTTGGGACTACACGCTCAACCATCTCGATCGGTTCTTCGAAGAGGTTGCGCGTGAACCGGAGGCGCCCGCAGCGGACGTGCACAACGCTTACAACGGACTCATGCAGACGCTCGGCAGGCGCACCGCCGAGCTGCATGCGGCGTTCGCCCGCAGTACCGGCGATCCTGCGTTCGATCCCCTCGCCCTCCGCCCGGAAGATATCGCGGTGCGGACGACCCGTCTGCGCGGTGAGGCGGTCGCCGCGCTCGACCGCCTGGGGCAGAGGCGCGATACCTTGCCCGAGGCCGTTCGCACCGACACCGATCGCCTGCTCGCCCAGCGCGAAGCGCTGCTGCAGCGGATTGCGGCGCACGCGAGCGACCGCGCCCAAGGCCAGAGGACCCGGCTCCACGGCGATTACCACCTCGGCCAGGTCCTGCTCGTCCAGAACGATTTCATCATCACCGATTTCGAAGGCGAGCCGACACGCACGATGGAGGAGAGAGCCGAGAAGCAATCGCCCCTCAAGGACGTTGCCGGGATGCTGCGCTCGTTCGACTACGCGATGCATGCGGCCCTGTTCGATTTCATCGCCGAGCGGCCCGAAGCCCGGCAGGCTCTCGAAACAGCGGGGAAGCAATGGCAGGCGCTCGCCGCCAAAGCCTTCCTCAACGGCTACGAGGGGGTTGCTCAGGGCGAAGGACTCGCTTTGCCGCGCGCAGAGGCAAACGGGCTCCTCGAGCTTTTCATGCTCGAGAGGGCGGTCAGTGAACTGCGGCACGAAGTCGACGATCGCCCGGAATGGCTGAGCATTCCTGCGAACGCGATTCTGAGCACACTGCAGCGCAGCCGCTAGGCGCTACTGGGCATGCCTTTGATGCTTGGATAGCCATCGACAAATCCACCCGACCTTCAGGAGGGCTCAATGATGGACGTTAACATGCTCCTCGAGTCGATCCGCGAATCGTTGCACCAGGTTGGCGTGTTCCTGCCGAGACTGCTCCTCGCGATCGTCATCGTCGTCATCGGCTGGCTGCTCGCGAAGGCAGTGCGCTTCGCGATCGTCAGGGCACTGCGGGCGATCAACTTCAGCGTCGTCACCGACAAAGCCGGCATCGATCATTTCCTCAGGCAGGGAGGTGCCGACATCGATACGGTGCGTTTGCTCGGCGGCCTGTCGTACTGGCTGGTAATCCTGGCGGGGCTCATGATCGCCTCCAACAGCCTGGACCTGACCTACGTCACGGACCTCATTGGCCGCATCGTTCTGTTCGTGCCCAAGGTGATGGTCGCCGTCGTGATCGTGGTCTTCGGCGCGTATTTCGCACGCTTCGTCGCGTCCGCCCTGACCACTCACCTGCGCGCTACGCATGCTGCCGAGGCCGGCCTCATCGGGCGCCTTGCGCTGTACGCGATCATGATCTTCGTCGTCATGATTGCCCTCGATCAGATGGGTCTCGGCGATATCATCCGCCAGGCGTTCCTGATCATCGTTGCGGGCATCGCGCTCGGGTTCGCCGTCGCCTTCGGCCTGGGCGGCAGCAAGCGCGCAGCCGACGTGATCGATCGCTGGTCGCGACCCGCAATGGAGAAGGAGCCCCAGGACCAAGCCAAGCCGGTGCTGTGATGGGCCGAGTCCGTTACCCGCAACCGAGCGGCCGCTTGCGCCACTGGCTCATTACACAGGTTGCCCCCGTGGCGGGTTCGATTTTCGAGCCTGCAGAAAGAAGGTCACCAGTTGCCACAGGATGAAGATGGCGATGATGCTGAAGAACGTGGCGCTGATGGGCCGCGTGATGAAGGTCGCGAAGCTGCCGCGGCTCAGCAGCAGCGCGCGGCGGAAGTTCTCTTCGAGCATGGGCCCGAGGATGAAGCCCAGCATGAGCGGCGCCGGGTCCAGCTCGAGTCGCAGGAAGATGTAGCCCATCAGGCCGAAGGTAGCCGTGATGAAGATGTCGTCGAGGCTGTTGTTGACGCTGTAGGTGCCGATGCAGCAGAAGAAAAGAATTGACGGAAAGAGCACGCTGTACGGAATCTTGAACACCGACAGCCAGTAGCGCACCAGCGGCACGTTCAGGATGACGAGAAAGCAGTTGCCCACCCACATGCTCGCTACGAGGCCCCAGAACAGGTCTGCGTGACCAGCGATCATGTTCGGGCCCGGCTGAATGCCCTTGATGATGAAGGCGGCCATCATGAGGGCCATTACCGCATTCTCGGGAATGCCGATGCTCATGAGCGGGATGAAGCTCGTGCGTGCGGCCGCTTCGTCGGCGGCGGCCTGCCCCGCCACGCCCTCGATCGCGCCCGAGCCGATCTCGGCTCTGTATTTGCTGACCTTCTTGTCCACCGCGTAGGCGGCGAACTGCGCGATCGAGGGGCCGCCACCCGGCAGGATGCCGAGAAACGAGCCGATGACGCTGCCGCGCAAGGCGCTCGGAATGATGCGCTTGAACTCGGGCCACGTGGGCATCAGATGGATCTTCTTGTTGAACGGCGTGCGCTCCTCGCGGGCGTCGAGGTTCTTGGTGATCTCGGCGATGCCGAAGCAGCCCAGCGCGATACTGACCAGACCTACGCCGTCGGCGAGAAACGGCAGGCCCAGCGTGAAGCGCTGCGCGCCGCTGTTGACGTCGGTGCCGATCTGCCCGAGCAGGACACCGACCAGGCACATCGCCAGGCCGTTGAGCAGGCTGCCGGTGGTAACGAAGCTCACGCAGACGAAGCCGAGCATCATGAGTGCGCAGTACTCAGCCGGGCCGAACAGGAGCGCAACCTCCCCCAGGGCCGGCGCCAGAGACGCGAGCACGATGATCGCCACCGTGCCGCCGATGAAGCTGGAAATGCCTGCCGTGAACAGTGCGAGGCCGGTCTTGCCCTTCAGCGTCATCTGGTAGCCGTCGATGCACGCCACGATGCTGCTGGCGTGCGGAATCCGCATCGTGATGGCGCTCACGCTGTCGCCGTACTGGGCGCCGTAGTAGATGCCCGCCAGCATGATCAGCGCGCCCGTGACGGGGATCGAATAGGTCAGCGGCAACAGCAGACTGATCGTGGCCAGAGGACCGAGCCCCGGCAGGAGGCCGATGAGCGTGCCCACGACGCACCCGATGGCGCAGAACATCAGGTTCTGCAGCGTCAGCGCGTGCTCGAACCCGAAGGCGAGGTTGTGCAGGATGTCCATCAGTACAGCGGCAACTGCAGGCCGAGAAGCTTCTGGAAGGCCAGCGCGATGACGATGAGGCCAGCTGCGAGCTTGAGGTTGCGCACCACCGAGTAGGAGGTGCCGGCAAGCGACGCGCAAAAGACGAGAAATGCGATGCCAAGCAGCATGTTCAGGTACTCAGAGATCAACGCAAAGCCGGCGAGACTCGCGAGGATGATCACGATGTTCCGCGGCTTGAAGTGCATCGGAGCGCGCTCGGCGAGCAGCGAGCGCACCACGATGGTCGCTCCAATGAGGAACAGGAGCGAGCTCACCATCAGCGGAAACATCCCGGGCCCTGCGCGGTCGAGGCGACCCAGCGGGTAGCGCAGCGATACGATGCCGAAGGCGAGCGAGATCAGGATCAGGAATGCGCCTTTGAGAAGGTTCAGGTTGTTCATTGACTCTCTTCGGCTAAGGATTTGTCTTCGGACCGACGGTCAGGCCCTTGCTCGCGCAATCGTCGCCCCCACCAGGGCCCGAATGGCGCCCCCTCCCTTCGGCGCTCGATTGGCGTTCCTCCAGCAGCAGCATCTGAAGCAAATCCCGCTGCGAGACAGGAGGTTAGCACGGTTCCCGTGACCTTCAGCCTTGCCGGCCGCTGCGCTCTCGGCATTTCGTCAGGACTCGCTCAGCGCGCCGGGATAGATGGCCCGGAGAGCCGATCGCGTCGCGTCGGCGAGAAGCGGGCGAAGCTCGCGCTCGAACGCCGCCGCGTCCATGCCGTTGTCACGACGCCCCCACAGGGATGAGAACGCTGCCCGGCGAGCATCGACTTCGCGTTGCACCACCTCGCTCCAGAACGCCGGGTACTCGCTTTCCTTCCAGTCTCCGCGCCCCCGGCCAAAATGCGCGACGGCGAGATAGCGCAGCAGTGCGGCGGGAACCAGACGGTCAAGCAGCTCGTCGTCCCAGCGCAGCACCGATGCGGTCCGCCCGCGGATGAGGTTGTAGCCACGCGCGAGCCCGGCGCCGCCGAGAGCGCCGGCGATCGCGCCGATCAGCGTCCCGGCTCCGAAGGTGAGTCCGTGCGCCGCGAGATCGGCGGCGAGCCCGGAGAGCGCGCCGGACAGCACTCCGCCCATCAATGCGGCCTTTCCCTCGTCCAGGGGCGCGTCGGTGCGCAGGTGGCTCCCGAGCCGCTCGAGCACCGCGTTGGCCGCGGCGCCCTCGAGGCCGTGGATAGCGATGAGCCGTTCGGTGCTCTGGCGCAACGCGGCGTCGAGGCGCTCCGCGAGCGCTCGCGCGGCTTCGCGTTGCTCCTCGCTGTCCCTCGGTCGCGCAACGATTGAGCGCACTGCCTCGCGCATCCTGTCGCCGAAACTCGGCGTCGCGAGCGTCACGCCATCGCACGCGGCTTGCGCGATCGGCGTTGCGAGCGCGAGCATCGACTCGTCGAATTGGTTGTGCCGCCGGGCGAGCCACGCGGCAACGAGCCGCTCGTAGCCCTCGCGCTTGGCCGGCTGAACCGCCGGCGCGAGCGCGCGGAGCAAAACAATTTCCTGCACCCAGCAGCGCGCGAACGCGTCGAGCGGGAGCACGCCTCGGATCATCGGGCGGCGGCCGAGGGCATCGCGCCAGCGCGACACGAGTACTTCCTCCTCGCCGGGTGGTCGCGGCGGTCCCATCTGGTTCAGCAGCACGAAGACGGGGCGTCCTATCCAGGTCAGCACTTCGAGCTCCGGAGCGACGTATCCGGCGTCGACCGGTGCCTCCGACGCGTTGACGAGGTAGAGCACGATGTCGGCCTGCTCGCGAACGTTGCGCACGGCCTTCTGCGAGAGGTAAAGCGCGCGGTCGCGGAAGCGATCCCACACCTGCGAGAGGAACCAGCCGACGGGATTGTTCTGCTGCGCGAGCCTGCGCGCGAGCCGCGCGCTGTCGGCGAAGCCCGGCGTATCCCAGAGCACGAGCGCGTCGCCTTCGGGCGTCACCTGCAGCGTGTGCGGCGTAGCCTCGGTCGTGACATTCGGCTCGTCGCGTACCTCGCCGATGTCGCGCCCGAGAAGCGTGCGCGCCAGCGTCGTCTTGCCCGCGTTCGTGTGCGAGATCAGCGACAGCGCGATCTCGGCGCGGCTCACCGCCCGGCCTCTTCGATCGCGCGCTCGAGCGAGCTCGCCGCATCGAACAAGTCCGATCCGCGCAGCCGCGTGAAGATGCAGGGGACATGCCGAGCCTCGCATAGCGCGCTCCAGCTCGCGCGGCGCTCCTTCAAGCGCTCCGGATCCGCTCTCCACTGTTCGTGCACGGCGCTTTCGTCGACGATCGCCACGAGCGTGCTCCCCGACGCCGCCTGCCTTGCCAGCGCCTCGAGAAATGCGCCGTGCGCTTCGCGCTCCGGCGTCGCGGAGGCGCTGAACAGTGCGATCACGTTGGTTGCGACTCGGGGCTGCGCATCGGCAGCGAGCGCGTCCTCTCCCCCGTAGGCCAGCGCCGGCTGGATCGTAAGCGACGCATTCTCGCCGAAGACGCGGCGAAGGAGCTGCTCCAGGCCGGCCGCTTCGGCCTGCGGCAACGCATAACTATAGGGAACGACGCGCACGCGCAGCGGGCCGCCGCGAAAGCCGCGCAGCAGGCGCGCGAAATAAGGCTCGTCGAGCACGAGTGCCATGTGGCTCTGCCGATACCGCTCGAGAAGCCACGCCGCCAAGGCAAGCACCAACCGGGGCGCGACGACGATCACGACTACCGTCGCCGCGATCAAATGCAGCCAGAGCGCGGCGTTCTCGGAGGCTGGCGCGCGAATCGCCTCGACTTCGGCCAGTCCGGGAACCGGGATCGTCGAAATCGCCGCGCCCGGCGCCAACGCCGCCGCCAAGAGGGAATGCACGGTTTGCGCACTCAGGAAAGTGCTCTCCCACGTGGCCCGGTACTCGAACGCCATGCCGCGCACGTAGAGGCCGGCGATGAGGCCGACGGCGAAGGCGGCCGCGGCGAGGTGCAGCACGCGTGCCGCGCGCACGCCGTAGAGCGACGCCGACAGGCGTGACCACTTCTCGACGAACTCGGCGACCGCCGCTGCAATTTCGCGACGCCCGGACCGCGGTCTACCGCCCGCCAGGCGCGCGACGAGGCTTCGCATCGGCGCCGAGGCGGACGCTTCGCCATAGCGCACGATGTAGCCGATCACCAGCAGCGCGTAGACGGCGATATTCCAGACGATCAGAAGAAAGAACGGCGGCGCAAGGAGGTTGATCCGCTGCAAGCCTCCGACCTGATCGAACGCCGCCCCCGCGAGAAGCGCCACAGCAACGATGAAGACGCCGACCCAGGAGCGCCAGCGCAACGCGCG
>Ga0335085_10006187_pt1 | contig 18982 bp, 15 predicted proteins | sample Lox_Sample_45_FD_206712 | JGI IMG/M metagenome (GOLD analysis project Ga0335085, IMG submission 206712) | Soil microbial communities from Loxahatchee National Wildlife Refuge, Florida, United States - Lox_Sample_4.5 | ecosystem: Environmental > Terrestrial > Soil > Wetlands | place: USA...
ATCTCCAATGCGATCACGCTGGCAGGCATAATCGTGCACTCCGGAGTGCAGACGTCGTACCCTATCGTCACCGTGCCGGGCGGCGGCGTGGTGGCGAATGCGGCGTCGATAGATCCGAACAATCTCAATTTCCCGATCGCCGCGCAGATTTTCGTCGAACAGGGAAACCTGCCGTCGCCGCCGGCAGTGATTGTCAAGAACTTGACCATCGACGGCACCGGCAACAACGACACGACGTGCGGCGTGGATCTGATGGGCATCTACTATCAGAACGCCAGCGGCAAAATTACCGGCAATACGGTTGAGAATCAGCTGCTGCCGGCAGGTTATCAAGGCTGCCAGGACGGCCAGGGCATTTTCGTGGAGAATCTGGCATCGCCGATCGGCAAGGTTCTCATTTCGGATAATTCGGTGACGAACTTCGACAAGAACGGCATCACGGTCCACCTGAGTTCGGCCCATGCCGTGATCACCAAGAATACCGTGACCGGCGTGGGCGCCACACCGTACATCGCGCAAAACGGGATCGAAGTGGCCTATGATGCAACGGCCTCGGTCATGTCCAACACGGTGAGCAATCTCATCTACTCGGGCGGCGGATACGCGTCGTCGGGCATTCTGCTCTTCGATCTGCAACCCGGACCATCGGGATACAAGGCACCGACGACTGTCAGCAAGAACACGGTAACGTCGGCGCAATATGGCATCGCGCTCGACGCCGCCAGCGGGAAAATGGGCGGCCTCATGAGGGTGACCGGCAACGTGATCACCGCCGCGCAGGCGACGGGCGTGGGGCTTTATACCGACGACTTCTACTTCGCCTCGCCGGTCAACGATGACTACGTCGATGTCGCGATGAATACGATCAGCAATACAAATCCGTACGACGGAATCGATGCCTGCAGCGACCACAACACGATCTTCGAGAATACCGTATCGAGTTCCACCGAGTCTGCCATTCATCTGGACAGCACGTGCACCGAAGCCGACACCACGGCGTCGGGATATCATAACAACGTCGTCGACAATCATCTTGCGCAGGCCTGCGTCGGCATCCTGAGCGGACCACCGCTCGCTTCCGACAACGCCATTCGCGGCAACACCATGGTGGGCGTAACGAATCAATACGAGTACGGTGCAGACTCCTTCACCTGTCCGGCCGCCCAGTTCCGTAGGCCGGCGCGCGCGGCGGGCGCCGAAACGCGTCTGCGCCCTGTTCCGCACGTCTGACCGGAATTCGATCGATGCCTGCGGGCGCCGGGGACGCGTTCCCGGCGCCCGCAGGCGATACAGATAATCAAAGGCGCAGATGACCCTGCCGCTGTGCCGCGCCAGACCCACGCTGCGGCTTCGTTGGGTCCCGGCTCGGCGCCGCGCACGCAAGCAATGTGCAGGCCCGCAAAGGATTCGATGCGCGGCTTGGCCGGGATGACAAGTTTTTTTGTGTATGATGAGACGGCGGCAAACGTCGTCCTGCGCCGCGCACCCTCAACTTCATAATCCCACCGTTGTCATCCCGGCCAAGCCGCGCCTCGCGGATGTTGGTTGCCGACCACGGAGAGATTTGGCGCGGCGCCGAGCCGGGATCCACGCTGCGGCTTAGCTTCGGTGCTTCACGCATCCTGTCGCCGAATCTGTTACTGTTCGTCTGCGCGGCGGAACGTTGCGTGCCGGTATGGCGACAGGCTCAGGTCGGGATGCAGCGAGGCCATGGCCGGCGGTCTGGGATTCCAACGATACGCCGCATCGTTGCCGGCGTTGAGCGCGTAGGCGTAGAGGTTGCCGTTGGCGTCCGTCGCGAACAGCATGCCATTTGCCACGATGTTCGCCGTGATCGCGGCACCGGCGCCCGCGGCGGTCCACAGAAGCGCGCCGTTTGCGGCGTTGAAAGCAAAGAGATCGCCGCCGGAATTGCCGGTATAGACGACACCGTTGGCGACCGCGGGCTGCGACGTGAAACTGCCGATCGGCGCGACACTCCACGCGTTGGTCAGGGTCCGCGCGTCGTAAGCATAGAGATTCGTCTGGGACCCCGCGTAGACGAGGTTGTCGGCCACGGCCGGGGCCGCCGTGAAGGCGCCCTGATTCGACATCAATGAAAAGGAAAGCGCGTTCGCGGGAACCGAGACGAAATCGCCGTGAGCATCTCCGAAGAACACCCTGCCGTTCGACACCGCCGTCTGCGTTACCTGGCCGTTAAGTGTCGGATACGACCACAGATCGCCATTCCTGTTCAGCGCGCAGACTGCCTGGCCGCACGGGGCAAAGACGCTGTCCTGTCCAAGCTCTTTGGCCACGCTCGGCCGGCCGAACGTGTTGTTCACATCTGCGGTGCCTGTCCACAGCGTCGCTCCGGTCGCCTGATCGAGCACGAATAGCGTTCCCGAGGCGCCGCCCGCATAGACCGCGCCGTCGGCCGGCGTAACGGGGCCGACGATGAGCTGTCCCGTGTTCGCCGTCCAGCTCATCGTGCCATTCGACGCTCTGAGCGCCTCGACGGATCCACCGTTGCCGAAAAGGACCAGGCCTGCCGCCTCGGCCAACCCGCCGCCGTTGATGGTCGAAACCGTTTTGTTCCAGATGGTCGCGCCGGAAGCCGGGTTCAGCGCAGTGACATTCGCCTTGCTCGTTCCGGTCGCGACCAGCAGCTCGCCATTATCCTCAATCGCCGGTCCCAATGCGCCCGTGATGCTCCACGCTTGCTCGAGCCCGGCCACATTCTGCGGCGAGAGCACGTTTTCGTAGGGATTAAACGCCTTGTTCTGCGAACCGTAGCCCTGTTGCGGCCAGTTTGTCCGAACGGTGAACTTGGCTTGCGCACCCAGCCCGCTATGCCGGCCGCCGGCTGTGATCCAGTGCAGGCCGGGCAGGGCGGCTGCCGGCACGGGGATCGATATTGCGGCAAACGCGCCGCTGGCGTCGGTGACGGAGAGCTCTTCATCCGTGGTGTCGAAATAGAGGTCGACGATCTCGTTGGCGCCAAATCCTGTGCCGCTCACCTTCGTGCTCGTCGACGGCGGATTGGCGCCGGGCGTAACGGTTACGGCCGGACCCGTCGCCGCCGCTTCGGTGGCCCACAGGCACAACGCGATCGTCACCGATGAAAATCGCAGCGCAGCCGACATCTGCATGGTTCCCCCCGTCGCAGACCAGCGCTGAATTTACTCCGATTTTCGCCTAAAGGGCAGGGCAATCGCAAAGGGATACTGAAACGAGAAGTACTTTCACCGCCTCGTACCGAACTCCGGTGAACGCAGTTGGCGCCCCTCGATTAAAGCAGATGATATCAAACGGACCGCGCGCCTCCGAGCGCGCATGCGGGCTCGGAGGCCCGCGGTCCATACAAACGATCCCGCACGAGGTTTCGCAAAATAGGTTTCGCAAGGAGACAGTGAGGCAATGAGATCCTGGCGCCTCACTGCCTCTCTGTGAATTTTTGTTGCGCTTCACCATCAACGGCGGACGAGGGCGCCGGCGGCTCCGGGCCGCGGATAACGGTTAACAAGTCGTGCCTATCCAATGCGGCTGCCGCGGCTCCAGCCCGATTAACCGCTTAACAAACTGTCTCGCGTAGCATCGTACGTTATTTTTGGCATCGAAGGCATGCTGGGCTACCGATCTTTCAGCGAGCGCAGCGACTCGCTGCTCGCGCGATATTCCGAAACGCTTGGCGAACTGGCGCTGCGCAGCCAGACTGAGCTGGCAATTCGCGTCGCCAAGATTCAGGCCGAGCAGGCGAGCCGCGCCAAGTCCGCCTTTCTCGCGACAATGAGCCACGAGCTTCGGACGCCGCTCAATGCGATCATCGGATTCTCCGATCTCATTGCGAACCTGAAGCCCGATCGGGACGCGATCGAGAAAGGCGCCGATTATGCGATCCATATCCAGAATGCGGGGCGTCACCTTCTTCAAGTCGTGTCCGATATTCTCGACGTCGCCAAGATAGAAAGCGGGACATTCTCGCTGAATATCAATCCGGTGCCGGTTGCCGACGTCATCGACGCGAGCATCATGCTGATCGAAGAGCGGATTCGCGCGAAGAATCAACGCATCGAACGCCGGCTCAGCGCCGATCTGCCTTGCATCCCGCTCGACGAGCGTCGCGTCAAGCAAATCCTGATCAATCTGCTGTCGAATGCGAACAAGTTCACCCCCGAACGCGGCCGGATATTGGTGAGCGCACGGCGCAATGCCGACGGTGGCGCGACAATCTCCGTCGTGGATACCGGCGTCGGCATGACCCCCGAGCAACTCAAGGTCGCAATGGCGCCGTTCGGTCAGGTTCAATCGCATTATGCGCGCACCCAGGAAGGTACCGGCCTCGGCCTTCCCATCGCCAGCGCGCTCGCCCAGCAGCATGGCGGAAACCTTCATCTGGAAAGCGAGCCCGACGTGGGAACCGCGGCCGTGCTCAGGCTTCCGGGTGAGCAGGCCGAAACGCCGGGGGCGCCTATCACCGTCATGGCCGGCGGCGGCGAGCGCCGCAAAGCTCGGAAGTGAACGACAGCTGGGAGAAACGCATGCCCAAGCTCGCTACGAACCCTCAACCTTCGCGCGCGCACGATCGCGAGCCCGACGGCGTCGTGTCTGGCTCGGCCACGTGGGCTCCGGCGGCGAACCCGGTGCGCGTTGCCCACATCGTTTCGGTTACCGGCTCCCATGCGGTCGGCTTTCTCGAGCGCGATCCGGATCCGGACCGGCGCGACAAGGACCCGCGCATCCAGATCGGCTCCATCGTCAAGATCATCACGCCGGGCTCGGCGGTCATCGGACAGGTCAGCGCCGTCAGCGCGCCGATGCCGCAGTTCGAAAGCAGAAAGGAAGACATCGGCCTCATAGAAATCAATCTGGCCGGAGAGATCGTCGTCAGCGACGAAACCAGGCGCCCCGTCTTCGCGCGCGGCGTCCCCTATCCGCCGAGCCTCGGCGATGCGGTTTATATCGCCGACCAGCAGGACCTTGCGTGCATCTATGCGCCGCCGGGGATCGCGAGCGTCAAGGTCGGAACGGTGGTCCAGGATCCCGCCGTCGATGCACGCCTGCTGACCGACGACCTGCTCGCCAAGCACTTCATCGTCGTGGGCTCCACCGGCTCGGGAAAATCCTGTGCGCTCACCTGTATCCTTAAGCGGCTCGTGGAGGCTCACAACACCGCCCGAGTGGTCATTCTCGATGTTCATAACGAGTATCCCAGCGCCTTCGGCAATCTGGTCGAGCGCATCAATCTCGAGAATTTCAACCTGCCGATGTGGATGCTGAATTTTCACGAGCTGACCGTCGCCCTGATAAGCTCGGAAAGCACGAGAGACGAAGAGATCGAAATTCTCGGCGAAGCGATCGTTTACGCCAAACGCCGTTTCTCCGAGGCGGCGGCGGGCCGAACGGGTCTGCTTGTGCGAAAAGCGAACGAAGCCTGTGTCATCTCGGTCGATACGCCGACGCCGTTTCGGCTGTCGGACGTCCTCGCCTATATGGACGATCAGCTCGGCAAGCTCGAGCGAACGCGCGTTACCCTCAGTTATCGCCGTTTGAAATCGCGCATCGGGACGCTCGTCACCGACAAGCGATACAACTTCATGTTCGGCGGCGTTACCGTACAGGATACGATGACGGACGTGCTGGGCCGCCTTTTCCGTGTGCCGTCCGAGGGGCGGCCGATCAGCGTGATCGATCTGTCGACGGTGCCGCACGAGATTCTCGACGTGGTCGTTTCGGTGATTGCCAGACTCGCGTTTGACCTGGCCGTGTGGAGCAAAGGCGGCCTTCCGATGCTGATCGTGGCCGAGGAGGCGCACCGCTATGCGCCGGTCCACTCCGACGACAAGTTTCTGCCGACCCGCCAGGCGCTCGGCCGCATTGCCAAGGAGGGCAGAAAATACGGGCTCTCGCTTGCGCTCGTAACGCAGCGGCCGTCCGAGCTGGATGCAACCATCCATTCCCAATGCAGTACCGCAATCGCGCTGCGCCTGACGAACGACAGGGACCAGATGGCGCTGCGCGACGGCCCCTATAAGGGCGTGCTCAATCTTTTCGAATTCCTGCCGCTGCTGGGTGACCGCGAGGCTCTTGTGCTGGGCCAGGGCGCGGTCATGCCGATGCGGATCAGGTTCGACGATCTCGGCGAGCAGGGCGTACCCAGGAACATGAACCCCGGAATTTCGCGCTCCTCGGAGACCCGCAGCATCGATCGCGACCGGCTCGACAACATCGTCACGCGCTGGCGAATGAGCGGCCGCGAAGAGGGATAGCCGGCTGGTCGCCGGCGGCCGGCAATCCTCCTTCGTGTCGCCAGGCTTCAACCCTCAAAGACGAATTTGAGGATGCTGCCGAGCAGCGTGAATCCGGGAACGCCTAGAACCGCTATCAGCGCGTATCCGAAGTCCACGGTGCTTTCGTTGTAGCATAGCGAAGCGTTCCAGTGCGCGGCGCCGACATTGCTCAGCAGCGCGCAGCCGTTGGACGCGAACCAGAGTGCGATGTGATCCATATTCGGCCTCGGACCATTTCCTCAACCGACCCACCTTCGGTACGATGAAGTATGCCAGTCTTTTCGACGGCAGCAACGCTCTGTGCGAATGAGCGTGAATCGAGAAAAAAACGCCCGGGCCAACTTTTACAGAAACTTGTTTTTCACTGTTCTAAAACCCGCGCGGTGAGATTGAGCGGGCGCCGAATCACACACTCGACACATCGAGTAAGGAGAAGATCGGATGCTCACCACCATCGATAGCATGCAAGGCGAGGACGAAGAGGACACCCGGCTCCTCAACGAAATGTCGATCCGGGCGCGGGACTACATCACGTCGTTTCATTGGTGCCCAGCGATCACAAGCATGTTTCGTTGGCGGTATCGGCTTCATCGTGGCCATTTTCCTTTTTGAATTCGACCGGAAGATCGGCGGCACAGACGACAAGCTGTGGGTGATCGTTGGCGATATGCCGACAGCTTACATGATCCCGGAACCAGACGAGTCTGCGCAGGACGTGCTTGAAGTCTATTGCAAGCTCATCGACAACTGGGTCGCGGCTGTGCGCACCGGCGGTGGCTTTGAACAGATTTTCCCGGTTGAAGCGGCACCGACCAATGAACATGCGGATATGCTCGAAAGTCGATTGGCAACGCCGCGCGAGGAAATTATTCCGATGTTTTCAGCGGATCGTTTGACCGATGCGGACGGCGAACTTATCGCGGGGGCCGACGAGCAATAGTCGTAACCCCCTGCGGCCGCACACTGTGCGTGTGACGCCGGATGGATGAATGCTCCATCGACGGCAGGCTTCGTCGGCGCCCGGATTACGCCGCTGTGCGTTGCGCTGCGGCGCGCGGGAATTCGACTCTCGCTATTGTTCCATTTCTGTCCGGGCTGTCGATCGTGAGACGACCGCCATGCTGTTCGACAAGCGCGCGCACCAGCGCCAATCCGAGGCCCGTGCCCGCCTTGGAAAGCATGGGATCGTCGCAGACCTGCTCGAAAGGTTTCGTCAGGCGCGGCAGGTCCTTGGGCGCGATGCCAATGCCGGTGTCGCGGACTTCGATCCGTACAGTTCCGCCGTCAGCCTGTGCCGCGACATCGACGCGTCCGCCGGCGGGCGTAAACTTGACGGCGTTCGACAGCAGGTTGAGGACGATTTGCAGCACGGCGCGCCGATCTGCCGGGAATACGAGACCTTCCGCAGGCATGGCGACGTTGAGGCTGACGCCGCCCTCCGCGGCGCGCTCCGCCACGGTCCGAATGCACTCGTCGACCGTCTCGACGACATCCACGTCCGTGATGTTGAGCTCAAGCTTTCCCGCCTCGATCTTGGCCATATCGAGGATGTCGTTGATGAGATCGAGCAGGTGTTGCCCTGAACCGTGAATGGAGGAGACGTATTCGCAATAGCGCGCATTGCCGATCGGCCCGAACATCTCGTGGCACATGACATCGGCAAAGCCGATGATGGCGTTGAGCGGCGTGCGCAGCTCGTGGCTCATATTGGCAAGGAACCTGGACTTGGCCCGATTTGCCTCCTCCGCCGCATCTCTCGCCGCGACCAACTCGTCCTGGGCGCGGCGGCGTTCGTTGATATCGCGGAACATGAAAACCGCGTGCGTCTCTCCATCCGCCGATTGCCTGACATTGGAAAACTGTGCCTCGACCCAGATGATCGCGCCATTGCGATTGGCGATGCGATATTCGACGCTGCCTGCCTCGCCGCGCCTGAGCGTCTCGACCATGAACTTTCTCTCTTCGTGCCCCAGGTCGAAAAAATGGAGATACAACATGCTGACCGGACTGCCGATCAGCTCGCTCCGCGGAATGCACAACAGGCGTTCGAATGCGGGATTGACATAGCGGATCGTGCCATTTTCCCTGCCTGTGGTTCCTTCGACGATGAGGATCGCATCGGTGGATTTGACCACCACCTCCTGCAACAGCTCTGCCCGGCCCTCGGCGTCCTTTTCCCGCGTGATGTTGCGCAGCACGCCCGTCCACAGGATGGACTCATCGGATTCTACGACGGGAGACAGGGAAAGGCACAACCACCTGAGCTTCCCATCAAAGCCACGCGTTCTGAGTTCGAACGAGCAGGCCTCCATGGATCGGGCCGACGCTTCCATGATGGCGGTGTTGCGAGCGATCTCCTCCGGCGTCGTTTCCACTCGATCGTGAAGCCAGAGAAAGTCGGTGCAGTCGAATTCGGGCGGCACTCCGAAAAGGTGCTTCGCTTCGGATGTAACCGACGAAAACGACATGCTGCCGTTTGCGTCTCTCCGTATCCATAGCGGGCTTTCCGTCACGTCGATACGCTGGCGTGCGGCGGCGATGGCATTTTCGCCTCGGCGCTCGGCGGTCATATTGCGGGCGATTCGAAGCGTCCCTCCGGATGGGGTCGGATACTCGCGAATGGCGATGACATGGTTGTCGTCGGTCAGGTATTCGACTGCGCGCTCCTGCCCGAACGTCTCCAAACGCTTCTCGATGCGCCGTTCCTCGTCTTCGTCGTCTCGTTTGGCCGTGGGGCGGGTGTCGCTGGCGTAGGCGACGCGCACGATGTCCCGAAAAGAAGCACCGCGCCGAATGAGCGGGGCGGCAACGGCAAATTCCTGTTCGAACCCGGAATCCCATTCGACAAGGTCGTGGTTGCGGTCGAAAAGCGCCGTGCTTTTCTCGAATTTCGACTGTGGCGCTTTGACGTCCATCGTTCGGAATTCCGGATAACCTTGGGCGCGAATGACTGCGAGCGTTCGAGCATCGCGGATTCCCGTCAATTACCAGTTAACGATCCATGATATGTCCGGTAAATCCCCAAGGAAAATAAAGACAAAGGGCCGTGATAAGCGGCGATTTCTCTCGCGGCTTTGGGCAGCTGGGCTCTTAGGGCAATCGGAAACCCGTAGCCGAACCGATGAATACAACCAAGCGTGGCTCTCTACTGGTCGGTACATGGCCGAGAAGAACGGTCTCATGCTGGGGCTGCATTCCAGAGAGATCTCTGACGCTCGTCGACGCATTCTGGGACTGTCGAACGCGTTGAAAGTTTCAATCGAGCGAGCCCGGCGATAGCGAGATCGCAGCGAGCGCAACAATTGCGGCTGAACGCTGCATCGAAGACCCTCCCCAACAAGCCCAACGCGACGCCGTCATACGGACACGGAGGAAGAGCAGGCTATCTCAGCGAGTGGGCTATCGTATGCGCGATCTGAATGTTCTTATCCCTCGCCATTCCTCCCACAAGGAAATGGTCGATGAAATTCCAGACGCCCAGGCAGCCAAGGGTACAGAGCTTGAGAACGCCCCAGCCGGTCTGACCTAGCGCAAACCGGTCGGCGCCAAATACCCCGAGCCAGACGTTCCAGCCCAGGATGATTGTCGGATTAAGCGCTTGCTCGGAAAAATTTCCAATGAAGCGTTCCTTCTTGTCATCTGGGATTTCGGCAAGGATGCTGAGAAGTTGCCGGTGATAAGCGCGATTGTTCATCGTGTCCCCCACTTGGAATTGTCTTGCCGCGATTCTCCACAGCGCAAAAATCAACCTGGGCTTTCGACGAAATGTAAGAGCTGAAGGAACGCAATGCCAGTGAAGACATGGCTGTCGAGCGAAGCGCGAACTGCCCAAGGTCGGCTTGATCCTCCCGGTCCTCTGGTCAGGGGGCGCGCTCTGTAAGCTCCCAGATGAGGCGACAGGCGCGTCACGCTTAAAGTGAGTCCGCCGGTAATTCGTTCTCGACGACCGCGATCAAACTTCCCGCCGCGCCGAAGTGCTCGGGCTCAAATGGGAATGGATCGACTTCGATATCTGCGCCATGCCTTCGCGTCCATCGCCGCATCGAGCGGCATGGGCCTTCCTCTTATCGGCAAGATTCTCGGGCGCAGCCACCTCGCCACGACGGCCTGCTAAGGGGTGGCCAGATCTGATTCCGAGGCAAGGCCGTGGCGCAATAATACGCATCTCGGGTTCTCGCGGAACCGGGAATCGGCGACAACTCGGCAAATAGTTTCCGCCATACGGGACAATTCCGAGAAGATTTCCGCGGAGAAACTCCGTATTCATCAGCGTGCAACGCCCAGTGGGGCCGGGTCGATGATCTCCTGCATTGCCGTGGCCGGTTATCGTTCGCTCCGCGATGTGCGGATCGCACTCGGCCAGCTCAATGTCGTCACGGGCGCCAACGGCAGCGGGAAGTCGAGCCTCTACCGTGCGCTGCGCCTGCTCGCCGATGTCGCGCAAGGCCGCGTCATCCAGTCGCTCGCTTTGGAAGGCGGGCTCGCGTCGACCTTGTGGGCCGGGCCGGAGGCGCTCTCGCGCGCGATGAAGCGCGGCGCGCTGCCCATACAGGGTACGCGCCGCAAAAATCCCGTCAGCCTGAAGCTGGGATTTTTCGGCGAAGACTATGGCTACGCGATCGACCTCGGGCTGCCGTTCGCGGAGGGATCGATGTTCTTCCGCGATCCGGAGATCAAAGCCGAGGCTTTGTGGACGGGGGAACTTCCGGGACGCAGCAATGTCATCGCCAGCCGTTCCGGTCCGGCCGTGCGCACGCGAAACCGAAACGGGGCATGGCAGACCCTGCCGCAACGCTTGTCTTGGTTCGAAAGCATGATGATCCACGCGGCGGATCCCTACGAGACGCCCGAACTGCTGACGGTGCGCGAGCGCATGCAGAACTGGCGCTTCTACGATCATCTCAGAACGGATCGGGGCGCGCCCGCGCGCAGGCCGCAGGTGGGAACTTACACGCCCGTGCTGGCTGATGATGGGCATGATCTCGCTGCCGCGCTGCAGACCATTCGTGAGATCGGCGATCGCGCGGGGTTTCAGCAAGCCATCGAGGATGCGTTTCCCGGCGGTTCGATCGACATCACCGACGCGGAAGGGCTTTTCGACGTGGAGATGAGTCAACATGGTCTGCTGCGGCCGCTGAAGACGGCGGAGCTGTCGGACGGCACGCTACGCTATCTCCTGCTCTGCGCGGCACTTCTGTCGCCCCGGCCGCCGGCATTGATGGTGCTCAACGAACCGGAAACGAGCCTGCATCCCGATCTGTTGCCCGCGCTGGCGGGATTGATCGCCCGTGCATCGCACCAATCGCAGATCGTCGTGGTGACGCATGCGGCCGCGCTGGTATCGGCGCTCGCCGCCGAGCAATCCTGCTACGAAATCGTCCTTGAAAAAGACCTGAGCGAAACCGTCGCGCGTGGCAGTGAAACGCCGTCGTGGACGTGGCCGGCGCGGTGAACGTCCGGCCGCCTTTCAGGAAACCCGCTGCCGGTGCCGTTCGCCGGATTCAGTCGGTCTGGCCGAATTGCCATGCAGCGCAAGAGCCTTTAACGCAATCAATAATATGCCGATGACTGGCCTTGTGTCAGGACGGACGTCAGCCACGCAAGACACGTCCCTTGATAAACCGTCATGAGTATTGTTTACTCGTCCGGCGTCCAGGTCTTGAACCGTTGCAGTCATAGCGCTTTGGGAACTCCAATGCTTCAAATGCAGAATTGCATCAGGTACTGTCTTTTTGTCGGAGCCTTGGCTTCCGCCGTACTCCTGCACATTGGGCCGGCACAAGCCGCCACCGAGAGCGTGGTGCATTCCTTCGGTGGCCCGCCGGACGACGGCTGGGACCCACGAGCCAGCCTGATCGATGTCGGCGGCACGCTCTACGGAACGACCGCCGGAGGCGGTGCTAAGGGCGGCGGCATAGTGTTCAAGGTCAACCCGGACATCGGCGCCGAGACGGTGCTCTATTCCTTTTGCAGTCAAACCAATTGCACGGATGGCCAATGGCCGATGGCCAGCTTGATCGATGTTGGCGGCACTCTCTACGGGACGACCGAAAGCGGCGGCGCTAACTGCGCCAACTATTGCGGCGGCACGGTGTTCTCGCTCAACCCCAAGACCGGCGCCGAGACGGTGGTGTATTCCTTTTGCAGCCAAGCGAAGTGCACGGACGGCCATAACCCATACCCATCCGCCAGCCTGACCGATGTCGGCGGCACGCTCTACGGAACGACTTGGAGCGGCGGGGCCAACTGCGGGAAGAACGGCGGCTGCGGCACGGTGTTCGCGGTCAACCCCGAGACCGGCGCCGAGACAGTAGTGTATTCGTTTTGCAGTCAGACAAATTGCGCGGATGGATCCTTTCCCTCTGGCCGCCTGATCGATGTCGGCGGCACCCTCTACGGAACGACCGAGTACGGCGGCGTCAATTGCCAGGTCGGCTGCGGAACAGTGTTCAAACTCGACCCGAATACCGGCGCCGAGACAGTGGTGCATACCTTCGGTAGGTACGGCAGGGACGGCGTCGGGCCTACGACCGGCGTGATCGAAGTCAGCGGCATTCTCTACGGCACGACCCAGCTCGGCGGCGCCCACTGCCACAAGAAGAACGAGGAGGGCTGCGGCACGGTGTTCAGGGTCAACCTCCAGACAGGCGCCGAGAGCGTAGTCCATTCCTTTTGCAGCATAGGGAAGTGCACGGACGGTGGGGGTCCATATGCCGGCCTGATCGATGTCGGCGGCACGCTTTACGGCACGACTGCGGTGGGAGGCGCCAAGGGCGACTGCCGTCACGGTTGTGGCACGGTGTTCTCGGTCAACCCCAAGACCGGCGCCGAGACGGTGGTGTATTCCTTTATTTGCACTCAGGGAAATTGCACGGATGCCGAGAACCCATCCGCCAGCCTGATCGATGTCGGCGGCACGCTCTACGGAACGACCGCCGAAGGCGGTACTAAGGGTTACGGCACAGTGTTCAAAGTCACGCTGCCCTGAGCGCCGAGCAGTTCTTTAATGGGTGACCTCGGTTTGGAGAACAGACGAAAACTGAGAGGCGAACCTGGGGACGGCCCCCTACGGTACCAACAATCCCCATTCAGGGCGGGGGTTCTTGCTCCGATGCTCCCTGCATGTCCACCGCCTGCATGTCCGACAAGGAGGCTAGATTCGCCCTGCGCAGTTTGATTGGTGCTGGCCGGCGGCGCGGACGACCGCGCGCTCGGCAGATGGTTTGATGTCGGAGATGCCTGTGGGAGGCGTGCTGCTGCAGCCGGCTCGTCATTCAGGAAGTCTGGCGCACCCGGAGAGATTCGAACTCCCGACCCCCAGATTCGTAGTCTGGTGCTCTATCCAGCTGAGCTACGGGTGCCTGCCGTCCACGAAGGGCGCAGAACCTAGTGAGCGCGGGTGCGAATGGCAAGGTCCGCAAGGGTAGTCCTAACTGGACAGCGCGCCTCCGAGCGCGCATGCGGGCTTGGACGCCCGCGGCCCCAGAGCCCCGCTCTTGTCCCGCCTTTCGCGCGCCAGTATGACTGCCGCGCCACGAATGGTGTTGTTTGGCGGGGCAGGGGGCAATCGGTCCCGGCGCCGGCGGCACTCGGAGATCTGAAACCCCATGCACTTCACGTCCGCGGCCCGGCGCCGCCTCGTTGCCTTCACGCTTTCGCTGACTGCCGCCGGGTTGCTCCTGGCCGGCTGCACCAGCCTCGACAACCAGTTCTTCGGCGACAGGAAGCCCGCGCCGACGCCCGAAGCCCAGACCGGCGGCCCGCCGCAACAGGAAACGGCGACGCAGCCCGAGGCCCCGGCACAGTCCGAAGCCGCGGCCGCGCCGGAAGCGAACGCCGAAGCCCCGGCGCCGCCGGCGGAAGCGCCGCCGGCGGACAATGCGGCGCCTGCCGAAACATCGGCCGCACCTCCGTCGCCTCCTCCTCCTCCGCCGCCGGTCGGCGATCTCGGCATTCAGCTTGCGGCCATCCAGCCCGCCGCCAGCACCGGCACGGCCGTCGGCCAGACCGTCGATCACATCCGCAGCGATCTCTCCGCGCTGCACGACAAGGTGGCCGGCCAGATGCAGCAGTATCAGTCGCTCCGTTCCGCCGCCGCGCAGGACGTGTCCGGCTATCAGGACGCCAAGTCGCGGATCATCGTGCGCCTGCAGGTTGGCACGACGAAGGGTAATCCCGAACTGGTCGGCCAGTGGAACACCAGCCAGTCGGCACTGGACAGCCTGACCGGCAATGTCAATTCGCTGACGGCGATCGCCAACGATCTTTCGGGCACCGAGGGCAGCATCAGCGCGCAGCGCGACGCCATCGCCGGCGCGTTGAACGCGATGGGAGCCACCGACGAGGATCACCGCCAGCTCGTTCAGCTGCGCGACGAAGCCACCGCGCTCGGCGATGCAACCGATCAGCTCAACCGGATGGTCACCCGCAGCGTCCGCCGCGAAACCGCGTTCATCGCCAACGAGCGCGACAGCCTTGCCAAAATGCAGGATGCCATCAAGGCCGGTGAGCTTTATCCGGTCGCCGAGATGGAAGCGCCGCCGGCTGCGGCGTCATCCGGCGTGGCCGAAACGGGCGATGCGATCCTGACGATCAATTTCAGCCAGGCGCACGTGGAGTTCCAGAAGGAGCTTTACGACGCGCTCAACAAGGCGCTGCAGACTAAGCCCAGTGCATCCTTCCGGGTCGTGGCATTGTCGGCCAAGCGCGGTGCGGCGCAGCGCGCGGCGCAGGGTCATGCGCGCGAGGTGCTGAAATCGATGACCGACATGGGCGTACCGGCGTCGCGGGTGGCGACCGTGTCGTCCACCGATCCGTCCGTCAGCGGAAGCGAAGTCCGCGTCTACGTGCAGTGAGCGAGCGAATAGGTTGCGATCGTCTCACCAGCTGACCACTCACCACTCACCACTCACCACTCACCACTAACTACTGACTACTCACCGCTTTCCGGCTTCGCCAGCTGATGCTTCAACATCAGCGGCGCCTGCGTGAACGAGAACGCGAGGATGAGCGCGGTGATGCCGAACACCTTGAAATCGAGCCAGATGGCCTGGCTGAAATTGCGCCACACGATCTCGTTGAGCACGGCAAGGCCCAAAAAGAACGCGCCGTAGCGGATGCTGAGCTTGTGCCAGCCCTGGTCGTCGAGTTCGAAGGCGTCCGACAGCATGGCTTTGAGGACCAGCCGCTTGAAGGCGAGCCCGCCCAGAATGGTGAACCCGAACAGCGCATAAAGCGCCGTAGGCTTCATCTTGATGAAGCGCGGATCCTTCAGGTAGAGCGTCAAGGCGCCGAACACGAGCACCATCGCAGCCGTGATCAGCGGCACCGGCGTCACGCGGCGCTCGCGAACGTAATCGATGGCAACCGTCACGAGTGCCGCCACCATCAAGACCGCCGTTGCGACGTAGAGGTTGTAGAATTTCGCCGTGGCGAAAAACAGGATCAGCGGCGCCCAGTCGAGCACGAGCTTCCAGTGCATCGGCAGCGGATTGCGCTTGGTCATGTCGATCCTGTCAGGGCTTTGGCGAAGGCCGCCGCATCGAAAGGTTGCAGGTCGCCCGCATCTTCGCCCACGCCGATGAAATGTACCGGCAGACCGAACCTGTCGGCGAGCGCGATCAGAATGCCGCCCTTGGCAGTACCGTCGAGCTTGGTCATGATCAATCCGGTCAGCGGCACGCTCGCCTTGAAGGCTTCCACCTGCGAGATCGCGTTCTGGCCGGTGGTGGCGTCGAGCACCAGCAGCGTGGCGTGCGGCGCATCCGCATCGAGCTTCTTGAGCACGCGCACGATCTTTTCGAGTTCGGCCATGAGGCCGGCCTTATTCTGCAGCCGGCCGGCCGTATCGATGAGCACGGCATCCGCGCCGGTCGCCCTGGCACGCGTTACCGCGTCGAACGCAAGCCCGGCCGCGTCGGCGCCCGCGGCGCGCGCCACCACTTCGGCGCCGGTCCGCTGTCCCCAGATCTGCAGCTGCTCGATGGCCGCGGCACGAAACGTGTCGCCGGCCGCCAGCACGATCTTGAAGCCTTCGCGCGACAGGCGCTGCGCCAGCTTGCCGATGGTCGTCGTCTTGCCGGTGCCGTTGACGCCCGCCACCAGCACCACAAATGGCTTTCTGGCGCGATCGATGACGAAGGGATGTTCCACCGGCTTCAGCAGTGCGGTGATTTCGCCGGCCAGCACGGCGCGCAGCTCGCTTTCGGAAATCTCCTTGTCGTAGCGGCCCTTGGCGACGGCGGCGGCGACGCGCGCGGAGAGCGCGGTGCCGAGATCGGCGCGCACCAGCGCCTCTTCGAGGCCCGCGATGGTTTCCGCATCGAGCTTCTTCTTGGTGAAAAGCCCGCTGATGCTTTCGCTTAGCGCGGTGGCGCTGCGCGACAGGCCCTGCTTGAGGCGCGAAAAAAAGCCCTGCTTGGCGAGAGCATCGCTCATGCGAGCGCTTCCGCCTGCAAAGCGCTTGCGTCGCTGCCGGTGATACGGGCGCGGAGCACTTGTCCCGGCTCACCGGAAATTTTTGCCAGCGCAAAACAGCGCGTGCGGCCCACGCCGTCCTTCTCGATCAGCAGCTCCTGGTCGCTGCCGACGAGCGCGCCGAGCCTGTGTGCCAGCTGCGCCTGGCCTTTGGCGCGCAACGCGGCGGCGCGTTGCTTCACGAGCGGCCGTGGCAATTGCGGCATGCGCGCCGCGGGCGTTCCCGTCCGTGCGCTGAATGGAAACGCGTGCACGTAACTGATGTCCGCTTCGTCGATCAGCGCCAGCGTATTGACAAACATGTCGTCGGTTTCGGTGGGGAAGCCGGCGATCAGATCGGCGCCGAACGCCGCATCGGGGCGCAGCCGGCGGACGTCTTCGCAGAAGGCGAGCGTGTGGCGGCGTGCATGCCGGCGCTTCATGCGCTTCAGGATCATATCGTCGCCGGATTGCACCGAGAGATGGAAATGCGGCATCAGCCGTTCCTCTTCGGCGATGGCGCGCATCAGCGCGCCGTCGGCCTCGATGGAATCGATCGAAGAAAGCCGCAGGCGCTTCAACTCCGGCACAAGCTTCAAAATCTTGCGCACCAGCACCCCGAGCGAAGGCGTGCCGGGTAGATCGGCGCCGTAGGCGGTGAGATCGACGCCGGTGAGAACGATCTCCGGAAATCCGGCTTCGACGAGGCGGCGTGCTTCCTCGATCGCCGAGCCCAACGGCACGCTGCGCGCTGGCCCGCGGCCAAACGGAATGATGCAGAAGGTGCACCGATGATCGCAGCCGTTCTGCACCTGCAGGAAGGCGCGGGCGCGGCCATCGAAGCTGTCGACCAGCTGCGCCGCGGTTTCCTTCACGCTCATGATGTCGTTGACGCGCACGCGTTCCGCATCGGCCACGCCGAAGTCGGCGTAGCTCGCCGTCTCGAGCTTTTCGCGATTGCCGAGCACCAGGTCCACTTCCGGCATCTGTGCAAAGCTTGCCGGCTCGGTTTGTGCTGCACAGCCGGTGACGATGATCTTTGCGCCGGGCCGCGTCCGCCGCGCGCGGCGGATCGCCTGGCGCGACTGGCGCACCGCTTCGGCGGTCACCGCGCAGGTATTGACGATGACGGCATCCCCGAGCCCGGCTTCGTTGGCGCGTGCGCGGATCGCCTCGGATTCATAGGCGTTCAGCCGGCAGCCGAAAGTGACGAGGTCAACCCGGCTCACGTCGCGTGCTCCAGGGCGCCAAGATCGATATCCCCGGTGAACGCATGGCTGGCGCTGCCGGTCATCAACACGTGGTCATCCGAAGCCCGCCATGCAATGCGGAGCGTTCCGCCGTCGAGAACGACATCGGTTTGCCGGCCGGTAAGCCCGCGTCTGTGGGCCGCGACCGCGGCCGCGCAAGCGCCCGTGCCGCAGGCGCGCGTGATGCCGGCGCCGCGTTCCCAGACCCGCATGCGCACGCGATCGGGCGACAGCACCTGGACGAATTCCACATTGGTGCGCGCCGGAAACAGCACGTCGCGCTCGATCACGGGGCCCCAGTCGGCCACCGGTGCCGTTGCCGCATCGTCAACGATCAGCACGCAATGCGGGTTGCCCATCGAAACGGCAGCCGCCTGGACCGGTTCGCCATGGACAGTGAGCGCGAAGCTCTTGGTATCGACGGCGCGGGCCAGCGGAATCTCGCGCCAGTCGAGCCGCGGCTTGCCCATGTCCACCGTGATCTTGTCGCCGCCGGCATCACGGCAAACCAGGAGGCCGCCCGGCGTATCGATCCGTACCACCGGCGCATCGGTTTCCTCGAGCAACAGCCGCGCCACGCAACGCGTGGCATTGCCGCAGGCTTCCACTTCGTCGCCGTCGGCGTTGAAGATGCGCATGGCGGCATCGGCTTCGCCGCGGCCGCGCGCGATCACGATCACTTGATCGCAGCCCACGCCCAGGCGCCGGTCTGCCACTCGGCGCGCCAGCGCATTGTCGAGCAGCAGCCCGCCGGGGCGCGCGTCGAACACGACGAAGTCGTTGCCGAGGCCATGCATTTTGCGGAACGCGGTCATGGGCCGGCCTTATAGGGGCTTCGTGTGCTGGAGGCCAGTAGCCTTGGCCGGCTTTCCTGGCGGGCAGGCAACCGTGTTCCATACCAGGAGAACGACCAGGTTCTTCACCACGAAGGCCACCAAACGCACAAAGGCCCGCACCACGGCGAAGGTTGTGCGGTATGCCATCAAGCTGTCGGAACCTTGGTGTATC
>Ga0335085_10006188_pt1 | contig 18979 bp, 12 predicted proteins | sample Lox_Sample_45_FD_206712 | JGI IMG/M metagenome (GOLD analysis project Ga0335085, IMG submission 206712) | Soil microbial communities from Loxahatchee National Wildlife Refuge, Florida, United States - Lox_Sample_4.5 | ecosystem: Environmental > Terrestrial > Soil > Wetlands | place: USA...
CCTCCGCCATAACGATCGGTTCGGGGGGATCGGCGGGACGCGAAGGCCCCACGGCGCTTATCAGTGCAGGCTTTGGCGCGGTGTACGCGAAATTCTTGCATCGGTCTGAACGTGAACGGCGCCTGCTTGTGCTAATGGGCATGGCCGCAGGACTCTCGGCGATTTTCCGCTCGCCAATCGGGACAGCCATCTTTGCAGTGGAGGTTCTGTACGGCGGGATGGATTTTGAGTCTGAAGCGCTGATCTATTGTCTCCTGGCGGCAATCGTGGCCTACGCGGTGAACGGGAGATTCGTGGGTTGGCAACCATTGTTTCGGGTGCCAGAGAATTTATACAGCGGGGCATCGACGGACTACGCCTGGTATGTGGCTCTTGGAATAGCGAGCGGCGTCGTCGCTACAATTCTCCCGGAGGTTTTCTACCGTGTTCGGGATGGCTTTGCCGCGCTTCGGATTCCTGTCTGGAGCAAACCGGCACTGGGGGGCTTGGGCTTGGGTCTTTTGGCCTTGCACTTTCCGCAGATCCTGGGAGGTGGATACGGCTGGATTCAAGAAGCGATGAACGGTGCGCTGGCGTTGCACCTGCTCCTGGCTTTGCTGGGAGCCAAAATACTGGCCTTGGCGCTTACCGTATCTTCCGGGGGATCGGGCGGAGTGTTTGGTCCGAGCCTGTTTGTCGGAGCCATGCTCGGAAGCGCCTTTGCCGGGATTTCCCATCACCCGGCAGGAGCACTGGTCATCGTGGGCATGGCCGCAGTATTTGGCGGGGCAGCACGCGTGCCCATTGCCACCATCTTGATGGTCGCGGAAATGACCGGCGGTTATCAATTGCTGGTGCCGACCAGTCTAGCGGTCCTGCTGAGTTTCCTCATTCAGACGCAACTCTCATCTTTCCTAAAATATTCCAGTCTGTACGAAGCGCAAGTGGCCGCTCGGGCGGACTCGCCGGCCCACCAGGCGGAACATGTCCAGGTTGCGCTGCGGCTTTTGGAAGGCGGCAAAATCTCGTTGCCGGCGCAAGTGAACCACCTTCATCTCGCGGCGCTCCTGCGATCCGGCGTGGCCCTGGACCTTCCCAACGGATTGCAGCTTATTGCAGGTGCATTGCGCGCGGAAAGTCCCTGGGTGGGTACACAAGTGCGCTCAGTAAGCGGCACCGTTCCCGAATCGAAAATCATTGCTGTTTTGCGTGGAAAGTCGGTGATGGAGCCACGAGGCCACACTCTCTTACAACCTGGCGACCGGCTTCTCATCGTGGCTTCTTCGGAGGTGCGGCGGCGGGTGTTGGACGCGCATCTTGCATTTCCTCCCCTTTGAATCGTCACCAGTCTCTCGTAGGGTCCCGCTCTCTTTCGGCTTTCTTCCTGGCCAGATCCGCTGTTTTAGGACGCTTGAAACGTCCTCACAATCTCGACCGAGCAGCGGGCATGGCGTGCAACCACTCCCGCCACTTCCCCAAGGAGAAAACGTTCCAGTCCCTTTCTGCCATGGGAGCCCATCACGATCAGATTGGCACGCCAAGTCTGTGCCACATGCAATATTTTCGCTCGAGCATTTCCCACCTCGATGGTGGTGCTGACCTTGAGATTGGCTGCCCTCAGTTTTTCGCCCGTGGCCGCAACAAGTGCCTCCGCCTTTGTTGCTTCCTCGCGCGAGACCCTTTCGAGCGAAGATTCCTGCGCGCTTCTTTCCTTCCGCATCATAAGTGGAAACGGTTCCACCACGTGCAAAACCCGCACTTCCGCCCCTGAAGGCCGAACCTGCTGGATCACCATGCTCGTGGCTGCCTCGGAAAACCTGGAATCCTCGATAGCCAGCAAGACTTTGTTGATTTCGCTGTGGCTCGTTGCGACGCCCTTTTTCACATGTGGAATCTTTGCGATCTCCACGGAGCATTTGGCGTGCTGCAGCACGGTTTCGGAAACGCTTCCGAGCAAAAAGCGTTCAAGGCCTGCGCGTCCGTGGGAACCCATGGCTATTAAATCGGGTTTCCATTCCTCGGCGATATCCATAATCGTTGACTTTGGGTCGCCCCACCCCACGCGGGTGGTCACGTGCAATCCCGCGCTACGCAATTGCTCCCCGATTCGGGCCACCAATTCTTCCGCTGGTTTTCGTTGGGCATCCCGCTCGTGTTCGACGCCAGGGTAATGCGCAACCATATCTGGGACCAATGGACTGAAGATGTCGACGACATGCACGACTTGAACTTCATCCAGTTGCGCCCTGCTTTGGGATCGCACCATCCGGGCAGCCGCCGCGGAAAACTTCGAATCATCAACTGCAAGCAGAATCTTCATAGGCGCCCACCCCAGAAAGAAGCTGAACTACCAGGTTCCGCTTTACAGTGCCTGGTTCAGAGAGCCGATAGCTTGTCGCCGTGGGAGATGTTCTTCTGCGAAATCCGGTCGGCTATGCCCGGGCACCGCAGAACGCGTTATACAACCACGCAAGAAGCAGCCCCGCGACGCCGCCATCAATCAACCCGTCGATCGTGCCGATCAGTACATTCGCGATGGAACGCGTGTCGCGAAACCATGGATAGACCGAACTTGCCATCTGAATAAAACTCGTCCCATAGCTAGGGAAAATCAGATTCAAGAAACCAACAAACAGGATGCCCCCACCCCACAGGAGGCCTCCTGCGATGGCCATTGCCTTTATGGAGAGCCGCATTGTGATTTCCTCCTTTCGCCGCTGAGCGGATTTGCACCCGTTTTCCGAGGAGGGTGTCGACGGTTCAGCACCTCGGAAGGAGAATGTCCTAGTCTCTCAATTCGGGAGCTCGGAGGGTGAAACCTGCAGAAGTGACACTCGCAGCCGTCGCATCTCCCAGATTGAACCTTGGCCTTCCTCCCGGGTGCGACCCTTGGTAACTATATCGTGATGCGATATATATGTCAAAAAGGCACCAAGGCGCCGCACTATTTGGCGCCGGGTGTGGCAGGGAATCATGACGAACCGATCACGTAGTTCTTCCTAATCGGCGGCGTTCTCTTTCCCAACGACCTTCTGGCCAATGCGCACGGGAATGGTTGCAAAGAACTTTTTGACAAATGCCGCGATTGTCGGTTTTCGGCGGCGCCGGGACCGATGGACCTTCCATGTACCCGAGGCAATCACGCATTGAATCTCGCAGCGACCTATGGACTACGCAAGAGCGGATTGTGGATAAGGGCTTGTGCCGGGGGCGGGTTGTAGGCTGAAGAATTGTGATGCTAGAATCCGCTCCGTTATTGCGCGGCATCCGTGAAGAAAAGTCGCAGGAGACACTATGGCTAAATCACATCACAGTCACCAACATCCGGATTACAGCAAGCGAATCAAGGTACTCGAAAAGCAAGTAAAGAAGCTGGAGAAGCAGGTCCATGAAATCCAGCACAAACTAAGAACGCACAGTCACCCGCACACACATCATCACTGAAATTTCGGTTATCAGGTGAACCTAGACATAACAGCGAAACTGATTCGTCTTTAAAGGAACTCACCTGTGAATTCTGCTCCGACGTGGCGTGCGTCAGTAAGCCCGGTCGTGCTGCACCCGTGGCAGGAAGATGGCAATGATCCCCAGCGCGGGAAGCCAGGCGGTGATTTTGTACACGTTGACCACGCCGAACGCATCGGCCAGGTGGCCCAGCACGGCGGCGCCGATGCCGCCCATGCCAAAAGCGAAGCCGAAAAACAGTCCGGAGACCATCCCGATGCGGCCGGGGATGAGTTCCTGCCCGTAAACAAGAATCGCCGAAAACGCCGACGATAGAATGAAGCCGATGACAAACGTTAGAGGCCCCGTCCAAAAAAGAGTTGCGTGCGGCAATAGCAGGGTGAACGGCAGCACGCCGAAGATCGATCCCAGGATGACCAACTTGCGGCCGTAGCGATCGCCCACCGGCCCGCCAATCAGCGTCCCCGCCGCCACCGCGCCCAGAAAAACGAACAGGTGAATCTGTGCGTTCTGCACGGAAATGCCAAAGTGCTCGATCAGATAGAAAATGTAAAAGTTGGAGATGCTGGCCAGATAAAAATACTTGGAGAAGATAAGCGCCACGAGAATTACCAGCGCGAGGATCACCTGCCGCATGGGCACGGCCGTTACCGGCTTGCGCGTTGCGCCCGTTTGCGCCACTGGCCGCCGGATGTGAATCGAGTCATACCACCGCGCCACGCGCATCAACACCGGGATGGCCAGCAGGGCGGCGATGCTGAACCATAACACCGCGATTTGCCCGCGAGGTTGCACGATGAGCGCAGCCAGCAGCGGCCCGATCGCCGAACCTGCGTTTCCTCCCACTTGAAAAAACGACTGCGCTAACCCGTGCCTTCCGCCGGAAGCCAGCCGTGCCACGCGCGACGACTCCGGATGAAAAATGGCCGACCCCAGTCCAATCAGAAGCGCGGCAAAGAGCAACGAACCAAGATTGAACGCGAGGCCCACCAGGACGAGTCCCACCAGCGTGAACACCATTCCGAACGGCAGCGAATACGGCAGCGGACGTTTGTCCGTGTATTGGCCAACGAACGGCTGCAGCAGTGACGCCGTGAGTTGATACGCCAGCGTGACGAAGCCAATCTCCCCGAACGTGAGATGAAACGACGATTTGAGAATGGGATAGATGGAAGGCAACAGCGACTGCACCAGGTCGTTCAGGAGATGGCAAAAACTGATCCCCGTCAGAACGCGGAGCGAAAGTTGCACCGGCCTCGCGAACGTAGCTGTCTGCGCCATCGTAGCTTTATCTCATACCCTGTGGGATTCTTGCGAGATTTGTCGGTGGCCCGCGTCTCACGAAAATGATTCGGCGAAGATGCATTACGCTGCGGGGAACACTATAATCCTGCACGTCAAGCACGCCACAAAAGTTTGCCGGAGAAACTCGATGCCACTTTCGTTGCGGTTGCTCGTTTCATTTCTGATTGCCACGACTCCTTTGTTCGCGGCGAAGCCCGCGGCTTCGCCATCGCCGCTGGTGTTTGAGGTCACCTTCCCGAAAGAACTTTCCGCCACGCCGGTGGATGGCCACATCCTGCTGATTATTTCCGTGGACCCCAAGCAGGAGCCGCGCTTCGGCGTGGGGGAAGGCGTCGAATCCCAACAAGCGTTTGGCGTGGATGTGGACGACTGGCAACCCGGCGTGCCTGCTCGCGTGGACGCCACCACGCTAGGCTACCCGCTCGTCTCGCTGAACGAACTGCAGCCCGGCGATTACTACGTGCAAGCCGTGTTGAACGTTTACGAGACCTATCATCTCGGCAACGGAAAGACCATAAAGCTGCCGCCGGACCGCGGCGAAGGCCAGCACTGGCAAACCAAGCCGGGTAATTTCCTGAGCAACGTACAGAAGCTGCACCTAGACCCTAAATCCTCCGGCCTCCTCCACATCGCTTTCGACCACAAGATTCCCCCCCTCGATCAAGAACTCGCGGACGTGGAAACCCTTCTCGATTGGCGCCCGATCACCGAACCAGACAGCGCCAAGGACAACAAATGGGTGAAACACATTCGTATGCAAAGCGAGTTGCTGACCAAATTTTGGGGACGCCCCACCGAAATTGGCGCCGTCGTCCTGGTTCCCGACGGTTGGGCGGAACATCCCAGTGCGCGTTATCCCGTGCTGATCTCTGAAGACCACTATCACCGCCACTACTTTCCCAGTTTTCGCATCACGGCACCGGACTACGCGCTGGTCGAAAAAACGAAGAAAGAAGAACTCGGCGTTCAGGATTGGGTGCGCGGACGAAACGCCGAACTTGAGCTGCAGGAAGCCGGCTGGAAAATGTTTCAGGATTGGACCAGCGGCCGCCTTCCGCGTGTGCTCATAGTCATGCCGCAGCACGCGAATCCCTACTTCGATGATTCGTACGCAGTGAACTCCGCAAACCTCGGCCCGTATGGCGACGCGATCATGCATGAACTTTTGCCCGCCATCGAAAAGCAGTTTCGCGGCATCGGGCAAGGCTGGGCGCGCGCCGTCTTTGGCGGCTCCACCGGCGGCTGGGAAGCGCTGGGCCAGCAGGTCTTTTATCCCGACGACATCAACGGCGCTTGGGTCGGCTGCCCCGATCCGATCGATTTCCGCGCCTATGGCACGGTGAACATCTACCAGGACAAATCCGCCTATTTCCGCGAAGGCCCCTTCGCCAAAGTCCCGCTGCCGGAAAAACGCAAAACGAACGGCATTCTCGATTCTACCGTTGAGCAGGAGAATCGCTACGAACTGGTTCTCGGCACCAACAGCCGCTCCGGCGAGCAGTGGGACATCTGGCAAGCCGTCTTCAGCCCGGTGGGTGACGATGGTTATCCGAAGCCCATCTGGGATAAGCGCAATGGCCTGATCGACAAATCCGTGGCCGAATATTGGCGCGAGCACGCGGACCTGACTTACATCATGAAGCGCGACTGGGCCACGCTCGGCCCGAAACTTGCCGGAAAACTCCACTTTGCCGTCGGCGAAATGGACACCTGGTACCTCAACAACGCCGTCCATCTGACGGAATCCGTGCTGACCGACCCGAAGCTGAAGCCGGCCGCCAATGCTACCTTCGATTACGCTCCCCTTCAGCCACATTGCTACCAGGGCGTGCGGCTCGATGCGCCGCGGTATGAACGCTTGAATTTTTATCAGGACATGATCTGGAGCATGGCGAAACACATCGCAGACACTGCTCCCGAGGGTGCCGACGTCGCAAGCTGGAAATATTGATCGCCAGAAGTGTGTTATTGGTGAGTGGCGAGTATCAAACTGGCAACTACCTGCCCAATATCACTGACATCGCTAACCTATTTGAGTACCTTTTAAGTAGGCCCGGTCGGCAGTGCGTGGGTGCGGGCATGAACAAACGAGAACAGGCGTCCAATGTGCTCTTGGGGTCTCTCGGGGTCTCCCTCCCCATTGTGGGCGGAGCCGGTGTACTGATTCTGTCCGTTTTTCTCCGCAGTTCCTCGATCATTCCCGATCCGCTTCTTTGTGAAGAACTGCAATTTACCAGTGGCATCTTCAGCATCATCTTTGCCGGTGCGGCCTTTGTCCGGTTCCAGGGAACGCGGGAACGTCTGCCGTTGATTCTCACGGCGAGCTTTCTGATCGTCGGCGTCACGCTCGTTGGCTCCAGCTTCAGTCTCCCCAATCTGCTTCCGTCTGATCCCACCGCAGGCCTGAGAGATCCAATGACGTGGGTTGTTGGCAGGACTTTACTTGCCGTCCTGCTCGTATCCGCGCTTGCGGTGGAGCGGCGCTCGGCGCACGCCAGCAATCCCAACCGCGAACTTGCTGCAGCACTGGTTCTGGTGGTTTTGCTCGCCACTGCGCTCAGCCTCTCGCACCGCTATATGCCGGCCGAGTTGGTGGTCCTACCTGGAAGGTTTGTACCTCGCCCGGGAAACCTGGTTCCGGCAGCCCTTTTTCTCCTTGCTGCGCAGCTGTACCACGGCCGTCTGAAAAGCAATTCGGCCGCATTCGACTGGTCGCTCTATCTCGCGGCTGTTGTCAATTTCTGGTGTTCTATCGCGGCTGCCGAATCCGCGCGACGCTTGGACGCGGCCTTTGCCCTTGCAGCGATTCTGCAATTCGGAGGTTATGCGGTCCTGATTGGAGGCAGTTTTCTTGACGTGGTGGGCCTTTTTAATGATATCCGGCGGCTGGCGGTTACGGATTCGGTTACCGGACTTTTCAACTATCGGCAATTGATCCATGCACTCGATAGGGAAATCCAGAGAACGAACCGCACGGGAAGACCGTTTGCTCTTCTCCTGTTCGATCTGGATGGTCTTAAGAAGATCAACGACCGCTTTGGGCATCAGGCGGGGACACGCGCATTGTGCCGCGCGGGCGAGGTTATGCGCTCCCAGTGCCGCACGATCGACACCGCCGCCCGGCACGGGGGAGATGAATTCGCGGTGGTTTTGCCGGAAACCGCGGAACAGGGAGCGGAAGAAGTCTTGACGCGCATCTGCCAATCCGTGGCCAGCGACGGAGAGCAACCGCCTATCTCCTTAAGCGCAGGCTTTGCGATTTATCCTCGCGACGCGGAAACGCTCGAAAGCCTCATGCGCGCGGCGGACCGTCCTCTCTATCAAATGAAGGAGCAACATAAAAGAAAGCCCGCCGTTGTGAGGCAGGCCGCCGGTTGAGATTCCCCGCCAAGCCTTGCAACGGTGCGTGCGCAACCAATTCGTCAACATAGTTCGCACGTTGCCTAGTTCATTGTCTTGAACCAAAGTCCTAGAGGTTTTCCATACTTCGGACAGGCCACAGTTGCCCTCGCGTAAATCCCGAAGCCTGTCCTGTTTCTGGCCCAGCCGCCAGTAGCCTGAGTGCGTCGCAGGCCTTATGTTCCAAGTGGAAGTGGAAGACCACAGCAGCGTGACGCTACGTCACCCCTCTCCGTTCCGGCCGCGCTCCTGAAACAAACACGAAGGATTGTCCGCCCATGGATAAGACGCGATTGGTGTGTCTCGTCGTCGGCTTGCTAGTTGTCAGCTCGATGCTTTTTCCGGCTGCTGCCCAGGCCGGCGTAGGTCTTTCTCCCTCTTCATTTAACTTTGGTTCGGTTACCGTGAATACCACCAGCGCCGCAGCAACGCTTGTGGTGGCCAATAACGGCCGCGGGAGCATTATTCTCGAAAGAGTAATGTGTAGTTCTCCAAATTTCGTGATCTCCGGCCCTGCATTGCCGGTGTCCCTCGGCGCTCACACGAGCACGTCGTTCCAGGTGGTGTTCAAGCCGGCGGCGGCCTCCACGTTTAGCGCCAAAATTACGGTCGTTACCGGCAAGCATGGAGGAACTTCCTCCACGATTCCTGTTTCCGGAACTGGCATTACTCCTGCCCCGCAGCTCACCTATTTGCTTACGCCGAGCGCGGGCAGTGTGCCGTTTGGGAATCTATTGGTCGGCAGTTCGGCTTCACAGGCGCTCTCATTGACCAACACTGGAACGGGCAGCGTCACGATTTCTCAGGTCGTCGTCACCGGTGCAGGATACAGTGTCAGTGGATTTTCGGGCGCGGTAAATCTCCCCGCGGGGCAGAGCCTCTCGCTCGCCGTAACGTTTGCACCTACAGCCACCGGCAGCGTCGCGGGGAGCGTCGGCGTCGTCAGCACCGCTACAAACTCTCCCGCCACCATTTCCTTGAGCGGAAGCGGAGTGCAGCCGCTGCTTTCCGTCGTCCCCTCAAGCGTCAACTTCGGCAACGTCACCGTTGGTGTCATCAACTCGCAGACAATGACCATCAAGAACCCTGGCACTGCCAACCTTACGCTCACGCAGGCGACTCTGTCCGGGACGGGCTACACCATGTCCGGCCTGGCCCTGCCTCTTTCTCTTGCTCCGGGGGGTTCGGTGGCCTTCAACATTTCCTTCGCCCCGGCATCGGCCAGCAGTTTCCCCGGCAGCCTCACGCTGGTGAGCAATGCACCGACCTCTCCGGCGAGTGTCGCTCTCAGCGGCACCGGGATCGCGCAAAAGATGACTCTCTCCGCAAATCCCGCCTCGCTGAGTTTCGGCAGCCTGACCACAGGAACATCTGCTTCGCAGAACGTCATGGTCACGAACACCGGGAATTCAACCGTGGCTATTTCCCAGATCGTGGCCAGCGGAACAGGCTTCAGCACGGGCAGCGTCTCCTTGCCGGTTTCTCTTGCCGCAGGCCAGTCCGCTTCGTTCAGCATCACGTTTGCCCCTGTTTCGGCCGGGAGTCTCACCGGCAGCGTCACGGTCACCAGTAACGCCGCCAATTCGCCTCTGGTGGTTTCCCTGTCGGGAACGGCCACTGCACCGGCCGCCTACTCGGTGAACCTTTCATGGACTCCGAGTTCCTCGACCTACGCGGGTTTCAACATCTACCGGGGAACTGTTTCGGGTGGACCGTATTCCAAGGTCGACTCCACACTGATTTCCGCCCCTGCGTATACCGATAGCAGCGTCACGACGGGCAACACTTACTACTATGTGGCCACGGAGGTGGATTCCAGCGGTAACGAAAGCGCATACTCCGGCGAAATCAGTGCCGTGATTCCGTAAGCCCGGATAGACCTGCAGCTTCCCTCAGAGTTGGATTGCGGGTCAGACTCTTGTGCGAACGCAAATTGGCTGCGGTACACTAACCCGGCCATGAGCGTGATTGATGAAGTCCTTGCTGCAAACGAACACTACGCGCGTACCCACGAACTCCGGAAATTGACGCCACGCCCGGAGCGCAAACTCGCCGTCCTGACCTGTATGGACACGCGTCTCCAGATCGTGACGCTGGGACTGAAAGGACAGGACGCGCACATCATCCGCAATGCCGGTGGAATCGTGACGGACGACTCGCTGCGTTCCCTGCTGGTCTCGCACTATTTACTGGGAACCGAGGAGTTCATGGTCATCAATCACACCGATTGCGGCCTGATGCACACGACCGAGGAAGATTTACGCAACCGCATTCAGAACCGCACCGGCACTGCAGCCATTGCTCCGGCATTTTTCTACGCATTCCAGAACATCGAGGAGAATGTGCGTCACCAGTTGCAAAAATTGCGCACGCACCCTTGGATTCCGGAGAAAGTAGTCATCCGCGGCTTTGTCTACGATGTGACCAGCGGATTGCTTCGCGAGATCAAAAACTCCTGATCGCCGGCAGATTCGCAGCTAATCGGTGACCAACAGCAGAGCGAAGCCGTCATACCCCTTTTTGCCCACGGTTTGCAAAACCGTGGCGCTAACACGTTTTTCCCTGGAAGCCACCTCGGCAAATCGCCGTACGCCTTGAATGTCCGCGTCATCGCTGCTCGCGTCAAGGATTCCTCCCCTGCGTACCACATTATCGGCGATGATGACAGTGCCGCGCCGCGAGAGCCTCAGCGACCAATCGAAATAGGCGGGCATATTGGGTCTGTCGGCATCAATGAAGATCAGATCAAAGGGCCCACGACCTTCCGCGGCAAGCTGCGGCAGCGTATCCAAGGCCCCGCCCAATCGCAATTCCACCTTGTCGGCAACTCCGGCCCGAACGAAATTTCTCGACGCAACTTCCGCGTGGGTTGGGCTGAGTTCCAAAGTAATGATGCGGCCGCCTTCGGGCAATGCCCGCGCCAACCAGATCGTGCTATAGCCGCCGAGGGTGCCAAGTTCCAGAATGTTGCGCGCGCCAATCGCGCACGCCAGCAAGTTCAGGAATTTTCCTTGCGCGGGAGAAACCTGAATCGGGCGCAAACCCGCGGCTGCGGATGCTTCTACCGCCGTCCGCAGAGTCGCGTCTTCCTGGATCAGCAGATCTCCGAAATATTCGTCAACCGATGCCCACGTTTCCTGATTCATTTGCACCTCGCGGAATTCCGGCGGGCATCTCAGAAGCGCCAGCCATAGCCCATGTTGAACTGAATCGTATGGCGCAGCTTGCCGCCCCCGGCGGACTGTGTTTCTCCGTCTATGGTGACGTCTCGCGTACCGAAATAGATATGCGTGTCGCCAGCCTCAAAACGAAATGTACCGTGTTCGGAGGGATAGAATTCCACGATGCCCCCCAGATCAAAAACGAAATTTGTGGAGCGGCTGTAACCGAATTCGCCGCTTTCTGAGACGCTGCTAAGCGCTTCCGAGTAACTGTGAAACCCCGGCCGCACTTTCCCGAAGATGCCGAAATGATTGCGCCGGACGCCGCCTTTCAGCCCGAACAGCCCTTGCAGAATGGTTCCACCATCATGAGGCCCAGAGGAGGCTGTCTCTCGCGGAAAATAAAGCACATCGCTATCGAAATAAAATACTCCGTAGAAGCGATAGGAAGCGTAGCCTCCAAAACCCGGCTCCGTGCGAGTGCCGTCGAAGGGTCCTTCGCGCGCGATAAACAGCGTGGAGAAAAGCGGGCCAAATTCCCATTTGCCGGGCACCTTGCTTTCCTCTTCGTTCTCAAGCAGCGCACCAGGACGATAGGCGACACCAAGACTCAGGCGCGTCGTGTCGTCAATGGAGCCGCTGACGAACTCCGTACCGCCGCCAGGGGGAAAGACGGTGGTATTCGGCACGCGATACGGATTCCCTTCGATGTCGGCGCGAAGCACCCAGCGCGGCGACGGATAAAATTCAATGCCGCCGCCAATGTTCATCGCGAAATGTGTCTCCGGATGTGTGCTGAAACCCGTGCTGGAATTTGGATCGCTACGCAAGGCGTCAGTGAAGTGAAAGAGGCCCGGCCGGACTAAACCAAAGACGGAAAGGCGTCGCGTCTGGACTACCTTCGCACGAACGCCAAAAGCCGCTTGAATAGTTTGCCCGCCCTGGATGCTCAGCAGTGGGACAAGATGCTCCGGAAAAAAATCGAGTTGCGATTCCAGGGCCAGGCGCCGGTTCAGGTTCCAGTCAAGGCGTCCGCCAAACCCTGAATAATTGGTTGCGCCCAAGTCCGTACTGGTCAGGCGGACGAAAGAATACTGGGCGCCAAGCTCAAAGCGTGTGTAATTGTCCTGAGCGAAAAGCCCTGTTGCCGTGAGTAGAAGAAATAAACCAAGCACACAAGGGTTTACCACGATGGAGCGAATCGTCACTTCCCTTTATCCCCGGGCCGAAGAAATAGTCTGCTAAAACGCCCACTTCAAGGATAACGGTTTTTCTCCGTTTCCCAACTGCGCTTTGTTGGATGCCGGCGTCAGACGCCCGGGTGAGCCGCTCGGTACTCATCGTAAGCCGATAGGTAGCGGTCCACGTCCTGGTGCAGCAGGTAGTAGGGCGTGGAAAGCCGGACCTTATGCGGCGCGCCGCCTCGGATGCGAATTTTCTTTTCCTTCCACATCCAATATTCCATGTCCGGCATTTTATTTGGGGCCACCGTCACCGTGGCGATCCCGCAGCGGAGCGCCGGGTCGGGCGATGTCCAGGAAACGGCTCCGCGCTTTGTCATTTCCTGCAAGATGTAGTCCGCCATCTGGCGGTGACGCTTCTCGATGCGATCCATGCCGATAGCATCCGCCAGTTTGATGGAGGCTTTCAGTCCGCAAAGCACCGGCACATTGGAACTCCCGATGCGCTGGAAACGTTCGGCGCGCAGCTTCGGCTCGTCCCAGCCTTCGGTCACAATCGTGTTCCACACGCGATCGATCACTTCGTCGCGCACATAGAGACAGCCACAACCTTTGGGCGCCTGCAGCCATTTGTGCGGGCTGGAGGTGTACATATCGCAGCCCAGGTCATGAATGTTCAGCTTCATCATGCCCGGCACATGTGCGCCATCGACAGCGGAGAGAATGCCTTTCGATCGGGCCAGCGAGCACAACTCCTTCGCCGGCAGCACGGTGCCGGTCACGGTGGGAATGTGACTGAAGAACATCACGCGTGTTCGCGGCGTGATCGCGTCGCTGAATAAATTCAAGACGGTTGCGGCATCGGGAACCGGCTTCGGCAGCGCCACTTTTTTCACCACGATCCCGTAGCGTTTGGCTTTCAGGTTCCAGGGATGCTCGCCGCCGGGGTGCTCCTGATCCGTCATCAACACTTCATCGCTGGGCTTCAGATCCAAGCCATTTGCGATGTAGCTGTTGGCTTCCGTGGCGTTGCGCACCAGCGCGATTTCGTCGCGTTTGCAGCCGACGAACGCAGCCAGCGGATCGCGAAACTCGTTCCAAGCGGCATAGCCCCAGATGGGGTAGTCTTCCGGATCGGGCTGCGCTAGCCGTTCGGCATCGCGATAGCCCTCAATCACGGCGCGTAGCACGGGCGCGGGCGAAGAGCCGACGGTGCCGTTGTTTAGATACACTTCATCGCGGGAGATCAGGAATTGCCGGCGAAGCTCGGACCAGTAAGCCTCTTCGTTCGTTTCGTAGAGCGATTTTTCCGGCAGCTTCTCCGGAATGCCAGCAAGCAGTTCTTCACTTGCCGAATTCCAGTGGAGCGCCGGAGCCGCTCCCGCCGCGGCCATCAAGGTAGAAAGAAAATCTCGCCGGTCAAACATGGCTCCCTCCAAGGAACGACGGGGTGATTCTATCGCCAGTTCGCAGCAAGCGGCGGATTTTCGTTGTCGCGGCTTGCAGTTCGAGCGGAAAGTGAATAACGTACGAGCGCAATGTTCGCATGGAGAATTCCGATGAATTTGCAGTTCAAGCGATGTGTAGTCATGGTGAGCTTGTGTTTATGCGGTAGTGCTGTACTTGCGGGACAGGAATCGAAACCGAGCAAGGGCCTTGCAGCTGCCAAAGCCTCGGCAAAATCCGAAAAGGAAGGCGCATTTGACGCAAAGCAGTTTCAGCAGGCGGCGATTTCTCCCGATGGCAAGCGCGTGGCTTGGGTGGAAATCCGGACGGATGCCGCGGGCAGTCCTACAGGGAAGCAGGACATCTACATCGCTTCAGCTTCCGGCACAGGTAAGCCGGCGCGGTTGACGGGGGGTGCGCCGACAGGCCACTACGACGAAAGTGGTGTTGCCTGGTCACCGGACAGCAAACGGCTGGCGTTTCTCTCGGACGCGGCCAAAAGCGGTCACCTGCAACTTTATGTCTCGAGCCCGAATGGCTCCGGGGCGCAAAAACTCACCAGCGTGAAAGGATTTCTCGCTGATCCCAAGTGGTCGCCCGACGGCAAAACAATCGCCGTCCTTTCTACCGAAAATGCCACACGCTCCGCTGGTCCCTTGGTCGCAGAAACCCCGGAAACCGGCGAAATCAAAGACGCCTTCTTCGAGCAGCGGCTCGCGATCGTGGATCTGGCTTCCGGCAAGCTTCGTCAAGTCACGCCTGCGGATACCTACATCTACGACTACGATTGGGCGCCGGACAGCAAGACGATTTTCCTGACCGCAGCCAAAGGGAATGGCGACAACAACTGGTGGATCGCGGAACTCTATTCGCTTGACACTGCGGCCGAGCGGATGACATCCATCTACAAGCCAAAACTGCAAATTGCGCGGCCGGCGGTTTCGCCCAACGGAAAATCCGTGGCCTTCATCGAAGGCCTGATGAGCGATGAAGATTCTGTGGGCGGAGACGTTTTCCTTCTGCCAGTCGCCGGCGGCGAACCGCGCAACCTGACGCCGGACCGCAAGGCATCCGCTTCGTCGCTGGCCTGGACCAGCGGAGGCAAACTGGTGGTCTCGGAGAATATTCAGGGCGATTCCGGCATCTCGCAAATCCATCCAGACACGGGAAAAATCGACACCCTTTATCGTGTCCCCGAGCTGCTCACCATCGGCTTTTGGGCAACTAGCGTTTCGCTCAGTGCCGATGGCTCCACAGCCGCGTTTATTCGCAGCTCGTTTGGTGCGCCTCCGGAAATCTGGGCTGGGCCGATTGGAAAATGGACGCAGCTCACCCGGAAGAATTCGGGTGTGGAGGCTCCCTGGGGAGAGGCAAAGAGCCTGCAGTGGAAAAGCGACGGGTTCGATGTACAGGGTTGGCTCATTTATCCCAGGAACTTCGATTCGTCAAAAAAATATCCCATGGTAGTCAGTGTCCATGGAGGGCCGAGCTCCGGTGTACAGTCTAATTGGCCGGGTGTCTTCGAATACCAGATGGCGTTGCCGCAGCACGGGTATTTTCTCCTGTTGCCGAATCCTCGGGGAAGTTTCGGGCAAGGCGAAGCGTTTACGCGCGCCAATGTGAGAGATTTTGGCTACGGTGATTGGCGCGACATCATGGCTGGCGTGGACGAAGCGATCCGAGTGGCACCGATCGACCCGCAACGCCTCGGACTGACCGGCTGGAGTTACGGCGGCTTCATGACCATGTGGGGCGTCACGCAAACGGATCGCTTCAAAGCAGCCATGGCCGGCGCGGGCATCGCCAACTGGTCTAGCTACTACGGCGAAAACAAAATTGACCAATGGATGATTCCGTTTTTCGGCAAGCCGTATTACGAGGATCCGGAAGTTTACACGCGCAGCGCGCCGCTGACGTTCATCAAAAACTTGAAAACGCCAACCCTGATTATTGTGGGGGACAGCGACGGCGAATGCCCCACGCCGCAGTCCTACGAATTCTGGCACGCTCTGAAAACTCTCGGCGTGAAGACCGAGCTGGTCGTCTACGAGCGCGAAGGCCACATGTTCGTCAAACCCGAGCATCTCCAGGACGTCAGGAACCGCACCCTGGCCTGGTTCGATTCGTATTTGAAATAGGGTTCTGTTTCGCGCGCCGCAACAGCACGCGGGCCATGAACCTGTTTCGGGTCGGGGTATACTTCTTCTGATCATCAAAGCCAGGAGCCCCCGGATTTCCAGATGAAGTTTAGCCGAATTATCGGATCGCTCGTCTTTTACTTGCTGTGCGGCGTTTTCCTCCCGGTGTGCCGCGCGCAAAATCCGCTGGGAAGTATTCGTGGGACGGTTGTGGACGCCAGCGGGGCGCGCATCGTTGGCGCAGAAATAAGCGTCCGCAGCGCGGCCACCGCGTTTACACGAACCATCCAATCAGATGCCCGCGGGGAGTTCCTCCTCGAAGCGCTACCTCCGGGCTCCTACGAAATCAGCGCCGGCGCCAAGGGATTCGTGCAAGCCCGCTCGGACGTGACCGTCGCGATCAGCTCCGCCCGCGAAGTCAACATTGACCTTCACCCAGCTGGTCCCAAAGTAGAGATCGTGGTGGGTGGAACCGGCTCCATCACCTCCGCGGCGCTCGATACCAGCACCGCAGTGCATCAAGCCATCATCTACCGCCAGGACCTCGAAACCATTCCCCTCGCTGCACGGAGTTTTGCCAACATCGCCTATCTGGCGCCCGGCACTGAACCTGTCGAGCCCTCTGACCCCACCAAGGCCCGCATTACCGCCGTTTCCACCGGCGGAAGTTCCGGCCTGAACAACGAAGTTTCGGTTGACGGGGGCGACAACTCCGACGATTACATCGGCGGTTTTCTGCAGAATTTCTCTCCTGATGCGCTGCAGGAATTTGCCTTTCGCACCGCGCAGATGGATGCGGACACGGGCCGCACCACTGCCGGTTCAGTGGTCATCACCACGCGTAGCGGCAGCAACGAGTGGCACGGCGACTTTTCTTTCTACGAGCGCGCTGCGACGCTCAACGCGCGGTTTCCCATCGACAATCCGGCGCCCGACCCGAAGCAGCCATTCTCGCGCCAAAACTATGTCGGCACGTTGGGCGGGCCGCTCGTCAAGGATCGTCTTTGGTTCTTCACCGCGTTCGAGTACGTGCACGAAAACGCCAGCATTGCCTATAGCCCCGCGAGTCAGGACCAATTCACTGCACTCTCGCAATTGGCAGCCGACGGATTAATTCCTGGAACTTCAAGCATCGAGGTTCCGGCGAATGTGCCGGTGCCCTTTCGCGATTATTTGTTCACGGGGCGTCTGGATTGGGCGCAGTCGGACCGCTCGCGATGGTTTCTGCGCGGCTCGCTCGATACCTACACGCAGCACAACGCGCTGGTTCAGCAGGGCGCGCTGCCCTCCACCGGTGTGACCTCCCACAACAACTATTTCGGCGTCGTGCTCGGTCAACAGGAAATCTTCTCCCCGGACTGGTACGGGTCTCTCGTGCTCAATGCCAGCGGCCTGCACTTGACGCAAACGCGCGACGAAACCCAGGGCTTCGCGCTGGCCTTCCCGTTCACCACCACGTCCAGCACCATCACCGGTTTCGAAACGTACGGTGACAACCAGTTCGTCACCGCCATCGCTGCGTTTCCGGTGCTGCGCAACCAGCAAAAATACCAGGTTCGCTACGATGTGACCCATGTGCTGCGCAATCACTCTGTGCAGTTCGGCGTGAATTTCATTCACGAGCCGGTTTTGAGCGGTGCGCTGACCTCTAACGCGGAGACGCTGCTCACCTACACGCAAGACCCCACGTTCTACGCCGCGAATCCCAGCACGTTTTACGCCAATCTCAACTGCGCGCCGCCGATTCCCGATGGCGTGGATTGTACGGCGAACCCGGCAACCGACGGTGGTTTTTCCCAGAACGTACAGCGCCTGGGCTTTTACGCCGAAGATTCCTGGCGCATCCGGCCGCAACTCACGGTGAACTACGGCCTTCGATACGACACGACTTTTGGCTTGTTCCTCGCTTCGGGCCGCGACCAAAGATTCAATCCCGCCCTGTCCACGGGCCTCGTCAACGGAATTCCGCATGATTACCGGAAGGCCTTTGCCCCGCGCGTGGGAATCGCGTGGTCGGTCGGCGGAGCGCAAAAAACGGTTCTACGCGCGGGCTTCGGGCTTTATTACAACGACCTGGCGCAAAACGGCTGGGTCACGGCATTTCAAGCGGTCAATGGTGGTACGGTAAGCGGCGCCTACCCTGCACCTCCGCCGGCCTTGATCGATCCCAACTACCACACACCCTACGCGCTGCACGCCACCGCGGGAATCCAGCACATGCTTTCGGCGAATTGGCTGGTCAGCGCCGATTACACGCATGAAACGGGGATGCACGCGTACCGGAATTACGCATATGCGGAAGCGAATGTATTCCGCAGCGATAACCGCTCGGCCTATGACGGTTTGTCCTTGCGCTTGCAAGGCAACGTCGCGCGTCGCGTGCACTTCACGGCGCATTACACTCTCTCAAAAGCGCAGACCTGGGGATGCGTGATTGGTGAGTTGTTCGACTACGTGAATGGTGTGTGCGATCCGCAGAATGCCTTTGCGCCGGGCGATTACGGGCCATCGGGCGAAGACGTACGCCATCGCTTCGTGCTGGTAGGCCGATTCGAAGTGCCCGGCGGGTTTGAGCTATCCACCCTTGCGCAGGCCGAGAGCTCGCGCCCTTATACATTGACGACTCCGGTGGCCACCCGCGCCGTGGTGAATGGTATCGAGACCACTCTGGATCAACTTCGCGGCGCTCCGTACGTTCAGGCGGACCTGCGCGTCAGCCGCCCCTTCACCTTTCAGGATCGCTGGTCAGTCACGCCCTTCGCCGAATTCTTCAATCTGTTCAATCGCAACAATCCGGGGAACAATTTCGTCCCGGATATTTCCGCGCTGCCTATTCCCGTGAATGATCTCGCCAATGTCACGGCACTCTGCCCCACGCCAGCATGCGCCGTACCAATCACCAGCC
>Ga0335085_10006189_pt1 | contig 18976 bp, 16 predicted proteins | sample Lox_Sample_45_FD_206712 | JGI IMG/M metagenome (GOLD analysis project Ga0335085, IMG submission 206712) | Soil microbial communities from Loxahatchee National Wildlife Refuge, Florida, United States - Lox_Sample_4.5 | ecosystem: Environmental > Terrestrial > Soil > Wetlands | place: USA...
CGTCCGCGCCGACTTCCGCCTCGACTGGTCCAATCGCGACGTCTTCGAAAAGCAAACCGGCTTCACCTCCACCCAGCCGACCCTCCTCTTCGACGCGATCTACATGTTCTGAAAAGGAAACCGATGCTCGACGTGCTCTTCCTCCTCGCCACCGCCGCCCTTCTCGCCGCTTCGCTCTGGTACGCGAAGCGCTGCGACGAGCTGTGAGGGCCGCCATGACCTTCGAGACCGCACTCGGCCTCGTGCTCGCCCTGGCCGCCCTCGCCTACCTCCTCTACGCCCTCGTGAAACCGGAAAAGCTCTGAGGCCCCGATGAACGACGTCCTCCTGAAGACCGGTCTTTATTTCCTCCTGATCCTCGCCGTCACGAAGCCGCTCGGCCTCTACATGAAGCGCGTCTTCGCCGGCGAGCGGACGTTCCTCGACCCGGTCGTCGGCCCCGTCGAGAAGCTCCTCTATCGCCTCGGCGGCGTCGGGCCCCTCAAGGACCAGACCTGGCTGCAGTACGGCGGGGCGATGCTGATCTTCAACGTCGTCGGCCTCGTCGTCGTCTACGCGATGCAGCGGCTGCAGCAGTTCCTCCCCTTCAACCCGGACAAGCTTCCCGCCGTGCCCCCCGCCCTCGCCTGGAACACGGCCGTCTCGTTCACGACGAACACGAACTGGCAGGCCTACACCGGCGAAACGACGATGTCTCACCTGACGCAGATGGCGGGCCTGGCGATCCACAACTTCGCCTCGGCGGCGACCGGCATCGCCCTCGCCATCGCGATCGTCCGCGGGATCGCCCGGACCGAGTCGAAGGGGATCGGGAACTTCTGGCAGGACCTCGTCCGGTCGACACTCTGGGTTCTGCTTCCCATCAGCCTCGTTTCCGCGATCGTCCTGCTCTCGCAGGGCGCCATACAGAACTTCCAGCCGACCCGCGAAGTCACGACGCTCGAAGGCGCCGTCCAGAAGATCCCGGGCGGCCCGGTCGCCTCGCAGGAGGCGATCAAGGAGCTCGGGACGAACGGGGGCGGGTTCTTCAACGCGAACTCCGCCCACCCGTACGAGAACCCGACGCCCGCCACGAACCTTCTCGAGATGTTCCTGATCTTCGCGATCCCCGCCGGCCTCACCTACACGCTCGGCTCGATGACGGGCAAGCTCCGCCACGGCTGGGCGGTCTTCGCGGCCATGGCGATCCTCTTCCTCGGCGCCGCCTTCGTCGCCGGTTGGGCCGAGGTGCGCGGCAACCCGATCCACCACGCCCTCGGCGTCTCGGCGGCGCCCGGAAACATGGAGGGGAAGGAGGTCCGGTTCGGGCCGGGGGACTCCGCCCTCTTCGCGACGATCACGACCGACGCCTCGTGCGGGGCCGTGAACGCGATGCACGACTCCTTCACGCCGCTCGGCGGCATGGTCCCGCTCGTGAACATCCAGCTGGGTGAGATCGTCTTCGGCGGCGTCGGCGCCGGCCTCTACGGGATGATCCTCTTCGTCGTCCTCTCGGTCTTCATCGCCGGCCTGATGGTCGGGCGGACCCCGGAGTACCTCGGCAAGCGGATCGAGGCGCACGACGTCAAGCTCGCCATGCTCGCCGTCCTGATCCTGACGTTCTCGATCCTCGTCGGGAGCGCGGCGGGCGTCGCGACGAAGGCCGGGCTCGCCGGATTGAACAACGCCGGGCCCCACGGCCTCTCCGAGATCCTCTACGCGTACACGAGTGCGACCGGCAACAACGGCAGCGCGTTCGCCGGGCTGAACGCGAACGCGGACTTCTACAACGTGACGCTCTCCCTCGCCATGTTCCTCGGCCGGTTCTGGATGATCCTGCCGCTCCTCGGCATCGCCGGCTCCCTGGCCGCCAAGAAGAAGGTCGCCGAGTCGGCCGGGACCTTCCCGGTCGACGGCCCCGTCTTCGTCTTCCTCCTCGTCAGCGTCATCCTGATCGTCGGCGCCCTCACCTTCTTCCCCGCCCTCTCGCTCGGACCGATCGTCGAGCACCTCCTGATGGGCGCCGGGAAGCTCTTCTGATCGAAAGCCATGAAAAAAGCAGAGAAGCTCTCCCTCTTCGACCGCGCGATCCTCTCCCGCGCCGCGGCGGACGCCTTCGCGAAGCTCCACCCTCGGCGGATGATCGGAAACCCGGTCATGTTCATCGTCGAGGTGGGCGCCCTGGCCACGACTCTCTTCCTCATTCCGGGGCTCGCCCCCAAGGGGCTCTTCGGATTCCAGCTCCAGATCGTCTTCTGGCTCTGGGCGACGGTCCTCTTCGCGAACTTCGCCGAAGCCGTGGCCGAAGGGCGGGGCAAGGCCCAGGCCGACGCCCTCCGGCGGGCGAAAACCGACGCCGTGGCCCGGCGGCTCCTCGGCAACGGCACCTCGGCCCGCGAGGAGCGGATCCCGGCCTCGAGCCTCCGCAAGGGAGACCGCGTCGTCGTCGAGGCGAACGAGCTGATCCCGGGAGACGGGACGGTCGTCGAAGGGATCGCCTCGGTCAACGAGTCGGCGATCACGGGCGAGTCCGCCCCGGTCATCCGCGAGGCCGGCGGCGACCGGTCGGCGGTGACGGGCGGCACGACCGTCCTTTCGGACCGGATCGTCATCGAGATCACCTCCGAGCAGGGCCAGACCTTCCTCGACCGGATGATCCGCCTGGTCGAAGGGGCCGAGCGCCAGAAGACGCCGAACGAGATCGCCCTCGACATCCTCCTCGCCGGCCTGACGATCGTCTTCCTCTTCGCGACCGTGACCCTCCGCCCCTTCGCGGTCTACTCCGGAGGGAACGTCTCCGTCACCGTCCTCATCGCCCTCCTCGTCTGCCTGATCCCGACGACGATCGGCGGCCTCCTGTCCGCCATCGGCATCGCCGGTATGGACCGCGTCCTGACCCATAACATCCTCGCGATGTCGGGGCGGGCGGTCGAGGCCGCGGGCGACGTCAATGTCCTCCTCCTCGACAAGACCGGGACGATCACGCTCGGAAACCGCGAGGCGACGATGTTCGTCCCGGCCCCGCACGTCGAGGAGCACGAGCTGGCGGCCATCGCTCAGCTCTCGTCCCTCGCCGACGAGACCCCCGAGGGACGGTCGATCGTGGTCCTCGGGAAGGAGAAGTACGGCCTGAGGGGCCGGCACCTCCGCGAGCTGAACGCCACCTTCGTCCCCTTCACGGCGAAGACCCGGATGTCGGGCCTCGACTTCACTGACGGGCGGAAGGTGCGCAAAGGCGCCGCCGACGCCGTCGACGCCTTCGTCCGTTCCCTCGGCGGCTCGCTCCCCGAGGAGGTCCGGCGGGACGTCGCGACGATCGCGGCCGAGGGGGGCACCCCGCTCGTCGTCTCCGACAGCGCGCGCGTCATGGGGACGATCTACCTCAAGGACATCGTGAAGGGCGGGATGATGGAGCGTTTCGACCGCCTGCGTGCCATGGGGATCCGGACCGTCATGATCACGGGCGACAATCCCCTCACGGCGGCGACGATCGCCCGCGAGGCGGGCGTCGACGACTTCCTGGCCGAGGCCAAGCCGGAGGACAAGCTCGCCCTCATCCGGTCGGAGCAGGCGAAGGGGAACCTCGTCGCGATGACCGGCGACGGGACGAACGACGCCCCGGCCCTCGCGCAGGCCGACGTCGGGATGGCCATGAACACCGGAACGCAGGCGGCCAAGGAAGCCGGCAACATGGTCGACCTCGACTCGAACCCGACGAAGCTGATCGAGGTCGTCGAGATCGGAAAGCAGCTTCTGATGACGCGCGGCGCCCTCACGACGTTCTCCATCGCCAACGACGTCGCGAAGTACTTCGCAATCATCCCGGCGATGTTCCTCGCCACCTACCCGGCGCTCCAGGCGCTCAACGTCATGCGCCTCGCGACGCCCGAGAGCGCGATCCTCTCGGCCGTCATCTTCAACGCCCTGATCATCGTCGCGCTCATTCCGCTCGCGCTGCGCGGCGTCACGTACCGCCCGCTCGGCGCGGGACGGATCCTGCGGCGGAATCTCCTTCTTTACGGGGTCGGCGGGATCGTCGTTCCCTTCGTCGGCATCAAGCTCATCGACATGATCCTCGTCGCGATCCACCTGGTCTGAGAGCCGAAATGAAAGAACACATTCTTCCCTCGATCCGCCTCTACCTCGCCCTGACGCTTCTCCTCGGGTTCGGCTACCCGGCCGCCGTTTGGGCTGTCGGCCGGATCGCCTTCCGCGACGCCGCGGCCGGGAGCTATCTGAAGAAGAAAGACGACCCCGGCACCCTGGTCGGCTCGTCGCTCATCGGGCAGGCGTTCGTGATGCCCGGACACTTCCACGGCCGGCCCTCCGCGGCGGGAACCGGCTACGACGCCACGGGGTCGAGCGGCACGAACCTCGGCCCGACCTCCCAGAAGCTCGCCGACGCCGTCAAGGACGCCGTGAAGTCCGTGAGAGACGACGAGGGCGTCACGGGATCCGTCCCGGCCGACGCCGTCACGTCGTCCGGCTCGGGCCTGGATCCCCACATCTCGCCAGAGTACGCTCGCCTGCAGATCCCGCGCGTCGCCCGGGAGACCGGACTTCCGCCGGCCGACCTCGAGGCCCTCGTCACAAGAGCCGTCGAGGGGCGCTTCCTCGGCGTTTACGGCGAGAGCCGGGTGAACGTCCTCGCGCTCAACCTGGAGATCGACGCCCGGCTCGGCCATCCCCAGATCGCGCCCACGCCGACCGCCACGCCGGCGCCTGCCCCGTCCGCGAGCCCGGCGCCCGGCTCTCCCTGAGCGCACCCTTTGCCGCTCCGGGAAAACGCGATTCCCGATCATTGCCCTCCCAGGAACGACCCATGCAAGACCAAGACCTCTATTTCGTCATTCCGACCTATCGATTGCGTGACGTCGGCGAGACCGTGGAGCAGTACGACGAGCACCTCTGGCGCAACGGACACTCGGTTCCCATCATCGTCTTCGACGATTCGAGCCCCGCGAACCACGAGAAGTACTACCCGCATCTCGAGAGGACGAAGACGCACAACGACCTGTACTACGTCGGGCCACGAGAAAAGGAGCAGTTCCTCACGTTCCTGAACGGCCGGCTGAGGGACCGGAAACTCCAGTCGCTCGTGAAGGACCTGTTCCGACCGAGCTACGGCGGGAACCGCAACTACCTGCTCATGTACACGCTCGGCGGGATCTTCGTGAGCAACGACGACGACATGCGGCCGTACGCTTTCATGGAGACGAGCCCCGAATCGCTCGCCGACGACGAGGTCTGCCACGGCAGGCTCCGTAAGACCGGGGAGAACGGCTACACCAGGAAGTCGTTCGACATCCTGACGTCCTTTCTCGACGTCCTCGGCAAGCCGGTCTCGGAGGTGCCGGAGAACTACGAGCGCGGAGAGCTGCTCGTCGACACCGCCACCGACCTCGAGACGAATGCGACCAAAGGGCTCACGCGTGAGAACTCGCTCATGCTGCGGAGAGGGAGCGTCGCCGACGACGCGCTCGTGAAGATGGCGCAGACGTTCCGCTCCGGCACCAACGACGTCGACGCGATCGACTTCGTCGACATGTTCCTCGACGACGAGAGCCACACGAGCCTGGAGGAGCTGAATGACGTCTACGTGCTCGAGAACTTCCGCCCGGTCGTGACGAACGTGAACTGGCGGATGGACTGCGGCGTCGCGGGCTACGACAACACCGCCGGCCTGCCGCCCTTCTTCCCCACGCGCCTGCGGTTCGAGGACTACATCTACCGGCTCTGGATTCAGCAGGACGGCATCGTCGCGGCGCACGTCGACGCGGCCCAGAACCATACCAAGAGCACGTACATGCGGAACCCGCCCGCGTCCGAGATTCTCAACGAGGAAATCGCGAACCTGTTGAAGCGGAAGATCAAGTCCACGATCACGCGTCTCGACGAGCTCACGATCGCTTTCGACTACGAGGGCGAGGTCCAGGAGCAGGACGCCACGGAGATCCTCGGGAAGATCCGGGCGTTGCACGCGAAGGCGGTCGAGGCGGCGCTCACGGCGCCGGCGGAGCGGGCCCTCACGCTTCGCCTCTTCGCGGAGAACCTCGAGAAGACGTTCTATGGATTCGAGCCGGACTTCTTCCAGCAGAACCTGCAGCAGGTCGTGAACGACGTCGTCAGCCTCGTCAAGGGATCCATCGAGATCTGGCCGACGCTCGTCGAGATCTGCTACTTCCAGAAGAGCCGGCGCGGCCTGCCGCAGATCCGCGTGCAGAACCAGAGCCGGTGAGGAGAAGGGCCCGGCCCTCATGAGAATCGCCCAGGTCGCCCCGCTTTACGAAAGCGTCCCGCCGATGCTGTACGGCGGGACCGAACGCGTCGTGTCGTACCTCACCGAAGAGCTCGTGAAGCTCGGTCACGAGGTCACGCTTTTCGCGAGTGGAGACTCGGTGACCCGCGCGCACCTCGTGCCGGCCTGCCCGCGCGCCCTGTGGCGGGACGCGAGCTGCAGGGAGACGCTCCCCCACCACGTGCGGCTCATGGAGCTCGTTTTCCACGACCCGTCGAGGTTCGACCTCGTTCACTTCCACTCCGACTATTTGCACTTCCCGCTCCTCAGGCGGAACCCCTTCCCGAACGTCACCACCGTCCATGGCGCGCTGCACGCGCCGGACCTCGGGCCCGTGCTCGAGGAGTACCGGGAGCTTCCGCTCGTCTCGATCTCCGACGCCCAGCGGCGGCCGCTGCCGGACGCCAACTGGCAGGCGACCGTCCCTCACGGGCTGCCGCGCGACCTGTACACGTTCTCCCAGCGTCCCGGCGACTATCTCGCCTTCCTCGGCCGGATCTCCCCGGAGAAGCGGCTCGACCGCGCGATCGCGATTGCAGAGCGCGCCGGGATGAAGCTCAAGGTCGCCGCGAAGGTCTACGCCGAGGAGGCAGGCTACTTCAGAACGGAGATCGAGCCTCTGCTTCGGACCTTTCGGTCTTTCGTGGAATATGTCGGCGAGATCGGCGGGCGAGACAAGGACGAGTTCCTCGGGAACGCCCGCGCGCTGCTCTTCCCGATCGACTGGGCGGAGCCGTTCGGGCTCGTCATGATCGAGGCGCTCGCCTGCGGAACCCCCGTGATCGCGTGGAGGAACGGCTCGGTTCCGGAGGTCCTCGAGGACGGCGTGACGGGCTTCGTCGTCGAAGGCGTGGACGAGGCAGTCCGGGCCGTCGCGAGGATCCCGGCGCTCGACCGCCGGGCGTGCCGGAAGGCGTTCGAGGCGCGCTTCGACGCGGCGCGGATGGCGCGGAGATACGTCGAAATCTACCGGCGGCTTCTGGAATCGGGTCCGGTCCTTTCGCACGCACCGACGAGGCCATCGCGGACCGCGCCGGTCCCGTTCGCACCTCCCGTTCCCGCTGCCGCGTCGGCCGGGATGCGGGCCTAGCGGCGCTGCCGGGGCAACGGAATGGACTCGAGGCGGACGCCGGCCGCTGATCCCCCTCGGAACGTGCAGTGGGAATTCGGCGCCTCCCACGTCCTCTCCGCCTCGAGCGTCACGGACGAACAGACCCGCGTCCTCAAGCACGGAGACACGTTCGCGCTCTTCGACCATTACGGGGACATCAAACCCGGCGGCCTCGGAGAGGAAGGCCTCTACCACGACGGCACTCGGTTCCTCTCCCTCCTCCTCCTCGACCTCGAGGGCGGGCGGCCCTTCTTCCTGAATTCCACCGTCCTCGACGAGAACGACCAGCTCACCGTCGCGCTCACGAACCCCGATCTCATGCGCAGCGGCCGGATCCACGCTCCGCTCGGCACGCTGCACATCGGGATCCGAAAGTTCCTCTGGCGCGGCGTCCTGTACCAGGAGATGAGAGTCCGCAACCTCGGCCTCGAGGAGGTCAGGAGCGCGCTATCGCTCCGCTTCGCGGCCGATTACAGGGACATCTTCGAGGTGCGCGGCGTGACGCGCCGCGCACGCGGGACGGACCTTCCGCCGGAGGTCGGCACGGATCGCGTCGTTCTCGCCTACCGCGGGCTCGACGGCGAGGTGCGCCGCACGGTGCTCTCCTTCTCGCCGGCGCCGTCGGTCCTGACGAGCGCGAGCGCCGGCCTCGATTTCGAGCTGGCTCCGCAGGGAGAGAGAACGTTCTTCCTGGCCATCGGCTGCGAGAGACGCGCGTGCTCGCCTCTCCTTCTCCCGTATGCCGAGGCCCTTTCGGAAGTGCAGACGGATCTCGAGCGCTACAGGACGTGGGCTTGCCACGTCGCGACGTCGAACGGCCTGGTCAACTCCTGGATCGACCGCGCCGTGTCGGACCTCCACATGCTCACGACCAACCTGCCGACCGGTCCGTACCCGTACGCGGGCGTGCCGTGGTTCAACACGCCGTTCGGCCGGGACGGGATCCTGACCGCGCTCGAGTGCCTTTGGATGCGCCCGGAGCTCGCGAAGGGCGTCCTCGCCTACCTCGCCTCCACACAGGCGCTGGAGGCCGACCCACGGGACGAGTCGGAGCCGGGAAGGATCCTGCACGAAACACGGAACGGAGAGATGGCCGCGCTCCGCGAGATCCCCTTCGGCCGCTATTACGGCAGTGTCGACGCGACGCATCTCTTCGTCGTCCTCGCGGGAGCCTATTACGAGCGCACCGGTGATCGCGCCTTCGGGCGGGAGCTCTGGCCGCACGTCCGGGCGGCGCTCGACTGGATGGATCGCCGCAGCAACCGCGACGGCTTCCTTGAATACGAGCGGCTGACGGTTGACGGGCTGCGCCACCAGGGTTGGAGGGATTCCGACGACGCGGTGTTCCATGCGGACGGCGCGAACGCGGAAGGAGCGATCGCGCTCTGCGAGGTCCAGGGTTACGCCTACGCGGCGCACCGCGCGGGCGCGGCGCTCGCGCGCCTCCTCGGCGACGAAGACGAGGCAGCGCGCCGAAGCGAGCGAGCGGAATCTCTCAAGGAGAGTTTCGAGCGCGCTTTCTGGTGCGAAGAGCTTTCCACTTACGGGATGGCTCTCGACGGCGGGAAGAGCCTCTGCCGCGTTCGCGGCTCCAGCGCGGGCCAGTGCCTCTTTACGGGCATTGCGAGCCCGGAGCACGCGCGGCGCCTCGCACGGACGCTCTTCTCTCCGGAGTCGTTCTCCGGTTGGGGCCTCCGAACGGTCTCGATGTCGGAGCCCCGCTACAGTCCGCTCTCCTATCACGACGGATCCGTCTGGCCGCATGACAATGCCCTCATCGCGAGGGGGCTCGCGCGGTACGGTTTCGTGGACCTGGCGCTGACGCTGTGGGAAGCGCTCTTCGACGCGAGCGTCCACTTCACGCTGCAACGCATGCCCGAGCTCTTCTGCGGATTCCCGCGGCAGCCGGGAGAAGGTCCGATCCTGTACCCGGTTGCGTGCGCACCCCAGGCCTGGTCGGCGGCCTCCGTTCTGCTTCTCCTCCAGGTCTGCATCGGGATCGAGATCGACGCGCCCGCGCGGCGGATCCTCTTCATGCGGCCGCGTCTTCCCGCGTCCCTGAACGAGCTCCGCATCCACAACCTGGAGGTGGCCGGGGCGACGGTCGACCTCGCCGTCGTGCGCCATCGGACGAGCGTCGGCGTCGAGGTGCTGCGCCGCGAGTCGGACGTCGAGATCGTCGTCGTGCAGTGAGCCGGGCGTCCACGTCCTGGTCCTGAACCTCGACCTGTCGCGACGGATCGAGCCCAAAAGCCCCGCCGCCCGATAATGGGGGCGTGAAGCCCGAGGAGCCCAAGCGCCCGGACCCCGAAGCCTTTCTCCGCCTTCTCGTGCGCGAGGAACGGCGCGGCCGGCTGAAGGTCTACCTCGGGCAGGCCGCCGGGGTCGGGAAGACCTACCGGATGCTGGACGACGCGCGCGCGATGCGCGCGCGGGGGATCGACGTCGTCGTCGGCTTCGTCGAGACGCACGGCCGGCAGGAGACGGCCGATCGGATCGGCGACCTCGAGGTCGTCCCGCGGCGAACCGTCGAGTACAAGGGGACGGTCCTCGATGAGATGGACCTCGACGGCCTGCTTGCGCGGAAGCCCGAGGTGGCCGTCGTGGACGAGCTGCCGCACACGAACGCCCCCGGGGGGAAGAACGAGAAGCGGTGGCAGGACGTCGAGGACCTCCTCGCGGCCGGCATCTCGGTCCTGACGGCCGTCAACGTCCAGCACCTCGAAGGCGTGCAGGACGTCGTCAAGTCGGCCACGGGCCTCGAGGTTCGCGAGCGGGTGCCGGACCGGATCGTCCGGGAGGCCGACGCCGTCGTCAACGTCGACCTGCCCGTCTCGGAGCTCCGCGACCGTTTGAAGCAGGGAAAGATCTACCCGCCCGCGCAGGCGGCTTCGGCGCTGGAGAACTTCTTCCGGGAGGAGAATCTCCGGTCGCTCCGGGAGCTGGCGCTCCGCGAGACGGCCGAGAACGTCGAAGGGGAGCGGAAGGAAACGTCGGGCGTCACCGCTGCGCCCGCCGGCATCCGGGTCGCCGTGGCCCTGCCGCTCGATCCCGCGGTCGCCAAGGCGCTGATCCTCCGCGGTTCGCGGCTCGCGGGGCGGATGAACACCCGCTGGTACGCCCTCTACGTTCGAAGGAAACGCGACCTGCCGGAGAACATGTCGGCGGCGCAGCACAGCGCCCTCGTCGAGAACATCAACCTCGCGATGGCGCTCGGGGCGACGGTGGTCTACCGGGAGTCCGAGGACGTGGCGGGGGCGATCCTGGAGTTCGTCCGGTCCGAGAAGGTTCGAACGCTCGTTCTGGGGCGACCCGGACGGACGGGTCTCCGCGGACGGGTCGCGCCGGGGATCGTCAACCGGGTTCTCGACGGGGCCGAGGGGATCGACGTGGTCGTCGCCGACCTGAACCCCGAGGGGCCCAGCTGACCGGATCGCCCCTTCCCCTTGATTTCCCGGCCGCCGGTTCCTAGCTTTTCCTCTGGGACGGCCGCCGGCCGGCGGCCCAGGTGACTTACGAACGTTCCGGTTCGTCGCCTCCGGACGGGCGCCCCGGCAGGAGGTTCGTATGCCCCTCTCCGAGCGGCTCGTCCACTTTCTCGAGCAGCAGCACGTCCCGTTCGTCACCATCCCCCACGCCCGGGCCTATACGGCGCAGGAGATCGCCGCCTCGATACACGTCCCCGGCCAGGAGGTGGCCAAGACGGTCATCGTCCAGGCCGATGGAAAGCTCTACATGGCGGTCATGCCGGCCACCCGCCGGGCCGATCTCGTCGAGCTGAAGAAGGCCCTCGGGGTCAAGAAGATCCGTCTCGCCACCGAGGCCGAGTTCGAGGGGATCTTCCCCGAGTGTGAGGTCGGCGCGATGCCCCCCTTCGGCAACCTCTACCGGATCCCGGTCGTGGTGGACGAGTCGCTGAAGAAGGACCGCGAGATCGTCTTCAATGCGGGGAGCCACACCGAAACCGTGAAGATGGGCTTCGACGAGTTCGTCGAGCTCGTTCAGCCGATCTTCGCCTCCTTCACGGAAAGGAGCGTCTGAGCCGTGGCCATCAGCGTCCGGAAGATCCTCCTCTGGCGTCGCGAGGCGATCGACGCGCCCGGCGTGGGGGCCGAGACGCTCGAGCCCTTCGCGAGAGTGGGCGCCACGCTGAAGCTCGTCATGGGCTACCGGATTCACGACGGCCGGGCGGCCGTCGAGATCTGGCCCGTGGCCGGCAAGAAGGTGACGGAAGGCGCCCGCGCGGCGGGACTTGCGGAAGCGGCGGTTCCGGCGCTCCTGGTCGAAGGAGACGACCGCCCCGGCCTCGGGCACTCCTTCTCGCGGGCCGTCGCCGACGCGGGAATCAATCTCTCGTTCCTGGTGGCCCAGGTCGTGGGGCGGAAGTTCTGCGCCGTCTTCGGTTTCGGCACCGAGGCCGACGCGAAGGCGGCCGCGGCGATTCTCCGGAAGGCCGGGAGGGTCCCGAAGAAGAAGCGCTGACGCTTCCCGGGCCTCAGACCCGTCCGAAGCCGCTCTCCCGGGCCCCGGGGGGCGAGGCGAGGCGCTCTTCAACGAGGCGGAGGAGTCTGTTCATGTCCGTCGACTTGTCGAGGCAGTAGTCCGCCCCCGCGTCAAAGCAGCGCTGCTGGAAGGGTCCCAGCTCCTCGTTCGTCATGACGACGACGATCGTCCAGGGCCAGACCCTCTTGACGTGGCGGAGGACGTCGAGTCCGGTCCCATCGGGAAGCCTGAAGTCCGTCACGACGAGGTCCGGAGCCCCTTCATGGAAGGCGCGCCGCGCCCCGGCGACGTTCCAGGCCTGGGGGAGAAGCTCGACCTCGGGGATCGTCCCGAGAAGGTCCAGCAAACGCGAGCCCGCCACGGCCGAATCGTCAACCACGAGAAGGCGCAGACGAACGGCCGGGCTCACAATCCCTCGGAAAGAAAAAGAAGGGCCGTGGCGGGCTCACGGGGATCATTCATGCCGACCGGAAGATAGGTCGCGGACCGGGGCCGCACCATCGGAGGGGCTGGTGATCCGGCGGGCCCTGCGGCTGATTTTCCTGTCGGAGTCCCTCCTACGCGGACGCCGTCACGACACGAGTCCGCGGGAGAGGGCGTAGCGGGTCAGCTCGGCGTTCGTCTTCATCCCCGTCTTCTCGAGGATGCGGGCGCGATAGGTGCTGACCGTCTTCACGGAGAGGTGGAGGAACTCCGCCGCCTCCGAGACCGTCTTTCCCGAGGCGATGAGACGAAGGACCTCGAACTCGCGGTCGGACAGGCTCTCGTGCGGCTCGCCGCCGCCGCCCGCCACGACGTCGGCGAGCCGCTCGGCCAGGACGGCTGAGACGTATCGGCCGCCCGACCGGGCCTTCTTCACCGCCGCCACCAGCTCCTCCGGGGCGCTTTCCTTGCTCAGGTAGGCGGAAGCCCCCGCCTTCAGCGCCCGGACGGCGAAGGGCGCCTCGGCGTGGACCGAAAGGACGAGGACCGGCGTCGCGGGCGCGTGGGCCTTCATTTCCTTCAGGACGTCGAGGCCGCTCCGGTCCGGGAGCCCCACGTCGAGGATCACGGCGTCCCAGCGCCCCTCCTTGAACGACGCAAGACCGTCCCGCGCGTCGCCGGCCTCCTCGCAGGAGGCGCCCGGGAAGGCATCGCGAAGGATCTCGGACAGGCCGCGCCGGACGACGGCGTGGTCGTCGACGACGAGGAACCGGGGGCTCACGCCGGCTCCGTCCGGGGCGACGCCGGTCCGGCCGCCCCGGAAAGTCGCGCCACGACGACAGTCCCCCGGCCCGGCGCCCCCTCTACGGTCACGCGGCCGCCCGCCGCGCGCGCCCGCTCCTGCATCCCGCGGATTCCGAGCGCGGGTCCCGAAGACGAAGGCAGGCCGCGGCCGTCGTCGGCCACCGTGAGGACGACGTCGCCCCCGTCGGCGGCGAGCCGGACGGTCACGCTCGAGGCCGCGGCGTGCCGCACGACGTTCGTCAGCGCCTCCTGGAGGATCCGGAAGAGGGCCGAGGCGCGGCGCTGGTCGAGGCCTTCCCCGTCGAGCGCCGCCTCGAGCCGCGTCGTCACGCCCGTCCGCGCTCCAAACCGCTCGAGGTACGCCTCGACGGCCGGGACGAGGCCGAGCTGGTCGAGGAGCTGCGGCCGAAGCTCCCCCGAGATCCGGCGGACGCGCTCGATCGTCGCGTCGGCGAGAGACGCCATCCCGGCGATCCGGTCCGCGGCCCCGGCGCCGGTCTCCTCCGGGAGAGCCCGCTTCAGCGCGGCCAGATCGAGCTTCAGCCCGGTGAGGGCCTGTCCCACTTCGTCGTGGAGCTCGCGGGCGATCCGCGTCCCCTCCTCCTCGCGCACGTCGTCGAGCCGCTCCGCGAGCGCCCGGAGCTCGTCCGAGGTCCGCCGCAGCTCCACTTCCGCGCGGTCGCGCTCCGACGCGCGGCGCGCGAGCCTCCCGGCCATATCGTCGAACGCCTCGGCCAGCCTTCCGATCTCGCCACCGCCGCGGGGCAGGGCGCTGCGCGCCGAGAGGTCCCCTTCCCCGAGTCGCCGCGACGCCGCGGCGAGCGCCTCCAGCCGCGACACGATAAGGGCCCGGGCGAAGAACCAGACGCCGGCGAGCGCGACGGCGGCGACGAGGCCGAGCGCGAGGAGCTGGCGGGTCAGAGCCCGATCGGCGGCTCCGAAGAGCGCCTCCTCCGGGACGGAGAGGGCGACGTAGGCGAGCGTTCCCCCGTCTCGGACGAGGCGTGTCGCCTGCCAGAGGAGCGGGGGCGCGGAGGCGTCTGCCGTCCCGCGGACGGCTTGTGTCGATCCCGCGATTTCGTCGAGGCGCGACGCGAACGGGAACGGCGACCCGGCTCCGCTTCCTTCCGCGGGATGGCTCGCCAGGACCACCCCGGCCCTGTCGAGAAGGAGCACGCGGGAGCCGGGCGGCGCCGGGATCTTCCGGAGCGCCCCCGAGAGCCAGGCGAGGTCGATGGACGCGACCGCTACCGCGACGGTCTCTCCCGAGGGGCCGCGGACCGGCTGCGCGAAGGCGACGGCCGGCTTTCCCGAGAGCCTTCCGATCTGGAACTCCCCCATCGCGGGGGCGTTCGTCTCGAGGGCTTTCCGGAAGTAGGCCCGGTCCGCGAGGCTCACCTCCGCCGTGCCGCCGGGAGAGCTGCAGACGACGCGCCCGCCCGGGAGCGCGACGAGAACGCTCGCGTACCGGGGCTCGACTCGCCGGAGGCGCTCCAGGCTCGGCCCGCAGCGCACCGGGTCGGGCAGTCCGTCCCGCTCCTCCAGCAGGCCGGCCGTCCCTTCGAGCAGGCGGCGCGTCGCGTCGAGGCTCGCCTCGAGGGCCCCCGCGACGACCGAGAGAAAGCGCTCTCCCTCGGCCTCGGCCGCGCGGAGGGCGCGGTTCCGCTCCCGGTTCGCCCCCCAGAGGACGAAAACGAGGGCCGGTGCGAGCGCGCCCAGGACGACCGCGAGGAGCTGCCCGCGCAGGCTGGAGCGGAACCGGTCCCGCGGCCGCATGTTCGCTACCAGATCACGGTCACGTGAACCCGGCGCGAGGGCCGCGGACCGTCGAACTCGCAGAAAAAGACGTTCTGCCAGGTGCCGAGCGCGAGGCGACCCGCCCGGACGGGAATCGTCTCCGAGGGGCCGACGATCGCCGCCTTGATGTGCGCCGCGGCGTTGTCGTCCACGCGGTCGTGGCGCCAGCCGTCGTGCTCCTTCACGAGCCGCGAGAGGGCGTCGAGAAGGTCCGTCCCGACGTTCGGGTCGTCGTTCTCGTTGATCGTGACGGCCGCCGTGGCGTGCGGCGTGAAGACGGCGCAGAGGCCGTCCGACGCCCCGCTGTCGCGCACGACGGCCGCGACCTGCGCCGTCAGGTCGTGAACCTCGGACGCTGCCGAGGTCGTGAGGGTGAGCGTCGCGTGATGGGCCGGCACGGGACGGGGGCTACTTCAGGGACGCGAGCTTTGCGCGGTCGACCGAGCCGAAGACCGTCCGGACGAAGTCGGCCTCTGCGGGGCTTGCATCGACCGAGACGAGGAAGCGCTTCCCGACGACGACCACCAGCTCTCCCCGCCGGCTCGCCTGGGACCATTTCTCGACGCCCGGACTGCCGTCGATCGTGACCCCCTTCTCGTAGCCCTCGGTCGACTCGTGCGAGAACTGGGCGGCCATCGTGACGCCGGCGTAGACGAACGAGTTGTAGGCCCCGTCCACGATCTTGACGTGGAGGCGCTGCTCGCCCTTCGTGTACGAGCGCTCGACCTCGGAGATCTTGAAGCCCATGGCCGCCGTGGTCTCTCCCCTCGGCTCCTCCGCCGTGAAGCCCGCCGGCGCCGCCGGCAGCAGCGGCAGAAGCGCGTTGAAGCTGACCGGGTCGACCGGCTTCATCTCCGACGCCTCCCGGGCGGCGTCGGCGGCCTTCCTGGCCGCGTCGCTGATCTGGCCCATGGCGGCGACCGGATTCTTCGACAGCTCCTTCCCCTCGCCGGCCTTCTCCTTCCGCGCGCAGGCGGCGAGGAGAAGGAGCGGGAGGGCCGCGGCCGCGGCGAGGCGGAGTCCACGGGCCTTCACGGTGGTCATCCTCCTTCAGACGGACGCCCCGAGAATACGACCGCGGCCGGGTGGACACCACCCGGCCGCGGAGAACGTCCCGATCACGAGGGCCCGGTCAGCCCATGTGCTTGATCACCTCGTCCCCGAACTGGCTGCACTTGACCTCTTTCGCCCCCTCCATGAGCCGGGCGAAGTCGTACGTGACGGTCTTGGCCTTGATGGCGCCGTCCATCCCCTTGAGGATCAGGTCGGCGGCCTCGAGCCAGCCCATGTAACGGAGCATCATCTCGCCCGACAGGACCACCGAGCCCGGATTGACCTTGTCGAGGTCGGCGTACTTGGGCGCCGTGCCGTGCGTGGCCTCGAAGATGGCGTGGCCGGTCAGGTAGTTGACGTTTCCACCCGGTGCGATCCCGATCCCGCCCACCTGCGCGGCGAGCGCGTCGGAGATGTAGTCGCCGTTCAGGTTCAGCGTCGCGATGACGTCGAACTCGTCGGGGCGCGTCAGGATCTGCTGGAGGGTGATGTCGGCGATGGCGTCCTTGACGAGGAGCTTTCCCTTGGCCAGCTCCGCCTTCTGCTCGGCGTTGGCGGCGGGCTCGCCCTTCTCCGCCTTCGTCCGCTCCCACTGCTCCCACGTGTAGGTCTTGTCGGGGAACTCGCGCTCGGCGAGGGCGTAGCCGTAGTTCCGGAAGGCTCCCTCCGTGTACTTCATGATGTTGCCCTTGTGGACGAAGGTGACGCTCTTCCGGCCGTTCGCGAGCGCGTAATTGATGGCGGCGCGGACCAGGCGCTCGCTCCCGTCCTTGGAGACCGGCTTGAAGCCGAGGCCGGTCGAGTCCGGGAAGCGGACCTTCTTGTACTGCTGGGGGAAGTTGTCCTTCAGGAAGGCGAGGATCTTCTTCGCCTCGTCCGTGCCGGCCGCGAACTCGATGCCAGCGTAGATGTCCTCGGTGTTCTCCCGGAAGATGACCATGTTCACCTTGCCGGGGTTCTTCACCGGCGAGGGCACGCCCTGGAACCAGCGGACCGGACGGAGGCAGACGTAGAGGTCGAGGATCTGCCGGAGGGCGACGTTCAGCGACCGGATGCCGCCGCCGATCGGCGTCGTGAGCGGTCCCTTGATCCCGACGAGGTAGTCGCGGAAGGCGTCCGTCGTCTCGTCGGGAAGCCACGTCTTCAGGTTGTCGAACGACTTCTGTCCAGCGAGAACCTCCATCCAGTGGATCTTCTTCTTTCCGCCGTAGGCCTTCGCCACGGCGGCGTCGAGGACCCGGACCGAGGCGCGCCAGATGTCGCGACCGGTGCCGTCCCCTTCGATGAACGGGATGATCGGGTTGTCGGGAACACGGAGCTTGCCGGCGGAGATCGTGATCTTGGCGCCGCCGGCGGGGACCTTCGGTTTCGCGTCGGGCATGGAAGCCTCCTTCGGGCGGCGGATCTTAGGGGGCTTCGGGCCTCCCCTACAACGAAGCGTTTGAATCAGGCGGGGGGACCGGGCGCCCGAGCCGCCGTGCCTCGGGGTAGGAGAAGATGTCCAGGATCTCCCCCGCCCGGATCTGCCGCTGGGTCGCCCGCCAGAAGCGGATGCCCAGGAGGTCCCGGTTCAGGTCGAGGAAGGCCTCCCGGGCGGCCCCGCGGAGCCCGAGAAAGGTCATGAACTCCTCGGGAAAGACGTCGTTCTCCCCCACGTAGAAGGCGGGCTCGTCGCCCTCCCCGTCGCCGTCGTCTCCCCGCGGCACCTCGCGGAAGTTCACGTCGGTCAGGAAGGCGATCTCGTCGTAGTCGTAGAAGACGACGCGCCCGTGCCGCGTCAGGCCGAAGTTCTTCAGGAGGAGGTCGCCCGGGAAGATGTTGACCCGCGCCAGGTCCCGGATCGCCTCCCCGAGGTCGGCGATCGCCCGCCGCGCGGCCGGCGGCCCGGCCTCCCGGAGGAAGAGATTCAGCGGCGTCAAGCGCCGCTCGGTGAAGAGGTGGTGGAGGACCACCTTGTCGCCGGCGATCTCCACGGTCTCGGCGGCCTCGGTCCGGAGCATCTCGAGGAGGACGGGGTCGAAGCGGGATAAGGGGAACTCCAGGTGCTCGAACTCCTGTACGTCCACGAGCCGCCCTGCGCGGCCGTGCCGGAAGACGAGACGGTATTTCTCGATGACGTCCTTCCGACCGGTCGTCTTGGGCGGCGCGAAGGTGTCCCGGATGACCTTGAAGACCACGTCGTAGGACGGGAGCGTGAAGACGATCATCACCATCCCGGCCTCCCCGGGCGCGAAGACGAACGGATCGTCGGAGACGGCGATGTGCCGGAGGAGGTCGCGGTAGAGCTCCGTCTTTCCGTGCTTGTTGAAGCCGAGCGCCGTGTAGAGCTCGGCCACGGGCTTTCGCGGCATGATCGTCTTCAGAAACGCGACGAGCGCCGAGGCGTCCTCCACGTCGACGTGGAAGTACGACCGGGTGAAGCTGAAGACGATCGACGCCTCGTCCTCGTCGGCGAGGACGGCGTCCACGACGACCCGCCCGTCCCGGTTCAGGAGGGCGAGCAGCAGCGGGAGCGACCGCTCACCGCGCCGGATCCGGCCGACGATGTAGGCTCCCTTGTTCCGGAAGAAGACGGGGCGGAGGACTTCCGCCGTCTCGAAACCGGGCGCCCCCCAGACGGCTTCGAGGTGCGCGTTCAGCCTCTCCGCGGCGAGACGCGCGTCGCGCGAGACGTCCTTCCACCGAACGGCGAACGGGTGGGCTTCGAGGATCCGCCAGAGGGCCGTCGCGGTGCCGGACGCCCCGGAGAAGACGTCGGCGAGGAGTCGCGCGTCCTCGAGGGAGAGCGTGGGGACCTCCGAGGAGACGAATTCGACCCGGGGATCCACGCCGACCGTGTGGAAGATCCGGCGCGAGGCCGAGTTGAAGAAGGTCTCCGCCAGCTCGATGTCGACCCGGTCCCGGGCGGCCGCCGCGAAGGCTTCCTTCATCGACGTCCAGACGGACTTGTCCGAGAGGCGGGGGCCCAGCAGGGCCGTCAGTCCCTCCACGGCCGGGTCGAGGATCTT
>Ga0335085_10006190_pt1 | contig 18976 bp, 14 predicted proteins | sample Lox_Sample_45_FD_206712 | JGI IMG/M metagenome (GOLD analysis project Ga0335085, IMG submission 206712) | Soil microbial communities from Loxahatchee National Wildlife Refuge, Florida, United States - Lox_Sample_4.5 | ecosystem: Environmental > Terrestrial > Soil > Wetlands | place: USA...
GCCCCCGCCCGCCGGCGCCGCCGTCCCGCCCGACCCGCCCGCACCGGCCGCCTGCAGCAGCCGCTCGATGTCGACCGTGCGATCCATCAAGGTCCACCGCACGATCAGAAGCTCGAGGGCCAGCTGCGGCGCGCTGCCGCGCTTGATGGCCTCCTCGGACTCCTCGAGCGCATGGAGGATGCGCACCAGGTCGCCGGGCGCCACGTCGCCGGCGCGGCGGCGCACCTCGTCGGCCAGGGCGCTCGAGATCCCGTCCGGCTCGGCGCCCAGCCGCGCGGCCAGCGCCGCGCGCCACAGGTCGGCCGTGCCTTCGGCGAACGCGATCAGGTCGACGCCGGCCTCGACGAGCTTCGCCACGAACGGGAACACCGCCGCGCCCTGGTGCGCGAGCACGATGTCCATCAACTCGGTGTAGACCTCGTCGCCGACCACGCCGAGCGCGTCGCGCACCCGCGCGGCCGAGACCGCGCCGTCGCCGAATGCCGTCACCTGGTCCAGCACCGACAGCGCGTCGCGCAGGCCGCCGTTCGCCATCCGCGCGATCAGCGCCGCGGCGTCGGGCTCCAGGGCAACCCCTTCGGCGGCCGCCACCTCGGCGAGCCGCGCGGCGATCGCCGCGGGGCCGACGCGCCGGAAGTCGAACCGTTGCAGCCGGCTCATCACCGGCGCGGCCGCGTTGGTGATCTTGTGGGGCTCGGTGGTGGCGAACACGAACACCACGCGCGGCGGCGGCTCCTCGAGGATCTTGAGCAGCGTGTTCCAGGCTTCGCGCGTGAGCATGTGCGCTTCGTCGACGATGTAGATCTTGTGGCGGCCTTCCTGCGACGCGGCGTACATCGCGCGCTCGCGCAGGTCGCGCGCGTCGTCCACCCCGCGGTTGCTCGCGGCGTCGATCTCCACCACGTCGAGGTTCGACCCGCCGCTCCAGATCCGCTCGCAGGCCGCGCACGTCCCGCACGGCTCGCCCGGCGCCGACGTCGGCTTCCCGGCGTGCCGCGTCTCGCAGTTGAGCGCCATGGCGAGAATGCGCGCCGCCGTCGTCTTGCCGACGCCGCGCGGCCCGCACAGCAGGTAGCCGTGCGCGACGCGATGCTGCTCCACGGCGCCGCGCAGCGCGCGCGCCACGTGCTCCTGGCCGATCAGGTCGGCGAAGGCGCGCGGACGGTACTTGCGGGCGAGAGCGATATGCATGGTGGGCGCCGGAAAAGATACGGCCTGATCGGATTGGACGTGAGGGGGAGTGCCCCAGGCACCCCGCCGCGACACCGGACATCACTTAGCGCTGCTGCCTTCGGGGCCCTGACGCGGTTCGTGCGCCTGCGCCCGACGGACCTGGGGCGCACCCAAGATACGCACACCACCGGTTTCGGTCACCTGTCCGCCCCCAGCCTCCGCCGGTACCTTGTGCCCATGCGCTCCCCACGCCACGTCGCCACCGGGTTCGTCATGACGGGCGACGACGTCCGCACGAGCCCGTGAGCGCGTCCATCGGCGAGCCGCCGGGAAGCCCGCTGGTCCGGCCGATCGCGCCGCGCGACGACGCCGCGCTGGCCGCGATCATCCGCGCCACGATGACCGAGTTCGGCGCCACGGGCCCCGGCCAATCCATTCACGACGCCGAGGTCGATCACCTGTCGGAATCCTACAGGAGTCCCCGCGCGGCGTACTGGGTCGTGGACCGCGCGGGCGCGGTGCTGGGCGGCGGCGGCATCGGGCCGCTGGCCGGCGAGCCCGACACCTGCGAACTCCGCAAGATGTACTTCCTGCCCGCAGCGCGCGGCCTGGGCCTCGGCCGCGAGATCGCCGAGCGGGCGCTCCGGTTCGCGCGCGCGGCCGGCTACCGGCGCTGCTACCTCGAGACCCTCGAGCGCATGACGCGCGCCCGCGCGCTGTACGAGAAGCTCGGCTTTGCGCGCACGGACGCGCCGCGCGGGAAGACCGGCCATTTCGGCTGCGACGCCTGGTACGAGATGGACCTCTAGGTGCCGGCCGCCGCGGTCGGCCTCCTGCTGCTCTCCGCGGTCCTGCACGTCTCCTGGAACCTGATCCTCAAGGGCGTCCAGGAGCGTGTGCTGGTCGGCTTCTGGACGATGCTGGGCGGCAGCCTGGTCGCCCTCTCGCTCGCGGTCGGGCATCCCTGGCTGAACGGCGCCGGCATCCGCCTCGCGCTGATCAGCGGCGTGCTGGAAGGGTGCTACCTCTACCTGCTGGTGTACGCGTACCAGCGGCACGACTTCTCGCAGGTCTATCCGATCGCGCGCGGCGCGGCGCCCGCGTTGCTCGCCGTGTGGGCCGCGCTGCTGCTGCACCAGCCGCCGAGCGTCCGCGGGCTCGCCGGCATCGCGCTGATCGTCGCGGGCGTCCTCGCGGTGGGCGACGTCGGGCGCACCCGCGGCGCCGGCCGCCTGGTGCCGCTGGCGCTGGCGGTCGGCCTGTGCACGTCGCTCTACCAGCTGGTGGACGGCGCGGCGGTGCGCACCAACGACCCGTTCGTCTACAACACCGCGGTGTTCGCGCTCATGGCGCTCGCGCTGGCGCCGGCCGCGCTACGCGCCGGTTCGCGCGCCGGCGCGGTCCTGGCGGCCTACCGGGGCCGCATCGCCGCCGGCGCGGTGTTCACCGCCGGCTGCTACGCGCTGGTGCTGGTGGCGTTCCGGATGGCGCCGGTCGCGTACGCCGGAGCGACGCGCGAAGTGAGCGTCGTGCTGGCGGCGCTCGCCGGTTGGCTGTGGCTGGGCGAGCCGTTCGGGCCGCGGCGGGTGGCCGGGGCCGCGGTCGCGTTCATGGGGATCGTTCTACTCGCCTTTGCGCGGTAGGCGGCGCCCTTCGCGGCACGCGATGTGCGGGTCCGTCGCGGTATGCGCACGATCATCGAGCCCTTCAGGATCAAGGCGGTCGAGCCGATCCGCCTGACCACGCCCGCCGAGCGTGAGGCGCACCTGCACGCGGCGGACTACAACCTGTTCAAGATCCATGCGGACGACGTGCTCATCGACCTGCTGACCGACAGCGGCACGGCCGCGATGAGCGCGCAGCAGTGGGGCGCGCTGGTCACGGGCGACGAATCGTACGCGGGCAGCGCGTCGTGGTTCCGCTTCGAGGCCGCGGTGCGCGACATCTTCGGGTTCGGGCACGTGCTGCCCACCCACCAGGGCCGCGCCGCCGAGCACATCCTGTTCTCGGTGATGTGCAAGCCCGGCGACGTCGTGCCCAGCAACACGCACTTCGACACGACGCGCGCCAACATCGAGCGCGCCGGGGCGCGCGCGGTGGACCTGGTGATCGCCGAAGGGCTGGTGCCGTCGGCGCGGCACCCGTTCAAGGGCAACCTGGACGTGCCGCGCCTCGAGGCGCTGATCCGCGAGGTGGGGCGCGAGCGGATTCCCCTGTGCATGCTGACGATCACGAACAACTCCGGCGGCGGCCAGCCGGTGTCGATGGCCAACATCAAGGCCGTCGCGGGCGTGTGCCGCGCGCACGGCATTCCGCTGTACATCGACGCGTGCCGGTTCGCCGAGAACGCCTACTTCATCATCCATCGCGAGGCGGGGTACGCCGAGCGTGCGCCGATCGACGTGGCGCGCGAGATGTTCTCCTACGCCGACGGCTGCACCATGTCGGCCAAGAAGGACGGCATGGCGAACATCGGCGGGTTCCTGTGCACCAACGACGACCGGCTGGCGCTCCGGGAAACCGAGCTGCTGATCCTCACCGAGGGGTTCGTGACCTATGGCGGCATGGCGGGGCGCGACCTCGACGCCATCGCCACCGGCCTGTACGAGGCGCTCGACCCCGACTACCTGCGCTATCGGATCACGTCCACCACCTACCTCGGCCGCCACGTCGCCGAGGGCGGCGTGCCGATCGTCGAGCCGCCGGGCGGGCACGCGATCTACATCGACGCGGCGAAGTTCCTGCCCCACGTGCCGTCGCTCCAGCTGCCGGGCCAGGCCCTCGTGGTCGAACTGTACCGCGAGGCGGGCATCCGCTGCTGCGAGATCGGGACGCTGATGTTCGGGCGTCGCGATCCGGTGACCGGCCGCGAGACGCCGGCGGCCATGGAGCTGGTGCGCCTGGCGATTCCGCGCCGCGTGTACACGCAGAGTCACATCGACTACGTCGTGGAAGCGGTGCTGGCGGTGTGGCAGCGGCGGGAGACGTTGCGCGGGTTGAGGATCCTCGAGCAGGCGCCGAGTCTGCGGCACTTCACGGCGCGCCTCGCGCCGCTCGACTAGCGCTCCAGCACCTGCGCGATCACGCCCGCGGCGCGCTCGACGTCCTGCATCGTCACGTCCAGGTGCGCAACCGCGCGCAGGCGCTTCGGGCCGAACGCCACGACCAGCACACCGCGCTCGGCGAGCCGCGGGATGACGGTCGCGGCCGAGTCGCGCTCCCGCACCAGGTCGAGCATCACGATGTTCGTGTCGGGCGCGCGCGCCCCCACGGCCGGGTGGCCGTCGAGCGCGGCCGCCAGGCGTCGCGCCTTGGCGTGGTCCTCGGCGATGCGACCGAGGGTGTGGTCGAGCGCGTACAGCGCCGCCGCCGCCAGCATGCCCGACTGCCGCATCCCGCCGCCGAACCGCTTGCGGATCTCGTACGCGTCGCGGCGCGCGGCGCGGGGAAACGCCAGCAGCGACCCCACGGGACATCCCAACCCCTTCGACACCGCGACCATCACCGTGGTGGCGGGCGCGGCGAGGCGGGCGGGCGGAACACCTAACGCTTCCGCCGCGTTCCACAGCCGGGCGCCGTCGAGGTGCAGCGGCAGGCCCGTCTCCCGCGCCAGCGCGCCGATCGCGTCGGCGATGTCGGGACGCATGACCTTGCCGCCCGCGGCGTTATGGGTGTTCTCGATCGCGATGCCCGACGCGCGCGGCGCGTCGGGCGAGTCCGGCCGGAGCGCGGCGCGCAGCAGCTCGGCGGTGAGCACGCCGTCCGGTGTCCGTACCGGCCGGATCTGCACGCCGGACAGCTCGGCCACCCCCGCGGTCTCGTAGTGCACCAGGTGCGCGTCGGCCTCGAGCAGCAGCTCGGTGCCGGGCCGCGTGATGAGGCGAACGCCGGTCTGGTTGGCCATCGTCCCGGACGGGAAGAACAGCGCGTCGTCCTTGCCCAGCAACTCGGCGACGCACGCCTCGAGTCGCCGCGTCGTGGGGTCGCCGTCGAGGACGTCGTCCCCGACCTCGGCGTCGGCCATGGCCCGGCGCATGGCGGCCGAAGGGCGCGTGACGGTGTCGGAGCGCAGGTCAATCGTCACGGAGCAACTCCCGCTGAACCGCCTGGCGGCGCCGGAGCTGGTAGACCTGCGCGATCTCGCCGCCGATGAGGAACACGAACGTCATGTAGTACATCCAGGCCACGAACACGAGCGCGCCGCCGACGGTGGCGTCGGTGGTGATGCGCTGGGGATTCATGAAGTGCTGGAAGTACCACGCGAGCACGACCTTCGCGACCTCAAAGCTCACCGAGCAGATGACCGCGGCGAACGCCGCGGTGCGCCACCACATGCCGCGCGAGGGCGCGTACTTGAAGACCAGGACGAACAGCAGGCCGATGGAGAGGTAGCCGAGGGCCTGCACACCGAGGAACCCGACCAGGCCGAAGCCGAACCGCCGCGCCAGCACGGCGACGACCTGGACGCCTTCGGTGAGCGCCGCATTGACCACGAACAGCACGGTGGCGGCGATGACCAGCGCCACGTCCACGAGCTTGCCCTTGAAGAACGGGCGCGACTCCTCGGTATCGAACACCTCGTTGAGCGAGGCGCGCAGCGAACCGAACAGCCGGGTGGAGAACCACACGAACAGCGGAATGCCGAGGGCGCCCAGCGTGCCGCGGCTCTTGACCACGCGCTCCAGCAGGCGGACCACCGGCGCCATCGGGTCCTGCGCGGCGCTGTCGGCCGGGAGGACGCGGCGCAGGTACTGCGCGACGTCCACCTGGGCGGCGCCGGCGCCTCTGCTCACGAAGTGCCCGAGCACCGAGAGGGCCAGCAGGCCGAAGGGAATGGCGGCCAGCAGCGCGTCGAACGTGAGGCCGCTGGCGAGGAACATGAGGTTGTCCTCGACGGCGGCCTCGGACACGCGGCGGACGAAGTTGCGGACGTCGCGCCACGCGAACAGCCAGCGAAAGTCGCGACGCCGGCTCACCGCGTCAGGCGACGGGCTCTTCTTCCCCGCTCTGCCGCGCGCCCCCGCGACGCGACTCCCGCGTCTCGGCGAGACGCCGCTCCAGCTCCTCGCGCGCCGTATGCGCCGCGGCGCGCCCCGCCTCGCCCACGTCCTTCGCCAACTGCCGGCCCTCGCGCACCTTGCCGCGCGCGGTTTCCAGCCCCTCTTCCACCCGCGCACGGGCGCGCTCGTACGTTTCGCCGGCCATTTCCTGGACTTCCTGCGCCTTGTCGACGGCGAGGTCCTTGAGCCGCCGGCCGCGATCCTTGATGTTGGCGCGCAACTCCTCGCCGGCCATCGGCGCGAACAACAGCCCCAACGCCGCGCCGACGGCGATGCCGATCAGGAACGGGCCGATGCCCGACCCCGACCGTTCCACGACCACTACGTCTTCGTCGTCCTCGTCGCGATGCCGTGCCATGATTCCTCCTACTCGCCGGCTTCGGCGTCGTCGGGTGCCGCGGCGGCCGCCGCCGCGGGCTCGCTGCGCCGCTGCACCGGGGGGTGGATGTGCTGCGCGACCATCCCCGCGGTGTCGCCGACCCGCAGGGTCTTGAGCAGGAACGCGAACTGCTCCTCCAGCGCGGACCCGAGCCGCTCGCGCACCGCGGCCGGCAGGTCCCACCATTCCCGCTTGAACGGGCCGATGGCCTTCTTGCGGGTGGTGTAGAAGAACTGCTCGTCGGACTGCCCCGGCTTCCGCTCGGCGGCCGCGTTGACGCGCAGCCAGTCGTACAGCTTCGCCTTGAAGGCCGACGGCGTCGCCTCGTGATCGAACAGCAACGACTGGAATGCCGTCGCCAGGTGGATCTCGCAGGTCTCGATCTCCGGGAACTTGCCGAACGCCGAATCGGGCAGCGTGGACGCGCCGTGCTGGACCGCGCCCGCCATGCCGTACTTCCTGGCTTCGACCGACAGCTCCTTCAGGGTGTCGAACGCGATGTTCACCTGCGCGATGGACCCGTCGGGAAGCACCACGCCGCCGTGCGACGTGCCCGTCTGCACGCTGATCTTCGAAATGCCCGGCAGGTCCTTGCCCAGGCGCGCCAGGGTGCGGCGGTACCCGTCCATGAAGGCCTTGAGCTCGTGCACGTCGGAGTTCTTGCCGCCGACCTCACCGATCTCGCCGCCCACCGACACCGTGACGCCCTCGGGCTCCTGCCCCCGGATGAACGCCGTGATCTCGGCGGCGCGCTCGTAGTTGGTGCGCTGCTGCTCGTCGAGGTTCGGCTTCGACAGATCCACCAGCGTGGACGTGTCCACGTCGATGTTGTAGAAGCCCGCGGCGATCTCTTCCTTGATCAGCGCCTTCACCGCGGCGACCTCGCCCTCCGGATCCGCGGCGTACTTCTTCGCGTTGATCTGGCAGTGGTCGCCCTGCACCATGAGCGGCCCGCGGAACCCTTCGCGCAGCGCGGCCGCCAGCAGCACGGCCACGTACTCGGCGGGGCGCTGGTCGGTGTAGGAGATCTCCGAGCGGGCGATCTCGATGAGGAACGCGCCGGCCTTGAGGCGGTTGGCCGCGCGGAACAGCGCGCGCGCCGAATCGTACACCAGCACCCGCAGGTTGATGGCCGGAACGGTGAAGCCCTTCACCGCGCCGCGGCCCCGCGCGACGTACAGGTCGTGGATCGAGCCGCACCGCACGCCCACCGCCTGGCCGATCTCCCACAGCAGCCACCGCGCCACGTCGCGGGTCGCGTCGTCTCCGAACACCGCCGCGCGCACCAGCGCGTCCATGGCCGCGCCCTCGAGCGCCTTCGGCCGGGGCACGCTCACCGCGCCATCGCCCGTGACCACCACTCCGCCCTCGAAGGGCGCCGTCAACCGACTCAGAATATCGTCCATTGCACCATCTCCGTATCGTGATTGAAGCAACCTTGAAATGTAGACCCGGTCAGACCTCGATGACCAGACCGTCGTGCGCGGGCTGCACGTCCGCGGGCAGGTCGCGCGCCAGCTCCGCGTGTCCGGTCTCGTGGGTCAGATGCGTCAGCCACGTCGCGCGGGCGCCGATGGCCCGCGCGGTCTCGACCGCTTCGGGAATGGACAGGTGGGTCGGGTGCGGGCGGCGGAACAGGGCGCCCAGCACCAGCAGCTCGACGCCGGCCAGGGCGTCGCGCGCCTCCGGGCTCACCGTCTTGACGTCGGTGAGGTAGGCCAGCTTGCCGAAGCGATATCCGAACGTGGTCGTCGGGCCGTGCGGGAACGCCAGCGGCAGCACGGGGATCGAGCCGATGCGGGCCTCCCGGCCCTCCTCGAGCGCGTGGGCCGACACGTTGGTGCGCGCCGACCCCGGGATCTGGTGCGCGAGCGGATCGAACACGTAGGCGAACTTCACCGCCATCCGCTCGATGGCGTCCTTCGGCCCGAAGATCGGCAATGGGCCGCGCGCGCCGCCCGACAGCGCGCGCAGGTCGTCGATCCCGTGCGTGTGGTCGGCGTGATCGTGGGTGTAGAGGACCGCGCTCACCGCGCCGATCCGCTCGCGGATCAGCGCCACCCGCAGCTCGGGCGGCGTGTCGATCAGGATGCGCGTCGCGCCGTCGTCGACCACCGCACCGGAGCGCCCGCGCCGATCGCGCGGGTCGGTGGAGCGGCACACCGCGCACGGGCAGCCGAGTTGCGGAATCCCGAACGAGGTGCCGGTGCCGAGAAAGGTCAGCCGCACGTGCGGCTAGACCTCCTCGACCTTGATCATGTTGGTCTTGCCCGGCACGTCGAACGGCACGCCCGCCATGGCGACCACGCGGTCGCCGGTCTTGGCGAAGCCGCGCTGCAGGATGGCTTCGCGCGCGGCGTCGAGCATGGCCTGGTAGCGCGGAATCTGGTGCGTCAGGAACGGCACGACGCCCCACACCAGCGCCAGTTGGCGGAACACCAGGTCCTCGTCGGTCACCGCGAAGATGGGCATCGGCGGCCGCTCGGCCGCGACGACGTAGACGGTGAACCCGCTCTTCGTGAAGGTCACGATCACCGGCGCGCCGAGCATCCGGCCCGCCGCGACGGCCGCCGCCGCCACCGCGTGCTCGGTGCGCGAGGCGTCCTCGTGGTGCAGTCGCTCGTCGCGCCCCTTGCGGAACGCCTCGTTGCGCTCGATCTCGCGGATGATGCGGTCCATCGCGGTGACCGCTTCGACCGGATAGTCGCCGGCCGCCGTCTCCGCCGACAGCATGACGGCGTCGGTACCGTCGAGGATCGCGTTCGCCACGTCCGACGCCTCGGCGCGCGTCGGCCGCGGGCTGTGGATCATGGACTCGAGCATCTGGGTCGCCGTGATCACCGGCCGGCGGTGCTGGATCGCCTGCCGGATCAGCCGCTTCTGCACCAGCGGCACCTCTTCGAAGGGCAGCTCGACGCCGAGATCGCCGCGCGCCACCATGATGGCATCGCTTGCCTCGATGATGGCGTCGGCGTTCTTGAGCGCCGTGTCCTTCTCGATCTTCGCGATGATCCGGACGCCCTTGGGCAGCAGCCCGCGCAGCTCGTGGAGGTCCTCCGGGCGCCGCACGAACGACAACGCCACGTAGTCCACGCCGATCCTGCTCGCGAACGCCACGTCCTCCCGGTCCTTGTCCGTCAGCGCGGGAGCCGTGACCTCGATGCCGGGCAGGTTCATCCCCTTGTGGCTGCGCAGCTCGCCGCCGTAGATGACCCGCGCTTCCACCAGCGGCGCGCGCACCGCGGTGACCTCGCACGCCAGCACGCCGTCGTCGAGCAGGATCCGGCAGCCGACGACCGCATCGTGCGCGAGGGCCTCATAGGTGGTCGGGATCTGCCCCGGCCGCGCGGCGGCCTCGGGCGCGAACACCACCGTCTGGCCCGGCGTCAGCGGGATGGGCGTGGCCAGACCGCCGACGCGGATGCGCGGCCCCTGGAGGTCGAGCAGCACGGCGATCGGCCGATCGGCCTGGCGCGCGACGGTGCGGACGACCTGGATCAGCTCCGCGCGCTGGTCCATGGTGCCGTGGCTGGCGTTGATGCGGGCGACGTCCATGCCCGCGGTGACCAGGGCCCTGACGACCTCGGCGCTGCCGGAGGCCGGACCCAGCGTGCAGACGACTTTCGTGCGACGGATCATGGGGAAGGAAGATAATGGCTCAGAGGCCGGTCCTGCCGTAACCGCGCGGCGGACGCCTAGAACAGCAGCTCCACGCCGAGGCGTAGGGTGCGCGGCGGCCCATACGCGAACAGCGGCTGGTAGAAGTCGCGCGCTGCCGCCAGGTAGAGCGGCATCAGCTCCGCGGATCCCTCCAGCACACCGTTATGGTCGAGGTCGGCCCACGCGCGGTAGCGCGGCGACTCATACGGAATGGGCTCAGGGTTCGCGGCATACGCGGCCTGCGCCGCGGCCTCGATCCCCGCCTCGCCGAGGCCGGGCTCACCGGTGTCGCGCCGCACCGCCACGAGGTTGCGCCGGTTGGTGAGGTTGCGCACGTCGAGGTAGACCGAGCCGTGCCGGCCGAGCATGGTGACGGGACGCCGCAACAGCGCGTCGGCGCTGTACTGGTTCGGCAGGCGCGCACTGTTCGGCAGGCCGATGATCGAATCGCCGGCGGTGTTGGTGCGCGAGTAGGGCAGCCCCGTGGCGTACCGCACGATCAGCGAGGCCTCGAACCCGCCGAGCAGCGACGCGCGCCCCACGCGCGGCCCCCAGCCCTCCGGTACGGTCCCGTAGATGATGGCGGTGGCGCCGAACCGCTGGTCGTAGTCGAGCGGGAACTCGACCTGTCCGGGCATGATCGTGTCGTACTGGTTCGGCGCGATCTGGACCCGCTCGTACAGTTCGTACGCATTCGTGGCCGTCGCCGTCGCGCTCTGGAGCGTGGTGAGCAGCCGCCCGCCCCACCCATCGACGTACTCGCGTTCGAACAGCGCCTCGAACCCCTTCACGCTGCCGTAATCCACGTTGCCGAAGATCGTCGAGTCCGGATTCAGCCCGAACGGAACCGATGCCACCAGGCCTTCGAGGCGTTTGACGTAGGCGTTGAAGCGCACATTGTAGCCCGGCGTGGGGCGGGCACGCAGGCTGAACTCGTACTGCGTCGCGCTCTCGTAGCCGAGCGACGCGTTCCCGACACGGAACCGGCCGGTGCGCATCGTGTCGTCGAATGCCGCGTCCACCAGGTACTGGAAGTCGGGCGGCTGGTAGAACTTGCCCCAGCTGACGACCATGGTCGCGTTGTGCAGCACGGTGGACACGGCGAACCGCGGGCTTACGGCGGTCTGCGGCTGCGAGCTGATGCCGCTTTGCGTGGTGTGCGCATCGAAGTGATCCACCCGGACACCAAGAGTGAAGGCGAGGTCGCTCCACCGCGACTGCATCTCCGCGTAGCCCGCGGCGATCAACGGGCGGAAGTCCGCCCCGGTCGGCGGCGGCGCCAGGTTGGTGCCCACCGCGAGCCCGGGCTCGGCGCGCTGGAACGTCTGCACCCGCTGCTGCGCCACGTCGGCGCCCACCCAGAAGTCTTCCGCGCCGGTGCCCACGTTGAGCTCGAACTGCGCGCGCGCTTCGTCGAAGTGGCTCCACGCCAGCGAGCCGCTGCCTTCGCCGGTCATGAAGAACGCCGGGACGCCCCACGGCGTGTTCTCCGAGAGCGCCGGCGCGCTGTAGCCCGCCACCGGCCCGCGGGCGTCGGTCGTGTCGATCGCGCGCGCCATGCCGGCACCCATGATCGAGAGCGGCCGCCCGATGAACCCTCCGAACACCGGCGAGGGCGTGCTGCTCAACTCGCCACGCAGGAAATCGCGGGAGAAGTAGGACAAATGGACATCGCTGACCAGCGAGCGCGCCGCGTGACCGCTGGGCGCAAACTGCCAGTGCGCCGTCATCAGGTTGCCGGTCGTCCGCTGCGCCGGCGCGAACTGCTCGTCGTACTTCAGCACCGGGTCGTACAGCAGCCGCTGCTCGATGGACTCAAGACCGAACAGGCGCAGCGTGTTGTGCTCGCTGAGCGGGATCTTGAGCTTGGCCGCCAGATCGTACGTCTCCCCGCCGTCGTGCGGCAGGAGGTTGGGCCGCCCGCTGCGGGGGTCGCGCGGGTCGGTGGGCGGCGGTGCGTTCACCGGATCGTCGTCGATGCGTCCCTGGGCGTCGGCGGCGAAGCTCAGGCGTACCCCCGCCGGCAGCGGACCGTCGGCCTCGAACACGAGCCGGTCGAAGCCGTAGTCCCACGACGCCGGGGCCGGACGGTCCGTCTCGTACGCGGCCCGCCCACTCCAGTGATCGCCGCCTTCGCGCGTGGTCACGTTGATCAGGCCCGACAGCGCCTGACCGTAGCGGGCGGAGAACCCATTGGTGGTGAGGGTCGCCTCGGTGAGCATGTCCACGGGCACCCGCAGGCCCAGGCCGCCGGTCGAGGCATCGAGCTGGTTCTTGACCTCGAGACCGTCGATGATGAACGACTCCTCGCCCAGCCGCCCGCCGCGGTAGCTCGAGCCGACCGCGCCGGCCGAGAGACCGACCGCCTCCTCCACCGACGACACCGGCAGCCGCCGCAGCGTCTCGGCCGAGATGCGCTGCGTCGTCGACGTGGCGAGGGGGTCGAGCACGATGTCGGGCGTCGTGGTCACGTCGAGGGTCTGGAGCGTGTCCACGGAGCGGGTGCGCTCCATGCGGAGGTCCAGCACGACGGTCTCGCCGCTGCGCACCAGCACGCTGTCACGCAGCACCGGGCGGAACCCGAGCAGCAGGGCGCGGACGCGCCGCCAGCCCGGGGGCACTTCGCGCAGCCGGAACTGGCCCGCGCTGTCGGTGACGGCGCTGCGCTGCTCGCCCACCACGACGACCTGCACCCCGGCCAGCGGCGCGTTCGTCAGCGCCTCACGCACCGTGCCGGCCACCGCACCGCCGCCCTGCGCCAGCAACGGGCCGGCGGTCGCCAGCGCGCCCAGCGCCGCGCAGAGCCCCACGCGGCGCATCATGGCAACCCGAACAGCCAGAGGTCGCCGCCGCGCTGCGCGACCAACCGCGTCCCATCGGGCGACAGCGCGAGATCGGTCCATACGAGCGTGTCGACGACCGTCGTCGTCCGGCTCGCCAGGTCGACCGTCACGACCCTGCCGTTCACCAACGCCGCGAGCCGGGTGCCGGCCAGCTGCACCGCGCCGGCGACCGTGCCGAAACCGAAGTTCCACTCGGCGCTGATCGCGCCCGTCGCCACGACCTCGCGGTAGACGATGGAATCGCCGCTCAACGTGAACAGCACGGCGCCGCTATCCGCTGCCGCGACGCTCGTCGCCCCCGCCGTGCCGGGAAGCTCAGTCAGGCCGGGCGGGTCGGCCGAGAGGTCGCCCGCGACCAGGAACAAACCGGTGTCGGCTTCGATCGGGTGACAGGTCTGGCACGGGAAGATCAGATAATAGTTGTCGGCTCGGTACACAAAGTGACGCTCATCGAGCCAGCGGATCTGCGAGAGACCGTTGTATCCGAGGAACGGGCTCGCGAGCACCACCCGCACCGTGGCGGGCGCCGCCAGGGTCGTCAGCACGAGTTGGCGCACCGACCAGCCGAGGTTCGGCGACATCCGGGCGCTGCGCAGATAGAGCAGCTGTCCCGCCCCCGACACCGCGGCGGCCTGGTAGGCTCGCGTCGAATCAGGCAGCGCCGGCGCGAGCGGACAGAGCGAGCGGTACGCCTGGCCGCCGCCCGGCGGCAGCAACTCGAGGCACGTGGTCGTGTCCGGGAAATCGGGCCGGTAGGCCGAGTAGAGAATGGCGGAGCCATCCGGCAGCCAAGTGGCTTCGCTGTCGGAGTGCGCGCTGAAGGTGAGCCGCGCCGGCGCACCGGGCTGGAAGGGTTGATCGGTCCCGAAGGTGGGCACCACGAATGCGTCGCCGTGGCTGCACGCGGCCAGTCCGATCAGGACGACGGCAGTCGCGGGCTTCATACGGGGTCCAAGGTAATGAAATCGCGTCCCGCATGCCCGAAATCGAACGTCTCGGGATGGAGCAACTCGCCGAGAATCTCGAGCGACTCGACCAGGCGGGGCCCGGGTCGGTGGAAAAAGGCGTTCCCGTCGGCCACCGCGACCCGTCGCTCCCGCACGGCGCGCAGCCCGCGCCAGCCCGCGCGCACCGTCAGGCTCGGAAACTCCTCCAGGGTCCGCGCAATGGTGAAACCGCACGGGGAGACGAGCACGACGTCGGGGTCGCTCGCCACGACGTCGGCCCACTCCAGACCGGGTGAGTGCACGCCCGCCGTCCCGAACGCGCTCACGCCGCCGGCCATCTCGATCAACTCGGGCATCCAGTTTCCCGCCGACATGAGCGGGTCGATCCACTCGATCACCGCGACGCGAGGTCGAGGGAGCGCCGAGGCCCGCGCCGCCACGTCGAGCACCCGGCGGCGCAACGCGTCCACCAGGGCCTCGCCGGCCGGCGCGTCGCCCAGCGCCCCGGCGACGCGGCGAACGTCCGCCCACACGTCGCCCAGCCGGTTGGGCTCCAGCGCCACCACCTGGACCTCACGCCCCGTCATGGCGCAGACCGCCCGCTCCACGTCGCCCGGCGTCACCGCGCACACCGCGCACTGCGTCTGCGTGAGAATGACGTCGGGTGCCAGCCGCTCGAGGAGCGCGGCGTCCACCTCGTAGATGGACAGCGCGCGCGCCAGGCGGTCCTTCACCGCCAGATCGATCGCCCGGCTGCTCGGCCCGACCGCGAAGAGCGGCTTCGACACCTGAGGCAGACTCCGCACCTCGGGCGGCCAGTCACATTCGTGCGACCGGCCGACCAGATCGTCCACGTGACCCAGCGCCGCCACGATCTCCGTCGCCGACGCGATGAGCGAGACGACGCGCCGCCGCGGCCTCACCGGGCGATCGCGGCCAGCGCGCGCCGCAACCGGGCGTGGCGCAGCAGCGCCAGCACGAACGGCCGCTCGCGACGCCCCTCCTTGAGCCGGACGACGCGCCGCGCGGCGGCGCGCTCGGCCCGCGTCCAGCGGGCGATCCCCGGGATGAGCGCGATCACCGGCGCGAGCCGGGCCCCGGCCAGCGGACCGCCTAACGCTCGCGCCGCGAGGCGTTCGCAGGTCCGGGCCGCGCGGTGGCGGTCGCCGCCGTAGCGCCGCTCGATCAGCCGCGTGATCGCCAGCCCGACGCTCCGGACCTCCAGGTCCTGAAACGTCCCGGCCGGCGTGCCGTCCAGGCACAGCACCAGGTCGCTGCGCGCCAGGCGCCGCAGCATCCGCTCGTCGGATCGCGCGCCCGGCCGGCGAGCCAGCCGGGCCGCCTCCCGGTCCGCGAGCCGGCCGACCCGGGCGTCCACGGGCCGGAACCCGAGCTTGTGATAGAACCAGAAGGACCCGGCTTCGATCCCTTCGGGATTCTGCCAGCCGAGCTGGTAGCGGCGCATGACCAGCTTCGTGGCGCCGAAGTGGTGGTGGAACAGCGCCGCGAACTTGGTGAACACGTAGGGCGATTCGCCGGCGCGGTAGGTCGGGAAGATGTTGATCGCGATGTCGGCGCGGTCGAACAGCAGCACGGCGTAGCCGTAGCCGATGGGGACACCGTTGCGCAGCAGCAGCGCGCCGAAGTCGGCCTCCAGCGTGAGGCGCTCCGGCTTCGCCAGGCCGAACACGATGATCTCGAGGCCGCGCCCGGCGTCCACCCGGTACACCTCGTCGGTCGTGGCGTGCACGATGACGTGAAACTCGCGTTCGCGCTGCGAGAGCGCGGCGCGCGCCGCGTCGATCATCGCGCGGGCGCGGCGCGGGCCGAGCCGTTCCAGTGCGCCGATCGGTTCGCGCACGGCGGCGGCGAAGTCGGCGGGACGCTCACGCTGCACCTTCGAGTAGAACACTCGCCGCACCGGGAGCACCGCGTGCGTCACCGCGTCGGCGCAACCGGCCAGGTCCCACACCAGCGGCACGCTGCCGCTCTCGTAGAGAAACCGCGCCAGCGGCGGCGGATCGCGGCGCTGCGCCAGCCGATCCAGCAACCACCCAAGATCGGAGGTCCGCGCGCTTCGGGCGCCCGGCCGCGCCGCCCGGGCCATCCTCACCCAGTCCCAGGAGCCAATGTCGTCGTCGTCGAGGCCTTCGTTTTCGGCCCACGCCACGACCAGCGAGAGCACCGCGGCGACCTCGTCCCACTCGTGTTTCTTGTATGCCGCCCAGTCGATGGTCACCGCGGCGCCGTACCGATCGGCGAGCCACCGGGCCATGGTGTGGTTGAACGGGTAGCGGTAGCGCGTACCGGCGATGCCGCTGTTGTCCAGCTCGTCCCTGAACCGCCCGACGCGGCGCTCGAACCGCGCGAGCGCGCGACGGGCCCGCGCCAGCTCCGCGGCGCTCCGGGGAAACGCGCGAGCGAAACACAGCCGCTCGTGCGCGTCCCGAAGCGCCTCCGCGCTCACGCGCCCGTCTCTTTCGCCACGCAGTCGGCGAACAGCCGCATCAACCGCTTGGTGACCGGCCGCTCGGCGGGCATGACGCGGCCGTCGACCTGGTGGATCGGCGCGATGTCGTACGGCGTGCTCGAGATGAAGAGCTCCTCCGCCTGCGCGAGCTCGTGCGCGAAGATCGGCGCCTCGCGCACCGGGATGCCGTTGGCGCGGCACAGATCCAGAGTCAACTGCCGCTTGATGCCCGGCAGGATGTAGTTGGTCAGCGGCGGCGTCCGCACCTCGCCCTCGAACACGCCCCACACGTTGCTCAGCGTGCCTTCCGTCAGCGCGCCGTCCCGCACGTAGATGCCCTCGTGCGCGCCGGCATCGCGCGCGGCCTGGTTGCCGAGCACATTCGGCACGAGCGCCGTCGTCTTGATGTCGCAGCGGGCCCAACGATCGTCACCGAGCGTGATCACCGTCATGCCGGGATTCAGCCACACCGGATTGGGCGTGAACTTCCACGCCATGCCGTAGATCGTCGCCTTGGTCTCCGGCGCCGGGAAGAAGTGGTGCCGCGCCGGCGCGGCGCCGCGCGTCACCTGGAGGTAGACCAGCGCCTCCTGTCCGCCCAGGCCGTTCTCGGCGAGCAGCCGCTTGGGCACGTCTTCCAGGACCGTCGGGTAGCAGTCCATCCGCATCTTCGCCAGGCTCTCGCACAGCCGGTCGAAGTGCGCCTGGAGACGAAACGGCGTGCCGTGGTAGACGCGGATCACTTCGTACACCGCGTCGCCGTAGAGAAAACCACGGTCCATCGGGCTGATGTGGGCCTGCTCGATCGGAAGGTACTGGCCGTTGAGATAGACGATCATGCTTCAGCGTCCTCGCAGAATCTTCCAGTGTTGAGTGACCGCTCCGCCCTCGACGACATGGTACTCGTCGAACAGCGCGGCGGTAAGACACGAGTGGTTCGGCATGATGCGCACGGGCGCGCCGACCGGGAACCGCCCTTCGACATCCGACGGCCGCGGTCCCGCGACGAAGCCGTGCTCCTGCGACACATTCACCAGGCTTGCGGTCGGGTCGAGCGCGGCGCCGGTGAGTCCCTGGTAGAGCGGACCCAGCCCACGGCCAGGCCCGTAGGCGTCGCCGTGCCCCAGGTCCTTCGACATCGCCAGCGCGCCCGCATCCACGATGACCTGTCCCGCCCCCGGCTGGTGCGAGACCACACTTGCAAGGACGCTGACCGCTACATCCTCCGGCCGACACACGCCCGCGGATACCTGCATGTAGTCGTAGAACGCGTAGTTGCCGGGCCGCACCTCGTCGATACCGGTCAGGACCTCGTGCGCCGCCATGCTCGGCGTCGAGCCGATGCTGACCGAAGGCACCCGGACGCCGGCCGCGCGCAGCCGCCCGGCGAAGCCCACCATCGCGTCGCGCTCCTGCGCCGCGATCCGCACCAGCTCAGCCCGGTCGCGGGCGTGATAGGCATGGCCAGCGTGCGTGAGAATGCCGTCGAACGCGAGCCCTTCGGCGGTGTCGAGCCACCGCGCCAGCGCCACGCTCGCCTCCGCCGCGGGATCCACGCCGGAGCGGTGGTAGCCGCAGTCCACCTCGAGCCACACGTGGATCGTGAGACCCGCCTCACGCGCCGCCGCCGCCAGGCGCTCAGCCGCCACTTCCGAGTCCACCAGGACCCGCAGCGTGATCCGACGCGCGAGATCCACCACCTCGCCCAGGCGCGAAGGGACGAGCGGGAACGCCCAGGTGATGTCGTCCCAGCCGTCGGCCGCGAAGTCGCGCGCCTCGACCATCGTCGCGACCGTGATGCCGGCCGCTCCGGCGTCGCGCTGGAGCCGCGCGACCTCAAGGCACTTGTGCGTCTTGACGTGAGGGCGCAGATGGACGCCAAGGCGGCGGGCCTTGGCCGCCATGGCCGAAATGTTGTGCTCGAGGATGGCGCGATCGAGCATAAGGGCGGGCGTGGGCATGACCGAAAGGGCGGCGGACACGGGCGCAAAGTACCACGCCGGAGGAGCGGCGTGCACCGTCTGGGGGGTCGGCGGCACCGGTGCACGCCCGGCCGGCCGACGGGTGCCCGCCGGCCGGCCACAGTTCCACGCGCTTCGCACTACGACGTCACTACAACGCTTACGGCTGGTAGGACTCGACCGAATCCACGGCCGTCAGGGCAGTGTTGGCCCCGCCGACCTGATAGATGATCCCGCTGACCGCGCCGGCCCCGGCTGCGGCGCGGGCCGCGGGCATGGCGGCTCTCGTCGTCCAGGTGTCGGTGGACGGATCGTAGGCCTCCACCGTGGTGACGAACGTATTCGCGACGCCCGTCGAGCCCCCCATCACATAGATGATGCCGTTCACCACCGCCGCCGTCATGCTGAACCGTGGCGTCGGCATCGGGCTCTTGGTGCTCCAGGTGTTGGAAGCCGGGTCGTAGGCCTCGACCGCGCTCAGGG
>Ga0335085_10006191_pt1 | contig 18971 bp, 14 predicted proteins | sample Lox_Sample_45_FD_206712 | JGI IMG/M metagenome (GOLD analysis project Ga0335085, IMG submission 206712) | Soil microbial communities from Loxahatchee National Wildlife Refuge, Florida, United States - Lox_Sample_4.5 | ecosystem: Environmental > Terrestrial > Soil > Wetlands | place: USA...
GGTGACAGGTTGGCATGGCAGAGCTGGCGGGCAAGGCGCGCCCGCACATGCTCGGTAATGTAAAGCGCATTCTTGGTATGGCCCACCGCTTCGGCGATGCCTTCCAGGATGGCGGGCAGGTCGCGGATGGAGACGCGCTCGCCCAGCAGGGTTTGCAGTACGCGCTGAACCCCGGTAACGGAGATCTGCGAAGGAATAAGTTCTTCCACCAGCTTCTTGTTTTCCGGCGGCAGGTCATCCAGCAGCTTCTTGGTTTCGGCGTAAGACAGAAGCTCTGCCATATGGCTCTTGAGCACTTCGGTCAGGTGAGTGGTCAGCACCGTGCCCGGATCGACTACGGTGAAGCCGCGAAAGGAGGCTTCCTCCTTCAGGCTGCCGGTAACCCAGGTGGCAGGCAGGCCAAAGGCGGGCTCGGTGGTATGGGTGCCCGGCAGGTCGATGGGCAGGCCCTTGGGATCCATGATCAGGAAGCTGCCGGGAAAAAGCTCGCCCTTGCCGGAATCGAATTCCTTGATGCGGATGCGGTACTCGTTGGCGCCCAGCTGCATATTGTCCAGGATGCGCACCGCCGGCATCACAAAGCCCATTTCCTGCGCCAGCTGGCGGCGCAGCGCCTTGATCTGGTCGGTAATGCGGTGGCCCTGCACATCGTTGATCAGAGGCAGTAGGCCATAGCCAAGCTCGATGCGCAGCTGGTCCAGCGCCAGCGCGGTTGAAATGGGCTCTTCCTTGGGTGGGCCCGCGGCCCTCTCGGTTTCCGCCGCCGCCTCGCGCGAGCGGGCGCTCTTGCGCTTATGCGCATGCCAGGCCAGCGTGCCGGTGACGCCGGACAAGGCCGCAAACACCAGGGTCGGCATGCCGGGCAGGACCGCGACAATGCCCATCACCGCGGCAGCCATGCCAAGCGCCTGAGGGTAGAAGGACAGCTGACCCATCAGCGCCTTGTCGGTGGCGCCTTCCACACCGGCCTTAGACACCATCAGGCCCGCGGCAGTGGAGACTATCAAGGCCGGCATTTGCGACACCAGACCGTCGCCAACGCTCAGAAGCGTGAAGGTTTGCGTGGCGTTAGTAAAGCTCATGCCCTTCTGGGCCACGGCGATGATGATGCCGCCGACAATGTTGATGGCAACGATCATCAGGCCGGCAATGGCGTCGCCGCGCACGAATTTGCTGGCGCCGTCCATGGCGCCGAAGAAGTTGGACTCCGCTTCGATATTCTTGCGCCGGGCCTTGGCCTCCTTCTCGTCGATCAGGCCGGCGGAGAGGTCGGCATCGATCGCCATCTGTTTGCCGGGCATGGCATCCAAGCTGAAGCGCGCCGCCACTTCGGCGATGCGGCCCGAACCCTTGGTGATGACCACGAAGTTGACGATGATCAGTATGGCAAAAACAATCAGCCCGATCACGAAATTGCCCTGCATGATCAACTTGCCGAAGGCCTGGATGACATAGCCGGATGCGGCGGTGCCTTCATTGCCATGGCCCAGGATCAGCCGGGTCGAAGCCAGGTTCAAGGCCAGCCGCATCATGGTGGTGATCAGCAGGATGGTAGGAAAGGAGGAAAATTCCAGCGGTTTTCGGATGAAAACCGCCGTCATCAGGATCAGGATCGAGAAGCTCAGCGAGAAGGCAAGGCTGACATCCAGCATCCAGGTGGGCAAGGGCAGGATCAGTACCACCAGGATGGCCATGATGCCGATCGCAAGGCCGAGGTCGGACTTGCGAATGAACTCGATCACCGTGGACGGCGTCAGTTCAAGGCCCTGTGTCGCGGTCGTTTCGATGTCAGACATTCAGATCGACCTGCCCGGATTACCCAGCTATGCGCTGCTCGCCATGACCGGGAATGGAAAGGCCGGCGTCGGAATATTCCTTCAGCTTGTTGCGCAAGGTGCGAATGGAGATGCCCAGGATGTTGGCGGCATGGGTGCGGTTGCCCAGGCAATGGTCCAGCGTGTCCAGGATCAGGTCGCGCTCGACATCGCTGACGGTGCGGCCGACCAGCGAGCGCGTGACCGCGGTTGCCGATACCACGGCGCTCTGTACGCTTGCATTCTGCGCCACGATCGCCGGCGCGGCGCCCACTTGCGTGCCGTCGGGCAGGCGGATGGCTTCCGGGCCGATTTCCGGTCCCGTCGCCAGCAGCACGGCACGGTGGATGGTGTTTTCCAGTTCGCGCACATTGCCTTTCCAGTTGTAGGAGAGCAGCAGCCGCTCGGTCTGCGATGAGATCGGGCGATAGGCCACGCCATTGGCCTCGGCATATTTGCGCGCGAAGTGATGCGACAGAGCGCGGATGTCCTTGGGCCGTTCGCGCAGGGCGGGCAGGCGCAGGTTCACCACATTCAGGCGGTAGAGCAGGTCTTCGCGGAACGTGCCGTGCCGGACAGCATCCGCCAGGTCGCGGTTGGAGGTGGCGACGATGCGGATGTCCACCTTGACGGGCTTGGTGCCGCCGACGCGGTCGATTTCCCGCTCCTGGATGGCGCGCAGGAGCTTGGCCTGGAGGCGTGCGTCCATCTCGCTGATTTCGTCGAGCAACAGCGTGCCGCCATTGGCTTCCTCGAACTTTCCGATGCGCCGGGCGATGGCGCCGGTGAAGGCGCCTTTCTCATGACCGAACAATTCCGATTCCAAAAGATTCTCGGGAATGGCGGCGCAGTTGACGGAGATAAAGGGTTTGTCGGCGCGGGCAGACTTGCGATGGACATAGCGGGCCAGCACCTCCTTGCCGGTGCCGCTTTCGCCGGTGATCAGGATTGAGGCTTCGCTGCCGGCGATCTGGTCGGCCAGCGAAAGGACGGCGCCCATGGCTTCGTCCTCGTAGACCAGCTGGTGGGATTCGTCGGCCACCGCCGCCAGCACCGCGGCGATCAGTTCCGGATCAGCGGGCAAGGGCAGATATTCCTTGGCGCCGGCCCGGATCGCATCCACGGCGCGGCGGGTATCGGTGCCGATGCCGCAGGCCACCACCGGGGTGCAGATGCGCTCGGCCGACAGGCCGCGTACCAGGCTGCCGATGTCCAGCCCCACGTCGCAGAACACCAGATCCGCGCCCACCCCGCCGCGAAGCGAGGCCAGCGCCTGTTCGATGTCCGCCGCATGGGTGACCTTTGCGCCCTTGTCCATGGCAATTTTGGTGGCCAGGCCGATCTGGCCCTGAAGTCCGCCGACGATGAGGAGACGCATAGCGATTATCCTTCAATAAACGGGTTTACGAGCCGGAGCCGGCCTTGATGATTTCGGTCATGGTGATGCCCAGCCGGTCTTCCACCAGCACGACTTCGCCGCGCGCCACCAGACGGTCATTCACATAGATATCGATGGCCTCGCCTACCTTGCGGTCGAGTTCGACGATGGTGCCGCGGGCAAGCTTGAGCAGCTGGCTGACTTCCATCGCGCTCTTGCCCAGCACTGCGGAAACCGTGACCGGCACATCGAACACCGCTTCCAAGTCGGCGGCGGAATGTTTGGGCGCCGAGTCGGAAGAGGAGTCGGAATTCAGCAAGGCGGCCTGGGCGCCGGCGCCGTCGTCATGGCTCAGATCGGGTAGATCGACATTGTCGGTCGCCATGGGATTATCCTTTCACGCTGGAAGAAAAATGTTGGCTGATGAGGGCGGTCAATGCGTCTTCGATGGCCTGTTCGCTGCGCTCCGCCCCGCCGCCGCGCCACTCGATGCGGCAGTCGCCGGCCTTCATGCCAGGCTCGGCGGCGACCATGATGCGGCCGTCATAGCCTTCTTGATGGGCGATGCCGGCAAGGCGCGGCTCGATGGCCTCTGCAACCGCAGCGGATGTGCGCAAGGTGATGCGGGGTTCGCCGATTGCCTGGTGCATGGCCTGGCACAGCGCAATCTCCACATCGCCGGCCGGCAGGGCGGCAAGAGCGGCGGAAGCAATCTTCCTGGCCATGACAAGCGCCAGGCGGGCGGCCTCGGCGCGCAGGGTTTCGATCTCGGCATGGCTCTGGCTGAGCGCCGCGCGGACGGAGATGGTGAGCACGGCGATGCTGCGTTCCAGGGCCTCGATATTGCGTGCATGGGCGCAATTCTCGCCCTGCAGGCGGGCCTCGGTCCGGATGCGCTCCAGCTCCTCGGTGGTGAGGGTCTGCTTCTGGCGGGCGCGGGCTGCCGGCGCCTGGCGGTCTTCCTTGCCCAGGAATTCGGTGTCGAAAGTGAATTTCTGCTGCGGAGCCATCAGTACACTAGCTCGTCTTCACCGCTGCCGCTGGAGATCATGATCTCGCCCTTGTTGGCAAGGTCCTTGGCGACATTGACCATCCGCATCTGGGCCTCATCCACGTCCTTCAGGCGCACCGGACCCATCGCTTCCATGTCGTCGCGCAGGATCTTGCCGGCGCGCTCGCTCATGTTGGAGAAGAACACGTCCCGCAATCCGTCGGTGGCGCCCTTGAGCGCCAGACCCAGCTTGTCCTTCTCGATGTTGCGCAACAGGGTCTGGATCGAGCCGGGATCGAGTTTGCCCAGATCCTCGAAGGTGAACATCAGGGCCTTGATGCGTTCGGCCGAATCGCGGTTGCGCTCTTCCAGGGCGGTGATGAAGCGGCTTTCGGTCTGGCGGTCGAAATTGTTGAAGATTTCCGCCATCTGCTCATGGGCATCGCGCTTGGCGGTGCGCGCCAGGTTGGACATGAACTCCACCCTGAGCGTCTGCTCGACCTTGTCGAGAATGTCCTTCTGTACGCTTTCCATGCGCAGCATGCGCTGCACCACTTCCAGCGCAAACTCTTCCGGCAAGGAGCCGAGGACACGTGCGGCATGTTCCGGCTTGATCTTCGATAGCACCACCGAAACGGTCTGGGGATATTCGTTCTTCAGATAATTGGCCAGGACGGTCTCGTTCACATTGGCCAACTTGTCCCACATAGTGCGACCCGCGGGACCGCGGATTTCCTCCATGATGACACCGACCTTGTCGGAGGGCAGGATGTTGGCCAACAGCCTTTCGGTGGATTCGTAGGAACCCATCAAGGAGCCGGTGCCGGACATCTGGGAGACGAAATCTACCAGCAGCTTCTCGATCAGGTTGGAGGAGACCGAGCCTAGGTTGGACATGACCTGGGAGACTTCCTTGATCTCTTCTTCGTCCATCATCTCCCAGATGCGCTGGGAATGATCCTCGCCCAGCGCCAGCATCACTATGGCGGCGCGTTCGGCGCCGGAGAGCGAGCGGAGATCGTCCTTGACGGGAGCTTTGTTGGATTTCGACATGGCCTAGACCGGCTGATGCAGCCAGGTGCGGATGATCGCCAGCGCTTCTTCGGGATGCGCCGTGACCACTTCACCGACCTTCTTGATGGAGGAATTGCTAACTTGGCCGTCGATGCGGCTGATGTCGATGGAGGGCGTAGGCAGCGACAGGGCGGCCGGCTGGACGGCGCTTTCGCCGCCGCCAGGAACCGCACCAGGCGCGGGCAGGCTGCCGGCCACCGGGGAGGTGTTGGCGATGGGTTTGGTGCCGCCGCCATGGGCCGCCGCCTGGGCAGCGAACATGCGGTTGACCAGGGGCTTGGCCACGAACAGGCCGATCAGAAGCGCGGTTACGCACATGATCGCGGCTTCGATGATCTTGAACCAATAGGCGTTGTCCAGGCCTAGCAGTAGCTTGGGTGCGGGGGTGCCGCTGGCGGTGTCGTCCATGCGGGCGAATTGCATGTTGGTGACCTGCACCTGGTCGCCGCGGGCGCCGTCAAAGCCCATGGCAGACTTCACCAGCGCGGTGATCTTGCTCATCTCCTCGGGCGTGCGCGGCTTGTAGGCGGCCGCGGTGTCGCCGGACCCGTCCACCACGACGGCAACCGACAGCTTCTTGACGTCGCCGCCGTCCACCGTGGAGGTGGTGACCTTTTTGGAGATTTCGTAATTGGTGGTCTCCTCGGTGCGGCCCGACGTGTCCCTGCTGGTATCGCCAGGCGTGCTGGCAGGTTGTCCGCCGGGCAGCGCATTGGCCACCGAGACCGCGTTATTGTTGCTGCCCGAGGTGTTGGAGGAGTTCTGCTCGACGGTCTGGGTCGAACGCACCACTTTGCTGTCGGGGTTATAGTCCTCGCTGGTGGTTTGGGTGTGGTTGTAGTTGATGTCGGCGGCGACCTGGACCTGGACATGGTTGGCGCCAACCACGCTTGCCACGATGGATTCGATCCTCTGGCGCAGCTCGTTCTCGTAATTGGTGGTGTCCTCGTCTTGATTGCGGGCAAGCGCGTCGGGACCGGACTTTTCGTCGCCGCCGGCCAAGAGATTGCCGCGGTCGTCCACGATGGCGACGCGGTCGGGCGAAAGTCCCGCCACGGCGGCGGCCACCAGATGCTGGATGGCCAGCACCTGGCCGCGCTCCAGGCGGCCCGCGGTTCTCAGCACGACCGAGGCAGAAGGCTGCTGGTCGTCGCGCGAAAAGATCTGGCGTTCCGGAATGACCAGATGCACCCGCGCCGACGAAATGCCCTCGATGGTCTGCATCGAGCGGGCGAGTTCGCCCTCCAGCGCCCGCTGGTGATTGATGTTCTGCACAAAGGCGGTGGTGCCGAAGGCGTCGGACTTGTCGAAAATCTCATAGCCCACGCCGGCAGCGGGCAGATTGTCCTGGGCCAGCGCCATGCGCAGGCGGGTGACCTGGTCAGCGGGAACCAGGATGGTGCCGCCATCCTTGACGTCATATTTGACCGCCATGCCGTCAAGCTTAGCGGTGACCGCGGCGGCATCGCGCGATTCAAGGCCCGAGAAGAGAATGGTCTTGGGCGGCTCGGTGATCGCGCCGGCGATATAAAGAAAGAATGCGGTGAGCACGGCGGCGACGCCGGCCATGACGCCGAACCGTGCTGCTCCGACCTGTTTGAAGAACTCCGGCAAAATGTCCTCCTGGCGAGCGGTCCAGGGCAAAGGCCCCCGCCGTTCCTGCTAGGCAAACATTGCCGCCTTTACGGTAAACTTTGACTTAAGGCAGAAGGCCGCGCGCCAATTGCCGCGCGCGTTATTTTGCTAACGTCCCGTTTACGATTATCCCGTTTTGCCTCGATTTCATCGAGATCCACTTCCCTTCGGCGCTGATCGCGCCTCGCCAGGGATGACGTCGCGCTTGGCGCAACGTCAGTTGCGGTACTGCTGCACCCGCGTCGCGCGCAGGCCCGCCAGGCCGAAACGGTCGATGGCGTGCTGCCAGGCGAGGAATTCCTCCACCGTCAGCGTATAGCGCTTGCACGCGTCATCCAGGCTGAGCAGCCCGCCGCGCACCGCGGCCACGACCTCGGCCTTGCGGCGGATCACCCAGCGGCGCGTCGAAGGCGGCGGCAGATCGGCGAGGGTCAACGGCGACCCATCGGGGCCGATGACGTAACTCACGCGTCCCTTGCGCTCTTCCATATGAAAACTCCCAACAAATTCCACGTGAAAGTTACCCGGCTCCCTGTTTAAAAATGGCCAAGACACGTGGTAAAGGAACCCATAAAAGCTTCACTCAACTCTTCGGCAATTTTGCGGGAAAGGCCCGATTTATGGGCCTTTCCCGCTCAGGTTACTGTGTGGGCAGATTTTCCAGCTGTGCCAGCATCTGGTCGGCGGTTGTCACGATGCGAGCAGCCGCACTGTAGGCGCGCTGGGTGGTGATTAGATTGGTGAACTCGGTGGCCAGGTCGACTGTCGAGCCTTCCAGCGTTTGCGAATTGATGGCGCCCGCGCTGCCGGCATCGGCCAGGTTGATGTTGGCCACGCCGGAATTGTTGGTCACGATATAGGCGTCGCCATTCACCTGGGCCAGATTGTCCGGGCTGGTGAAGGTGGCCAGCGGGATTTTATAGACATTCTGCGACAGGCCGTTGGAGAATTGCGCCGTCACGGTGCCGTCCTGCGAGACCGTCACGCCGGTGACGCTGCCGAAGGCCGAACCGTCGATAGTCGAGCTCAAGGTCGACGGCGTGTCGAACTGCGAAAGCCCGTCCGAGCTATTGACGTCGCCCATGCTGATCTTGATGGTCTGCGGAGACAGGCCCGAGGTCGCTGTGTTCCACGGGATCGTCATGTTGAAAGTGCCCGAAGCCGGCGATGCGCCATTGACATTGGCCAGCGTGCCGTCCGGATTGAAGGCGAGCGTGCCTTGGGCAATCGGACCCGCCGCAGTCAGGTTGCTGGCGGAGCCGGCATAAGAGGCTTCATAGGCCCAAGTGTTGGCGGCGGTCTTGATGAAGGAGAAGGTGACCGGCTGGATCGCGCCCTGGCTGTCATAGACGTTCAGGGTGCGAGTGAAGTCGGGTGATACCGTGCCGCTGGTCATGTCACCAGGAGTGTAGGTGGCATCCACGGTGGAGCTGGACTGCAGGTTGGCCTGCAGCGAGATCGACGTCGAAGGCTGCGCCTTGCCGGCCAGGTTCGAGACATTGACCAGGCTCACGTCACTGGCGTTGGTGGGGATATTGCCCTGCGGGTCCAGTTTCCAGCCCAGCAGATAAAGGCCGGCGGCGTTCTTGAGATTGCCGCTGGCATCGGGTGTAAAGCTGCCAGCGCGGGTATATTCCTGGTTCGCCGTGGGGGAGGTATTGGTCGCCACCACGAAGAAGCCATTGCCCGAGATCGACAGGTCGGTCGGCGACGAGGTCGAGATCGGAAGGCCCTGGGCGGTGACGTCCTGGGTGATCAGGGCGCTCACGCCGGCCGAGGAGTTGCTCGACAGGCCGGGGGTGTTGAGGAAGGTTTCGAAATTGGCGGTTTCGTCCTTGTAGCCCACGGTATTGACGTTGGCGATGTTGGACGAGGTCGCGGACAAGGCGGCGCTGGTTGCGTCCAGGCCGGCCACGCCGATGTTCAAGGCTCCATACAGACTCATTTTACTTTCCTTTCGGGGGCTATCGGGCTTCGCCCTTGTCCCACCTCGTTTGGCACCGCTTCTGCGGCCAGGGTTGGTTTCAAAACGTCAAGTTCAGTTGCTCACCGCGGCGATGTCGGCGGGGCTGACTTCCATGCTCCCGATCACCAGCTTGGGCGAGCTGCCCGTCATGTCGATCTGGCCGACGGTGCCCGCACTTGCCACCGAACTGGTGATGGCATTGCCGGAAGGATCGGTCGCGGTCACTGTCAGCTTGTAGGTGCCGTCGCTGAGCTGGTTGCCGTTATTATCCTGGCCGTTCCAGGTGAAGGTGTTGTCGCCGGCATTGACCGAGCCCGGGCCGCTATAGACCACCGTGCCGGCGGCGTTGGTGACGCTTAAACTCGTGCTGGCGGCGGCGGTGCCCAGATTGTAGGTCCAGGTCGCCGTGCCGTTGGTGAGCGAGGCGTTGCCGTTTGTGACGGAAACCCTCTTGCCCAGATAACCGGTGGTGACGGCGGCAGCATTGCTGTTGCCCTGGCTGATAAGGGTCTGCAGGTTGGTGTTGGTGTTGATCTGCTGCTCGACCTGGCTGTACTCCACCAGCTGCTGGGTGAACTGGTTAGAATCCATCGGACTGGTAGGATCCTGGTTCTTGAGCTGGGTGGTGAGCAGCGTCAGGAATGTCTGGAAGTTGCCCGATAGCTGGTTGAAGGCGCTGCTGCTGGTGCCGTTGCCGTTCGTCGACGTGCCGCCACCTGTCGTTGGCGTTGGCACTGTCGTGGCCGGCGTGGTCGTGGCGGATCCGATTGTCATATGCTTCTTCCTTAAACCCTGATGTCGAGACGGCCGGTTGCCGATGCGCACCAGGCGGCGCCAGCGGATGCGGCGTCCAGGCTGGCGGTGGCGGCAAGGGTGAAGGAGCGGGGATTGCCGCCGCTTCTTTGGTTGGTCCCCGCACCCGCATCGCCCTGCTGCTGGCGCAGTGAGAAATTCAGTCCGTTCTGCGAGACATTGAGGCCCGCATCGCGCAAGGCGCGGGTGAGAACCGGCGCGTCCTTCTGCAGAAGATCCAGCGTCTGGGGCTGGTCGGCGGAGAGATGGGCGCTGGCCTTGCCGGTCGCATCGATGGAGAGCCTGACTTCGACGCGGCCCAGTTCTGGCGGATCGAGGCGGATGTCGAATTGCTTGACCCCGAACTGCGACCTGGCGGCGATGTCCACCGCCAGCGCGGGCATGTTCGGCGACGGAGTGGAGACCTGCACGGTCTGGATTGCGGCCGCGACCGTCTGACCTTGGGTGCCAAGCGTCTGTGGCGTGCCGAGGAGGGGCATGGATCCGCCGGTTGTGTCCGCCGGCCTGGCGACCGGCGCGGCGCTGGCCGCAACTGCCTGCGGCGTGGGGACCTGCTTGATCTGATCGGGGCTGGTGAGGTTTGTCTGGCCAGCATCCGCCTTGGCAGCGCTGTTGCCATCGGCGCTGCCGTTCTGGGGCTTTGCCTGCCAGGACTTGAAGAACGGATCCGTATCCTGTTGTGCCGATGCCGGCGGATTGATGTTCTGGCTGTTGGCCGCCGGCCCGGGTGGCTGGGCTTGCTGGCGGGCAGTCAGCGCGTCCTGCAAATCCTTCGCGGGCTCTGGCTTGGCAGTGCCGCCAGCTGAGGCGGAAGCGGTCCCAGTGGCTTCGATGCCCTGCGCATTCTGGCCAATGGTATCGCCGCCTTTGTCGTCACCGGAGTCTTGGTCTGCTGTCGCCGCAGCTGTGGCGGTGACGGCCGCAGCAGAAACCTGGGATGGGTCCGGCTGGACTGGCAGAGCCTGCCCTGTGGCCGCCGACACCGCGCTGGCGGCGGATCGCTTGTCGCTATCGATCTTGGCAGTCCTGGCCTGGGCGGTGTCGCTGCCGCGGCCGGCTTGGACGGGCGCAGCCTGCACCTGCAGGCTGTGTGCTGGCGCCGGCTGGTCAACATTTGGCAGAACGGTATTCTGGGCTGCGATGGATGCCAGTGTCTTCGGGCTGGAGGGCGGAACTGACTCTTGCGGGGCCCCGTTTACCTGAACAGTGTTTTGAGTAGCATTTGCAGGCAGTTGCGAGCCGGCAGGTGGGATTCGCGCGGCAGACGCTGGGGCCGGCTGAACGGCGTTCGGCGCTGAGCTTGCTGGTTGTGCCGGGCTTGGCGCTGTCGCATCCGCTTGAACGGTGTTCGGGTTGGCGGGTGGCTGTATCTGCGGGCTGCCAGACTGGCTGGTCGATTGAACCGGCGCCTGTTCCGCCGCCGCCGGCTGAACGGCGGATGTCTGCGTCTGCGGGTCGGAAGTCTCTGCGGAAGGCGCTGGGCCGGACTGCGCTAGATTGGCGGCGGGAGCTGGCGCCTGTGATCCGGTACTAGGTGCTTGGCCAGCCGGGGGATTGATGGCCTGCGCCGGATCCGCCCGGCTCACTGACTGCGGGATTTGCGTGCTCGCGCCGGCTTGGCTGGCCAGCGTCCCGGTCTTCCCACCAGCTCCAGCGTCCGTGCCGCTCGCGGCAGCCGGCGGCGAAGCGGGTGCGTCTGGAGCGTCATTGCCGCCATCGGCAAGCGTGGCCATGAGGATGGAAATCTGCGGGCCGGCCGGCGGTGGCTCGGACTGCGCGCCCGTCTGCTGAGGGGCCGTGGCCGATGCAGCGTCAGTGCCGTCGCTTCTTTCACTATCGGACCTTTCACTATCGGACTTGGCGCTCTTGTCGTCACCCTTGCCTGGCTTGACCGGCTTGGGGGCCGTCTGTATCGCGGCATCCGAGGCGCCGGGCTGGCTTGAAGCGTCGCCATTGCCCTTCGGGCTTGCGCCTAAAGCATCCTTATTCTGCGTGTCCTTCTGCTGTGCGCCAGGCTTGGCCTGCACCGTGTTCAACAGCAGAGCAAAGGGCGAAGCGTCATCCGCCTTGCCGGCGTCGGACTTCGATTGCGGGAATACCGCAGGTGAAGCAATCCGGGATGTCGCCGATGCACGCAAGAAGGGTGATCCGATGATGATCCGGCAGATCTCATCGCAAGGGACGGGCCAGGTGCGGCCGCCCAGGATTTGGCTGGATTTTGGCGAAGGCCAGCCTGGCCGGCAGCATGAAGAGACGGGCATGAACTGCCGGACGGGCAAAGTCTGCCGCCCCGCTTATGCGTCCCGAACGACGTGAAAAGCCCGGAAACCCGAGCAAAAACCCGTCGCCCATAATGGCATGCAGCTTGCGACAGCTTTTGCGGAAGACTGCATTCGGACCCCATCTCGTGAGCCTGAACGGAATTACCGCCAGTGCCCTGAGCGCGCTTCAGACCAACCAGGCGGCGCTGAATGTAGTGTCCAACAATGTCGCCAATCTCAACACGACGGGTTACGTGCGCCGGGTGGTCAATGAACAGACCCTGGCGGTTGGCGGCCAGCTCGCCGGCGTGGACATCGCCAGTGTGGAGCGCGTCACCAACCAGTTCCTGCAGCAGGAGCAGCTGGCGGCTGGCGGCGCAGCCTCACAATATGACACCATGGCAGGCCTGTTCACCCAGCTGAACGGTCTTCTGGGCGGACCGGGCGACAATCAGTCGCTCGCCACCCAGCTCAGCAATGTGGGCTCGGCCTTCGCCATCGCCTCGCAGGCACCCAGTTCCAGCGCGAGCCAGACCGGCGTGATTAATGCGCTGAACGACCTGGCCTCGACCTTCTCCAATACGTTCAACACCATCTCGTCCCTGCAGAGCCAGATCGACCAGCAGGTGGTCAATTCCGTTGGCTCGACCAATCAGCTGATCCAGCAGATCTACCAGCTCAACAGCCAGATTAAGACCGCCAATGCCAACGGCGACACCTCCTCAGCTCTGCTGGACCAGCGCGATACGGCTGTGAACCAGCTTGCCCAGGTCATCGGCATCCAGACCACCGCCAATGCCGACGGCAGTGTCAATGTCGCCACCACGGACGGCGTCAACCTGGTGTCCAACACCTATGCCCAGCTTGCCTATGGCGGCGGGGCGCTGAACGGTTCCTACGGCAACATCACCATCCAGGACGTCAATCCCTTCGACGGCAGCCTGCTGGGTTCGCCCCAGGCGCTGGACCCGCACCTGTCGAGCGGCTCGCTCAAGGGCATGATCGACATGCGCGACCAGGTGCTGGGCGGCCTGAGCCAGACCTTGGGCAATCTGGCAAAGCAGACGGCCCTGACCTTCAACGCCCAGACCAACGCCAATGCCGCCTTTCCGCCTCCCACGTCGCTGACGGGCCGCGATACCGGCCTGCTTTCGACCGATGCGCTGAATTTTGCCGGCAAGACAACCATTGCGGTCACTGACGCAAGCGGCAATCTGGTGTCGCGCATCGATGTCGATTTCGGCGCCGGCACGCTGTCGGTGGACGGCGGCGCGGCGCAAAGCATCGGTACCACCATTGGCAGTTTCGCCACCGCGCTCAACGCGGCGCTTGGCGCCAACGGCTCGGCCAGCTTCGCCAACGGTCAGCTTTCGATTTCGGCGACCGGCGGCAACGGCATCGTGGTCCAGGACGACGCCACGACCCCTTCGCTGCGCGGCACGACCGGCTTCTCGCAATTCTTCGGCTTGAACGACGTGTTCCAGGCGCAAACTCCTTCCATCACCGCCACTGGCCTGTCGGCCAGTGATTCCAGCGGACTGGCTGCGGGGGGCGTCATCACTTTGTCCCTCAAGGGTCCGAATGGCGACATTGCCAAGAATGTCAGCATCACCACCACAGCCGGCCAGACCATCGGCAATGTGATTGCGGCGCTGAACACCGCACTGGGCGGAGCGGCGACCCTGACGCTCAACACCGATGGCTCGATCTCCACCGCCACCAGCCCGGTCTACCCCGGCTTCATCCTGAACGTGACCGACGACACGACCCAGCGCGGCACGACCGGGATCAGCTTCAGCGAGCTGTTCGGGCTGGGCGCCAATGCGCTGGCGCAGCAGGCTCAGGGCTTCCGTGTGACACAAGCCGATGCCAACAACCCGGCCCTGGTCGGGTTTGCCACGCCCCAGATCAAGGGACCAACCGTCGCAGGCGACACTATCGTGTCGGCGGGCGACAATTCCGGGGCCATCGCGCTTCAGAATGCCATCAACAGCAGCGAAAGCTTCCAGGCCGCCGGCGGCATCGCGGCCCAGACCGCCTCGCTCTCCGATTATGCGGCGACCTTCTATCAGAATCTGTCCACGCAATCGAACGTCGTCACCACCAACCAGACCACCCAGGACGACCGACTGACCGAGGTCAATACCCGCGTCGCGTCCTACTCCGGCGTCAATCTGGACGAGGAACTGACTAAGCTGACGTCGTACCAACAGGCCTATGCCGCAGGCGCACGCATTCTCAATGTGGTGGATGCGCTTTATCAGACTCTGCTGCAGATCCAGTAAGGGCGAGCAAAGGAATTTGGCATGAGCATCGACCGCGTCGCCACCGCCTCTCAGAGCGCCTATTTTCTGGCCCAGATCGAAAGCGCGGGCAGTGCGCTGGACACCACCCAGCAGCAGATCGCCTCCGGCGTGAAATCCACCACCTATGCCGGCTTCGGCAACCAGACCCAGGTGCTGACCGCGACCCTGGCGGCGGACGCGCGCAACGGCGCCTACACCACCGCCACCAATCTCGCCTCCACCCAGGTTTCGGAGCAGGACACCCAGCTCACCAGCCTGTCGAGCCTGGCCGCCCAGCTGCAGCAGGCGATCGGCGACGCCGTGGCCAATAATGACGCGTCCAGCCTAATGACACAGGCGCAGAGCATTTTCCAGCAGGCCGAGAGCATCCTCAATTCCAAGGATGCCAATGGCGACTATATCTATAGCGGCGGCAAGACCGATACGCCGCCGGTGACGGTGAATTCGCTTTCAGCGCTACAGGCACTGCCCTCCGTGGCCGGTGCTTTTGCCAACGGCAATCTGCAGAAGTCAGTGGAAGTGGCCGACGGCGTCAATGTCAGCTATGGCATCACCGCCTCGGGCGTGGCCACCGGCCTGATGCAGGCGCTCAAGGACATCGCCGATTTTGACGCCGGTCCCACCGGCAATTTCAATGTCGCCACTTCCCTGACCTCGGCCCAGAACAATTTCCTCACCGGCGAGATCTCCGCGGTCAATACCGTGAATACGGGACTGACCTCGGCCACGGCCGCCAACGGCTATGTCGCCAACCAGCTCAGCGACGCTTTGAGCCAGCAGGCCTCGATGGATACGCTCTATAAGGGTTTCGCATCCAATATCCAGGACACTAACATGGCCCAGGCGGCCACCCAATTGTCCTTGAACCAGACCCAGTTGCAGGCTGCTCTTCAGGTCACCGCCGGGCTGCACCAGCTGTCGTTGCTGAACTATCTGCCGGCGGCCAGCACGATCGGCTGATCCCGGTTTTCCTTGATGTTCCAAGGCTTCGGTCCTATAGCACCGGCCGCCATGGACGTTATTCTCAAGCCTGGAAGCCGTGTCGTCGCTGCCATGTCTGGCGGCGTGGATTCCTCTGTCACCGCGGCACTGCTGAAAAAACAGGGCTATGAAGTGATCGGCGTCACCCTGCAGCTCTATCCTGAAGACAAGACGCCTTCACGCAAGGGTGCCTGCTGCGCCGGCGCCGACATCTATGACGCCAAACGGGTGGCTTCGAGCCTCGGCATTCCGCATTACGTGCTGGATTACGAAAGCCGCTTCCGCAAGCAGGTTATCCAGGACTTTGCCGATAGTTATGCGCGCGGCGAAACCCCCATTCCCTGCGTGCGTTGCAATGAACGCGTGAAGTTCGCCGATCTTATGGATACCGCGCGCGAACTGGGAGCCGAGGCGCTTGCCACCGGCCATTATGTGCGCCGGCTGGAAGGCGAGGCCGGGGCCGAACTTCACGCCGCTGCCGATCCGGCGCGCGACCAGAGCTATTTTCTCTTCGCCACCACCAGGGCGCAGCTTGATTATCTGCGCTTTCCCTTGGGCGACATGGACAAGAAGGACGTGCGCGCCATCGCCGCCGAACTGGGACTGGTCAATGCCGACAAGCCCGACAGTCAGGATATCTGCTTTGTGCCGGCGGGCCGCTATACCAAGATCGTCAGCCGCATCCGCCCCGATGCAGGCCGCGCCGGCGAGATCGTGAGCCAGACCGGTGCCGTGCTGGGCCGCCATGACGGCGTCACCCATTTCACCGTCGGCCAGCGCAGGGGCCTTGGGCTTTCCGGAAACGAAGAGCCGCTGTTTGTGCTTAAGCTCGACCCGGTCAAGGCCCAGGTGGTGGTGGGCCCACGTTCCGCGCTGGCTTCATCCGTCATCCAGCTCAAGGAGGTGAACTGGCTTGGCGGCAACGATGCGCCCTTCGAGGCGAAGTTGCCCTTTGAAGCCAGAGTGAAAGTACGCTCCATGCGGCCGCCGGTGGCGGGGGTGGTGACGCCGCTTTCCAGCAGCACCGCTAGGGTTGATCTTGCGGTACCGCAAGAGGCCATCGCACCCGGCCAGGCTTGCGTCTTTTATGCGGCGGCGGGCAGCCGCGTCTTGGGCGGCGGCTGGATCACGCAGCTTGACAGCGCAGTTGCCGCCTGATTTTGCCGGGGAAACTCTGCGGCGCCCTGCTTGACAGGGCCCGTCCCCCGCTCCTACATCCCCGCCTCCCGCGGCCCCTGTTTCCCAGGAAAAATGGGCCGTCCGGCTGGCACCGTAGCTCAGCGGTAGAGCAGGGGAATCATAATCCCTTGGTCGGCGGTTCAAATCCGTCCGGTGCTACCATTCATGAATTCGCAGTTCGGGCGATGGTGAATGCCAAGCGCCCGCCCTGGGGCGCGCGGCCGTGCTGGCTTTAAATGAAGCGGCGTACTATCAGTCGCCATGACCTCCGCCCCAAGTTTTGCCGACATCCAGGATGCCGCGCGCAGGATCGCGCCGGCGCTGGTGCGCACGCCCACGCGCCATTCGCGCACGCTTTCGGGCATCGCCGGTTGCCAAGTATGGCTGAAATTCGAAAACCGCCAATTCACCGCCAGCTTCAAGGAGCGCGGCGCCTTGAACCGCATCCTCTCCCTGGGCGAAGAGGAACGCAGGCGGGGCGTGGCAGCAATGAGCGCCGGCAATCACGCCCAGGGCGTGGGCTATCATGCAGGGCGGCTGGGCATTCCCGCCACCATCGTGATGCCGGTAACCACGCCCTTCAACAAGGTCAAGCACACTCGCGATTTTGGCGCGACCGTCATTCAACATGGCGCGGACCTGACAGAGGCCGATGCGGAGGCGCACCGCATCGCCGCCGAACGGGGACTGACCTTCATCCACCCGTACGACGATCCGCTGGTGATCGCGGGCCAGGGCACCGCCGCGCTAGAGATGCTGGAAGATGTGCCGCAACTTGACGCGCTGATCGTGCCGGTGGGCGGTGGCGGATTGATCTCGGGCTCGGCCATCGCCGCCAAAGGCATCAAGCCATCCATCGAGATTTTCGGGGCGCAGAGCAAGCTCTATCCCGGCATGTCCGATGCGATGAAGGGCATTGCACCAACGCCAACGCCGGCGAGCGCCACCATTGCCGAAGGCATTGCGGTCAAACGGCCGGGCGCGCTCACCACCGCGATCTGCAAGGATCTGGTCGAGGATATTTTCGTGGTGGGCGAGGACGCCATCGAGCATGCCCTGATCATGGTCCTGGAGATCGAAAAGACCGTGGTCGAAGGTGCGGCAGCGGCCAGCTTTGCCGCTCTGCTGGCCCAGGCGGATCGATACAAGGACCGTCAGGTCGGCATTGTGATGTCGGCCGGCAATATCGACATGCGGCTGCTTTCCAATGTGATCCTGCGCGAACTGACGCGGGAGGGCCGCATCATTCTTCTGGTGCTGGAGATCGAGGACCGCCCTGGCCAACTCGCCGACATTGCCCGCCTCATCGCCGACGCGGGCGGCAATGTGCTGGAAGTATCTCATAATCGCATGATGTCAGGGATCACCGCCAAGTCCGCGACCCTCGAACTGGTGGTGGAAGCACGCGACACTGGGCATGCACAAGAAATTCGTGACCGGCTGGCGGCAAACGGGTTTCAGCAGGTCTGATTCAGGCTTAACATCTGGATCCTGGATTTTAACCTTTCCGGCAAGGTCTGTTTCACTTTGGAACAATGGTCTCTTAACAATCGGCGCATGCGGAGCCGGCTGCCAATTCCCAGAAGCGTCGCACAGCTCACCGGCGTGCTGGTCACCGCCATCGTCACCTTCGGCACCGATATTGAAGTCTATTATGCGGTGCCATTGGGCGTGTTTGCCGGCGCGCTGGCGATGTTCTTCGTTTCCCTGTCGGAAGCGCAGGAGGCTTTCCGGATGCGCTGGATGCCCACCAAGCATGCGCGCGCACAGTGGGAACGTCTCAGATAGGCTGGAGCGACGCGCCGATAATCAGGCGGTGTCGGGCGGGATGGAATTGAGCGAATTTTCCAGTTCCTGGAAGCTTGGCTGATATTCGCTCGGAACGCTGCCGCGGCCGATTTCCACCGATACCTGCGCCGCATTGCCGTGCAGATGCGCGACCAGGATGTCGCGAATGACGTGGTAGAACAGCGCGTCCTCGTCCACCACCGCTTTCAGCCGCGAGCCCATCGGGCCGACAATGCCGTAAGCCAGGAACACGCCCAGGAAGGTGCCGACCAGGGCCGAGCCGATCATGCCGCCCAGCACTTCCGGCGGCTCGCTGATCGCGCCCATGGTCTTGATCACGCCCAGCACAGCGGCGACGATGCCCAGCGCCGGAAGGCCATCGGCCATTGTTTGAAGCGCATTGGCGCCCACCAGAGCCTCGTGATGGTGCTTTTCAAGCTGCTTTTCCATCGCCGCTTCCACCTGGTGGGGGTCTTCCAGGCTCATGGTCATCATGCGCAGCGTGTCGCAGATGAAGTCCAGCGCGAAATGGTCCTTGGTGATCTTGGGATAGCGCTTGAAGATCGAGGACTCCGCCGGCCTTTCGATATGGGCTTCCAGTGCGATCAGTCCCTTGGACTTCATGGTCTTGGTCAGAAGGAACAGAAGGCAGAGCAGGTCGGTATAATCCTTGGGCTTCCAGCCAGGACCGGAAATCACCTTGCCCAGCGAGCCGAGGATCTTCTTCAGATTGTACATGGAGCCGGCGATCAGCATGGCGGCGATGGCGGCGCCGAAAATGGTCA
>Ga0335085_10006193_pt1 | contig 18970 bp, 15 predicted proteins | sample Lox_Sample_45_FD_206712 | JGI IMG/M metagenome (GOLD analysis project Ga0335085, IMG submission 206712) | Soil microbial communities from Loxahatchee National Wildlife Refuge, Florida, United States - Lox_Sample_4.5 | ecosystem: Environmental > Terrestrial > Soil > Wetlands | place: USA...
GCCGGCGGTCGCTCCCTTCGCGGGAGCGTGGATCGAAACCCGGTACCGAGTGGATCCGGATGGTACCATCCACAGTCGCTCCCTTCGCGGGAGCGTGGATCGAAACATCTCCACGTTGCTGGACACCGCGATCCCGCTGCGTCGCTCCCTTCGCGGGAGCGTGGATCGAAACCGCGCGGCAAGGCGCTTTTTCTGGGCGGCCTCGAGTCGCTCCCTTCGCGGGAGCGTGGATCGAAACTCGTTGGCGAACAGCGGCGCCTCGGGCAGCAGCGGTCGCTCCCTTCGCGGGAGCGTGGATCGAAACTCGCGCGCCCGCAGATGATCGAGGCTTGACGCGGTCGCTCCCTTCGCGGGAGCGTGGATCGAAACACGCCCGAACTTCTCGCCAAGCACGCCGAGCTCGTCGCTCCCTTCGCGGGAGCGTGGATCGAAACTCATCGCAACCCCTGCGCGATGCGCAGGGCCTCGGTCGCTCCCTTCGCGGGAGCGTGGATCGAAACCTCAGCTGCATGAGCCTCAGCGCGCCGGCGCTCCTGTCGCTCCCTTCGCGGGAGCGTGGATCGAAACGTCGGGCAGGCTTTCGTGGAAGATGTCGCTGGTGGTCGCTCCCTTCGCGGGAGCGTGGATCGAAACTACATCCGCGTGCCGGTGTTCTTCGGCCAGGCGCGTCGCTCCCTTCGCGGGAGCGTGGATCGAAACAACAACGCGCTGTCGCAGTTCTTCGGCAACGAGCGTCGCTCCCTTCGCGGGAGCGTGGATCGAAACACCGCAAGCCGCCCGAAGGTCGTCTCCGTCATGGGTCGCTCCCTTCGCGGGAGCGTGGATCGAAACTGTGGTGCTATGACGACACCCTGATCAACAAGGGTCGCTCCCTTCGCGGGAGCGTGGATCGAAACTCCGCGAGACGCACGCGCGGCTGGCCGCCTTCGAGTCGCTCCCTTCGCGGGAGCGTGGATCGAAACTTCGTTCGGCGCCAGCAAACGGTCGATCGCCACCGCGTCGCTCCCTTCGCGGGAGCGTGGATCGAAACCGGCCGATAGCAGCTATGGTCTCGCATCGCTGGCGGTCGCTCCCTTCGCGGGAGCGTGGATCGAAACTCCGGCGTCGATCCCGGTTACGCGGATCTGAGTGCGTCGCTCCCTTCGCGGGAGCGTGGATCGAAACCGCACGAGGCGCATTCGCTGGATGGTCGGTTCAGGAGTCGCTCCCTTCGCGGGAGCGTGGATCGAAACTCTGTAGAAGGCCCTGACGATTGGGTCGAGTGGGTCGCTCCCTTCGCGGGAGCGTGGATTGAAACCAGACCGCCTACCGCTCTCGCGCCCGCCGCGCGGCTTCGATGCCGGCAATCCCTTGATCGAGGACATCAAAAGAAAATCGTTCTTCGCCATGCATAGCGGCAGCACGAAGCTTGCGACGTCGCCCAGGCTCGTCGGCGAGGTCGCGGAAACCTTCGCCGCGGCCAAGCCGTTGATGAAGTTTCTGTGCGGTGCAGTGGAGGTGCCGTTCTAGCGAATGGTGCGGTGTGAGTGGTGAGGAAGCGAGTGGTGAGCCGGCGGCGAGGAGATTCCGTAGGCGCTGACATTGACCACTGACCACTCACGAGGTCCCGAATGAGCAGCGCAATCCGATCCCTCTCCACCACCTGCGTCGTTGCCGGCGGCGGGCCGGCAGGGATGATGGCCGGGTTCCTGCTGGCGCGGGCGGGTGTCGACGTCATTGTCTGCGAAAAGCACAAAGACTTTCTGCGCGACTTCCGCGGCGACACGATCCATCCTTCGACACTGGAGCTGATGTGGGAACTCGGGCTGCTCGACAAGTTCCTCGCGCGTGCGCATCAGGAGGTGCGGGAGGTCACGGCCGAATTCGGCGACGCGCGCTTTCGCGTCGGCGACTTCACGCAGTTGCCCACGCACGCGAAGTTTCTTGCTCTCATGCCACAATGGGATTTCCTGGATTTCCTCGCATGCGAGGCTCGCCGGTATCCGAAATTCCGTCTGCTGACGGAGACCGAAGCCGTCGGACTTATGCGAAACGCCGATCGCATCTGCGGTATTCGCGCCAAGGCGGGCGGCAGCAACATCGCAATCGCCGCACCGCTGGTGATTGCGGCCGACGGCAGGCATTCGCGGATGCGCGAGGCAGCGGGTCTCAAGGTCCGCGATGTCGGCTCGGCCATCGACGTTCTGTGGCTCAGATTGCCGGTCGAGAAGGGCGATCCCACCGAACCTGTCGGCCGCTTCGGTGCCGGCCAGGTGCTGGTGATGATCTACCGCGGCGATTACTGGCAGTGCGCGCTGGTCATTCCCAAAGGCGGCCTGGAGGAATTGCAGCGGGCGGGCATCGCGGCGCTGCAGAAACGCCTGCGCGAGATCGCCGGCTTTGCGCGCGATCGCGTCGGAACGATCGAGAGCTTCGACGATGTGTCGCTTCTGACCGTCGGGATCGATCGTCTCGAGCGCTGGGCGACGGACGGTCTACTTTGCATCGGCGACGCAGCGCATGCGATGTCGCCGGTCGGCGGCGTCGGCATCAATCTCGCCGTGCAGGATGCGGTGGCGGCCGCCAATATCGTTGCGCCCATCCTGCTGTGCGGAGTTGCGCCGCCGCTTGGCGATCTGGATCGCGTCCAATACCGCCGGGAATGGCCGGCGCGGGCAACTCAGGCGTTTCAACTCTTCGTGCAAAACCGAATTCTCGCGCTCCATGTCGCGCGGCGCATCCAGCCCGAACCACCCGCGGTCGTGCGCGTGCTCGACCGCGTCCGCTGGCTTCGGCAGTTTCCCGCACGCTTCCTCGGTTTGGGCGTCCGCCCCGAACACGTTTGCACGCGCGACTGTCTGGCGGGCTGAGCCGGCAGACAACCCGCCGATCGGGACCTCACGCAAATTGGCCGGCGCGAAAATCGCCGAGGGGGTTCCGCTTGCAGGGTTTGATCAAAACGTGTATGGAAATCGGCATGACGGAATACCGCGCCCGGCAGCATTTTGGCCGGGTTTTTTGTTGCCGGGATTGCGCGTCCCCAGATGCGCCATGCAAGGCGGAACTGGAGTTCCGCGGTCCCGGTAAAATTCGCTCCCAGTAACTTCGCCGCCAATTCCCCTGTTCCGGAGAAAATTGCGTCGCTCAACCCTTTGAGATTCCAGCAGCAATTTGCGGAACAGGGTCGGTTTTGTTTTTTGGCCTGTTCTTCGCCCCTGTTTTGTCCCCTGTTCGCCCGCCGGTTCGCGGCACTCGGATTTCAGGCCGCCTGCTCGAATCCTTCCAGCACGTTCACCGTGTTCTCGGCCAATGACGCGAGATCGTAGCCGCCTTCGAACACAAACAGCGTCGGCTTGCCGAACGTCGCGATGGCTTCTCCCATGCGCAGATAATCCTCGCGCTCGAGTCGGAAGTCGGAGATCGGGTCGGCCTCGAACGTATCGAGGCCCAGCGAAATCAGCAGCACATCGGGAGCGAATTTCAGAACGGCATCCCGGGCGCACTGCAGCGCTTGTGCGTATGTGCTCCAGCCGGTGCCGGCCGGAAGCGGCAAATTCAGATTGGCGCCTTCGCCCGATCCATCGCCGCACTCGTCCGCAAAACCCCAGAAATGCGGATAGGCGAATGCCGGGTCGGCATGAAGCGAGGCGTACAACACGTCGTTGCGGTCGTAGAAGATCGCCTGCGTGCCGTTGCCGTGGTGATAGTCGACATCGACGATGGCGGGCTTCAGCCCTGCATCGCAAAGCCATTGTGCGGCGATGGCGGCGTTGTTCAGATAGCAATAGCCGCCGAAGACATCCCGGCTCGCGTGGTGGCCGGGCGGCCGCGTCAGCGCGAATGCCGCGCGTTCGCCGTCGCGTAGCGCTGCCGCCGCGGAGAGAGCGACATCGACGGCGGCCGAAGCCGCAGCCCAGGTGCCCTTCGCGATCGGCGTGGCGGTGTCGAAGGCAAAGCTGCCCAACCGCGACTCCACGTCGTTGGCGAGAACGGGCCGCGTGCTGCGCGCCGGCCAGGCCGACGGAATGGCATCGGGCGCATCCGGCCCGTAACGCTCCGTCCAGGCCTGATGCGCTCCGCCGAGGAATCCGACCAGCCCGGCATCGTGCACGCGCAGGATCGGCGATGGGCCGAATTCCCGAGGGGCCAGGATTGGGCCGATGCGCCTGTCCGCGATGTGCGCCTTCACGGTCTCCGCACGCGCAGGAACTTCCACGGCCGGCGTCAGCCGCCCGGATTCGAACTCGTTCTTCGGCGCATGGCCCTGATGAACAGGCGAATAGAAGGTCTTCATCCGGTCACGAAACCACTCTGTCGCCGGCGTGCCAATGCGCGATGCGGGGGCGCTTGCCCCCATGTTCGATCAACATGGTTTCACCTCCTTAAGGATCGTGCGTGTCATTTCGCAATTTCGTTTCCCGGTCGAGCAACGGGGAAAGACGCGCGACCGATCGCGCAAACGACTTGCCCCGCCGCGCAGATATGACCATGATGCCTCGGGGCTGGCGGGGGCTTTGCCTAAGGGATTCGGATCACCGACCGCATGTTCGCCGCGCCACGACGCTTGCCTTTGGGAGTACGCTCCCCCCGTGACCGCACGGAGCTGCCGCCGTCCCATTTGGGGCGCATGCTCACCGTCAGTGGTCTGCTGGAAAGCGAAGGCGAAATTCACGTCCATGGCAATGTCGTGGGCCGGATATCCGCCGATCGCCTCGTGATTGCAAGCGGCGGATATGTCGAAGGCGACGTCGTTGCACGCGAAGTGCATATCAGCGGCCGGCTCAGCGGCCGGATATTCGCCCTCGACGTGACCCTGGAAGCTTCGGCCGATGTGAAGGGCCGCGTGTTCCATCACACGGTCAGCGTGGCGAAGGGTGCTCGCATCGATGGCCGCATGCCATGGCGGCCCCCCAACTATTTCGAGACGCTCGATCAACTTCCGGAGGAGCAAGCATGAGTATTTTTACGCGCAACGAAAAAACGCCTGAACCGGTTCCTGTCAGACCCGCGGCGCCCGAGCCCCAGGCCGCTGTCGTGCCGCCGGCCGTGGTTCCGGCTCCGGCTCCCGTGGCTGCGAACCCCGCTCCGGCCGCTGCGACCCTGACGCCTGTCACTGCGTCCCCGGCTCCGGTCGAAGCCAAGCGGCCGCAACCGGTCGCTCAGCCTGTCCCCACAGTTTCTGCATCCCAAGGAGGATCCATGTCCCTTATCAGCCGTGCGCTCAAGATCACCGGCCAGCTCGAAAGCACTGAAGACATTCAGGTCGACGGCGAGATCGAGGGCGATGTTCGCGCCGTGAACGTGAAAGTCGGCAACAACGCGAAGATCAAGGGCGCGGTCTATGGCGAACAGGTCGAACTGGCCGGCACCGTCGAGGGCAAGATCGAAGCCAAGAAAGTGATACTGACCGCCACGGCACACATGTCGGGCGACGTGGTGCACCAGGAGCTCAAGATCGATTCCGGCGCCTACATCAACGGTCACTGCCGGCCCGATTTCGGCAAGACCGCGGCCAAGCCGATCGTGGCGGTTCCCAAGTCGGCCGTCGGAGCCGGGAGCTGACGGCACCCGCTTTGTAAGCCGCGCCGGATTGCGATAAATCACCCGGGTAGGCCACAGCCAGGGGGAGATGATGCGGATTCGTCGTTGGCACACGGCCGCGCTGATTGCGGCGTGCCTGACGGGAATGGCGTTCGTCCAGGCACACGCCGGCACGCGCACGCTGATGCGATTTCCCACCCTGCACGGCAACTGGGTGGTCTTCGAAGCCCACGGCAATCTCTGGCAGGTGCCCCGCTGGGGCGGCACGGCAAATCGCCTGACGGCCGATCCCGGCTACGATCTCATGCCGCGTTTCTCGCCGGACGGGCGCAGCATCGCCTTCACGGGCAGCTACCAGGGCAATCAGGACGTTTACGTGATCCCCGCCGGCGGCGGCCCCGCCCAGCGCCTGACATTCCATTCCGACGTGGTGGAAAAGGCGCCGACCCGCTGGGGTCCCGACAACATGGTCGTGACCTGGACGCCGGACTCGAAGAACGTCGTCTTTCTGTCGCGGCGCATGGCGTGGAACAGCTGGTATGGGCGGCTGTTCGCGGTGCCGGCGAGCGGTGGCCTCGCTCAGCCTCTGCCGCTGGATCGCGGCGGTCTCCTGACGTTCAGCCCGGACGGCAAATCCATCGTCTACAACCGCATCTTCCGCAACTTCCGCACCTGGAAGCGGTACTCCGGCGGCTTGGCACAAAAAATCTACACCTACGATCTGGCCGCCAAGAAGCTCGTTCAGATCACGTTCGGCAAGGATACCGATACCGCGCCGATGTGGTATGGCGGCAAGATCTATTATCTTTCCGACAGCGACGCGAAGCGCCGCGCCAACATCTGGGTCTACGATCTGGCGACGAAGCGGTTTCGCGAAGTCACGCATTTCACCGACTATGACATCGATTTTCCGAGCCTCGGCCTCGGGGCCAAAGGCGCCGACGGCATCGTCTTTCAGCAAGGTGGATTCCTGTGGGTGCTCGATCTGCCCAGCGAGAAGCTGCATCGCCTTGACGTAGGCGTTCCGGATGACGGCACGCGCACCGGGACGCGCTATGTCGATGCCGCCAAATCAATCCGCGATCAGGATACCGCGCAGGTTCCCGACTATGCGCTGTCGCCTAACGGCAAGCGCGCCGTCTTTTCCGCGCGCGGCGATCTCTTCACCGTGCCGGCCGAGCATGGCGCTACGCGCAACCTCTCCAACACCAGCAACGCCGACGAGGACCACCCGACCTGGTCGCCGGACGGCAAGACCATCGCCTATACGACCGATGCGAACGGCGGCCAGCAGATCGCGATCCGGCCGGCCGAAGGCGGCGCGGAAAAGATCCTCACGCATTTCAAGAACGGTTTCTTCTACGCACCCGTCTGGTCGCCCGACGGCAAGACGCTCGCCTTCGCCGACGGCAATCACGGGCTTTGGGTGCTCGATGTCGGCAGCGGCAAGACCACGCTGGCCGGGCGAGATCCTTACGCGGAGATTCACGATCAGAGCTTTTCGCCCGACGGGCGCTGGCTGGCTTTCAGCGTAACCGGCGCCAACCAGCAGCGCGGCATCTGGATCTACGGCGTGCAAGGCGGCCGCGCGCGGCTCGTGTCGCAGCCGATGAGCAACGATTTCAACCCCGTCTTCTCGCCGGACGGGAAATATCTGCTCTTCCTCTCGACGCGCCACGAGAACCCGACATTCAGCGAAACGGAATTCAACACGGCCAACCTGGAGATGGACGGCATCTACGTTGCGACGTTGCGCAAGTCCGAGCCGTCGCCCTTCGCGCCCCGTTCGGACGAAGGCGCGGTCGAGGCCAAAAAGGACGAAAAGCCGAAAGAGTACAAGCCGGGCGCGTCGGCGCCGATCACGATCGATTTCGACGGTCTGCTTGCCCGCGCGGTAGTGCTGCCGATCGAAGCCGCCGACATTGCCCAGCTCGACGTGCGCGACAACAAGGTTTTTTACCGCATTGCTCCGCCGCAGATGATCGCCGGACCTTTGCCGCGCATCGATTCCGAGCTCCACGTCTACGATCTGACCGACCGCAAGGACGGCACCATCGTGGAGGACCTGGACAGCTACAGCCTGTCTGCCGACGGGCAGAAGGTGCTCTACAAGGCGAGCAGCCCCGATGACAGCGGCAAGAGCTGGTTCATCATGGACGCCAAGGCCCCTGAAGGCGACAAGGACAAGAAAGGCAAGGCTCTCGACCTGTCGCACATGACCACGCGCATCGAACCCACCCGGGAATGGGCGGAGATGTTCGAAAACGCCTGGCGGCTCGAGCGCGACCTGTTCGTCAACCCGGCGATGAACGGCGTCAATTGGCAGGCGGTGCACGACGCGTACGCGAAGATGTTGCCGCTGGTCGGTTCGCGTCAGGACCTCGTTTATCTCGTCGGCGAAGTACAGGGTGAGCTCGGCAACTCGCACACCTACGTGGGCGGCGGCGATGAGGACGATTCCACCAAGTCCGTGCCGACCGCGCTTCTCGGCGTGGATTTTGCGCCCGGTGCCGGCGGCCGCACTGTGTTTGCGAAAATCTATCCCGGCGACAACACGCGCGAGGATTACAGAAGCCCGCTGACCGAACCGGGCATCGACGTGCATCCGGGCGATTATCTGCTTGCCGTCGACGGCACGGAGCTCACGGCGCCGATGGATCCCTACAGTCTCTTTGTCGGCATCGACGGCCAGCCGGTCACGCTCACGGTCGCCTCGAGCGCCGACGGCAAGCGCCGCACGGTCACGGTGAAGCCGATCATCAAGGAGCTCTCGGTACGCGAACGGGACTGGATCGACACCAACCGCGCCATCGTCGACAAGCTCTCGGGCGGCCGGATCGGCTATATCTACATGTCGGACATGGAAGCGCTCGGCATGGATCAGTTCGTGCGCCAGTTCTATTCGCAGCTCGACAAGCAGGCGCTCATCGTCGACGACCGCTACAACGGCGGCGGCAACATCGATCAGATCGTGCTCGAGCGATTGCGGCGCATCCTGATCGGCATGACCACCAACCGCGAAAGCGGTGCCCAGCCCATCCCGCAGCAGCTGATCCTCGGGCCCAAAGTGTGCCTCATCAACCAGTACTCTGCATCCGATGGCGACATTTTCCCGTATTACTTCCGGAAGTACGGATTGGGCCCGCTGATCGGGATGCGCACATGGGGTGGCGTGAGAGGCATACGCGGCGAGTGGCAACTGCTGGACGGCGGCTATATCACCGTGCCGGAAGACAGCCTTTACGGCCTTCATTCCGAATGGGTGATCGAGAACCACGGCGTCGATCCCGACATGACGATCGATACCGATCCTGGGCAGCTCCTGGCAGGGCATGATGCGCAGCTCGAAGCCGCGGTGCGCTATCTTCTCGGCGCCTTGCAGAAGCACCCGGCCGGGCTGCCGCCGCCCCCGGCCAAGCTTCCCGCCTATCCGCCCAATGGAAACGTGCCGCCGCCGAGCCTGTGAGTGCGCGGTAACGTTTGCACCGGCGCGCCCGAATATCGAGTGGCTGGGACGGCGAACGATCGGCTTTGCTTTGCCGGGAGCGCGGACGCCCCCGTCCGCCATTGATGGTGGAGCGCTTTGATGATTTCGAATGTTAGAGATGGCTCAAGATCGCATGCGGACGAGGGCGTCCGCGGTCCCAGGAGGCAGCGATGCTGAGTGAAAAGACCTCGCGCACTCTTGCGGAAACGCGGAGTGCGTCATTGCAAACCGGCGGCTTCTGGCGCGCCGCTTTTCGCCTCCTCACCTTCGGCGCCAACAGCGATCCCGGCAGGCCGCACCAGTTCTTCTATCGGCACAAGCTTCTGGTGCGCATCACGCATTGGGCCAATGCGGCGGTGATCACAATTATGTTGATGAGCGGGCTGCAAATCTTCAACGCCCATCCCGCGCTCTACATCGGTGCGCAGAGCACATTCGATCACCCGCTTCTGTCGATGACGGCGACCCAGGCACCGGATGGCAGCCTGCGCGGCGTCACCCAGCTCGGCCGCTGGCAATTCGACACGACCGGAGTGTTCGGCGCTTCGAATGTCGACGGCATGCCTGCGGAACGCGGATTTCCTTCCTGGGCCACGATTCCGGGTCCGCAGTGGCTTGCGATGGGGAGGCTCTACCATTTCTTTTTCGCATGGCTGTTCGTAACCAACGGCGCGCTGTTCGCGCTGTGGGCTTTCGGCAGCGGACATTTCGCGCGCGATCTCTTGCCGCGCCGCGAAGACATTGCACATCTGCCGCGGGAGATCGTCGATCACGCGCGGCTCAAATTCGCCCATGGCGACGCGGCCAAGCGCTACAACGCGCTGCAGAAGCTCACCTATTTTCTCGTGATCTTCGGTCTGGGTCCGCTGGTGGTGCTCACCGGGCTGACCATGTCGCCGACACTGGATGCGGCTTTCCCCTTCCTGCCGTGGATATTCGGTGGACGCCAGACGGCGCGCACCATTCACTTCCTCTGCGCCTTCTCGTTCTTCGGCTTCTTCCTGATCCACATCGTCATGGTGATTCTGTCGGGCACCTGGAACAATCTGCGTTCGATGATCACGGGGCGTTACGCGATCGAGGAGGAGCGCCATGTCTGAGCAGCATCGCCGCGGCTTTCTCGCGCGCACGCTCGGCCTTGCCGGAACGGCCGTGCTCGGCGGCTGCACGGACATCAACCAGACCGCGTGGTGGCCGAAGGTCTTGGACAGTGCGGAAGGTCTGACGAAATGGGCCGAGCGGCTGTTCGCCGGCAGCCATGCGCTCGCACCGGAATATTCCAAGGCCGACATCGCTCCGAGCTTTCGCGCCAACGGCACGACGAACCCGGGCACCGACGCATACGGCACTTTGGCGGCCAACGGCTTTCGCGATTGGCGTCTCACCGTGCGAGGACTTGTCGAAAAGCCGTTGTCGCTGTCGCTCGACGAGCTGAAACGCATGCCCGCGCGCACGCAGATCACGCGGCACGATTGCGTGGAGGGCTGGTCGTGCATCGGCGAATGGACGGGCGTGCAGCTGGCGCGTGTGCTGGCGACAGCGGTGCCATTGCCCAATGCGCGCTATGTCGTCTTCCATTGCATGGACCCTATGAACTCCGGCGGCTCGCTTGGTCCGCCGCCGTTCTATTACGAAACGCTCGATCTTCTCGAAGCCACGCATCCGCAGACGCTGCTTGCCTACAAGCTGAACGGGGAGGATCTGCCCATCGCCCACGGCGCGCCGGTGCGCGTTCGCGCCGAGCGGCAACTCGGATACAAGCAGCCGAAATATGTCGAGCGCATCGAGCTCGTGGACAGTTATGCGCAAATCGGCGCCGGCCAAGGCGGCTACTGGGAAGATCTCGGCTACGAGCAGTGGGGTGGGATTTAGGGCCTGCCACAATGCGGGCGTTCCTGCCACCAAGGATTTCGTCCTCGCGGTGCAACCAAGGCATTCGCCCTCGCCCCTCGCGGGAGAGGGCCTGCAACGCGAGCAGGTGCGACGGCAAGGATCGGGTGAGGGGGCTGCGCGCTTGCGCGCCGATGACTCATGCGCCGCGGATGCGGCTTAACCCCTCACCCGGCTTTCGGCCACCTTCTCCCGCAAAGGGAGAAGGCGGCTCCAATCATGATCCAGCCGGATCGATAGGATGTCTCCCGCAAATGCATTGCACGTCGCTCACCCATTCGGCGCCAGCCTTCGCGCCTCTTGAAATTGCCATGCCGCGATCACCGGCACGCCAATGACGATCTCGCGGGCGCGGCGCGTGAACGAAATGGCGAGCGCCGTCGCGGGCGAGATTGCGAACAGCGCGCACACAAGCACGTAGCTTCCTTCCTGTATGCCGGCCGCCGCGGGCACCAGAAACGCGAAGGTGCGCAGCGCCGAGACGAGGCTGTCCACGGCCAGCGCCGTGAGCGGGCCGACGCGCGTCCCCATCAGTGCGAGGATCACCCAGGTCTCCGCCGCGCCGACGAACCAGCAGAAGACATGGATGGAAAAGCCGGCGAGCAACCGCCGGCGATGATAAAACATGCGCTCGAAGGTTTGCTGCACATCCGCGGCAGTGATCGTGCCAATGTCGGGCCAGCGCCTGGCCAGCAAAAGCGCAAACGCTTCCAGGAACCGCCAGAGGCGGCCGCGCAGCAGCACCGGGAGCGAGGCCATTGCGATCGTCAAAGCCAGCGCAGCCGCAAGCGGACGCAACAGGTGGGAGCCGGGCGCCAGGACGATCAATGCAACGAGGCCCGCTGTGATGTAGGGCAGTTTCGCCCACAGCTCCATGACCAGATCGACGCTCATGGAGAGCGCGGCCGGCAGCGCGCGGATGCCTTCGACATGCAGCACGCGCATTCCCACGAGGTACCCTCCCGCCTGCGAGAACGGCAGCACTTCGGCAACCGCATCGCGCACGAACCGCGCCCAGACGAGCCTGCGCCGGGTCGCTCCGGGCACTTCACGGCCCACGCTCCACCACGCCATTCCCAGCAGCGCCAACAGCGGCACATGCAGCAACGTCACGAGAGCCAGGCCCCGGAATTTCAGCGCAACGAACGCCTGCAATACGGCGCCGGCGCCGGCATAGAGCGTCAGCGCTACGAGCCCCGCCAGGCCTGCGAGGAAGGCAATGCTCCGAGCGACCGTCATCAGAGCGCGTGGCTTGCCTGCAGCGGATAGCGCTCTTCGGCGCGAAGCTCGGGCTGGACTCCGAATGCTTCCATGTAGCGCGCGAACCGCACGCGCAGCATCTCCGCGTCGAGCCCGAAATCGGCGAGCCTGTAACGGTTCTGCCCGCCTTCGCTCCTGGGCATGCGCGCGAGCCACGTCCGCATGCGCGCGCGCGCATCCGGCGTCAGTTCGAGTCCGCAGCGCTCATAAAGTTGCGACACCGCGGTCATCGGCGCCGAAACGATGTCCTTGTAGTGCAGATGCAGAATATCCCCGGCATCGCCGCTCGCGGCCGCCACCATCCTGCTGGCGCCATCCGTCCAGTAGTCGCCGACTTGCTCGCCAATTTCCTTGCGGTCCACCACGCGCGCGAAGGGACGCCGAAGCACCTCGTTGAGCTTGACCACGGAGGCCAGCACGCTGGCCGGGTCGCGATGGACGAACACGAAATCGGCGTCGGGATAGATGCGCCGGATCGCATCCAGCGCGAAGACATGGTCCGGACATTTGAGGACCCAGCGCCGACCCGGCGCCTGGGCGTCCAGGTGCTTGAGGAAACGGCGGTGAAACCGATATGCCGCGGCGTGATCGTGTGTGGCGATCCATCTCTGATACGAAGGAATGCGATAGGTCGCATCGAACCGCAGACTTTGAAACACCTGCGCCGTGATGTCGGAGCATTCCTGCGGCGTATCGGCCGACAGCGGATGCAACGCGTTCACCTCGGGAGACATGAGGCGGAACAGACGCAGGTGAAAATCGACTTGCGCCCGCCGCAGGTCTGCGCGCAGAAAGCGCCGCCGCCGCGGATAGGGGTACATCAGCTGCCACGCGCGCGGTACGGCATTTGCGTTGTCCTGCGCAAGCAACGTGTGCAGGAACGTCGTGCCGCTGCGCGGCAGGCCCATGATGAACACCGGCCTTGCGATGGAGCGATCCAGAATATTCGGATTTTCGTCTTCGGCTGCGTCGAAGCGCAGCAGATTCGTCAGGCTGCGGGTGATGTCGAGCTTGAGCGCATAACGGCCGAAGGCGCTCAGGTATGCCTCTTCCTCGCATGCCTGCAGGAGCCGGCGTAGCGGCTCGAGGAACGAGCAGTCCGAAAACGCGCGCCTGCGCGCCCTGCGAAGCGCGCGTTCCATCAGGCCGTCCGCGTCGACCGAATGCTTTATCCTGCCGGCGCGGGCAGCCGGCTGCTCCAGGAAATGGCTATCCTGGCCCCCATCATGCGCCATGCTTTTGTTATCCCAAATCAAGCCCGCTCCGGTCGGTAGCCTGCCGCGAATTTCGGGCATTGCGCAATGGTGGACACATCATGAGCCGACCGGGCCGGCGGCCCGGCAGGGGCCAGCCCCGCATGGTCATCGCGGCAACATGGGTTTTCCCTGGTGTGCGACAAGGAGGTCGTGCATGTCGTTCGCGTGCTCTTCCTCTACGGCGAGTATGGCCTCCAGCATGACCCTCGTGGCCGGATCGTCGTTACCGAAATAGCGGATCAGCTCGCGATAGTGATCCACAGCGATCCGCTCGGCGACGAGGTTCTCGCGGATCATCTCGACGAGATTCTCGCCCTCGACATACTGCGACGCCGAACGTGTGCAGAGGCCCTCCGGATTGAAGTTCGGCCTGCCGCCAAGCTCGTTGATCCGCTTGGCCGCCAGGCGCATGTGCCCCGCCTCCTCCTTGGCATGCTTGGCGAATTCGGCCTTTACGCCTTCGCTGGAGAGGCCCGTCGCGGAGATGGCGTGCATCGTGTAGCGCAATACGCACACGATTTCGGTCGCCAGCACCGATTGCAGAATTTCGATCGTGCGTTTCGCGTCACCGCCGTAGGTCGGCGTCAGGTTGCCGCTTTCCAGGTGCTCGCGCGCCCGCGCGCGCAGCGTGCGAACGTCGGACAGAAAGGGTTTGTTGGGTTCGGCCAAGCGCTTCTCCTTCTCGTGCCGACGAGATTGCCGGATTTCCTTACCGCTAACCCCCGAATGCGGGCCTGGTTCCTGGCCGGCCGGCGGCGGCCACCGCGGCCGAACCGTGCGTATTTCCATTGATATGAATCATTTGCCGGCCGGGCGGGCCTTGGCACCATGAACACGAATGATAGAATCCCATTCATGTAGGGTTCAGCCTGATGCCGGCATAGTGGCATCGCGAAATGCAGAGGGGTTCCAATTGAAGGACGTGGAGCAATGAAACTGATTTCGAAACTTGCATTTGGCGCCGCCATGGTGGGGGCCGCTACAGGCGCGACCCTGGCCACTACCGCGCCAGCGAACGCCGGTGTGCATGTCGGTGTCGGCATAGGGATCGGCATACCCGGACCCGGTGTGGTCGTGCCGGCGCCTGCCTATCCGGCCGACTGCTGGTCTTACGGCTATTACTATCAGGGCTGCGCCTACCCGACCTATGGCGGGCCGGTGTGGATCGGCGGGCGCTGGTACTCCGGGCCGCACTATTATCGCTGGTGGGGCGGTCACCCGTGGGTCTGGTATCACGGTGGATGGCATGGCTACCGCGGCGGCTGGAACGGCTGGCATGGCTACGCCGGCTATCACTGGGGTCACGGTGGCTGGCACCGGTAGGCCGGATACGCATTCCATATGACGCAGTGTTGCGGCCCCGGCGAAGCATCGCCGGGGCCGCAGCGCTTTGCAGACCGCGGGGTTCGGCTGGCCGCACTCGCCAGAGTCGACAAAAACAGGCATATGAAATGCATCTTTGTGCTTGTAATAAGGAATATGAAATGCCACTTTCATGGACATGAACCGGGATCAGTCCTCCAAGCTTTCGCGCCGCGAGCGCCTCGTGGAGGCAATCGTCGATCACACGCAGATCGGCGAAGCGATGATCCGCACGCTTGTCCACGCATTTTACGCCAAGGTGCGCCGCGATACCGAGCTGGGGCCGATTTTCGAGAAGGCGATCGGGGCCGACTGGGACGCCCATCTCGCGAAGATGTGCGACTTCTGGTCGTCCGTGATGCTGATGAGCGGGCGCTACAAGGGCAATCCCATGCTGGCGCATATGCGCCAGAAGACGATCGCGCCGAAGCATTTCGAACGTTGGCTCGAAGTGTTTCGCGAAACGGCGGTGGAAGTGTGTCCGCCGGAGGCGGCCGTCGCCTTCGAATTGCGCGCAGAAAACATCGCAAAGAGCCTGCAACTCGGAATGTTCTACCGGCCCGGCGCGACGGCTGCGGCACACAAGGCCGCGCCGTCATGACTTACGTCGTCACCGAAGCCTGTATCAAGTGCAAATACATGGATTGCGTGGAAGTCTGCCCGGTAGACTGCTTCTACGAAGGTGAAAACATGTTGGTCATCGATCCGGAGGTCTGCATCGATTGCGGCGTCTGCGAACCGGAATGCCCGGCCCAAGCCATCAAACCCGATACCGAACCGGGGCTCGAGCGCTGGCTGGAACTGAACGCGACATTCGCCAGGCGCTGGCCCAACATCACCGTCAAGAAAGAGCCTCCCGCCGATGCAAAAGCGTGGGACGGCGTATCCGACAAGTTCGAGCGGTTCTTCAGCGACAAGCCGGGAAATGGCGAATGAGCCTCGCCGAGCGCTGTTCCGCCTGCGTCCTACTGGGACCGCTGCGCCCGAACAGCCCGTGTCTTGACGCCGATCTGAGAGATCGGTCCCGCGAGACTTCATGAGTCTCTACCATCCTTGCAGAAGGCAAAGATGACGCTCCATTTGAAGCCGTGCAGGTAACCATGGTGCGCTAGCGGGTTCGGCTTCATTCGAGAAATGTATTCTTTCGCGACCCTTGCTTGATCCTGTCGGGGGGTACAGTCTTGGCGAGCGGATCGGTTGCGCGTGGATCATGCTTGCCCGTCTTCATCGTCTCGCGTGGTTTCCGGCCGTCGGCTGCGGGTTTCTGTTGTGGGCGACCGGCACCACTGCTGCGGTGGAGATTTCGTCCAGGCCGACATCCGGCATGAGCTGCATGTCGGGCGTATGCACGCCCACGGCGAAGAGTGCCGTGCTCAACGTCACCGATCTTCAAAACATGCTCGCAAGCGGCAGCGTGAAAGTGACGACGAGCGCCCTGACGAACGACATCAAGGTCCAAGCCGCGCTCACGTGGGCAAGCGCGAATGCGCTCACGTTGGATGCTCGTCGGTCGATCATTGTGGATCAATCGGTGTCGGTGGCCGGAACGGGAGGGCTTACCCTCACCACAAACGATGGAAGTACGACAGGCGATCTTACCTTCGGACCAAGCGGCAACGTCAGCTTCTTGGGCACAAGCAATCCGCTGACGATCAACGGCAACGCCTACACGCTCGAGAACAGCATCTCGGCACTTGCTGCGGCCATCGCGGCCAGCCCAGGCGGCCGCTACGCACTTGCGAACAGTTATGACGCGAGCAAGGACGGGACCTATTCCAAATCGCCCATCGGAACGCCAGTCAAAGGAACCATTGAAGGTCTTGGCAATACCATTTCGAATTTAGGCGTCAGCAGCAAATACAACAGCGTCGCACTTATTGCATCTCTCGCAATCCCTGGTTTGTTACGTGACCTGACCGTGGCGGATGCCGATATCCGCGTAAATGGGAAATTCTCCGGGCAAGGGCAGGTAGCTGCTGTGGTGGCATCGAATAGTGGAATAATCTTAAACTCGCATTCGTCAGGCAGCGTAACCTGTTCCAATCTGGCGGACGCGGGAGGTTTAGCGGGATACAGTCCGGGAACAATTTTGAACTCCCACTCATCGGTGGCAGTCAACGCCAGCTCTTGCCCGGAGGCAGGAGGCCTCGTTGGGTTTGCGCATAGCATTAAGTCTTCCTATGCGACGGGGCCTGTTTCGGCGTCGGCGGTTGCCGGAGGAATAGCCGGTTCGTTTACCTTTGGCGAAATCTCGCAATCATATGCAACCGGCGCCGTGACTGGCGGTTCGGTGTCCGGAGATCAGGGAGTCACTGTCGGTGGGCTCATCGGCAACATGCAAGGCGGCAAGCTGAGCAACAGCTATGCAACGGGGTCAGTTGCAGGAGGCAGTGGTGCCTACGTGGGAGGGCTTTTGGGTAATCTTATTCCTGCGGTTGGAAGCGTCACCGTCATTAGCTCATACGCCACTGGCCCGGTTACAACGGGTGCGGGAGGTTATGTCGGCGGTCTCATAGGATTCGATAGTTCCAACGCAGGCAGTATTTCCGATTGTTATTGGGACATCACGACCAGCGGCATCACTAATCTCGCACAAGGCGCCGGTAACGTGGGCAACGATCCTGGCATCACAGGACTCACGACTACCCAGCTGCAGTCAGGGCTGCCGGTGGGTTTCAGTTCGTCAGTTTGGGGGGAGAAATCAACGATCAACGATGGGTTGCCGTACTTATGGAAATTTCCTCCTGCCAGCTAGGCATGGCGCGGACTCGATTATCGTTGGCACTGCGGCTCGCCGCAGTGTGTCAGGCTGATCGGTCTAACACCGCGTCTCCGTGAAATTTGGGTACTATGAACTCAAAAAACCTCGACCGGGTTCATTGGTATTACGGGCTACAACTATGTGTGTCCGATGTCAGATACGCCTTCTGATTTCGCAGTGGCTTCAACTTCGACGTTGCATCACTCCCGAGCGCCCCGGCTGGCGCAGTTGGTTTGGCAAACGTGTTGGCGTTGCGCTCAACGGATCTTACCTCGGCTTGCTCAAGTATTCTGTGCTCATACGTTGAACTTGCTGGCTACTATAACAACAGGGATGGCGGTGCCGGCATGTTTGCGAGCGCGCGACCTGCGCCACCAGAGTCTCCAGCATCACGTATCAGGCGAACAATCCAGTTATCTCATATAAATTATTGCCGAGCCATCATCTGCATATTGGCTTCGCAATTTGCAATTTTTCAGGCGGCAACCAGTTCGCCGGCATCAGCACAAAATCCGGCATATGCAGTATTTTTTCGCGCCCCTTGCTTGATGCTGTCGGGGGGTACAGTCTTGGCGAGCGGCTCGTTTGCGCGTGGATCATGCTTGCCTGTCTTCATCGTCTCGCGTGGTTTCCGGCCGTCGGCTGCGGGCTTCTGCTGTGCGCAACCGGCGCCACTGCTGCGGTAGAGATTTCGTCCAGGCCGACATCCGGCATGAGCTGCACGTCGGGCGTATGCACGCCCACGGCGAAGAGTGCCGTGCTCAACGTCACCGATCTTCAAGACATGCTCGCAAGCGGCAGCGTTAAAGTGACGACGAGCGCCCTGACGAACGACATTAAAGTCCAAGCCGCGCTCACGTGGGCGAGCGCAGACGCGCTCACGTTGGATGCCCGTCGGTCGATCGTCGTGGATCAACCGGTTTCTGTGGTGGGAACGGGAGGACTTACCCTCGCCACTAATGACGGAAGCACGAAAGGCGATCTTACCTTCGGACCAAGCGGCAATATCGACTTTTTCGGCACAAGTAATCGGCTGACGATCAACGGCAAGATCTACGCGCTCGAGAACAGCATCTCGGCGCTCGCTTCGGCCATCGCGGCTCATCCGGGTGGCCGCTACGCACTTGCGAACAGTTACGACGCCAGCAAGGATGGGACCTATGCCAAATCGCCGATTGGAACCGTAGTGAGGGGAACGGTCGAAGGCCTCGGCAATACGATTTCCAATCTCACGATCAACAGCAGGTACGGCGTCGGATTTATCTATTCCATCGCCCCTTCCGGCGAGGTGCGCGATATTGGGCTGCTCAACGTCTCGGTCACCGGGAATGGCAAGACGGGTCAGGATTACATTGGTGCGCTCGTGGCCACGAACAACGGGGCAATCCAAAACGCCTACGCGACAGGGAGCGTGAACTGCTCAAATTATATCGA
>Ga0335085_10006194_pt1 | contig 18965 bp, 14 predicted proteins | sample Lox_Sample_45_FD_206712 | JGI IMG/M metagenome (GOLD analysis project Ga0335085, IMG submission 206712) | Soil microbial communities from Loxahatchee National Wildlife Refuge, Florida, United States - Lox_Sample_4.5 | ecosystem: Environmental > Terrestrial > Soil > Wetlands | place: USA...
CCGCAGAGCGGGTTTCGCCATTTTCCTGTACAATCGATGTTTATCTTTGCAGGGGCGTAGCTCAGTGGTAGAGCAGCGGCCTTTTAAGCCGAAGGTCGTGGGTTCGATCCCCACCGCCCCTACCAATCATCTCACTGATTGATAGGCACTTAGCAAAATCGCGAGGGGGCAAAAAGGGGCAAATAACCCCGGTGATCCGGTTTCGTGCAAAGATTTCTGCGGCGCGAGTGACAGCCGGACTCGTGGTATGTAAATGCTCTTTTCGGAACATCGTTAGAACGCGGCACGCGGATAAGTTTCCCAACAAATTCTGTCGGATAATGGGCTGCCACTGACGATTGGAGCCCACCCTGCGAAATCGCGGATTCGTCCAAAGCTATTAAGCAGTTCAGGCAGCTCCTGCCTCCACTCCAATTCCTTCTATTTTCCCTTGTCTCTGGATTTCGCTCACGGATTGTGTCGCTCCGATTGTGATTGCGAGCAGCTATCAGCGCCATACGGTCCCTTTGGCGAGAGGCAACGTGAAATGAAGATTTTGGAGCGAAAGGAACTTGGGTTAAGATACGCGAACTCTAAAACAAGGCAGAAAGCCCGCCGGTCAGCGTGGCCAAATGAACAGAAGCGAGAAGCAAGCGCAGGCAAACCAGAAGAGACGCAAATGGCAGACGGTAGTACTCGTAGTCGGCGGTCTAATGGGTATAGGACTTGTCGGTGCTGCGATACTTGCCTTGATGGTTTTCCGAGTGCCGGCCCCACCCGAAATCCGAATTGATCCCGTAGCGGCCCACCAGCTCGACCAGGACTTTGCGAAAGCGGCAGCGGCTTCACAGTCGGGGAACCCATCTGTCGTTCGAGCGGACGAGACCCAGGTGAACTCCAAGATTCAAGAGATGCTATCGAAGAATCAGGCCGCGCAGGAAGGAAAATCCGGCTCCCCAGAAGACATCAGGATAAAGTTCGTCGACGACCACATTGAAGCTTACATTTTGTTCAATTATCAAGGACGAAGATTCGCTTTTCAACTCAGCGGGAAAATACATACCGCGGGAGGCTACACGGAATTCGAGCCGGAGAGCGCGAAGATTGGCAAGCTGCCGATTCCAAAATCACGAGTCCAGGCAGCGGCGGCCGAACTGATGTATGCCCCAGGCAGCCCGTTGCGGTACCGCTTGCCCTCAAACATGGCCGATGTATACATGGAGAATGGGCAGGTCGTCTTCAAAATGAAATAGAGTTTCCCTCCCGAAAGTGATCGGGCGGCCCGCGGGCTGTGTTACCCGTCACATCTAAGCGAAACACTCGGCTGCCTAGCGAAGAAACTTCAGACTGCGGTAATGAATTGAGGAACACAAAGAGTTAACGCTTGACATCTATTAGTCAAAACGGATATACACTGCCGCATACGTATCACCGACGGAGGGCCCATGAATCCTGCGCCATGTGCGGTGGTGTGCTTGAACCGTGGATCCAAAATCCTTTGCAGTGGCCCGTTTGTCAAAGCCGTGTATTCGTCGATGAAGGCTCTAACCCTCCTTCTCGTTCTGCCTTTGGCCGGGCAACCCTCGGCGATCCAGCAAACTACACCTATCCAGAGCGATAATTCCCAACCGGCTCGAGATACCCAGGCGCTCGCAATTTTGAATCAGACCATTTCTGCGGCGGGTGGCGTGGCAAGCCTGAGCGCAATCCAGGATTTTTCGGGAAGTGGGACGATTACTTACTACTGGGACTCTGCGGTGAGCGGGAGCGCGACAGTGCAGGGAAGAGGCCCGGGGCAATTCCGGATCGATGCAACACTTCAGGATGGCCTGAGAACCGTGATCGTAAGCAATGGAACGGGCTCAATCACGGAGACAGACGGCAGCGTGAGATCGCTTCCGTTCCAAGTTGCAGTCAATCTTGGGAGTATGACGTTTCCGTATACGACATTGATTGCTGCACTTCGGGACACTTCAGTCCAGATCACATACGGTGGGCTCGTTGATCGTGGCGGAAGTCAATTCCATGACATCAAGGTCCAGAAAATATATTCTCCGAGTGTTGACCCGACCGGCTCCCAGAGCGCACTTAGCGCACGTGATTTTTTCGTTGATCCAAACACTTTTCTTGTCGCTAGTGTTCTGAATATCGCTGGCCAGGACGCTGACGGGAATAACATTTCTCGTGAAGTTGTTTTTGCAAACTATCAGACTGTCGGGGGAGTGGCTGTGCCATTCCAAATTACCGAAAGAATTCACGACCAATCGATGGTCAATGTGCAGCTGACGCAAATGACGTTCAATACAGGACTCACAGATTCAAACTTTACAAAATGACTTAGAGATTTTCAGCGAGGGATCCAAGAATGGAGCGGACTCTGATGAGAAGAACTCTGTGCCGGCTAGCAGGAGCTCTTTACTTCCGCAAGTGCAAACCAATCTCGCTGCTAATTCTGTGCGGTCTCTTAGGGAATGTCTCAGAGATTGCTGCGCAAAGTTACTCGACCGCTACTGGCGTACCATCCTTTGCCGCACCGGAACCAGTCGAAATGGGTTTTACTGACGCGGCTAATGGTCGCCTGCACCTGACTATCCACTTGGGCTCATATCCACAACGTGGGAGTGGCCAACCCGAGGAAGTGAGTCTGGTCTATGACAGCAATATCTGGCAAATAAATTCCTCTACGCTAAGTCCCTACTGGTATCCAGCTAGCGCATCTGGGAGTGCAGCGGGATGGAATTTGTCTGAAGAGATCCAAGCAGGGCGGACTTCTGCGGCCTCGCTCTCAGGATGTACTGATGATGAGCTATGGCAAGACAGAAACGGAACCGTACACGCATTTCATTTGCCAACCAATCCGTGGAATGGGAACTGTACGTGGTCTGGCAGCGCTTATGCGACCGATTCCTCAGGTTTTTTGATGACGGTGTTTTCGTGTCAACAAGGTACTCTTTTCGGATGTATAGCAGTATATGCTCCCGACGGAACGCTCTCGTGGACAGACGACATATACAGCGGTGATTATACCGATCCGAATGGGCACTACATTATCTCGAAAGACAGCAATGGAAATTACCTCACATCAAGCGCGGTAAGCGGCAGCGGCCGGACCTTCTGGGATACATTGGGTCGCACATTTGTTGCGCCCAATGGCGTTGTGAGTACATCGCAAGGTACGTCACAGTATCAGATAGTTTGGGCAACAATCCCGCTGAACACTCATTTCCAGAAATCTGGCGTGTCGGAATGCGCCAGCGGTTGCGGAGTTAAGGTCATTCAGTCCATCACCCTGCCCGACCCAGCACATTCGACATACTCCTTCAAATATGACTGCGACTCGAGTACCGAGAATTCGGCCTGCGGCTCACCGCACGGACAAACCTATTTCTACGGCGAAATGATTAGCGCTACGATTCCGACAGGCGCAACGATCACTTACCAATGGACTATGTTCAAGGACTCTTATAACAACAACATCCGATGGCTTCTTCGGCGATACGGCTCGACGTACAGCAGCTTCACCCCCTCCGTTATATCAACATGCGGATCCGGCTCCGTCGGCTGTCAGCAGAAAAGCACTGTCCAAGATACATATGGTAATCAGACAGTTTACACATTTACGCTGAATAACGGTGCTTGGCCTGTTCAGATCCAGAAGTTGGACAGTCGCGGGAACGTCCTTTCGACGACCAAGAACACGTTTGATTTCTCTCAAGGTTGTGCGCTGCAAAACTGTGTAGGTGCGGGATATATTCGCCTGCTCACGACGCAGATTACCGTGCCGACTGTTGGCGGAGCGAGCCTCACAAAGCAGACGACATATTCCTACGATACTCCGCAAACAGGAAACGTTACCGCAGTAAAAGAATGGAAGTTCTACCCCGGCACGTCCCCCAGTTTCCCAACGGTACCAGACAGAGCAACCTACACGAGCTACCTGACCACAGGAACAAACGATATCAATCGTCCGTTGCAAGTCACGACCTGTAATAATTCGGGGTCGGATACCACAAACTGTCCTGGCGGCGGCAGCAGAGTTTCACAAAGGATCTACACCTACGATTCGTACTCGTCCTGTCCTTCGGGATTGAAGGCGGTTGCGGGCGTCAGCAACCATGATGATTCGAATTTCGGCCTGAGCTACACGCAGCGCGGCAATCCTACACAGGTGCAGGACTGGGTAGCTGGGTCGAGTTTCTTGACCACAAAGCTCTGTTATGACACGACAGGCCAGGTATATCAATCCAGCGATCCAGCCGGAAACGCTACCACTTACGATTACACGGACAATTTCTTCAATGAAACTGGCGCAACTGCAATGTCGCCCTTTACGCCCACCAAGCCGACGAATGCCTATGTGAAGACGGTTAGTTCTGGCGGATTAACGGCAACATTCGGCTACTACTTCGGGAGCGGTAAGCAAGCCATTGCCATTGACCCGAACAATCAACAGACTTCCCAATTTTTTGCCGATGGGCTCGATCGCGCAACTCAAACCAGCTATCCGATTGGCTGGAGTTTGATAAATTACACCTCCGCAACTCAAGCCGACGCTTATGTCCCGGTCGCGGACACATCCGCGTCTTCAGGTTGCACGAGTTGCCAGCATAAGCAATCTAGTTTTGACAATTGGGGCCGCAAGGTAAACGACAAGCTGGTGAATGCCCCCGGAGGCGCCGTGAACGTGGACACGTCCTACGACGGCGATGGCCGTGTGTCCCAGCAGAGCCACGCCTACGTTAATACCTCCGACCCGAGCCACGTATTCGAAACTTATTCCTACGATCCGCTTAATCGCCAGATCGGAGTCACTCACCCGGACAATCAGTCCTCATTGGCGGCCTATGGTGCCACCGCTGGTAGTCTTGGTGGAGTTACGACGCAACAGAGCTCGCCAACAACGTATGGATACGGATACCCTGTGGTGTCGCTCGATGAGGCGGGGAAGCAGCGGCAACAGTGGATTGACGGTTTCGGCCGCATCATAGAGGTGGACGAGCCTAGCGCTAGCTCAGGCACGGATGGGAGTGCCACGATAACTGTCAGTGGAAACGAGCAATCGTTTACTACGGACCCCTGCGCGCCTTGTGAACCGATGGGTTGTCCTGCTTGTCCCCAAACCACGTATGATTACGGCACCGTCTCGGTGACCGTGAATGGTTTCGTAGCCACCGCAAACTACCAGGGGTCGAGCGGGAATATCCCGAATTCCACTAGCGTGGCCTCAAGTCTCGTTGCCGCTCTCAACGTCAGCACATCTCCCGTGGTTGCAGTGCAGACTGGCAGCTCAGTCAAAATGACCGCGAAAGCCCCTGGCTCGAACTTTTCTTTCACCACGTCATACTCCTATGACACCATTGATTTCCACAGCCCGTCATTTACGCCGTCGCCTTCTTCGGGTTCGTTCACAGGCGGCTCGGGCGGAATCAGCTCCTCTCCGTTGGTCACCACTTATACATACGACGCCGCGGGACACCTAACCAACGTTACGCAAGGCCTCCAAACGCGAACCTTCACCTACGATGGATTGGGCAGAATGACATCAAGGACGACACCAGAAGCCGGAACGGATAATTTTTATTTCACGCAATCGGACGGGGCTACACTTTGCGCCGGATCGCCAAAGGCTGTCTGCCGAAGGAATGACGCGCGTGGCATCACCACGACCTACACTTATAATTCGCGAAGTCAGTTGACGGGTAAGAGTTATTCCAATGGTCAGGGCAGCGTGAGTTATCAATATGACCAAGGGGGTGCGGGTGCATTTGCCCTTGGACGTCTGACTACAGTCACGGATCCTTCGGGTTCGGAAATCTACTCATACAACCAAATGGGTCGGACCACGCAGATCAAGAAAGCCATTGGAGCAACGACCTATCCGATTCAATATGGATACAATCCGGGAGGACAGGTTACTCAGATTACTTACCCTTCGGGAAGAGTGGTCCAGGAGAATGTCGACAATATCGGGTTGCTCAACACAATTGTGAGCGGGACAACGACCTACGCTTCCATTCCGGAACCGCCTTCTGGCTACAACGCGGCGGGCCAGCTTTTGACTTTCACATACGGCAACGGTGTGGTTGCGAATATGGGCTACTCTTCTTCGACGCGCGGCCAAATGACGAGCCTGAGTTATGTGAAGGGAACAACTACGTTATTCAGCCTAAATTACGGGTATATGAATGGGCAAGCGAACTGTGGCACCGGCACGACCTCCGGCAACGACGGTCAGATCCAATGCATTCAGGATCTGGCGGACGGCGGTCGCTCAGTCGTCTATGGCTATGATTCGCTGAATCGCCTTGTTTCCGCAGTGACTGCCGGTTCGGGTAACTATGCGAAGTGGGGGCTGTCGGAGAGCTACGACCGTTACGGGAATCGTACGGGCCAGGGTGTTACGGCAGGGAGCGGGCCGTCAAATTCGCTTTCGTTTGCCACCACGTCTGGCGGTGGCGCGTACACGAATCGCCCGGACGGGTATTCGTTCGATGCCAGCGGCAACATGCTCAACGATGGGGCAAATAGTCTGGCGTATGACGCGGAGAATTGCATGACGACCGCAGGAACTAGCACGTACACCTGTGACGCGCGCGGCATTCGCGTCAAGAAGGTGGCTGGGACAACAACCGCTTATATTTTTTCGGGGGCAAAGGATATAGCCGAGTATGACAACGGCGCGGCCGTCGGTTCTCCATCGCGCGAGTACATTTATTTGGGTGGACAATTGCTCGCGACGATTCAAGGAACCACGACGGTTTACCACCATCGGGACCATCTGTCTGTGCGCGTGACTACGGACGTCAACGGAACGAAGATCGGCGAGCAGGGCCATTATCCATACGGCGAGCAGTGGTATGTGCAGAATACCACGACCAAGTTCATCTTCACGAGCTATGAGCGTGACTCGGAGACAGGCAACGATTATGCAATGGCGCGTTATTACGTGAACCGGTTTGGGCGTTTCAGTTGCGTCGATCCCATGATGGGCAGCATTGGTGATCCGCAGACATGGAATCGTTATGTCTATGTGCGTGACAACCCTGTGAACAACATTGACCCAAGCGGGCTGGGGTTTGTCTCGTGGCTCCTGAAAGCCTTCCGTTTCCTTTCGGAAGCGCTTTTCGGGTTGCCCCACGGGCCGGGCCTCGGAGGATGGCCAGGAACGCCGCCCATAATCGGAGACGATCCCCTATCAGACGCTCAAGCTACGCTGAGCAGCATCTACAATCCACAGGATCCATCGAAATTCATCATCGGCGAAGCCGGCGGATTCAACTGGGTTTCAGCAAATTTTCAAAACACAGTCGCGTCCGCAATAAAAAATCCCTGCGCAGACAAGCAGGGACTTGGAATTCTAAATTTTGTTGGGAAACCGCAGGCTCCATACAAGGACAACAGCAAGAACGCAGTCCAACACATAATGCAGCAACATATGAACCCTTTTGACCCAAACAAGAGCGCATACATAGTACCTGAAGTGATGGAGGCGCCGGGCCCTCTCAGTTTGGCGGTCGCGTTCCAAGGGGTCATAGCAATTGACGCAGCAACCTTTCAGAACCCCGACAAAGATGTAGAAACGAAGGGCGACTATTACGTGTTTGAACACACCTTCAAAATTGGAGATGTCGTAAGTTATGGACTGACCAGCTTTGAGATAAAAGGATCAATTGGCGATCTCAGGAAAGGGGCGGGACCAACCCTTACAAACACACTTTGGATATCGAAGGATTGTTTTAGCGTGAGAACGTCGTATCCCGGTACTATAGGTGACTAATTGTATGCTTTCGGATATAGAACCGGGAATGGCTTGTGCGTTTGCACTCATACTCTCCTGCTCCGTGAGCTTGTCAAACGTACAGTCACATTTTAGTTTTGAGAATAATCGCACGAAGGAATCCCGTTCCTTTGCCGCCCAATCGGCTGAAATGATAAGAGAAATTGAGTTCAGAATGGACCAGCCAAGAAACAAACCCCAGTCTTCGCGTGACAAATACCTTTTGAATCTGGAGAGAGCAGATCGAGAAGGTACGCCTCGTTTGGTATTGGCTTCGACCTTCGATAAAGCGGACATAGTGAGGAGCCTAATCTCTGGAGGAGCCGACCCGAATGCCACCGGACCAGATGGCATAACGGCGCTCATGGTTGCATCTCGGTTCGGATTCGCGGAAATCGCTGAACTATTGCTTGATGCTCGCACCCAAATCGATAAGCAAGATGCTCGCGGTGCTCCCGCGCTATGCTTTGCCGCGCAGAATGGGCACCACGGAATAGCAAAGCTTCTTCTGGACCGAGGTGCAAATCCCTTGTTCAACACGATCGATGGAATAACATTTCTCTATGCAGCCGTCGCGGGCGGAAACGCCGACATAGTCAAACTAGCTTTGCGCTATCCATACCAAATTAATGCTCGATGGAAGGATGGCACAACGCCATTGCTCCTTGCCGCAATGAAGCGGCGTCCGGATATTGCGGAGACGCTACTCGACCTCGGCGCCGACGTTAACATCCCAAACCTGGACGGAACGATGCCCTTGATTGCTGCCGCTCCCGACGATGACTTTCCCGCGCCGGTAGGAACAAAGCTGCTCTCATTACTTATCAAGCGGGGCGCGAATGTAAACGCAGCCGATAATAGCGGATGGACTGCCCTGATGGGGGCGTCCTTGTACGGGGATTTAGAAGCCGTCAAGCTACTTGTGCATGCTGGAGCAAATGTCTCCGCCGCCGATGTCCACGGACGTACCGCGATCAGCCTCGCGCTAGAGGCTAACCATCCTGATGTTCTCAGCTTCCTTAGGGGGCTTCACTGAGGGATGCTAAGAAGATTTCGCTTCAGCGTCGAACGCCTGAGGCGCGTTCGACGCCCCGGGCCGGAACCGCGGATGCTTGCGCCGATGACACCGCTCTTCAAATTTACACCAGCTTGTGCAATTGCCCTTCTTTTTCTTCTCTCTTTTAATACTAAGACGAGTGCCCAGGTAACATCGCATCAAGCGCCTCTGACGAGCGCTCTAGGGGAGAAGAGTCTCTTACCCTTGAGAGGCGCTGTTTATCCGCTTGCACGCCGGGAGTTTGACCGAGGCGTTGCAGTGGATACATACCCGCTTAGACGAATATTGCTGGTTCTACAGCGCGGCGCCGAGCGGGAAATCGCCCTGCAGCATCTAATCCAGGAACAGCAGGACAGGTCTTCGCCCAATTATCAGGTCTGGCTGACGCCGGAGCAATTCGGGAATCAGTTTGGTCCAGCGGACGAAGATGTTCAGACGCTGACGGAATGGCTAACGTCACACGGGTTCAGCGATATCAAGGTGAGCGCGGGACGAACCGTAATCGAATTCTCCGGCACCGCCGCAAGTGTGCGTGAGGCCTTCCACACGGAGATTCACCGTTATCTCGTGAACGGCGAAGAGCATATAGCGAACGCCAGCGACCCACTGATTCCAGCTCACTTTGGCCCTATGGTCGCGGGAATCGTGAGCCTGCACGATTTTCGAAAGAAGCCCATGTACCACTTGGCTGGAACTTCTGGGCCCGGACGAGTCCCGGCAAGCTTGGCCTTACCTAGCCCTGAATATAGTTTCAATTGTGTTGACTACCTGACGAGCATATTCGGGCAGTTTTCCGGTCAGTCGCCATCGTGCCATGCCCTCGGGCCCCTGGATTTTGCCACGATCTACAATGTCCTTCCGCTGTGGAACGCCAACCCAGCCGTGGACGGCACTGGTCAGGCGATTGCAATTGTGGGCCGGACAAATATCGATGTGCAAGATGTGGCTGATTTCCGAACCCTTTTTGGCCTCCCCCCGAATCCACCGCAAGTGATCGTCAATGGAGCTGACCCTGGCATTGTCCCCGGCGATGAAATCGAAGCCGACTTGGACGTGGAATGGTCGGGGGCTGTGGCCAGAGGTGCCGGGGTCAAGCTTGTCGTCTCTGAATCAACCGAAACCACAGATGGCGTCGATCTTTCCGCACTTTACATTGTCGATCACAACCTAGCGCCGGTAATGAGCACAAGTTACGGGCAATGCGAGCTATTTCTCGGAGCGGCAGGCAACCAGTTTTACTACAACTTATGGCAGCAGGCAGCGGCGCAAGGGATCACTACTTTTGTCTCCTCAGGGGACAATGGCTCCGCTGGCTGCGACTCCGACCAGGGTCCTGGCCCGATGCCAGCCCAGGGCGGTTTGCAGGTCAACGGACTCGGGTCCACTCCTTACAACGTATCCGTGGGTGGCACCGATTTCAACGATTATTTCAATGCCTCAACTTATTGGAATGCAACCAATAACACGACTTCGCTCGTGTCTGCTAAGAGTTATATCCCGGAAACCACTTGGAATAATTCCTGCACCAACTCTTTTCTGGAAAATCCCGTCTTCCGTCTTAATACCAACGCTGAAACGAACTGCAACAATCCAAATGTAGAGACTTCGTTCACCGTGCCGGTTGCGGGAAGCGGTGGAAAGAGCAACTGCACTTCGCCGACTAGCACGACGGCAGCGAGCTGTGCCGGCGGTTACGCCAAACCTCTGTGGGAAGTAGCGCAAGGGGTCCCTAACGATGGGAAAAGGGACCTTCCCGATGTCTCGCTTTTCGCTGGCAGCGGGTTCATGGATAGCTTTTATATGGTGTGCGAGGCGGACTTCACCGTTCCGCCGGCCCCATGCAGTACCGGTCATTTTCTCGGCGTCGGCGGCACATCGGCCTCTTCACCGACGTTTGCGGGCTTGATGGCACTGATAAATCAAAAGATGGGGGCTCGCCAGGGCAACGCAAACCCGATCTTTTATGGTTTGGCAGCAAAACAGGCTGCGTTGAACTGCAATTCAAGCTCCGGCCCGGCTGCTGGCTGCATATTTAACGACATCACCTCGGGAACGATCGCCATGCCGTGCGCTTCGAGTTCTCCGAACTGCAGCACGACGGGGGCAGGGGACAGCGTTGGCATTCTTTCAGGCTACCAGGCAGCCACAGGATACGATTTGGCTACGGGTTTGGGGTCCGTCAACGCTGCTAATCTGATCAACGGCTGGAATTCGGCTTCGGCGGGAACGACATCGACGACTTCACTGACGTTGAATGGCGCCAGCACACTGGCTGTCACGCATGGAACACCCGTCACCGTTGCTGTTTCTGTATCGCCGACATCGCCTCAAGCAACCGGTCTCGCTGCCCTAATCGCCACGCAAGGCAATGAAAGTTTTGGTGTTGAAACTCTGACTCTCAGCAACGGAAGCGTCTCAGGAACAACGAATATGCTGCCCGGAGGGTCGTCGTACAGTGTGAAGGCGCACTATGCAGGAGACTCGAATTACACCGAAAGCGATTCGAGTCCTGTCACGGTCACTGTGAACCCGGAACCGAGTGCGACGAATGTTCATGTGGCGACCGTAGACTTAACTACCGGCAAAGTCAGCAACTCGAATGCGACCTCGATTCCGTATGGGTCTATTTATGTGTTGCGAGCCGATGTCACAAACTCTTCGGGAACAAACTGTTTCAATAGTGCTAACGGTGTGATGTCCTACGGCTGTCCTACCGGAACCCTGTCCTTCGCGCTCGATGGAGCCTCATTAGGGCCTGGAACTCTGAATAGCGAAGGGTACACGGAAAATCAGTCCGTTCAACTCAACGGTGGACCACACACTTTCAAGGGTAGCTATAGTGGGGACAACAGTTATCTCGCAAGCTCTGGCTCGGATAGCGTCACGGTGACAGCCGCGTCAACACTCACCGGAACACAAACGCTGTACCCAATGGCCATCGGAGTGCCAGTCGGTTTTTCCGTTTCGGCTCGCACCAACGATTTAGGTCTGTATGGCGCTCCAATGAGCGGCACATTCACGATTTTCGATGGAAGCAACCAAGTTCCACTCTCCGAATACACACTGACGGGAGTTATTTATCCTCCGCCCTGCTCTCCATGCCCTCCACCACCACCTTATGTTTGGGAGACCCTCGACGGAGAAATCACGGCCACTTTTTCTGGAACTCCAGGAGCACATACGCTCACGGTGAAATACTCCGGCGACTCAAATTATGCGCCAAGTTCAACTACCGCTTCCGCAAGCCTCGTGTATCCAACGCAGACAACGGTTAGCTCCTCAGCGCAGACCATTCCGAATGGACAGCCTGTTACTTTCACGGCGAAAATAACGCCGGGCCAAAATGCCAACGTTCCTCCATCTGGGAATGTTGCGTTCAATATCAATGGCAACCCAGTGGGACCCGTTGCAGTAAGTAACAACCAAGCCCAATTGACAGTATCCAACCTTTATGCCGGTGCTGTTCCGATCACCGCGACGTACAGCGGAGACTCTAACTATGCGACTTCTACCGGAATTTTTTCGCAGACAGTCACGCAAGTCAACACTTCCACCACGGTGACTTCGTCAAGCCAGACCATAACCGCTGGACAGCAATTAACACTGACCGCACGGGTGACGCCCAGTCAGATGGGGGCAGCGCCGCTGACGGGCACGATTCAATTTACTGCAAACGAGACAGTCCTGGGTGTGGCGAGTGTCTCCAACAACCAAGCGCAAACTGCACCTTTTTTGAATACTCCGGGTTCCCTGCAGATCCAGGCTACGTACAGTGGCGACCAAAACTACTTGACGTCTTCTGGGACGCTCACTGAAACCGTATCTCCTGCGCCGCCAGACTTCTCGCTTGCCTCGTTGAGTCCAAGTACCGTGACCGTCTTGGCTGGGCAGACCGCTACGTTCGCAAATGCTATATCGGTTTCGCCCCTGAATGGATTTGCCTCGTCGGTCAGCTTGAGTTGCTCTTTGCCGGCCAGCGCGACAACCTGTGCCGCCAGTCCCAACACTTTGAGTACTGGAAGCGGGATGGTCACGGTCACCGTAACAACAACTGCCAGAGGGGCTTTGATGCCGTTGGTTCGAAGGCGAGACTTAGAGCCGCGCCCGAAGCAAGTTCAGTTGCTCCTTTTGTACTCGGTTACGCTGCTATTTCTTTTGATCTTGGTGAAAGCATCTCGCCAAAGCTATTGGAGACCATTTCCATTAGCTCTGGTTGGAATTGTGCTGATATTTGGAGTAATTGGTTGCGGAGGTGGTGGAGGTGGAAGCACTTCTCCGCCACCTGTGAGAGGAACGCAGGCTGGCACATACACCGTTACAGTAACTGGCATCTCCGGAAGTACGACTCATTCGGCAGTGCTTACTATTGTGGTGAACTAGAGTTCAGTGAGACTCACCGAAGCCGCAAAATTACCAATCCGAGTATTTAGTGCCGTCCAAAGCGGTTGCAGTTGATTTGGAATAAACGTCGAACAGATTCTTACCACCCCAGCTCCTCGAATCGGGATCGTCCTGCACCGCGCGCATTCCCCATTCCGCGCGTCCCGTCATCGGATCAACGGGGATTCTGCGAAGAAAGCGCACATTGTGCCCTGTGGCCCCGCCCCCACCAACTGAAACTCCTTTAACGAGGGTTTCCAAATCGGGAGGGTATCCCTCACTGCTTACTTCAATTCGAATGAGGTTCTTGTCGGCCATGTCTTTGTAGCGATCAATTGCATTACGCATTTCACGTAAGTCGCGGCGGAGCTCACCCTCTCGCTCACGCACGATTACCTGTCTGGTCAGAGGCAAAGCGGCCGAGGCGAGTATCAGTAGGATTGTGCATGCGATGATGAGCTCAAGCAGCGTCATTCCAACTTCTGCAAATTTTCTTGAGCTCTTCCTAGGTGCTGTCGTCATAAGTGCCTGCTATCATAGTATGAAAACCAAGAAAACCAGTGGGCATCAGTCCTCGCGGTACAGGTCATAAGCGGAGACCGCTCTGCCGAAGGGCAGGTCTGTCTAGGACTACAACAAGTATGTTATAGTTGACATATTAGCGGTCACAGCGTACTCTTGAGGGTGTCTTTGGGGAGGTTAACTTGCCACATCAGCCCTTTAGAGATGAACTAGCGGAACGCCGCAAGGCCACGCTCCTATCCCTCTATTCCGCGGCGGTTCTCTCCGTCGTTGCCGTCGCCCTGTCAGGCAGAATTCCGACTTTCCGTTCGCCCCTGCTAGTTCTTTCCGTCCTGGGAGCCGTCACGACCATCTTCCTCCTGCTCCGTTTCTTGTGCTCAAACGACGAGCACCAACGGCTGATCAACTATCGTGCGCTGACGTTTGCCTTTGTTGGAACATTGATACTTTCTGCCGCTACGGGCTTCCTACAGAGCTCCGGTTTTCATCCGATCTCCTGGATAGGCATTCCCCCATTGATGATCATTCTGTGGAGCATCGGATTGATTCTTTATTCCTGGCGGTATCGATGAAGACCCGGTTACGCGTATTGAGAGCGGAAAAGGAATGGTCGCAGGCAGAACTGGCAGCCTGCGTGGGCGTCGCGCGCGGCACCATCAATGCCATTGAGACCGGCAAGTACGACCCGAGTCTGCCGCTGGCTTTCAAGATCGCCCGTGCTTTCGGAAAGAATGTGGAAGAGGTGTTTTTGTATCCCGAGGAAGCAGACCAACCGCGTCCCCCGCAGGTCTGAGTTCCTTCTCTGGCAGTCGCAACACGATGTCTAACAGTTCGCAATTTCCGATCCCTTTTCTCCCAGGTTGCTGGAAGTCCATCCCCGACTCATCGCCAAGCTGAACGGAAAGGAAGCCCCTCATGGACTGTCCCTATAGCATCTCCGACTTTGCATTCCCAAGCCGTTGGGACCGGGACGAAGGTCCAGATTTGGTGGAGAAAGCGGGTCGAGGCTCGCGCACGGACAGGGAGCTTGGCCGAGGAGAGTCCGGGAAAGGTTCGGACTCCGGCCATCAGCACAGGCCTGACCGTTCTCGCACAATCTATCGCGGACGCGAGCGCGACTACTCTCTCCGCAATTCCGAGGTTCGCACGCTCACCGACCTGGCCAAGTTTCGGGTGATACCGGAAGACGATCTCGCACGCTTTGCATACCAAGGCAGGAGCGAGCAGATGGAAAGTGACATTCGCAGCCTCACGCGTCAGGGCCTCATTGAGCAGCGGGAAATCGAGGGGCATCGATCTTATTCCACCAAAGTCCTGACTCTGACAAAGGAGGGTCACAGGCTTGTCGATCGGGCGCAACTGCTCCCCAGCCGGCAAGCCACCTATCACGGCATGGTGAAGCCGAAAGAAGCCCGGCACGACGCCGATGTCTATCGGCTCTATCAGAGAGTGGCCAGAGAAATCGAGGGCTCCGGGGGCAAGGTAAGACGCGTAGTGCTCGACTTCGAGCTCAAAAAAGACCTCTACAAAGCCCTCTCCCGGATGCGCCCCGACAAAGACCCACGCTATGAACGCATCTTCATTGCGAACCAATTCGACCTGAAGGTAATAAACGACAAGATTCCCATCCCTGATCTGCGCGTCGAATACGAGGACGACTGCCGGGATGTTCGCCGCCTTGATCTGGAGATTGCCACCCGCGACTACCGGCCCCAGGGGCTGGGCGAAAAGGCCAAGGCGGGGTTTCACATGTTCGCGCGACAGCAAGACCACGCCAAGTTGCGCCGGGTCCTCGACACCCAGGAAATCACCGCCAGGATATTCGCCCTATGAAAATCCTCCCCATTTATACCGAGGCACTCCAGGGATTCGGCTACACCGAGGAGGAGTCTCGTTTTCTCTACCTTGTGGCCACGCATTCTGGGTATTTCACCTGCCAGCAATTCCTGCAGTTCATTAAGACAAAACCCGGCAAGCGGAGCGTGGCCTTTGCGCGCAAGGTCGTCGAGAAGAAGCACGCAAGCACGAAGGAATATCTGCGACACGGCCGCGTCTTTCATCTCTTTTCGCGAAACCTGTACGAGGCCATCGGTAGGGAAAACGTCCGTTTCCGGCGCGTGCATTCGACCGAGTACATTCGGACTCGACTCATCGCGTTCGATTTTATCCTCCGAAATCAGGGTTTCAGCTACCTCGAATCCGAGAACGAAAAAGTCTGTTTTTTCTGCGAACGCATGGGAATCGCCAAGAAACTCTTGCCGCACAAGCGCTACGCCGGGGCCATCAAGAACAGCCATACGGACCGCTATTTCGTGGATAAATTTCCGATGTTTTATAACCCTGCCGTCTCCCTGCCGCCTGTGGTGGTGTTCAGCTTCATCGATCCGGGGTTTGAAAGCATGGCCAGTTTCAAGACCCACCTAGATGCCTATCTGCCTCTCTTCTCTAAGCTCCCCGACCTCCGTCTCTACTACGTTGCGACGTGTGATACGAACTTCGAGCGCGCGAAAAAGCTCTTTCGACAGACCTTCGACTGCCTTTGGAATCCCGATTCGCCTTCTGGACTCTTGGACTATTTCCGCACGCGGCGGACCTGGGAGGAAAAGAACTTCGCCAAGCTCAGTAACAACGACATCATCTTCCTCAACGAGGCAAAAGAGAGATTCGACGATCCCGGCTTGGAGAACCTTTATCAGAAATGGCGGGCAGAAGAGATAAGTTCGAACGCCGTTAGGACGGAATCCGTGAAGTTCCAGCGGCCCGCTCAGGCGAGCATTATCTTCGCGACCGTAAATGGGCAGGTAGCTTTGTTTGAGCGTTACCCGCGAGCACCGGTCAATATTCCAGGGAAAAGTGCTGAGCAGTCATCTTTCCCGGGAGATTTCACTTCCCGGGTCACCTCGGAGTGGCGGTAAAAGGTAGAAGGAATAGGCAGATGCGAAAAATTGGGCGGCAGAGCGGACGCGGCCAAAACACGATCAGAGGCGGGAGCGACCCCATCGCGCCGCAAAATCGCGGCCCGATCCCTCCGGGCTTCGGGGGTCACTCCCGCCTCTTGCTGCTGGGAAAGCGCAGCTCGTGTTTTGGCCGCGCAGAGGGAGGGAATTAGGAATTCTGTAAGACAACACGTCAGACAAAACCGTAAGGAGGAATAAGCAGAAAAGTATGGCAATCATCAAGGCACCACCCAAACAGCCAAAGTCAGTGACGATCCAGGCGCGAGTCGAAGAGTCAGTAAAAATGCAGCTCGACCAGTATGCGAAGTTCATTGACTCCACTCCGTCCTACGTCATCACCGAGGCTCTGAAAGTCCTCTTCAAACGCGATGACGAGTTCAAAGCCTGGCTAGGCCAACACACCAACGGCCAAAATTCAGAACAGAATCGGGAAGAGGTTCCCACGAAGACCGCATAAACAACATGAAGACCCGTCCAACACAATTCGGTGTGCGCGAGAACACAGCGTCGTCACGACAGCATGCCCCGCGCCGTGCAGTGAATACTTCGACTCTGCAGTCCGATCCACCGTCTGTAAGCGAGCAGCAGGACAAGAGCACGCAACAACTGGCCCCTCCCATCAACGAGACATTCGAATTGCTACTCACAGAGCCGGACCAAGGGGCCACAGGGGGGAGAGAAAGCGGAGCGACACCAGCGGAGTTGGTCGGGGACAACAAACGCCCAGCCGTTGAACGTCCTCTTACATGCGAGGAAGCCGCGGCCTTTGTGAGGGTTCATCCAAAGACCGTCAAGCGCATGGCACGGAGCGGAGAACTTCCGGGACATTTTTGCTTTGGCCGTTGGTTTTTCTACGCATCTGAGCTGGACTGCTGGATGAGAACAGAGTTACATTCATCACGTCACTCGTGCCGCTAGAACATAAGAGGAGAGTTTTTCATGTTCAAGCGAGCACGGCATCAATTCGGTTGGTTAGAGAAACGAAAGAGGAAACGAGGCCCCGAGGTATGGGTTTGGCGATACCACGCGGATGCCAACAGCACCAAGCCGGCGATTGTAGTCGGGGATGTAACGAAGTATCCGACAAAATCAGACGCTTGGGAGGCAGCGGAAGGCGTTCGATTGGCAATCGGGAACCCCGTACAAGCCGACCTTGTGACCTTCGGTGGGCTCATCAATCGCTTCCTCAAGGAAGCATTGCCAGAGCGGAAAGGAACCGCCGACCGTTATCGTTCGTGGATCTTGAATCACATCAATCCACGATGGGAGGCAGTACCACTTTCCAAGGTCAAACCCTTAGCCGTAGAGATGTGGATCAAGGGATTGAAGCTTGCACCAAAGAGCAAGGGCCATGTTCGAAGCGTAATGCACATCTTGTTCGAGTGGGCGATGCGCTGGGAACTCATGGAGTGCAACCGGAATCCTATGAGCCTGCTAAAGCTCAAAGGGCTTACAAAGCGAGTGAGGCAACCGCGAGCTTTGTCGGTTGAGGAACTTCAGAGTCTTTGGACGCATCTCGACGAAGACACACGGACAATGTCCATTGTGGCGGCATCCCTTGGGCTTCGAGCAAGTGAAATGCTTGGGTTGCGTTGGGAAGATTTCGACTGGAAAAGTTTGCGAGTGAAAATCCAGCGGTCCTGGGTCTACGGCAGAGTCGAAGATGTAAAAACCGAAGGCTCGGAAAAGTGGTTGCCACTGGACACGAATCTCGCAGACATCCTGCGCCAGCATCGGGAGAAAATGCCCGATGAATTGTTGGGGACCGGTTGGGTCTTCGTTAGTCCTTTCACAGGCAAGCCCTGGTGGGCGCACAAACTTGTGCGGTATCACCTTCGGCCCGCCGCAGAGAAGGCTAAGATCGGTCGAATCGGTTGGCACACGTTTCGTCACACGTATTCGACCCTCTTGCACGCTTACGGGACAGACATGAAAGTTCAACAGGAGTTGCTAAGGCACTCGGACATTCGGACGACGATGAATATCTACACGCACACAGTGTCACCGGCACTGCGGGAAGCGAATAGCAAAGTTGTTCGAATGATCTTGCCGGAGAAAAAAACGGCATGAAATTGCTTGCCGAAACGCGGGGGCAATCCGGGGGCAACAGTAGTTCCGGCCCAAGACAACAAATGACTTACGACTACAACACATTCCGCAGAGTTCCTTTAGACTCTGCGCCTTGATAAATTCGATCCCCACCGCCCCTACCAATATCCACATTATTTACATGTAGTTGGAAAAACTCGAGGGCGCTTGAGGGCGCATTAACAGCGCCTCTTCGCCTTCCTCA